>Ga0163144_10016259_pt1 | contig 15253 bp, 17 predicted proteins | sample OliLak19BULKMAT1_FD_123175 | JGI IMG/M metagenome (GOLD analysis project Ga0163144, IMG submission 123175) | Freshwater microbial mat bacterial communities from Lake Vanda, McMurdo Dry Valleys, Antarctica - Oligotrophic Lake LV.19.BULKMAT1 | ecosystem: Environmental > Aquatic > Freshwater >... | reverse complement strand
CGGCAGGGCCGCACACAGGGCTTTCAAGCCAACGATGAGCGATTCGACAACCACCCACAGGGTAAATCACGAACTGATCCCCCTGGGAATCCCCCTACGAAACGTCACAATGAGAATTGCTGCTGAACCTGGGATTTGTTACGTGCAGCTGGTTCCATTGGCGGCGCAGATGCTTTCAGCTACGGTTTGTCCATCCGCGTCCGATCTCACGCCGTCCGTCCAAACGCTTCCGTTCCAATACATGCTACCGGCACGTTCTCCGTTGTCGCAGTACACAATGCATTCAGTGCCGTCGTACGGGCAGCCAGGAGTGCCATCGGGCTTTCTCAAGTCATAGGCAGAAGCCGGGGACACTGCAAAAATTGAAACTCCGGCGACCATCAAACATGCAATTTTCATGAGGCTTCTCCCTAAGAACCGGCGCAGATCAGACGCCCACTTTAGTTCCAAAAAGCCGGAAAGTCGCGATTAAAACCTTTCACAACTTTTTTTGGAAGTGTCAGCACCTTGGCTGGTTGGTAAAACACGCCGTCTTGCGTCGAGGCCTCATGCGTACTCTTTTTGTTCATCAGAATTTTCCCGGGCAGTTCGTGCATTTGGCGCCGGCTTTGCAGGCGCGTGGGCATGAGGTTATGGGGTTGACAGGTGACGATAATACCACCGCCACCACCCTGCCCTTCGCGCGCTATAAATGGACGCCGCGCGCGCTGCAAGACCCGCAATCCAAACTGGCATCGACCTTCGCAAAGGTGACCTATTGCGGCGAGGTCACTGCTTCGGCCGCGGCCACCTTGCGCGACAAGCACGATTATGTCCCCGATGTGGTGTTCGGGACTCCCGGCTGGGGAGAAATGCTGTTCCTGCGCCAGGTGTGGCCGGGGGCGCGCCACCTGCTCTATGGCGAGTTTTTCTTTGGGCCGCAGGGGCCAATGATCGGGTTTGATCGCGAGCTCAGCAAGGGCGACCTCGCCTCGCGGATTGCGGCCGCCGGCAATAATGCCCATCTGGTGCTGTCGGCCAACGCCGCCGACAAGGTGCTGGTGGCAACGCAGTGGCAGGCGCGCTCGTTCCCTGCTTACGTGCAAGAGAAAATCAGCGTCATTCACGACGGTATCGATACGGAGCGCGTGTGTCCCCCAGCGCTGGTGCTACGGTGAAATTTCCCGAGCAGTGGAGAGAGTTCAAGACGGGCGACGAGGTGCTGACCTTCGTCAACCGGGATCACGAGCCGCATCGGGGGTTCCATATCTTCATGCGGGCGTTGCCGAAAGTCCTGGAGGCAAGGCCGCAGGCGCGAATTGTCATCGTGGGCGGCGACGAGCAGAGCTACAGCCCGCGGCCTGGCGCGAACAAAACCTGGAGACAGGTGATGCTGGCGGAAGTGGGCGACAGACTCGACCTGTCGCGCGTGCACTTCGTTGGGAAGATTCCGTATGCGACTTTCATCGACTTGATGCGGGTGTCGCGGGTGCATGCGTATCTGACCTATCCGTTCGTGCTGTCCTGGTCGATGATGGACGCGATGAGTGCGGGGTGCTTTGTTGTAGGCTCACGCACGTCGCCGGTCGAAGAAATGATCAGCGACGGGGTCAATGGGCGGCTTGTGGATTTTTTCGACGTTGCGGCGTGGAGCGAGACGTTGATCGACGCGCTGGCGCATCCGGAGAAGTACGAACATCTGCAAGCGGCGGCGCGGCGGACGATTGTCGAGACCTACGACCTGCGCAAGCACTGCCTGCCGCGGTTGGTGGAGTTTGTGGAGGGGGAATGAGAATGCACGCCCGGCCCCCATCCCCTGCGGGCCACAAGAACTGCGCAGGGACTTCCCCCGCAAGCGGAGGAAGACAGAAAATCTGGTGTCTTCCTCCGCTTCCGGGGGCAAGTGGCTGCGCATTGCGGGACGCAATGCTGCAGACGATGGGGGGCTTTGCGGCGCGCGCTTAAGGCGTTGCGCAGTCGAAGCCTTCTGGTGACAGCACTTGGATATAGGCGGGTTCGCCGTCGCGGCCGGTGGAGTAGAAGCCGGTGACCGTTGCGCGGGTGTTGTCTTTGCATGACACCGGTTTGGCGTGGCCGTAGTGAAAGCGGACCAAGACCGGTGCGGCGCTGCAGGACCAATCGGTAGACGACAGTTCGTATTCGTCGAGCGAGCCGACGACGGAGTAATCCTGCGTGCCGTCGGGAAGCTTCAGCGGGGTGATAATGGTGCGCAGAAGGCGGATGGTGCCGGAGACCGTGACCATGGTTTGGCTATCGGGTTTGCACGAGGCGTTGTTGGCGCTGGCTGTTACGGAGACGTTGGCGCCCAAGAGTCCCAACACCAGCAACTGATTAAGCATGGCAGGTCCTGTTCCGGGTTGAGTTGCGCGGCGCGATCCTACACCATGACACATGGCGATTGAAGGCTTGTGCACGTCCGGGCTAATCTTACGCCATGACCGAGTTCACACCTTTGGCTTCGAGCCTTGGCGGAGCGCTGATTGGCGCGGCCGCTGTCCTGCTGATGGCCACCAGTGGCCGCGTTGCCGGGATCAGCGGTATCGCTGCCCGCGTGTTGCCCCCTTATGAGGACCGCGAGACCGGCGCGCGAGTTGCGTTCATTGCCGGACTGGTGTTGGCGCCCTTGCTGTACATGGCTGCGGGCGGCACGGTCGTGCAAACCGTTTCGACGAACTTTCCGCTGCTGGCGATTGCGGGTTTGCTGGTTGGGTTCGGCAGCGCGTACGGCGGCGGTTGTACCAGCGGACATGGCGTGTGCGGACTTTCGCGGCTGTCGAAGCGGTCGCTGGTGGCGACGGCGGTGTTCATGGGCGTGGCGTTTGTGATGGTGTTGATCACAAGGCACGCGCTATGAACGCGCGGATGGTTTCCGGGTTTGTGGCGGGATTGATCTTCGGCTTGGGGTTGATCATTTCGGGAATGGCCGATCCGGCGAAGGTGCTAAACTTCCTTGATGTGTTCGGTACTTGGGATCCGAGCCTGGCGTTTGTGATGGGGGCTGCGGTCATTGTAGCTGGCGCGGGGTATCGCATGGCGTTCTTGTCGCCGAAGCCGATGTTCGACGACGCCTTTCATGTGCCGCTTGCGAAAGCAGTCGATACGCCGTTGCTGGGCGGCGCGGCGCTTTTCGGGTTGGGTTGGGGGTTGGCTGGATATTGTCCAGGCCCGGCGCTGACAACGCTCGCCTTGGTTGCGGACGGCACCATCGTGTTTGTGCTGGCGATGGTTATCGGCCTGTGGGCCGCACGGTTTACGCCGAAGGTTTAACCGGGTAAGGCTTTTTGCATGCAAATCGACACTGAGTCTGCCGGAGAGTTGTTGGGTGCTGCGGCGGAGGCTGAGCGTGCAGGCGAAAAAGTGCGGGCGGCGGAGTTGCTGCAACAAGCGGTGCCGGGAGCCGGCGCCTGCGAATTGATTTCTATTGCCGATACACTGATGCGATTGAAACGGCCCAGGCTGGCGCTCGATGCGCTCGACCGCGCGGCGCAGGCGGCACCGGGCGATGCCAATGTTTTTTTCCGGCGCGGGCAATTCTTTGGCCAGGTCAAGCAACATGGTGTCGCCGTCCGGAATTTTGAGCGCGCGGCGCAGCTTGAGCCCAGGCGGTTTGATATTTTGATGGGTTATGGGGCGGCGTTGTCATCTGACAATCAGATTCCGAAATCGCTGAAGGTTTTTTTGGCGGCGCGCAAACTTAACCCCAGTCATGCCGGTGTGTTGAGCAATTGCGGCTGGTTGCTGTGTCAATTGCAGCGCTATGACGAATCGTTGAAATGCCTTGATCGCGCCTTGGACATTGAGCCCGGACATGCGGGGGCGCGCTGGAACCGGGCGTTGTGCCTGCTCACCATGGGGCGCTTCGAGGACGGTTTTGCCGACTACGAAGCGCGGATGACGATCAACGATGCGCGCTATGAACGCCTGCGCAAATACGATGCGCCGTTGTGGCGCAAGGGCGAGCCGGTGGCGGGCAAGCGGGTGTTTTTGTATACCGATCAGGGTCATGGGGACACACTGCAGTTCATCCGCCTGGCGCGCAATCTGATGCGCATGGACGCCGAGGTAATCGTCGAGGTGCAGGCGCCGCTGGCGGAACTGTGTGCGACGATGCATCCGGATCTGCGCGTGATCGTGCAGGGCACAACGCCACCGGCTTTCGATTTGTTCTGCCCAATGCCGTCGCTGCCGCATCGTCTGGGGCTAACGGTTGAGACTATCCCGGCGCGGGTGCCTTATCTAGTTGCCGAGCATCGCCTGGTGCTGGAATGGCGCGAGGCGCTCGCGGGCCTGAACGGACGGATGAAAATCGGAGTGACGTGGGCTGGCAACCCGCAGCACTTCAACGACGCCAACCGCTCGATCGCCTTGGAGCGGTTGTTGCCGGTGCTTGAGACAAAAGGGGTTTCGTTCGTCAGCTTGCAAAAGGAGTTGCGTCCGGGCGACGAACAAATTCTTGCCGGACTGAATGTCTTTGATCGGACAGCGCGGTTGGGGTCGTTCAACGATACGGCGGCGTTGGTCTCGCAGCTTGATCTTGTGATCTCGGTCGATACGTCGGTGGCGCATTTAGCCGGCGCCCTGGGCAAGCCGGTTTGGATATTGCTGCCCTATGCTGTCGATTTCAGATGGCTTGCGGGACGCACCGACAGCCCATGGTATCCGACGGCACGCCTGTTCCGCCAGCCTGCGTTTGGCGATTGGGAAAGCGCCATCGGCCAGGTGCGCGCGGGGCTGGCGGCGGCGTTGCTATAGAGCCCGCGTTCAATCGTAACGGCCGTTGTCTTCTTCGTTGTAGTTGTCGTCTTGCGATGAATCGGCAGCGACGGAACTGCCGTTGCCATTGCCATTTTCGAGGGTGTTGCCGTTGGCTTCCATGGTCGGTTGCGGGCCTGCGCCGGCGGGAGCATTGCGATAGGGGCTGGCGTTGTATTGGCTGGCTTGGCCTTGTTGATGCTGTTGCTGCCCCTGACCGTAGGGCTGACCGCCCCCCTGGGCTTGCTGTGGCTGAACGCTGTTTTGAAAGGCCATGATCAGACGATAATAATGTTCAGCATGCTGAAGATAGTTTTCCGCCATTACACGATCGCCGGATGAATTGGCATCGCGCGCCAGCTGCAGATACTTTTCGTAGACGTGATGGGCGTTGCCACGGATTTTGACGTCCGGTCCGTTCGAATCGATCGTGCGGTGGATGTTGAAAACCTGGTCCTGGGTTTGGTGTGAGGCGCTTTGATGACGCGGACCGCCGCCACTGCCACCGCCGCTGCCACCACCACCGCCACTTCCGCCATAACCTTTGCCGCGGCCGCGGCCACGACCGCGCTTATTATTATTGTTGTTATTGTTGTTGTTGTTTGGTCCCGGTCTCATATTCATGAGGTGTTCCGTTTTTTGTTCGCAATGTCAGGAAAAAAGTGCGGCGCACGACGCCGTTTCGCTTAGGCTTTGCCCGCACCGAGATGCCGGGAGCGCCCGATTGATCAAGTCAATTTCCAATAACCCCTAATGAGCGTCTAAAGCTCCTCGACTTAGTTCGAGAACCTTGTTGCTTTGTGCTGGCTTTCAAGCCTGAGGCGTGCGCCGGTCTCGAGCCCCTCGAGAATGGTGGCGCGGGTACGTTCTCAATTGCTGCGCAGAGGTTAGACCAAATCCTTGAAGAATACCAATGTGTTTTTGGCGGTTTGCCTGAAGTAAGCGTTTATTGCGGCAACTTGACCAAGATAACGCGGTCATTCCCGCCCAAATCTTTGACGATTTGGTGAACATTCAACCCATGGTTCTGCAGTGTTTGGCTGGCTGATGCGCCTTGATCGTGGCCTATTTCAATAATCGCGGGAGCGCCTGGGGCCAATACGGCGTGCAGGTTGGCGGCGATTCGCCGTAGGGGGTGCAGTCCATCCGCGCCGCCATTGAGGGCGAGGTGCGGTTCGTATTCGCGCACGTCAGGGTCGAGGCCCGCGATGACGGATGAGGCAATATAGGGCGGGTTGGAGATCACCAGGTCGAAACGCCGGCCGGTGAAGGCTTCGAAGTCGCCGTGTTGAAACTGCGCGCGAGAGGCGACACCCAAGCGTTCGGCATTGCGCTGGGCGACCGTGAGCGCGGCTTGAGAAATGTCGAGCCCGGTGCCGGCCGCGTGTTTCCATTCGCTGAGCAATGCGATGAGCAGGCAGCCTGAGCCGGTGCCGAGGTCAAGGATTGTGTGTGGCGGAGTGTCTTTGAAAAGTTTCAGGGCAGTTTCGACAAGCGTTTCGGAATCCGGGCGCGGGATGAGGACGGCGGGCGAAACTTCAAAGTCGAGGCTCCAGAATTCGCGGCGGCCGAGAATATAGGCGATGGGTTCATGTTTTTCGCGGCGGGCGATGGCTTCGGCGAATTTTTCCGGGGTGGCTCCGAGAAGAATGCGCGCTTCACGCACCGGGTCCTCGATGCCGGCGGCGGCGAGGCGCGCGGCGGCGGCGATAAGCTGCGCCGTCACATCCCTTCATCCAGCATCGCCAGGCGCTTGGCCTGGTCGTCGTTGACGAGGGCGTCGATGATTTTGCCGAGGCTGAGACCTTGCAGAACCTGATCGAGTTCGTAAAGCGTCAGGTTGATGCGGTGATCCGTGCAGCGGCCCTGGGGGTAGTTGTAGGTGCGGATGCGTTCGGACCTGTCGCCAGAGCCGACCTGATCCTTGCGATCTGCGGCGCGAACCTTGTCAAGGCGTTCGCGTTCGGCGTCGTAGATTCGCGAGCGCAGGATTTTCATTGCCTTGGCTTTGTTCTTGTGCTGCGATTTTTCTTCCTGCATCGCGACGGCGACACCGGTGGGCAGATGGGTAATGCGGACGGCGCTTTCGGTTTTGTTGACGTGCTGACCGCCGGCACCACTGGCGCGGTAGACGTCGATGCGCAGATCGCTGTCGTTGATTTCGATATCGACTTCGCCGGCCTCCGGCATGACGGCGACGGTGGCCGCTGACGTATGAATGCGGCCTTGCGCTTCTGTTTCGGGGACGCGCTGGACGCGGTGGACGCCCGATTCGTATTTGAGCTTGGCAAAGACGCCGGAGCCGTTGACGGCGACGATCACCTCTTTGTAGCCGCCCATGTCGGATTCGCTCTGGCTCATGATTTCGAACTGCCAGCCCTGGATCTGGGCGTAGCGCTGATACATGCGCAGGAGGTCGCCCGCGAAAATTGCCGCCTCGTCGCCGCCGGTGCCGGCGCGGACTTCGAGCAAGGCGTTGCCCATATCGGCGCTGTCTTTGGGCAACATCAGAATCGAGAGTTCGTGTTCGAGTTCGGGCAGGCGGCGTTTGAGCTCGACGAATTCGTCGCCCGCCATGGCACGCAACTCGGCGTCGGCGGTGTTGTCGGCTATCATCGTGGCGAGTTGGATCATCTCACTGCGCAAGGCCGACACTTCTTTGGCCTTGGCGACGATAGGGCCAAGGTCGGAGTGTTCCTTGGCGAGCTTGGCGAACGCCGCTCCGGCATCGGAAGCCATGCGGGCCTCGATTTCAGAATAGCGGTCGAGGATACGCTCGATTTGGGATGAGGCGATCATGGCGAGCGCTTGGCTTCGATTTCGGCGGCTTTCTTTTCCACCAGTTCGACGATGTGCTCAACGAGCCTTTCGTTGTTCATTTTGTGGTCTGGTTTGCCTGCGATGTAGACCATGCCCGACCCTGCCCCGCCGCCGGTGAAAGCGATGTCGGTTTGCGCGGCCTCGCCGGGGCCGTTGACGACGCAGCCGATGATCGAAAGCGACATAGGCGTTGTGATGTGTTTCAGGCGGTCTTCGATGATGGCGACGGTCTTGATGACGTCGAAGCCCTGGCGGGCGCAGGACGGACAGGCGATGATATTCACACCACGATGGCGCAGGCCTAGTGACTTCAGGATGTCGAAGCCGACACGGATTTCCTCGACCGGGTCGGCCGAGAGCGAGACGCGGATCGTGTCGCCAATGCCCGCCCACAACAGCGAGCCGATGCCGATGGCGGATTTCACCGTGCCGGTCATCAGACCACCGGCCTCAGTCACGCCCAGATGCAGCGGGTAGTCGCACGCTTCGGCCAGGCCCTGATAGGCGGCCACCGCCAGAAACACGTCGCTTGCTTTGACGCTGATCTTGAACTCGCGAAAGTCGTTGTCTTCCAAGATGCGCGCGTGGTTGAGCGCGCTTTCGACCATCGCCTGCGGGCACGGTTCGCCGTAGCGCTCGAGAAGTTCGCGTTCGAGGGAGCCCGCGTTGACACCGATGCGCATGGAAACGCCGTGGTCCTTGGCCGCCTTCACCACCTCGCGCACGCGGTGGACCGCGCCGATATTGCCGGGGTTGATGCGCAGGCAGGCGGCACCGGCGTTGGCCGCTTCGATGGCGCGTTTGTAGTGGAAGTGGATGTCGGCGACGACGGGCACGGCGACGGCGCGGATGATCGATTTCAGCGCGGCGGTCGATTCCTCATCCGGGCAGGAAATGCGCACGATGTCGGCGCCCGCCGCTTCCAGCGCTTTGACCTGGCGGATGGTACCTTGAATGTCGGTCGTGAGGGTGTTCGTCATCGACTGGACGGTGATGGGCGCGTCGCCGCCAACCTCGACGTTGCCGACGCGGATCTTGCGGCTTTTCCTGCGGACGATGTCGCGGTAGGGGCGGATGCTCATGGGGGAGAGATAGCAAGGGCTGGACGGCCAAACCAGCGGTCAAATGTGGTTTCCGTCACCTGCGCGAGTTTAGTCCGGGGCTATCGGTCCACGGCCATCTGTGGCAGATTCGCGGTATGACCACCGACGCCGAACTGAAACTGCTTGGTCGCATCGTGACGGAACCCGGAAAAATGGGCGGTAAGCCCATTATCCGCGGACGGCGGATCACGCCTGCCATGGTACTCAACATGCTTGCCAACGGTGCCACGCGCGAGCAGGTGCTTGACGCCTATCCTGTGCTCGAGCGCGCGGACATCGATGCGTGCCTTTTGTATGCAGCCCGCCTCAGCGAGCGGTCGCAATCTGACGGTCCATCGATGGCAGCGGAATAGGTGCGGCTGCTGGCGGACTCGAACATTGTCGCGGCCGCAGTACTGGTGCTTCGCGGAGCCGGTCACGACGTGGTGTTTATCGGCGACCGCGCTGAAGACCCAGGCGACTACGCGATCATTGAGGAAGCGTTCGCTTCCGGGCGGGTTCTTCTGACCAAAGATCACGACGTTGGTGCCCTCGTGTTTCGGGACAAGAAGGGGCACGCTGGCGTGCTTTTGATCGACGACTTGGGTTCGGCGCAACAAGAGGTGGAGTTGCTCACGAAGATATTGGCGGAGTGGGACGCCGTTCTTCTCACCGGTGGATTCGTTCGCGCCGGAAATTGGGGCAGCAAGCACGGCGCCGGAGATCCGTAGGCCGTCTCGCGGTGGGGTGTGGCAATGGCTGCCATGCGCAAGTGACGGTCAAATCTGGATGGGCGTGCTTGATTCCGCCTTACAGCACCTGACGCTGCAAGTCCGGAAACACCTTGCCCACCTTGCCAAGCAGATAAACACCATAAGTGCCTTCGAAGGCGTGGAGGTTGGCGCGGTCCCAGCGTTCCGTGCTGTCGTCCGAGGCGATCCGGTCCGGCAGGGGTTCGATGACAGCGTTGAAGGCGGGGTCGAAGAAGAGTGGGAATGACAGGCGATCGCGACCGCTTATGTTGCGCACACGGTGGGGGGTTGAACGGTACCAGCCGCCGGTGAGGCGGTCCAACATGTCACCGATATTGCAGACGAGGGTGCCGGGAATGGATGGGGCTTCGATCCAACCGTTGCGCGATTTGACCTGCAGGCCGCCGCAATCGTCCTGCGCCAACAGCGTCAGCAGGCCGTAGTCGGTGTGTTCGCCGACGCCCCACTCGCCGTCAACGGCGCGCGCCGGAGGGTAGTGAAAGACGCGGAAGAGCACGGTCGGATCGGCGGTGTAGGTCTTTGCGAAGTAGTTTTGGTCCAGCCCCAAGCTCAACGCTATGCCGCACATAACAGCGTGTGCGGCGCGGGTGGTGGCTCCCATGAAATCAAGCACTGCCGATTGCAATTCCGGCACGGCGCCGGGCCACAGGTTTGCGCCGTGCATGGGGATGCCCGACTTTACGCGCGCGTCGTGGGGCCCCAGTTCAGTGCCGAAGTAGACGCCTTCTTTCAGGTCAGGCTTGCCTGACGTGAGCTCTCCGCCCACGGGGAAAAACCCACGCCAGGCGCGGCCGGCGTGAGCCATGGATATTCTCAGTTTTTCTTCCTCAGGCAATGCAAAGAATTTCCGGCTGGCGCGGTCGAGTGACGTCAATACCTCAGCGGAAATCCCGTGCCCGGTGATATAGAAAAATCCAGTGTCGCGGCAGGCGGCCCTGATTTCATCGGAGGTCCGATGGATCGCGGAACCGCCGCGTGAATCGTACAGCGTTGCGATATCAATGACCGGTAATGCTTTTGTCACCGGGGACTAGTCCTTGTCCGTTTTGCGAGTGTGTGGCGTTCAGCGTGACTTGAAATGCGCGCATTTACAAGACCGGACTCTGGTGCTGGCCAATTGCGGCGCGTTGTTTTATGTACTCATGACCCTTGCGTGCAGGATTTTAACATGCCCCGGCAATCCAACCCAATCGACATTGAACAGCTCTCGGGGTTGATCGGCGATATCTATGAGTGCGCGCTGGAGCCGTCTCGCTGGAACGATACGCTGACGCGGTTCGTGTCGCTGTTCAGCCCCCCGGATTGGGATGTCGCGACTTTGATGTGGGAAGGAATGAACCGGCCCGGCGTGCGCTGGGTGGGGACGACGGGCCTCATCGCACCGGCAATTCAGGCTTATGAATCGGTCTTTGCTGGCACAAACGTCTGGAGTTCGCAGGCCGTTGGTTTGCCGATGGGACAGGTCATCGATACGGACGATTTGGTGACGCGAGTTGAGTTTCTGAAGAGTGATCTCTATCAAAAATTTCTGAAGACCTGGGGGATGGAAGTCGCACTGTTTGTCATTTTTGACCGTGGCGACGACGAGCAACTGGCGCTGGCGATGCCGGGACCGCCGGACCGGCCGCTGATGAACCTCAAGCGCGGGTTGCGACTGATTGCGCCCCATGTTCAGCGAACAATGCGTATCAGTCACGGCTTGGCCTGCTCGCGCTTGCGGGCCGCAGGTGCAGAGGCCGCTCTCAACCTGGGACACGCAGCGGTGCTGGCGCTGAGCGCAGATCTAAGGGTCGTCAGTCACAATGTGAAGGCCGGTACACTGGCAGAGACGGGTCTTTTCACGCTGCACAATGGGCGCGTCTTATTTGCCGGCGCGAAGGCGCAGTTGCGAATTTCGCATCTCGCCACGGTGGACCGTCCGGCCAGTGAAGCGTTCAAAATCGAGGACGCGAGCGGCACGAGCTATGCGGTGCTGGCAATGACGATGAGGCCGCAGCGTGAGGCTGTGTTAGGGGGCTGGGTCGAGGGGGCCAAAGTTCTGATCTCGATTACAACGCCTCACCCTGCCCCGCTGATTGAGGTCGACAGATTGAGGGCCTGGTTTGATTTGACGGCGACGGAAGCGCGGTTGGTGGCGGCACTTGCTTCGGGAAAAACTCTTGCGGCATATGCGGACGAGCGCAGCGTTAGTGTTGATGCGGCCCGATTTCTGCTGAAAGGAGCGTTCAGAAAGACAGGCGCGGAAAGCCAGGCGCAACTTGTGACGCTGATCAATCAAGTTCCACAAGGTTGAGTTTCCTACCCATATAGGGAGCGCCAGGCCGCAACACGCTGCGTAGGGTCGCCTTCGGTCTTACACGAAGGGATATATGCAATGCGCGGTTGTCGGGGTTTCAGTTCGTTCTTACTTTCGGCACTTGCCGTAAGCGGTAATTTGTACGTCGCATCGGCTGGCGAGCGCGGCCAGGTCAGTGTTCAATGCGCCGCCAGTGATGCGTTGCCGCCTGCCGGTCCAAATCTGGTCTACACAACTTGCGCCGGTGAAGCGAAATTCCAGTTTCAGTCCGACGGCATCCCGACGGCCTATGGGATAAAATTCACAGCGCCATCGACACATTGCTCGGCTGTCAACTATCAGGTCTGGGCTACTTACAATCCCGACCTCATGTTGGGAAGGACCCGGAACTTTCTTGAGGCAGGGCAAAGCGAAATCGTGCCGATCGGCGACGACTTCGCGCGCGGACTGCAAATAATAAATGTGCGGGCGCTTGGTAAAGTCGGCGGATGCAATACGGGTCGAATGTCGGGTTGGTCGGCCATCGTTGAAGTTGTGATCATTCCATGAAGCTTGGAAAAGACTGAACAGATTCTACTTTCCGGGAGGACATTAAAAATGTTTCGACAAATTGGTTTTGCCGTGGCGGGGTTGTTGTGCGCTGCGCCGGCGATGGCGGAGGGTCCGGGGGGCGGAGCACAGACGCTTTCCGCTTCGTGTACCTCCAGCCCGATCTCGGGTGGCGGGCTGGTCAATGAGTGTATGGGGCCAAACGCCAATCCGGATGTCCGGTTTCAGTCGATGGGTCCGCAGTTCAACTATGCCGTGACATTTACCGCGCCTGCAACACACTGTTCGAGGATTGGTTATCACGTTTATTCCTATGATTTGCGCACGCCGCTGGGCGCGAGCGGCTTGCTTGGACCGGGCCAAAGTCAAACGGTTAGTATCGGCAACGGTTACGCTGCGGGCTTGCAAATCGCCAAGGTAAAGGGTTTCGGCTGGATCAGTGCCACGGGATGCAACACGGGGACGCTTCAAAGCTGGGGCGCCACGGCGACGGTGGTGCAGCAATAGCGTCAGCCTTCGACGATATATTTCGCAACCAGTCCGGGGTCCTGCATCGGGATGAAGTGCGTCAGGTGGGGAAGATAGACGTCACGGCCTTGACGAAAGACCGCAGCCAGACCCTCCCAGGTTGGCGAGCCTGAGAAATCCCTGGGATCGCGCTGACCGGGTGGGCGCTGCCGGGCGCGGAGCACGGTGACGGGGCAGACGATCTGTTTTGCCAACTCATAAATGTTGCGGCCGGCTGCGGCCTTGTAGATCGAGCCTTCGATGGCGGGCGGACATGCCAGCTCGACACCGCTGCCGTCCGCTTTTGGTACCACGCCATAGCGGCAATAATCCTCAAGCACTTCGGGGCGCCAGAGCGAATACGGGTTTCTATCCTTGAAGGCCTCGAACATGTCTTGCCATGAATCCCAGGCATTGCGGCGCCTGGTAACGGGATGTTCGGTTTCCCCGGGCGCCATGATTTCAGGGTTGTCGTAAAATTCCGGGGCCATCATGACGGGATCGACGAGCACCAGGCGCTTGAAGGCGCCGGGAAGGGCGGCGGCCACCTGAATGAGCGTGTGGCCGCCCATGGAATGGCCCACGCCGATTGCGTCGTGAAGATTCAAATGGGCTACGAGTTCCTTGATGTCCTGGGCGGGCACTGTCCAATCCGCAATCGGTCCTGTCTTTTCGCTACGGCCATGGCCGCGCAGGTCTACAGCAATGACATGGGTGTCTGGCGGGAGGCTTGCCACCGTCTGGTCCCAGCAGCGCGCGTGAAAGCCGGTGGCATGGATCAACAGCACCGCCGGGGCGCCGCGCTCGCCCCATTCGAAATACGCAATGCGCGCGCCGGTGGCCGCAAACGTCGATTGGCGAGGAGTTTTGGGCATATCAATCCGGGCTATTCCTATAAGCTCAACACCATGTTAGGCAAGTTTGACTAGCTTCGGCAATCGTGGCCAGATAAGCGGGACGCCGCACAACGTGAAGTGACATGAACTATATCAATGTAACCGAGGCCTCGGACTCACGCTCCGGCGGTGCCATCAAGCTGCATGGACCGGAAGGCTTTGCCGGTATGCGCAAGGCGGGCCGCGTGGCTGCAGAATGCCTCGACATGCTTACGGCCAAGGTGGCGCCGGGCGTGACAACAGACAAGATCGACCGCCTGGCCTATGAATTCATGGGCGATCATGGCGCCATACCGGCGACGATTTTCTATCGCGGCTATCGCCATTCCAGCTGCACGTCGATCAATGACGTGGTGTGCCACGGCATTCCCTCGGACCGGGAACTCAAAGATGGCGATACGCTCAACATCGACGTGACCGCAATTATCGACGGTTGGCACGGCGATACGAGCCGGATGTATCTGGCGGGCGATGTGTCGATTAAGGCCCGCCGCCTGGTCGATGTAACCTACGAGGCGATGATGCGCGGGATTGCTGCGGTCAAGCCCGGTGCGCTGACCGGCGACCTGGGACATGCGATCCAGGCCTATGCGGAGGCGCATTCCTATTCGGTGGTGCGCGATTTTTGCGGGCACGGGCTGGGGCGCGTGTTTCACGACGCGCCGAATATTCTGCATTATGGGCCTGCCGGAAAGGGACTTGCGTTCCGCGAAGGTATGATTTTCACGGTCGAGCCCATGATCAACGCGGGCAAGTGGCAGGTCAAGCTGAAGCCTGACGGTTGGACGGCGGTGACAAAAGACCGGTCTTTGTCGGCGCAGTTCGAACATAGCGTCGGTGTGACCTCTACCGGAGTCGAAGTTTTCACTACCTCGCCTGCGGGCCTGCACAAGCCGCCCTATGCCTAAGCGCGGCATGGCGGACGCGGCGACTGGGGAACTGCCGCACTATGTGGGGCATCGCGACAGACTGCGCGAGAGGTTTCGTGATGGCGGTGAGGATGCGCTGCCGGACTACGAATTACTGGAGTTGATTCTGTTTGCGGCCATACCGCGGCAAGACGTGAAGCCGTTGGCCAAAAGGATGCTGGAGGAGTTTAAGGGCGATATCGCAGAATTGCTCGCCGCTTCGCGTGAGCGGCTCAAAGAAATCGAGGGCGTGGGGGATGCTGTCACCGATCAAATCAAAATCGTACGAGCCGCCGCCGGGCGCATGTTACGCACCAAAGCGCGGAACTCGGAGTCGACGCTTTCGTCTTGGCAATCGCTCGTCGATTATTGCATGGCGCAGATGTCTCGCGAGCCGACGGAGCAGTTTCGCATTCTGTTTCTGGATCGCAAGAACAAGCTGATCAAAGATGAGGTGCAAGGCCGCGGCACCGTAGACCACACACCCGTATATCCGCGCGAAGTCGTCAAGCGCGCTTTGGAACTCGGGGCCTGCGCGATTATCCTGGTCCACAACCATCCCTCAGGCGATCCGACGCCGTCGTCAAGCGATGTCGAGATGACGAAACAGATTGTCGAAGCGGCGCGCACACTTGAGATCTCCGTGCACGATCATCTGATCATAGGACGG
>Ga0163144_10016258_pt1 | contig 15253 bp, 9 predicted proteins | sample OliLak19BULKMAT1_FD_123175 | JGI IMG/M metagenome (GOLD analysis project Ga0163144, IMG submission 123175) | Freshwater microbial mat bacterial communities from Lake Vanda, McMurdo Dry Valleys, Antarctica - Oligotrophic Lake LV.19.BULKMAT1 | ecosystem: Environmental > Aquatic > Freshwater > Lake... | reverse complement strand
CGCCCCGCTCCGGTTCTTGCGGTCCTTCTTGCCGTCCTTCTTGCCGTCCTTCTTGCGGTCCGGCGCGCGCGCGGCCCGGTCTCGGCTCGCCCGGCTCGACTTCTCCCGCCGCCGCCGCTCGTGCCACGACGATGCGGACGCGCGCGGCCGCCGCGGCGAGCGTGCGGCCGTGCGGCACCTGCGGCGGGTCGGGTACCGCGTCCTCGCCCGCCGGCTGCGGACCCGCGGCGGCGAGGTCGACGTGCTCGCGCTCGATGGCCCGACGCTCGTCCTCGTCGAGGTGAAGACCACCCTCGGGGCCGCCGCCGCGGCCCGTGCCCGCGTGGACCGCCGCAAGCAGGACCGGCAACGGAGCGCCTACCGGGCCCTCGCCCGCCACCCCCGCTTCGCGGGCCGACCCTACCGCTTCGACGTCGTGACGGTGGTGCTCGAGGGCCGCCGTCCCACCTGCGCGCTCCACCGAGGCTTCGCGACGCTGTCGCGGTGAAGTGGCGTCGGGGGGGCCGGGCGGTCACAATCGGGGGCTCCCCTGCCGAGAGCCGTCGATGATCGACCTGAAGGACCACCTCGACGCCGCCCGCGTCCGCGACCTCAAGGGCGCGACGAAGGACGCCGTGCTCGAGGAGATGGTGGCGCTCGTGTCGTCGAGCGACGCGGTGACCGACGCGCCGTCGCTGCTCTCCGCGGTGCGGGAGCGCGAGCGGGTGCTCTCCACCGGCATCGGCCTCGGGATCGCGATCCCCCACGCGAAGATCCCCGGCGTGACGCGTTTCGTCGTCGCCGTGGGCCGCCACGGTGCGGGCATCGAGTTCGACGCCATCGACGGCAAGCCCGTCCACATCGTGGTCCTCATCGCGGGCCCGCAGGACGCGCAGGACCGCTATCTCCGGCTGCTCGCCCGCCTCTCGGGCCGCCTGCGCCAGGAGGACGTGCGCCGGAAGATCCTGTCGGCAGGCACGCACGCCGACGTCGTCGCGATCCTCTCCGCCTCGTGACGCGCCCGCGCGGCGCCGCCGCGCGTCAGGGTGCGGCGCGCAGCGGGACGACGCGAAAGCCCTCGTCGGTGCGCAGCAGCGCGTGCCGCCCCACGCACACGGGCGGCTGCGGATAGTGCAGCGTCGCCGACAGCGGCACCACCACGAGGCGGTCGTCGGCGTCGGGTTCCCACCACGCGGTGCACGCCTCCACCGGCCGCTCGCCCGCGTCGTGCCAGACGACGGTCACCCATGCGCCGTCGGGCGTCGCCTCGAGCAGCGTGGCCGACGGCCACAGGCGTGCGGCGGTGTCGTCGGGCAGACGCGAGGCGGGCGACGAGACGCGGCGCGCCGGGTGCCAGACCGACGGGTCCTCGCTGGCGGGGTCCCGCGCCGCGCGACGATCCACCACGAGGGTCCCGACGCTCGAACGCCGGTCCCGCGACGTGCGCACGACGTGGACCGCGTCGTCGAAGGCCGCGATCCGCGAGTCGCTCTCGAGCATCCCCCACACGACGCGATCGAACCGCGCCCCGTCGATCGCGAGGGCCCCCGCGTCGGCGAGCGCGCCCGTGAGGTCGGGGCGGACGACGCGGATCTCGTCGGGCGAGGTCACGAGCGCGACGAGCGCGCCGCCCGCCAGCAGGCGCGGCCGGACCATGGCGTGCTGCGCCGACTCGTCCACGAGGCGCGACCACGTCGGCCACCCCGACGCCGGGTCCACGCCGACGAGCCAGGCGGTGGACCGCGAGGCCCCGTCGCGGAGGAGGTGCACGAACCCTTGCGCGACCGCGGTCGGCGGCGGGGCGAGTGCCGCGACGACCGGCGACGGCAGGTCGTCGTCGGGGTCGGCCCGCAGGTGGGACGCCCGCAGCGACCCCGTGGCGCGGTCGAGGAGGAACGTGCGGTCGGGGTCGCGGGCGTCCACCACGAGCGCCGACCCCGCCGCGCGGGGCGCACCCAGCAGGGCGCCGGGCACCGCGGTGCGCCACTGCTCCACGCCCGTGGCCGCGTCCACCGCGACCACGACGCCGTCGCGCAAGGGACCTGCGGACGTCCAGGCGAACAGGGTGCCGTCCGCCGCGACCAGGTCGCGGACGATGCCCGGCCCGTCCCACGCCCAGAGGGTCGTCGCGGCGCCCGTGCGCGGCTCCACGACGCGCAGCCCGGAAGGCGACGCGACGACGTAGCGGCCGTCCGCGCGGACGTACGCGTGGGAGGACGCGAACGTCGCACGCTCGCTGTCGGGCCGCGCCTCGACGGGTACGGCCACCGTCGCGCGGACGCCGTCCCGTAGCACGCCGAGCACGAGGGTGCGGCCCGCGGCCGACGCGATCCGCCGCAACAGGTCCTCCCGCGTCGCCACGACGTCGTCGCCCACGGCGACCACGACGTCGTCGGGCCGGAGCCCGGCGCGCTCGGCGGGCCCGGCCGACGTCACGGCGAGCACGCGGACGCCGCGGCGCGGCAGCGCGGGCTCGAGGTCGCCGACCTGCACGCCCGCGTACCCGGCATCGATCGTCGGCACCGGACGGCCCGGCCCCGGCGCCGTCACGTCGAAGACCTCGAGGGTGAGACCGCGCCGCACGAGGGCGTGCGCGAGCGCCGGCGTGGCGCCGGGCCCCGTCGGCGCGAGCGCCGTGGCGGACAGCAGCGCCGCCTTCGTCGGCGCGCCCGCGCGCCCCCAGAGCGGCAGGTCGTAGCCGAGCACGCCGTGTTCGTCCGGGTCGTCGAGCACGTACCCGTGGTCGCCGCGGAGCGCCGCGTCGAGCGCCGCGCCGTCGGTGCCCGCGCGCGTGCGCGCGAACGCGGGCCCCGCCTTCCGCGCTTCGCCGAGGGCCGTGCGCGCCCGGAGGCGGTCGCCCGCCGCGCCCGCGGCGTCCGCCTCGACGGCCCGCAGCGCCGTCGCGACGCCGGTGGCCACGAGGAGGCCGGGGATGCGACGCGAGCGCAGGTCGGCCGCGACGGCCCCGACCTCCGCCGTCGCCCCCGCGTCGAACGCGCGCCCGAGCCGGCGCGCGCGGGCGACGAACGCGGCGACGGTGCCGGGCCGGCCGTCCGCGACGCGCGCGAGGTCGGCGACGGTCCGTGCGGCCGCGAGCGCCTCGGCGGCGCGGGCCTCGCGTTCGAGCAGCGCGGCCTCGCCGTCCGGCGTCTCCGCGGCGAACGGGAGCAGGCCCTCCGCGGCATACAGGTCGCCGCGAACCGCGACCCGGCCTGCGGGGTCCGCATCGACGAGGGCCGCCGCGCCCCACGCGACGAAGCGGTCCACGAGCGCGACGAGCCCGCGTCCCTCGCGTCGCGCCACGAAGGCCCGGCCGATCCGCGCGTACACCGCGGCCCGCGCCACGGGCGTGAGCGCATCGACGGCATCGAGGGCATCGAGGACCCCGAGCGCCTGCGGCGCGCGCGTCGGGGCGCGGTCGTCGAGCGGGCCGCCCGGCCGCACGAGGCGCGCCTCGACGGCGGCGAGGAACGCGGCGTCGAGCTCGGGCGAGGGGGGGGCGCCGCGAACGCGCGCGGCCGCGCCGTCGAGCGCGAGCGGGCTGGGGTGAAAGCGCGCGGCTCGGCAGGCGCGGGCCGCCTGGATCGCGGGCCCGCCGTCGCGTGCGGTGGCGAGGGCGGCGCGCTCGGCCTCGAGGTCGCCGACCACCACGAGGCGCGCCCGCCCGACCACGACGAAGCGCGTCCCGACGCGGAGCACGTCGCCGTCGGGCAGCGGGCGCGAACCATCGGCGACGACCGCGCGCACATCGTCTTCGCGCCACGCCCGGTCGGCGGCAGGCGCCCACGTCGTCGTGCGCAACGTGCCGTCGCGCGCGGCGACGAGCCGCCGACCCTCCGACCACGGCCGCCCGCGCGCGGCGTCGTCGCCCGACGACGGCGCCGTCCCCTCGCGGCGGGGCCACGCCGGGAACGACGGCAGGCCGCGCTCCGAGCCCGACGCGAGGTCGCGGAGCTCGAGCGCGCGGTCGTACCCGGCCCAGCGCACCACCGCCTTGCCGTCGGCGAGCGCGCCCACACCGACGAGCGTCTGCGCGTCGGGCGCCAGGGGCGGCGCGTCGGCCCGGTCGCCGTCGGCGCGCGGCCGCACGGACCCGACCCACCGGAGCCGCCCCGTACCCAACTCGAGGGCCACCGCGGTCGGGGCGTCCGGGGCCGCGACCACCCACGCCCCGCCGGACGCGACCGGTGCGACGCGCGCGTCGAACGCGCGGGCCGCCGGCGGGTCGTCGGGGCGCAGGCGGTCCTCGTAGCGGTAGCGCGGCAACGCGCGCACCCAGCGCACGCGGCCGTCCGCCGCGTCGACGCCGGCGGCGTAACCCGCACCCGGCACGACGAGCACCTCGCCGGCGTGGACGGCGGGCGGGAGCGCATGAGGCACGGCGCGGACCCGCTGCTCGACGAGCCCGCGCTCGTCGCCGCCGAGCCGGACGAGCCCGCTGTCGCCCCGCGAGAGGAGCGTGACGAACCGCGGCCGCCCCGTGGCGAGGTCGAGGCACGCGAGCCAACTCTCGACCCACGCGCGCCGCGCCGACAGCACCACGTAAACGCGGTCCCCCACCACGACGGGCGCGGACGCCACGCCGACGTCCGCGGCGCGCAGCACCGGGTCGGCGTCGTCGGGCGCGCCCGTCGTCCAGCGCGGGCGGCCGTCAGCGAGCCCCAACGCGACGAGGCACGCGCGCGTCTCGCGGCCCAGTTCGGGCGGCGTGACGGCCTGGGCGCGGTGGCGGAACGTCGTCGCGGTCGCGGGGGGCGCGTCGCCGAGCACGACGAGCACCGCGTCGCCCGCCGGCACCGCCGCGCGCAGGCTCGTCTCCCACGCGCGGTACCGCGCCGCGGCCGACCACGTGCGCTCCGACGGGGCGGGCTCCGGATAGGTCCAGGCCACGAGCCCCGTTTCGAGGTCGAGGCGGCGCGCCGCGCGCTCGGTGACGAGCACGAGCGCGTCGCCCGTCGCGGCGACCGCCGCGGTCGGGGCCCCGACGTCGTCCGCGACGGGCGCCGGCAGCAGCCGGGGATCGGTCAGCGCGCGCTCCCAGAGCACCGCGAGCCGCGACGGCGGCGGCGGCCCCGTCGGCTCGGCCCGGCTCCGGGCCGCCGCGGCGGCGCGGATCGCTTCGATGCCCGCCGCGATGCGGTCGGCGAGCGGGGTTGGCGGCGCCCCGCCCGCGCCCGCCACGGGGATCGTCGCGAGCCCGGCCGCGCGGCGCGCCACGAGGGTCACGCCGCGCTCGTCGAGGAGCGCCACGCATGCGTCGACCCACCGCGCGGCCACCGCCGCGCGGGCCGAGGGCGGCGCGCCCCGGGTCCACCGCAGCCACCGGTCGAACGCCGCGGCTGCCTCCGCGGACCGTCCCTGCGCGAGCGCGAGGTCGCCTTGGAGCAGCAGCGCGACAGCGCCCGCGCGCGTCACCGGGGCCCGCTCCGCGAGGCGCACGAGCTGCGTGCGGCTGCCGCTCGCGCGCACGACCTCGAGGTCGGCGGCGGCGCGTTCGCCCCACCGCCGCTCCACCGTCGCGAGGCCCGCGGGCGGCAGCGCCGCGAGCCGCGTGAACGCCACCTCGCGCGTGGGCCACCACAGGCCGTCCGTGGGGCGGATCGCCGTGGGCGCCGCGGTCTCCGCTGGCGCGGGCAGGCGCGTCGTGCCGGCGCGCTCGGCGAGGTCCATCCACGCGTGCGCCGCGGCGACCGGGTCGGCCACGCGCCCCGGCGCGCCCGCGAGCAGCGCGGCCGCGGCGCCGTCGGCGCGCCGGGCCTCGCCGTCCTGATCCTCGTGGGCCTCGGACAGGGCGAACGGCGTCGCGTCCGCCGGGACCGGCGCGGGCGCGACCGGCGGCGCCGGCGTCGGCGCGTCGCCGGCGGTCGCGCGCCCCGGCCCGATCCCGGCCCCGAGCGCCAGCACGAGCCCGAGACGCGGGCCCCACGCCCGCACGCGCGACGCCGTCGCCGACGCGGACGCGGACGCGGACGAAGGACACGCGAGGGGACGCGACCGGCTCACCGCGCGAGCCTACCACCCTCGGTGCCCCGGCCGCGGGGGGCCGTCGCGGTCGCCGGGGCCGCGGCCCCGCGCCGCACGCCGGTCATCGGACGGGCGCCGCGGTCGCGTTCCACCCCGCGGCGGCGACGGCCCGGGCCACGGCCCGGATCTCGTCGAGCGAGAGCCGGTCGAGTTGCGGGAGGAGCTTGCGCGCGGGGTCCACCTGCGGGAAGCGCTCCGGGTGGCGCGCGACGTGCCGTACGATCGCCGCCGTGACGTCGCGGTAACCGCGATCGTGGGCCTCGGGGCGGGTCTCGACGAGCGGCAGCGGCGCGACCAGGTCCAAGAGCGCGAGGTCCGGGCGCGCCGCGTCGATCACCGCGCCGAGTTGCGCACGCCCCTCGAGGCGCGCCTCGACGCGCCCGAACGCAAAGCCCTCCGAGGCCAGCAAGCCGAGCGTCGCGGGCAGGCCCTTCGCGATCGGGAGGTGGCGGTCGAGGTCGATCACGTGGCCGAACTCGTGTGCGCGCAGCACGTCGAGGGAGCCCCACGGCGCGTCGCCGACCTGCGCGACGTAGCGCCGCGCGAGCCGGAGCCAGAGCCCCGCGGGGTCGTCGAGGGCGAAGACGCCCTCCACGCCGTCGGGCACCGGCGGCGCCGCCGCCGCCGCGTCGAGGCGCGCGACGAACGTGGCGTCGACCGCGCGCACCACGACGCGGAGCGCGTGGTCCTCGCGGCGCGTGGCGTCGGCGTCGAGCCATACGCCGTCGGGGAGCGCGGCGCCGGAGAGCCCCCCGCCCTGGAAGTCGACGTAGCTGCGGATCGTGCGGTCGTAGCCGAGCATCACGTCGTGCGTAAACGCGCGGCCCTGCGTCACGAGCGGCTGCTTTCGCGTGAGCGACGCCATGGAAAGAAGGATGACCTCGGCGGGCTTCCCCTCGCGCTGCCCGAGCATCAGATACTTGCCGTAGCGCCGGAAGTGCGCGACCACGGGCGACGTCGGGTCGGCGGCGTGGTCGAGCCACGCGCCGAGCAACGGGACGCGCCGCAGGCCGGTCGTCGGGCGCTCGAACGCCGCGGCCTCGTCGGGCGCGAGGTGGTGCCGCGCGGCGTCCGCGATCGACGCGAGCAGCGTCTCCACCGGCGCGGGCGGCGCCCCCGTCGCCGGCGCGCGGTACCCGTCCTCGACGGCCGCGCGCACCGCGGCCTCAAACGCGACCTGGCGGCGCGCGCGGTCGCGGAGCGCGGCGGCCGACGCCGTCGTGGCCGGCGCGAGCACGGCGGCCGCCTCGTCCACGGCGCCGACGCCGACGAGCGCCTCGGCCAACGCGAGGAGCGCGGCGGACGACGTCGGGCCGTCGGTCGCGCGCGCGGCTTCCGCCGCCAGGCGACGCCAGGCCCCGTGGCGCAGGCTCGTCGCGTTCGTGAACGCCTCGGGCGGCACCGCGCGGCGCAGCAGCGCCAGGGCTTCGACCCGCCCGCCCTGCGCGAAGAGCAGGCGGCGGAGATGGCGGTCCACGGGCACGGGGTCGCACCCCGCGGCCAACGCACGTCGGTACCGGTCGACCGCCCCCGCCGCAGCGCCGGCGCGCTCCTCGATCAGGCCCGCCAGCGCCAGCGCCTCGCCCGACGCGGACCGACCCGCGATCGCGCCGGCTTCGACGCGGCACCGCGCTTCCACCGGCGGGCTCACGCCATCGCGCACGAGGTCGGCCAGTCGGCGGGCGGCGCGGGCGCTCGTGGGCTGGAGGCGGAGGGCCTCGAGCGCCGCGAGCGCGGCGTCGTCGCGCCGGCCGAGGCGGGAGGCCGCACGCGCGGCAAACGCCGCGGGCCGCGGGTCGGACGGGTCCTCGGAGGCCGCGCGGTCCGCGGCCGCGCGCGCCCGCGACGCGTCGTCGTCCTCGAGGGCGTCCCGACCGGCGACCAGCCAGGCCTCTCGACGTACGTACCGCGGACCCGTCGCCGCGGCCCGCTCTGCCGCGCCGCGGACCGCCTCGTGGCGCTCGCCGGCCGCCGCGAACGCGTGCGCGCGCTCGAGCTCGGCCCACGGCGCCGCCGGCCCGGCGTGGACACCGCGGACGCGGTCCACGCGGTCCCTGGGATCGCTCCGCGCGTGCGCGCGAAACACGGTCGCCAGGGGCCCATCGGGCAGCGCGTCCACCGCCCGTCGAACCTCCTCGGTGCGGGCCCGGGCCAGCCCGAGATCGATCCACAACCACGCACGTTCGGGGGCCCGAACGTCGAGCCCGCCGGCCGCCTCGAGGATCCGCTCGGCCTGGTCGGGCCGCCCGAGCCGAAGGGCACGCTCCGCGGCAACCACCTCCGGCGGCAGGGCGTCCGACGCGAGGCCCGCAGCGGGCCCCGCCCGGTAGCGAAGGGCCCCTCCGTCCGGGTCGCCGGCGAGGCGGCAGCCCGTGAGCGCGATCGCCGCAATCGCGGCCAGGCACACGCCCGCGACAGAGGCACCAGGGACGGAGGCGCGGGAGACGGGGGCACCAAGGACGGGGGCGCCAAGGACGGACGCGAACGTGGCGAGGCGCGCAGGCGCCGAGCGCGCCGAACGCGCGGAACTGCCTGTCAACACGGGGGTTCGGCGCGACGGCAGCGGCAATGTAAGGGATCCGTTTGACAGGTCGATGTTTGCGTTGTATTCTGTTCGCATTCAGCGACCTTCGGAGATCATCGCATGTCCATCCTCGCACGCCAGCAGGCCTCGCCGCACCGCGACGACCTCGTGTCCGCCCTGTTCCCGCAGCACGCCGCGGGGAGATCGATCGGGAAGTTCGGCTCTGGGAAGTTGGGCGTTCGGGAGTTGGGCGCTGGAGATCTGGGCGAGCGCCTCGCCCGCCAGCAACTGTGGCTCGAGGTCCCGACGTTCGTCGGCGTGCTGGCCGCCGTCCTGGGAGCGCTCTTCCTGTAGTTCTGCTTGACGGTTCTTCCGGGAACTCTTCCGGGAACTCTTCCGGGAGTTCTTCCGGGAGCTCTTCCGGGTGTTCCTCCCGGACGTCTTCCCGATCCCCGTCCTCCGGCTCCCGTCTTCCTGCCCCCGTCGTCCCGTCTCCGTCGTCCCGTCTCCGTCGTCCCGTCTCCGTCGTCCCGTCTCCGTCGTCCCGTCTCCGTCGTCCCGTCTCCGTCATCCCGTCTCCGGAGCGCTCGCGACGCGGCGTCCCGCCCACGGAGCTCCCGCCGATCCGCCCACCGTCCCGGCGCGAGCCAGGGGACGAACGGGGGGAGAACGAACGTCGGCCTACGGTCGGAGCCTGACGCAACCGATTTTCACCCTGGGAGGGTCGCCTTGAACTACACGCCGAAGCAATTGCAGATCATGAACTTCATCCAGAAGTACCGGAAGGAGCACGGGACCTCGCCGACCCTTGAGGAGATCGGGACCTGCCTCGGGATCCACCGCGTGACGGTGCACCAGCACGTCGGCGCGCTCGTGAAGAAGGGCGCGGTGCAGAAACTCGCCCAGCGGTCGCGGTCCATCGAAATCCTCGACCGGGAGTTCCTGCCCAAGCCGGCGTTCCGGCTCCTCGGCTCCATCGCGGCCGGCCGCCCGATCGAGGCGATCGAGGACGCCGAAGCGTTCACGATCGACGAACTCCTCCCCATCGACCCGTCAAACGCGTTCCTGCTCCGGGTGACCGGCGAGTCGATGATCGAGGACCACATCGCCGATGGCGACCTCGTGATCGTCGAACCGCGCAACGCGGCGCGCGACGGTGAGATCGTGGTCGCAATCCTCGACGGCGAGGCGACGCTCAAGCGACTGTACCGCGAGGGTCCGGAGATGTGGCGGCTCCAGCCCGCCAACGCCTCCATGAGCCCCATCCTGGTGCGCCCGCCCCAGCACCTCGAGATCCGCGGCGTGGTGCGCGGCGTGTTGCGCCGGTACTAGCCGCAGGCCCTCGCCTTCGCTCGGCTTCCGGGGGGGCCCAGCCCCCCGGAAAGCGGACGCTGCGCGTTCCGGGCCTCGCGCCGACCGCAGGAACGGCCGAGGCCCGCCACGAGCACGGCAGACGTCGAGATCAGCGCTCGACGGGCGTGACGGAGAGTTGCGTCCGTTGGCCGCGACGCCAGACGTCGAACGTCAACGGACGACCGCCGGCGCCGCGCGCCCAGAGCGTGCGCAACAGCGTCCCCCGCGTCGGCGTCGGGACGCCGTCCAGGGCCACGATCACGTCGCCCTCGGCCAGCCCGGCGCGACGCGCAGCGGAGTCGTCGGCGAAGCGCGTGACCACCTGACCGACGCCGCCGGGGACGCCGATCGCCTCGCGCGCCGCGAGGTCGCGCACGCTGGCCCCCACCGAAGCGCGGCGCGGCGGACGCCCCGTCGCGCGGATCGCCTCGAACGACGGGACCACCACGTCCACCGGCACGGCGAACGAGATCCCCTGGTTGCCGACGGTGCGCGAAAGGATCGCGGTGTTGACGCCGACCACGCGCCCCGCGACGTCGAGGAGGGGGCCGCCGCTGCTGCCCACGTTGACCGCCGCGTCGTGCTGGATGAAGTCCTCGAACGGGTTCGGCGTCCCCACATCGGAGCGCTCGAGCCCGCTGACAATGCCGGCGGTGAACGAGCGCGCGAGCCGGTACGGGCTGCCGACCGCGAGCACCCACGCGCCGAGCCGCAGGCCGCGCGGGTCGCCCACGAGCAAGGTCGGAAGCCCGGTGGCCTCGACCTTCAGCACCGCGACGTCGATGACCGGGTCCGTGCCGACGACCCGCGCGGGCAGCCACCCCCGGCCCTTCACCTGGACGTAGATCGCCTCGCCGCCGCTCACGACGTGGCTGTTCGTGACGATCCACCCGTCCGCGCCCAGCACGAACCCGCTCCCCATCGCCTCGTCCGTGGGGCCGCGGTCGCCCGACGACGGCAGGTCGCGCGGGCGCGAGAGGTACGACTGTACGTGCACGACCGCGCCCTCGACCGCGGCAGCGACCGAAGCGAAGTCGGGTCCCGCGGGCGTCGCCGGCGACGCCCACGCGGGGCCGGCGCTCGGGAGGGCACGGGCCAGGGCCGCGCCGACGACGGCGGCGACGAGCAACGCGGGAAGACGGCGCATGGAACCTCCAGACGTGGGACCGCGCGAAGATACCGCCCCGGGCCGCTCCGGCCCGCGAACGCGCGCTACGCGGGATCGTCCGAGGCGTCGGCGGGCGGCGGGCCGCCCCCCTGACCGTACTCCTCGAGTTTGCGGTACAGCGTGCGCAGGCCGATCTTCAAGATCCGCGCCGCCGCCGTCTTGTTGCCGTTGGTCCGCGCCAGCGCGTCGAGGATCAACACCCTCTCCGCATCGGGCAGCGACGTCCCGGCCGGGATGCGGATCACGTCGCCCTCGGGGAGGTCCTCCACCCGCTGGGCGCCCCCGACCTCGGCCGGGAGCGACGCGACGCCGAGCTCGGGCGTCTCCGTCAGCACCACCGCCGCCTCGACGACGTTCTCGAGCTCCCGCACGTTGCCCGGATAGTCGTAGGCGACGAGGACCCGCATCGCCTCGGCCGAGAAGCCCGTCGTCGCGCGTCCGTGCCGCTCCGAGTAGGTGCGGCGGAAGTGCTCCGCGAGCTGGCGTACGTCGCTCCGCCGTTCGCGCAGCGCGGGGAGACGGATCGTGACGACCTTCAGGCGGAAGTAGAGGTCCTCGCGGAACGTCCCCTTGCGGACCCGCGCGTCGAGGTCGGCGTTCGTCGCGGCGACGACGCGGACGTCGACGCGCACCGGCCGGTTGTCGCCCACGCGCTCGATCTCACGGTTCTGCAGCACGCGCAGCAGCTTCACCTGCGTGTGCAGCGGGATGTCGCCGACCTCGTCGAGGAACAGCGTCCCGCGGTCGGCGGCCTCGAAGCGGCCCGGGCGGTCGGCGATCGCGCCGGTGAACGACCCCCTCACGTGGCCGAAGAGCTCGCTCTCGAGCAGGCCTTCCGAGAGCGCGGCGCAGTTCACGCGCACGAAGGGCCCGCGGCTGCGCGCGCTCACGGCGTGGACGGCCTCCGCCACCAGTTCCTTGCCCGTCCCGGACTCGCCGAGCAGCAGCACCGTCGCGTTCGTCGGCGCGACCTTCGCGACGGTGCGGAAGACCTCCTGGATCGCCGGCGAGTCGCCGACGAAGCCCTTGCGCCACACGCCGTCCCGCGCGAGCGCGTCGCGCAGGGGCTCGGCCGCCGAGGTCTCCTCGCGGGCGCGCAGGGCGGAATCGACGATCGCGCGGAGGCGCGGCAAATCGAGGGGCTTCTCGAGGAAGTCGTACGCGCCCTCCCGCATCGCGCGCTTGGCCTTCTCGATGGTCCCGTAGGCCGTCATCACGACCACGGGCGTGCGCGGGTGCAGGCGTCGGACCTCCGGGAGCAGGTCCATGCCGTCCTTGCCGCCGGGCAGCACGACGTCGGTGAGCACCAGGTCGAAGGGCTCATTGCGCAGCGCCTCCTCGGCCCGCTCATAGTCCTCCGCCAGCCGCACCTGGTGCCGGGCCGAAAACACCTCACCGAGCGCCGCGCGCGCGTTCGGCTCGTCCTCGACGATCAGGATCCGTGCCACGGGCGCCCTCCGTCCGGCGACCGCGCGGCCTCGCCCGTCGCGGGGACGGCCTCGAACGGCAGGTGCACGACGAACCGGGCGCCCCCGCCGGGCCGATCGAGCACCTCGATCTCCCCGCCGTGGTCCTGGATCGCGCGCCGCGCGAGCGGCAGGCCCAGCCCGTGGCCGCCGCGCTTCGTCGTGAAGAAGAGCTCGAACATACGGGCGCGGTCGGGCGGGGGGATCCCGGGCCCGTCGTCGTCCACGACGGCGACGGTGCTCACCGGGTCGTCGCGCGTCGTGACCCACACGTGGCCGCCGCGCGGGGCCGCCTCGAGCGCGTTCCGCACGAGGTTGTGCAGCGCGCGGTCCACGCGGTGCGGGTCGAGGTGGAGCGTGCGCCGGCTGCCGCGGTCGAGCACGAGCGCCACACCGGCCTGGGTCGCGGTGGACCGCAGGCGCTCGATCACCGCCGCCGCGAGGTCGTCCAGACGCACGGGCTCCCGGTTCGGCGGGCCGCCCCGCGAGACCTCAAGCAGGTGCGTCACCAGTTCGTCGAGGCGGCGCATCTCCGCCAGCATCGCGTCGGTCTTCGCGAGCAGGTCGGCGCGCGACGCGTCCGGGTCGGCGACGCGCTCGCGCAGGAGTTGGAGGTTGAGCGACAGGGCATTCAGCGGGTTGCGGATCTCGTGCGCGATGCCGGCGCCAAGCGCCTCCACCGCCTCGCTGCGGGCCCGCAGCACGCGTCGCTCCTCGGTGCGCACGCGTTCCGTGATGTCCTCGAGCACGAGACCGGCGCCGAGGATCGCACCGCCGCCATGGTGGAGCGGCGTCAGCACCGCGCGGACGACCCGGTCGGCGAGCGGCACCTGGGGGAACTCGAGCGGCACGCCCTCGCCGAGCACGCGCGCGAGCGCGGCCCCCCAGTCGCGGTTGCGGTCGGCGCGCAGCGCGGAGAAGACGTCGAGCAACGGGCGACCGAGCGCCTGCTCGCGGGGCACGGTCGTCCTCGCCAACGCCCGGTTCCACACGATGACGCGGCCGGCCCGGTCGACGACGGCGACGCCGTCGGGCAAGGCCTCGCTCAGTTGCTCAAGCGCGAGCGCGTAGTCCCCCTCCGGGAGCACCCGGACGAGGACCTCGGTGTACAGGGTGAACCAGCGGCTCAAAGGGGGGCTCGGCGGCGGCGCTCGGCCCGATCGTACCCCGCAGGTCCCCGCGCCCCCGGCACGCGGCGCCGACCGATCACCCGCCGACCCCGAGGCGCCGGGGACGGGTCGCCCCCTCGCGGTGCCACCACGTCCGCTCGCGCGACGCGACGACCGCGCCCGCGTGCGCCGACAGCCCGAGGTCGACGTCGTAGAAGCGGTTCGTCAGCCGGCGCAGCGCGGCGATGCTCGAGGCACGGACCCGTCCGTCCTCGTCGGCGATGCGGTCGATCAACGCCGGCACGGAGGCCCACACGTCCCGCCGCCCCAGTTCCGTGGCGGCCGCCGCCCGTACGGCGGGCGTCGTCGCCTGGAGGTGGACGCCCTGGAGGCGCGCCTCGGGCACCTCGGCAAGGACTGCCGCCAAGACCGGCCCGACGCGGGACGGGCCCGGCGTACCGCGTTCGGCGTCGGCGGCGACCCCGAGCAGGTCGAGGGCCACCTCGCCCTGCGCCACGAGGGCTTCGCCGGCACGGGAGCGGACGGTGAAGTCGGACGCGTACAGGGCCGCCACCCGCGGGTCCGAGCCCGCGGTCCCCGACACCCGCGTGGGGTTCGGGTCGATGGCGGGCGTCGAACCCCGGCCGCTCCCGACGGCCCGACAGCCGGACAGCGACGCCAGCACGACGGCGGCCAGGGCGACGACACGGCGGAGAGGGCGGGTCACCCCGACAGGGTACCCGGAAACCCCACCCCGGCGACCCGGGGGGATCCGATCCGCCGTACGCCGCGGCGGCGTACGATACGGACGTGAGCGGCACCCCCCCGGTCTCGTTGGGCTACCCCAAAGCGGCGCGGCTCCGGCTCGACCGGGACTTCCAGCCGGTTCGGCGCGCCGGCCGGCGGATCCTCGGCACCCAAGCGTCGCTGCGGGTGCTCTCGACCGACCGCGGGCACGCGCGCCTAGGCGTCGCCACGCCGCGCAAGTACGGCGGGGCCGTCCGGCGGAACCGATTCCGGCGGCTGCTCCGCGAGGCGTTCCGGGGGGTAGCGGCGGAGTTGGGGTCGATGGACCTGCTCGTCGAGCCGCGCCGCGACCTCCGCGAGCCGACGCTCGGCGGGCTCGTCGCCGACCTCCGCGCCGCAGCGGGGCGGCGGCCGTCGTGAGGGTCGTGTTGCTCGCGCTGCTCGCGTTCTACAAGCGCGTGTTGTCGCCGCTGCTGCCGGCGGCGTGCCGGTTCCACCCGACGTGCTCGGTGTACGCCGCCGAAGCCGTCCGCCGCCACGGGGCCTGGCGCGGCGTCCGCCTCACCGTCACCCGGTTGGCGCGATGCCGGCCCGGTGGCGGGGGCGGCGACGACCCGGTGCCGTCGGCCTGAGCGCCTGGGAAGGAATCGAAGATTCCTTCCCAGCCGCGAAGCGCGGACCCGCAGGGGCCGCACGCCGAGCGGGTTTCCGGGGGGCTTGGCCCGCCGGAAACCGAGCGAAGGCGATTTCTTCACGAGTTCTGAGAGCCTGGGAAGGAATCGAAGATTCCTTCCCAGCCGCGAAGCGCGGACCCGCAGGGGCCGCACGCCGAGCGGGTTTCCGGGGGGCTTGGCCCGCCGGAAACCGAGCGAAGGCGACTTCT
>Ga0163144_10016257_pt1 | contig 15255 bp, 13 predicted proteins | sample OliLak19BULKMAT1_FD_123175 | JGI IMG/M metagenome (GOLD analysis project Ga0163144, IMG submission 123175) | Freshwater microbial mat bacterial communities from Lake Vanda, McMurdo Dry Valleys, Antarctica - Oligotrophic Lake LV.19.BULKMAT1 | ecosystem: Environmental > Aquatic > Freshwater >... | reverse complement strand
TCTCTCCGCGCGCGGCGGATAGGCCGCGGTTTCGCGCTGCCACGACCCCGCGGACGGGCTCGGAGACGAGCCGCACGCCCTCGGGGACGCGCGGCGGCGCGCCAGACTGCGCGTTGTTTACGACAAGGAGTTCGTCAGGACGCCGCTCCTGCGCGAGCACGGACGCCAAGCACTCCGCCAGCATGGCGGCGCGCCCGCAGGTCGCGACGACCACGGAGATGTTCATCGGGCCGCGAGCTGTCCGTAGGGTTCGCGCAGACAGGACAGAACCGAGCGCTTGACGCAGCGCTCGGCCAGGCCGCGGGCGCCGTCCGATAGACGCTGGGACAACGCACGGTCTTCAAGAATCCGGATGATGCCCACGGCGAGAAGGTCGGGGCGGGGGTCGACGAAGAGGGCCGTGTCCGAGTCGAGCAGTTCGGTGTTGTTGGGCAAGGAGGTGGCAACGATAGGGCGCCCCGATGCCGCGTAGGCGTACAACTTCATCGGCACGGCCTTGGCCTGGGTCATGGGCGAGATCAGCACATCGGCTTGGCGCATGAGCTCGAAGGTTTCCGGAAACGGACGCTGACCGAGCCACCGGAGCATAGGTGCAACCCCCAGTTCCTGCGCCCGGACGCGCAGGCGCGCGACCTGCTGAGCTTCGCCGCCCACGATGACGCAGCAGGCGTCGGCGAGCCGGTCGCGGACGAGGGGAAGGCTCTCGATGAGAAGCTCGACTCCCTGATACGGCTCGGTGTTGCCGGCGTACAGAATTATTTTTTTGCCGTTTAAATTCTCGTCGCGGCGCAGGTCGAAGCCCTTCATCTCCGCCTCGGCCCAGCCCTCGTCGAAGGGTACATGATCGTACGTGATCACGCGCTGGACTCCGACGACGGCGTCGGCGTAGCGCGCGGTGGACGAGCTGTTGGCGACGACGAGGTCGCAGGAGCGCAGCATCCAGCGTTCCAACGCGCGCGCCGCGCGCACGGCCCAGGCGGACCTCAGGACGCAGGCCTGCTCCAGACGCTGACTCAAAATGTCGTCCATGTCGTAGACGAGACGGAAGCGAAAAAAGGGCTTCAGCAGAGCGGCCGGCAAGGCGCTGTCTTCCGAGGCGTGCACGATGTCGTAGCGGTGGGTCGCCAAAATTGGAACCATGACCGCTCCCAACATCGCATCGAGGAGAAGTTTTCGCCAGGAAAAACCGATCGGAAGCCAGCGGATGCCGGGCAAAGACGGGAGGCGGAAAATCCTGACTCCGGGGATGCGCGGATCTACGCCGCCAGGGAAGGTGATGACGTCGACTTTCATCCCCATGGCGGAAAGAGCTTTGAGCACCTGCACATGGGCAAGGCAAACGCCGCGCAGGGAGTGGAAAGGCTGGGGAGCCAGAAAGAGAATTCGCGCAGACGCGGACGACATCAGACTACGGTATCAAATCGCGGACGACTCACATGCCGGTCATCTTTTCCCAGGTGGGCGGCCCATCGGCGGGATCGAGTTCGACAAAGAGCTTGTGCCAAAGCGCGAGGGCTTGCGGGTTGGTCTGTCCCATTGGGACGCACTCGTCGCTGTGACGGAATGTCGCTCCGCGCCGGCGCAGAAGCGCCTCAACCCCCGATCCATCGCAGCGTTTCCAGAACTCAGTGCGGGTGAATTCCCGATGGACCGGTTCCAGCGCGCCTTGTATTCGCTGGAACCAGTCCTCCGAGTAGACCGCCTGGAGCATGATTTTTTTGAATTGGACGACGGAATCGGGGATGCGCCCCTGGAGGGCCGCGCGCTGAAGCGCGCGGCCCGGAGCCACCCCGTCAGGCGCGAACCACAGCGGCAAAACCCCGTGCGGATGGAGAAACGCGGCAGGCGAAATATGCGTCGATCCGGCCTCCCGAGTCAACCGCGCCTTGCCCATAGTGCTCCGTTGAAAGACCTGCTCGTAGTTGAGATGCCGCAACCGGGACGCGGACGAAAGGTTCTCGAGGCCGTCCGCTCCCGTGACCCGGCCCGCCCCCGTTTCGGCCAGGCTCAGCAGAGGTCTCAACGCCGCCGGATAAATCCTCGACATATCCCGGCCGCCGGCATGACCGTCAAGCCACCGCGCCGCAAGCCGATAGATCATCGGGTTAGGAGCCGCCAGGCCTTCCGGCAGCCGCTTGAGAAGCGCGCGAAGCATTCGCGCCCCGAGGTCGTCTCCCCAGGAACGACCCCAACCGCGCAAAGTCAACGCGGGCCAGGGAACCTTGGGTGCTGCGCGCGCTAGCGCTTCGAGGGTCCGGTCAAAGGGAATCAGGCCCAACAGCTGTTCGATTCCATGACCCGTCAAAGTCTTGCTCAGGCCCAACGAAGCCGTGCGGCGGGCCATCAGCCAAAGCCGGACGCGCGCCAATGGGGCGATCTCCTCCAGCATCCAAAGCTGGATGGGAATCGTGTCGAGGACCTCTTTGAAGGACAGGCGGACGATGTGATGCCGTATGCCCAACGCGCGGCAGACGGCTTGCGCCCGTGCCGCTTCCGAGGGATGGGCCTGATCGTCGAATTCATAGGTGAACGCCTGCACGCGACGCGGGCCGAGCAGCTCGGTCGCGAGCAGGGCGATGGTGGCCGAGTCGAGGCCTCCGGAGAGCGCGACCCCGACCTCCTGGTCTGCGCCCAAGGCTTGCGCCGTGGCGTCACGAAGCTCGTCGAGCATCGCCTTGGGGGAACCCCAAAGACTCCGCCCCGGACCGCTTCCGTCGACGCGCCAATGACGCTCGAGGCGAAGCGTCCCGTCCTCCGCCCTCAGCCGCCACCCCGGCAACAGGCTGCGAATGCCCGGATACAGCGTCCGATCATTGAAGCCCAGGGAGCCCTGAAGCAGGAATTCGGCCGCCGCCGACTCGTCGAGTCCGCGACCCAGCCCGGGTAGTTCCCGCAGCAGCCGCGCGGAGGCGGAAAAGACCAGCAGCCGGCCCCACCGCGCGTAGTACAGGCTTTCTCCGCCGGAGGGATCCCGAAGCAACGTCAGAGAGCGTCCGCCGCGCAAGGCGACGGCAAGCGCGTAATGCCCGCGGACCAGCCGCTCGGCGTCCCCTCCGCGCTGACCCTCTAGAAACCGTTCGAGCGAGCCGCGTCCGTCTGCCTCAAGGGCCATGAAGCCCTCATATGCGGCGCACGAGTCGGCCGCCTTGGCCAGCTTTTCCTTGCCCGCCGCGATCCAGAGCAACGGCGACTCGAACTCGGCGATGCCCTGGGGAAGGGCGGGAAACCGCGCGCGAAGGCGTGCGCGCTGCGCCGCGTCTAGGACCGGCTCGAGGACTTCGCCGGAGAGCGCGCACGCGCCGAAGAGAAAGGTGGAGGGGAGTCTCTCACCAGGCATCGGCGTGGACGCGCGAACGCCAGGAGCCCGCGGCCTTGGGGCCGGGCGTCTCAAGGGGATAGCCGAGAGGAAGTATTACGCAGGGTTTTATCCGGGCCGGAAGCCCGAGGGCCTTGCGCACCTCGCGTTCGAGGGCGGGCGCTCCCGGACGGCCGGCTGAGAGATAGGTGGTTCCCAGCCCGGACGCGTGAGCGCACAGCATGATCGAGGCAGCGGCGAGCGCGGCGTTCTCGACCTCGCGCCCCCATGAAAGCCGCTCGTCAACGCAGATCACGATCGCACAGGGAGCTTCGGCGAGGAAGCCGCACGGATAGCCGCTCTTCTCCGCGGGCTGGCGGAGGCTCTTGATGTCGGCCAAACGCCGCAGCTGTCCGCGGTCTTCGATCACGACGAAATGCCAAGGACGGCCGTCCATGGAGGACGGGGCATGCCAGGCGTCTTGGATAAGACGCCGCAGCAACGAGCGTGGAGGCCGCTGCCGCGTGAAATGACGAATCGAGCGCCGGGTGCGCACCGCCTTCTCGAAGGAGGCGGCGGCCGAACGAGCGCGCAGATCCCCGGGGCGCTTGGGCACTTTGCGGCGCGCGCCGACCAGCTCGGGAGGGAAGGCCTCGAAGAGGCGCGGCTGCCCACGGTGCGTTCGCGTCACGTGCTGCCAGACGAGCTCTCCCGTCACCGGGAAAAGGCCGCTGCGCAGGCCGGTCCAGCCGGCGACCAAGTCGGAAACCGCTTTAAGCCGCCGGAGCTTCAAGCCGTGAGGAATCGCGCGCAGATGAAGGTTAACGGCCAGCGGCTCCAGCGGGCAGTTTCCGGCTCGGTCGCCGAGCCCGTTGAGCGTGCAATCGATAAACGAGGCTCCCGCCTGCGCCGCGGCCAGGGAATTGGCCACGGCCAAGCTGAGATCGTCGTGCCCGTGAAAATGGATCGGAAGGACGCCTTTGAGCGCCTTCACGAGTGCCGAAATCCGATCCGGCCTGGAGGATCCGTCCGTGTCGTAAAGGATCAGGCGGGTCGCCCCATGCTGTCGGGCCGCGCGCGCGAATTCGAGAAGGTAGCCCGGCTCGTGGCGCGAGGCATGCGGCAGGCCGGCGCCCGGGCCGCGCAGGCCCAGGACGCGCGCCTCGTCGAGGGCTTTCGTCAAGGCGTGAAGCTTGTCACGCTTGGTTCGCGGCCCGCGGGGTCCCAACGGCATGAGGATATCGGCTCGGTCGAATTCGCGGGCGTGCCGGAGTTCGGCCGCGTAGTCCCCGAAGCCGAAAACCAGACCAGAGGTTCTTAACGGCAGCCCCATTGCCTTGATGCGGCGATGGAGCTCCTGCGCCTGCCGCGCGCGGCCGGGCGCCCCGATCTCGATCTCGCGTATTCCCAGGGCCGCGAGGTTCCGGGCAAGACGAAGCTGCTCCGCCAGGGAGAACCGCAAGCCGGGAACATCCAAGCCTTCACGTAAGGTCGAGTCCCTCAGGACGATCACTTCGCGAGGCTCCGGGTATGCCCGTCAAGCGCGCGCGGCGCCGACGCCCCGCGCGCGACGGCGCCGGAGGTGAGAGCGTGGAGCACGCGTTCTCCAGGGCGTATGGCGCCCTGGTCGATGGCCTTAAGCACCCCGATCAATCCGACCATTCCCGCCTGCCCGCTCTCGGCATTACTGAGGAGGCTGCCGATGGAAAAGTCGGGCGAAGAGTTTTCCCGGCGGGCCGTGACTTCGTCGCGGCCGACGGTCACGATGTGCCCGTCGGCGCGAATTAGCGCCGCGAACTCCTCAAAGGCGCCGTAGGAGAACGGGTCGCCGTCGTACATCGTCGGGATGAGCAGGTTTTCGAGCGCGGGAGCCGCAACCGCTGGAAGCCCGTGCAGCCGAGCGTAGTACGGCGCGTTTTCGGCCTGCTGGACGGCCAGAAGCCGGGGCCAGCACGGCAGCGAGGGCCGCAGCTGACGCAACAGCCGGTAGATGCCGATGGGGCCGAAGCCCGCGCTGACCGTCTGCGAGATCCAATGGAATTCGCCGCCTTCGGCGAGCATGGTCTCCGCGATTCGGCAGCCGCGGAACATGCCCGCCGCGTAGCGCCAGGAGAGCTCGGGGACGCGGACGAGGCCGAGTTCGCCGCACAGCTTCGCGGCCACGGATTTGAGTTCCCGGGGATCGTCCACCGCGATGAGGTGGACGAGCGGGTTTTCGAAAGCGCGGGCGGGCAGCAGCGGAACGTTTTGGGCGGGCACGACCGCGTAGCTCGAGAGCCCCACGGCCGCGCCGTAGAGTGCCAAGGCCGCGCCCGTATTTCCGCCCGATTCGAAAACGATGCCGCGTCCGCCGCGGCTCAAGGCCAGGGCGACGCTCAGGCATGCTTCCACGGATTTGAAGGTTCCGGACGCCATCCGCGAACTCTCGTCTAGAACGCAAATCTCAACGCCGCGGTAGTGCCCGAGGCTCGATAGCGAGGATCCTTCCTGGAGGCTCGCGCCCAAAAGTGATTTTTCTTCCAGCTCAAGGCCCAGGTTTTCATAGAGGAACGGCCTCAGGGTCTCGCGATATCTCAGAACGATGCTGTCACGAGCATCCGTGGAACGGTCGACGGAGGAAAGGAACTCGCTTCGTTGCATGGGAAGTTAGTATACAAAGACACGAAGAATGCGACACGACGGGCCCGGCGATGAGCGGGGATTTCTGCGGGGCATGGTCGCTCTCCGGGAAGCCCCTGGCCGAGCTTTTGCCGGAAATTGACCGCGGCAAGATGAAGGCAGCCTGCGGCGGGCCGGGTGGGGAGAAGCTTGAGGGGCCGTTATGGCTCGCGGGCGGCCCGGCGGCGGGCTTTCAGTCGCCGCGCGCGGGAGACGGCCACTACTCGCGCGTCCGGGAGGCCGCGGGCGGCTTGGACCTTGAGCGAGACGCCACCGGCGGAGAGCGGCTGCTGTACGCGCGGCTGGGGGAGCTTTTGCTGTTCTCATCCGCCGCGCGTCCCTTGCTCGCCCACTCCGGCGTCCGCCAGGTCCTGCACGAAGGCGTCGCGCTAGAGCGGGCGTTGTCCACGGTGGCGTGCTTCGGCCAAGACACGCTTTGGGCGGGCATCAGCGAAGTTCTACCCGGCCATCGCCTGCGGGTCCGCGACGGTTCGCTCTCCCATGAATGGGCCTCGGGCGCGCTTCTCGAGAGCTTAGAAGGCGATTCTGGGGAGCTGTCCCTGCGGATGCGCGGCGCGCTGCGCGAAGCGGTCCGCGTTTGCATAGGTTCTGATCGCCGGGTCGCCGTCAGCCTTTCGGGCGGCATCGACTCGGCGGCGATCGCCGCATTGGCCGCGGAGGTCGTCGGCCCCGAAAACGTCCATGCCTTCACGTATGAGTACGACACCAGCGCGCAACCCTCGGAAACATCCTGGGCCGCGCTGACCGCGAGCCGTCTGCGGCTGGGCTCCCACCGCACGCTCACGATCGGCCGGGAGGATTGCGTGCGGGGGGGCCTGCGCCTGCTCGACCTTTCCGAAGACATCCTCAATTGGACCAAGGGGACTTTCCCGCGCCAAGCGGAGCAGCTGAGAGAGAACGGGTTCGACAAAATCCTGACCGGCGACGGCGTGGGCAGCCGCATGGCTTGGATCGAGGACCTCTCGTGGCTACTGGCGAAGCTCCCGGCGCGCCGCCGCGCGCTGGCCTATTGGAAACGAGCGTGGGCGCGGGGATCCACCTTCAGCAGTCTCGCCGCCGTCGTCCCAGGCCTCGAGCCGCCAAACGATTTCCTCTACTTTCCGGTGCTGGCCCTCCTGGAGCAGCGGGGGCTCATGGAAGGCGTCGAGGATTTTTTTCCGGGAGCTCCGCGCGCCGCCGTGCGCGGGCTGCTCGACTCCGCGCGCGTGCGCGCCGCCTGTGAAGAACTCCGGGAGCTCTCCCTCGCCCAGGCGCTCAAGAGGTTGACCTTCTGTCATCTGAACTCCTCGGTCGACATCTCCCGCCCCGAAGCGGCCATGCGGCGGCTGGGCATCGCGCGTCTTTCTCCGTTCATGTTCGCGTCCTGCCTGCCGTTCGCCTACCTTCCGCCGCGGCCGCGGCCGTTCGTCTGGAGCCCTCGCCGCAGGATGCGGCCCGGAAAAGAGCTGCTAGCTTTAGCCGTCGCGGACCTCATCCCGCCGGAGATCGCGCGACGGCCCAAGATCTGGGGGCAGGCCGTGCCGCCGTTCGCCTGGCGCCGCGCGGACGCCTCGCCGCGTCCATCAAGACGATTGCCCGCGATGTTTTACGATGGGGCTTGGCTACGCAGGCCGATGACGGCTCATAACATCGCCGCGCTCGATCATTGGGCGGCCCGCTTTCTAAACGAAGGTTAGCAGCAAGGCCGACAGGTCGGCGTAGTATCCGGCCAGATCCGCTTCATGCGCGCGGACAGCCTCGACGACTTGCGGGTCGGAGACGGAACAAAAAACGTCGACGGCCTGCCGGGAGGCGGCGGCATGCTCCGCTTCGACGGCGCAGTGGGCGTCGAGGTAGTCCGCCCGCACGCCGGCTGAGTTCCAGGCTTTCCGCATCGCATTGAACTCGTCGATCGAAAGGCGCTCCACGGCCCATAAATAGCCCAGGTTGAACTTGGCTCGGTCCAAGGAAGGCGCGCCAAGACGCGCCGTGCGCTCCTCCATGGCCCGCGCCCACCGGCGGGAGGCGGCCAACCAGGGATTGGCGTCGCCGTCTGGGTAGTGCTCGGGATGGGGCGAGCCCGTCGCGGCGAGGTAGAACTCAGCGAACAGCTCGCGGTGCGTGCGCAAGAGCGGCCGGCCGGCTTCGATGCCGAATTCGGAGCAGAACGGCCGCATCAAAGACTGCATCGCGCGGTAGCGCCGGCTGTACTGGCCGGCATCCATCGAGCACTGGACGCGCCCGGCGGCCAACGGAAACAAGGCGTCATAAAACTCGAAGTTGTAGCCCATGCCGAGCAGCAGCGCCGGACGCTCCGATGACGGCAAGGAAGGCAGCCGTTCGTAAAAACGGTCGAGCTCACGCCGCGCGCAGCCCTCCAACAGCGACTCCATTATTTGGTGATCCTACCATGTACATCGATTTCCGAACCAACAAGCTCCGCGACCCCGGCCGCCATCAAGCTTTGCCCGCGAACATTATATTGATACGGATTCAAATGGTATTCGACCGGAAGAAAAAAAGCGTTTTGCGCGATATTTTTAGCCCCGCCATATTCGAGAGTCCAATCGGCTTCGCCCGAAAATGCGCGTTTATCCGCGTCACTCGGCGGATTCTTATCGAACAGATTTCGTATCGAGATGGAATGGACGCCCCGCTTTGGCTGCGCATAGCGGCTCACCAGCTCGTCCGGGAATCTCGCCATGTTCGTCTTGATTAATACGACGGGAATATTTTTCGTTTCGATCAGCTTCAAGGCCGCTTCCAGCGTCGCGAAGTAGTGCGCGTAGTTCCTGGGTTGAAAGCGTTTGCGAATCGCTCCCGCCATCCTCCTGATCAGTCGAGACGGGCCAAAAACCGCGGTAAACGCGTTGACCGGCCTGCGAATCAATTCGTACGCCCAATGATCCGGAAGCAGGAAATGGTGAACGAACAGGTTGTCGCCGATGATGTACGGGTCGACCATCCCATAGTCGAGGAGAATCATGTCCGGTTGATATTTGAATATCTCGTGACGCAATCGGGCGAGCCCGATGATCATCGTGCCGGCATGCCGGCCGCCGTTCCAAACCTCGATTTTCGGACGCCCACGAAAGCGCTTATTTAATATTTTCTCCATCTGAGCCGGGTATGCCGCTGAATTGGCCACCCCATGCCCGAACGTTTGATAGGTACCGAGAGCGATGATGCGATAAGTGCCTAGCGGCTTTTCCTGCTTGCGGTCGCTGTCGTCGCGAAAACCGAGATTATTGAAATGAATTCGGTAACGACTTTGCTCTTTCTTAGCATCAGGCAGGAGAAAATCATGGCTTACCCAATCGGAATTGGCTTTTGGAACACTGTTCTCGAAAATCAATTTTAAGCGTCTTTCATCATTCCAGCCGCTGTTCGCCATCATGTCGAACGGCGGTAAAAATGCGCCGTTGCTGTATCCCGTGCCCCATAAACGCCACAGCCTTGGACCCATGATGCCGTCAAAGGGGGGCTCTTGGGAAAAAAAACGCAAATACGACTCCGCCGTTATGAAGACTCCGGCGAAGAGCAGCGAGAAATAGACCGCGGCGGGAACAAAACGCTTCATTGCAGCCTTCACAAAGCTATGTAGATGGCGGGCAGCAGGGCGGAACCGCCGCCGAGAAGAATTAAGAGGGCGGCGGCCAAAAGCAAAATCCACACCGGCAGCAGCAGATACCGCTTCTGCAGGATTATTTCTTTGAAAATGAATACCGTGAATGCTCCCACGGTACGGGGAATCTCCTTTTTAATTTCAGGCTTCACTTCTTATCCTGGAATAAGCGCCGGAAAATCTCTCGGGCGATTTCGCGATGGCCCTCGGCGGATGGGTGAATGGAATCCACGAAATGCGCGCTATGATTTTTACCGCTCAGCAATCCATTCAAATCGATGTAGGGAATATTTTCTTCCGCAGCGACCCGCCGGATGATCGCATTATAGGCGATCACGTCCCGCTGGATTCGCACCGGCTCCGTGCTTCGAGCCTTATCACTATATATTTTTGCGGCGGGCATGTCCCCAAGAGCGAGCGCTATGGTGCTCATGAAATAATAGGCCTCATTGCACTCCGGGTCGATTGCCGTCAATTTCCGCAGCAAAACGAGCGCGAGCTCGAGATTATTTCGCCGGTAGTGGCCGCGCGCCTCGTCCAAGAGCCGCTCGATCTTCCTCTGATTCTCGCCCGTAAGCGCCCGCAAAGGCGGCCGATTGAATGGGGTCGAAAGAAACGCAACCTTCGCATGCAGCGCCTTCCCAGCTGCGGCGAACTCCCGAAGATTGGCGGCGAACTCCTTCTGATCGACTCTGACGCCGGGCGTCGGCGATTCGGCCGCGCCGGCGGGATGCGAAGAGAAGCCGCGAATTCGGTTCGCTATTTTGTACAGCACGCTCAGAAGCGATGAGCGCGCGAAACCGCGGAAGGACTCCACCTCTAAACCTGAACGCGGCCGGGAAAGCTCATCGGCATCCGAGCGGGAACTTTGAAAATAAAACCGATGGCAATCGACGTCATTTGCGCCGTAAGCAACGATAATATGGCGCGGCTTCAAAGACTTCCCTTCCGGAGAATTCAGCATACGCAAGCCTTGAAAGGTGGAATAACCGATTTCTCCGGCATTGATGACCGCCATATCCGGAAGCAGCAGCTGCAATTGCGCGGCATAAGGCTCATTTTGGGCGACGCCCCAGCCAAAAGCGGACGAAGGGCCGAGCACGAGAACTTGAGGAAGGTTTTGGAGCCGCGCGAGCGGCGCGCTTCTCCAGCCCAATTCATTCGTTTGCAGGGGCATGCCCAGAAATTCCGCATTTAAATCAGCACGCTGCCGCCAACCCAAGAACGAGTCCGCAATCATGACGCTTCTCGTGCGGTCTAACGCATCGCCGTACCGTGTTATCCAGTAGCCGCACGCCAGCTCCAAAAGAAGCAGCCACATCGACGTCCAGAGAAATGGAAAAAGGACCTTTCCAATTGACCTCATGCTCGCGGCTTCTCAATGAACCGCGACAGCTCGCTGTTCTCCGGCGCGGCGCGATGCTCTTCAATTAGAAGGCGAACATCCTCGGCCTTTTCGGCGAACAAGGAGCGCATGCGATCACAGAACTTCGGGTAAGGCTCCCAAGCGAGGAAACACCAAAAGGTCATGATATTGTAAACGGCGAACGGATAGCAGTCTTGCTGCATCAAGCGGTCTAGATTTGTGCCTTTGACATCGGGGCTCGGCATGATGCCGATATCATGCAGATAGCGGCCGGTTGTTTTGCGGAGCGCATTGTTCTCCTCGAGAATGAAGTCGCCGCCATGCGTATTGACGATGACCTGGTCAATGAACTGCCGGTCGGCCGGAACCGCCCAATCCCGAACGGGATTTGAATATTCGATGCCGAACCGGCTGTATAGATTTCGGGAAACGTCGATCACTTCGTCCATGTGCCCCGGGAAATGCATCAGTTCACGAGTCAACCCATCGGAAACGGTGTGAATCCCATTCTCCAAACAATAAAGAATCGTACACGCGTGCCAGCTTAAAGTGCTGAATCCGCAGGTGGCTAGCACCAGCGCCTTCTGCGTCCTCAAATAGTGCCAGTACTTATCATAAGAAAGATGCCGGACGAGGCGATCCACGGAGACAAAATGCGGATAGAACTCCGTTGCGGGAAATCGCGCGCGAAGGGCCTCCAGGTTTCTGCGCGGCGCGCATTGGCGCTCGGTGGCCGACTCATAGTAGGTGAGCAGGTGAACGCGTGAATGCTTTTCGGCCGCCAAAGCCGCGGCGCAAGTGGAATCCGTTCCACCGGAAAAAATGACCGCCGTATCACTGTTTGTTCGGGTCATGGGAATCGGCGCGCAATAAAGAAAGTTCCCGCAGCAGATAGCGGGCAAGTAAGCCAAAAATGACGAACGGCGCATGAATAATCATCGAGAGCATCTTATTGAAGCAGGCGCGAGCTCGATACGGCAGCAGTATGGCGATGCCGCAAATCATGGCCCCGATAAAAAAACGGAAATGGCTGCCGGCCGGCTGAGCGCGCATGATCCCACATTGTACGCATAACGCCGGGCCGTTGCCATACGAGCGCGGGCAGCGCGTGCGCGATTTGATATCATCGGCGCCATGGGTTCGCCCCGCCTCGATGATCCCGCGGAGACCGCGCTCATGCTGCGCGAGACTCTCGCGCGACGCGGGGCGAAGGCGCTTCGCTTCGACCTTCGCACGCTGACCCGGCGACGCCTTCGCCGCGACGGGGAAGGGCTCGACCTTTCCGGCGCGGATCTCCGCGAATTGGACCTCTCTCGCGGCGATCTGCGCGGCGTCGATCTAACCCGCGCCAACCTCAGCGCGGCGCGCCTGGACGGTTGCGATCTTCGGCAAGGCAAGCTCGCCTGCGCCGTGACCGAACGCCTAAGCCTGCGCGGCGCCGACCTTCGGGGAGCATACCTGCACGCGGCCGCGTTCCAGAACGCGGACCTCTCCCGCGCCAAGCTCGACGGCTGCGCCGACGTCACGGGGGCCCTCTTCCACGGCGTAAATCTCGCCGGCGTCAGCGCCCGCGGCGCCAATTTCTCCGGAGCCCTCTTTTACCAGTGCGACCTCCGCGGGGCGGATTTCCGCGGCGCGAAGCTCGTCGGGACGGTTTTCAACGAGTGCGTCCTCGAGGACGCGGATCTGCGCGGGGCCGCGGTTGACGACGCCGTCATGACGAAATGCTCCGCCCGGCGCCTCGATCTGCGCGCCAGCTCGGGCGCGGGCCTGACGCTCCAGCGCATGGCCTCGCTCGATGAGCTGCGGCTCGACACCGCGAGCTTGCCGGGCCTGCGCCTTCGCGACTGCTCGGGCGAAGGCTTGAGCGCCCGAGGCGCGCGCCTCGCCGGCGCTTCGATCGAGGGCTGCTCTTTGACCCGCGCGGTCTTCGCCGGCGCGTCAGCCGATGACATGCGCATACTGGAGTCCAGCCTGCCCGGCGCCGATTTCTCGGGCCGCGGCCTCCGCGCAACGAGCCCGTTCTCCTCCCGCGGCTTCCAGGCGCGCGACAGCGACCTGGAAGAGGCGAACTTCTCCGGCGCCTATCTGTACCGCTGCTTCTTCACAGGCGACCATGTGCGCAACATGCGGCTCAAAGGGGCGCGCTTCTTCAAAGCCAACCTGATCCAGGGCTACCTGGCCGCCGACATGCGCGGCTGCGATCTACGCGGCGTCCGCGGGACCTACCTGCGGCTCAACCAAGCCGACCTCTCTCGCGCCGACCTCAGGGGCGCCGACCTCTACGAGGCTTCTTTGGTCAAGACGGACCTGACCGGAGCGCGCCTGGACGGCATCCGCGCCCCTTTCTGGGCGGACCGTTGCCGCGGCCTGCGGCCGCAGTCGCTGGATCCGCAAGCCCGCGCCTGGCATCGCGCCCTGGTGCGCGACCTTGCCTCCCTCGGCAGCCGCCTGTCGACATGAACTCCGCCGGCTCGTCCCCGATTCGCGCACGGCTGGCGATCACCGAACCGTTGTCCGAGGAATTCGTCACGGACCTCGGCCGCTGGTTCGAGGTACGATACGCGCCGCAGGCCTGGCAATCTCCGGCGGCTCTCATCGACGCCGCCCGAGGAGCCTCCATTCTCGTCACGCGCAACCTGACCCGTCTCGACGCCGGCGTGATCAAGCAGCTTCCGGACCTGCGCCGCGTGGCCGTCTACGGCGTCGGCACCGATCACGTGGACCTGGCCGCGGCGCGCGCCGCCGCAATCCAAGTGATCTCCGGCAGCGACGAGAACGCGCAAGCCGTCGCCGAATTCACTTTGATGCTGATCCTCTCGCTCCTGCGCCGGCTCGAAGAAGCGCTGCGCGCCGTTGACGCCGAGACCTGGCCCCGCGACGAACTTGTCGGCGAGGAACTGGGGGGGCGGCGAGTCCTCGTCGTGGGCGAGGGGAAAGTGGGCTCTCGCGTGGCCCGCTTGCTCGACGCGTTCGGAGCCCAGGTCCTGATTGGCCGCCGCACGGGCTCATTGGACGAGAACCTGGCCGCGGCGGATATCGTCACCCTCCATCTGCCGTACGCGCCCGGCGCCGCGCCGCTGCTGTCGCGGCGCGAATTCGCCCTCATGAAGCCGGGCGCGCTCCTTGTCAACACGTCCCGAGGCGGGCTCGTGGACCAGGAGGCTCTGTTTGAAGCCCTGAACTCCGGACTATTGTCGGGCGCGGCGCTTGACGTCCTGCGCCAAGAGCCGCCGCCGCGGCCTTATCCGAAGCATCCACGGCTGCTGCTCACGCCCCACATCGCCGGTTTTTCGCGCGCGGCCCTCCAGCGCCTCCACCGGCGCGTGCTCAACGAGCTGCTGTCCGCATGATGAGCGCCCGGGACGCGGGCGCTCTCCCGGGGTTTTCCGGCGTCTTCGACCCGCACGGTGACGTCGGCGGGCCGGCGCAGTCCGCCGCGGATCGCGCTGGGCTGCGCTGGGGCTCTCTCGAGGCCAGCTGGTCGCTCACTGTCGACGCCGCGCGATCGGAGCGGGGGGTGGCGTTATTCTGGGGCGAGCCCTGCCCGCGCGGGGCGAGCCCCGCGGCGGACCTGCTGCGGCAGACTCTCGACGACACGCACGCACCGCCTCCCGAGGGACATTTCGCAGCGCTCGTCTACGCGCATCAAACCCGGACGCTGACCCTCTTCCGCGACCGCGGCGGCGTCTACCGGATGTATCACCGCCGCCTGACCGATGGTCGGCTGGCGTTCTCCACGTCCCTGCGGACGCTCGCCCGTCTTGAACCCCGCCCGCGCCTCGACATCTCCGCAGCCCGTACCTATCTCTTGATCGGCTACTCTCCGGGCCCCCGGACTTTGCTGGAGGGAGTCTGCAAGCTCCACCCGGGCTTCGCGCTCGAAGCGTCCCGCGCGCAGACCCGCGTCCGTCCGTACTGGCAGCCGAGCTTCGATCCCGTCGAGAACGGAGATCTCAACGAGCAGACCCGCCGCTACCGGACGCTTTTTCGCGAGGCCGTGGATTGGAGCATCGGCCGAGATTCTTCCTCCTGCGGGATCACGCTTTCCGGCGGGATCGATTCCTCCGCGATCGCCTTGACCGCGCGCGAGATGGGACTGCCTCGCCTCAATACCTTCAGCTACCGCATTGAGGGGGCGCCCGCGGAGCATGACGAGACCGCGAAAGCCGCCCGCATGGCCGCGGATTTGGGGACCTCACATCACGAAGTCACGATCTCGGCGCGCGCTTACCTTGACTCGCTGCCGGACATGCTGAGGGAAGGCACCCTCGAGGAGGCCGTAGAGCCCGGCTTGGGACCGTTCTATTT
>Ga0163144_10016254_pt1 | contig 15257 bp, 13 predicted proteins | sample OliLak19BULKMAT1_FD_123175 | JGI IMG/M metagenome (GOLD analysis project Ga0163144, IMG submission 123175) | Freshwater microbial mat bacterial communities from Lake Vanda, McMurdo Dry Valleys, Antarctica - Oligotrophic Lake LV.19.BULKMAT1 | ecosystem: Environmental > Aquatic > Freshwater >... | reverse complement strand
TGGAGTACAGCATAAAAAAAGATATGCCATCGCTGTACTGGCTGCAGGAAGGTGAATGGGTGAAGTGGAGATATGCGTTTAACGAACTCCCCGAGGCGGCGATTGTGGAAATACACGGCGAGGCCAAGAGGGACTACCGAGAGCAAAACAGGTTTTTGCGCGACCTGCTAGATGCTGTGGTGATCCCGGCCCTGCGCTCTGCGTCCAACCAGGCTCCTGCTGCGCCGACGGCCCCAGAATTTCTCCGGGCCGATGATGTTGCAACCACTGCCCCGTTGCCGCCGCCGGAGGCCGATGCCTACGAAGATGACTTGCCCTTTTAGCTGCCCACAAAAAAGAGGCCCGCATTTGCGGGCTTTTTTTTATGACAGCGGCACCGTAATCCCATTGAGAAAAATATGTGGCACCACATAGGGGTAGGTCCCGCCACTGGCCTCTACAAAGACAACGCCAGACGTGTTCACTACAATTTTTAACGTCCGCGCTGCAACGTCCAGGTTGATGCCGGACGGGTATTCGTAGATCTCCGTCGGCAAAAAGCCGGCTGGTAAAGTGAAAAGAGCCAGGTTGCCGCCGTCGGTTGCGATGCTGCCATTTGAATCCACGACACCACGAAGTTCTAGTTTTGTCAAAAACTTTCTGTACGCCGTTGTGGGCCGGCCTAACGTCGGGCTCGCGTTCACGGCCGCGCCAAAAAAGGCGGGTTGGCCAGGTGTGCCGATGACGCTCCATGTGCCCGGCACCGGATCGGCTAATACGGTGGCCTTTGGCAGGTGGCTGGCAACAATAGCTATGTCCTCGGTGCCGTTACGGTATTTTAGCCAAAGGCTCTCCCTACTGGCCAGCAGGTAATTGGCTGCCCCGTCGATGGTATAGGTGGCGTCAGGCGTGAGCGTGACGACAAAGGCGCTGGTGTCTGTGCGCTTGATGAAAAACAGATTCTGCGTAGGAGGGAAGCCCCCCGCAGTATCAAAAATCGTGGCCTCGACGTCGTTGCTTTGGGCGTTGATTAGGTAGCCCAAAACCTTTTCGGAGCCGATGGTGAAGTTGTTGGTCTTGGCTACGTCGATAACCAACAAGTCGCCCGTAAGCTGTGTGGTCCCGATAATTTGGAACACGTAGGCTGGGTCCAGGCTAATCTGCAACTTCTTGGTCGTTGTGGAAAATGCCACATCAACAACATTCGATATGCCGCTTTTTAGGCGAAAGCCTGAGCCGTTACTCATTTCAATGACCCCAGTGACCGGGCATGTAGTCCCTGTGCTTGGAATCAAGGTATTCAGTAGCCGCTGCAGAAGTTCACCAAGGCTGCCAGTAATGGGCGTCGTGCCGTTACATTCCAGCAATCCGGTAAGCGGCAAACCGGTTACGCTGGAAAAGAGCGCGGTGAGACTAGCCAGGAAGTCCGCGCTGAGCGAGTAGGTAACGGAGGTTCCGGATACCGAGACCGCCAACCCAGAGCCCGCAAAAAAAGAGTAGGATGTGCCTGCTCCTATTCCGATGCTGGTGTAAATGTCCTCGATCCAAATGCTGTCCGATTCCTCACATTCGCAGTCACACTCCCCAAGTATTTCGGTAAGGCGTCGCTCCCAGATTGTGCGGTCGGTGGTTTTGCCGCAGTTAACAGACTCCCGCAGCATAACGTATGGCAACATAGCCTCTAAGATGATCCTGGAAAGCCTGCTTGCCTCGCTGGATTTGCGGGACCGGCAGGCGTCGTAATACTGGTCGTGCAGTGACTTGAGTTGGCAGTAAAAGGCGCAGAGGCCTTTGCAGTCCAAGTCAAATGTTGTCGTTGCGGCCTGAGTATAGCGAATAAAAAACTCACTTAATGTTCCAGTGTCCAACCCAAGACGGTGAAGGTACCTGCTGCTGCTGGCTGCACTGTATGCGCCCACGGCCACGGGCGTAAGGATGCGGGTAAGCGTAGTAAAGGTTATTGGCAGGCTTGTGCCCAACGGATCTTCGTCGCCAGCCGCTGGCGGGTAATTGACCGTGGTGGTTAAAAGCTCCTGCGTGGTTGTGCCCGCTGGCGCGGACGGGTCTACGGTTACGGTTATTCGGCTGGACTCGCATTGAGCGACCATAGACACGGACAGCGACGGAATTTCAAAAGCATAGGTGAAGCGTGACTGCTGGCTGTAAATAGCAACACCAGCAACCTCTACGGCTACGTCAAAGGTATAGTCGCCTTCCAGAATGTCCCCTTCAATGTCAATCGGGAAGTCAATGAGGCTGTTCGTCAGCGAGACATCTGCGTCAATGTCAGGACCGGCGCTAGGGTCCAAATAAAATGGATTAGTGTAAATCAGGCCGGCGGGGCCAAAAATCTGTACTGCTGCTGTCACGTCCGCAAGCGCAATGCTCAGGGCTGCAAAATCCGTGAGCAGCCTAATGTCGAACTTGCCCGTGGGCTTGTTCCAGACTACGCTGACCTTTACAAGTGCGTTGGTTAATGGCACAATTATTTGGCTTTAGCCAGAACGCCTTCGCGGATTCGCCTTGCGTGGCTCTCGTTCTGCTTCAAAAAAATAATGAGGGTATCAAAAGCATCCGAACCGTGTTCGGCGCGAACGATTTCGTTCTCGGTGAAGGGGCGTCCGTTTTGCAGGTGCTCCCAGAACCGGGTCTGTTCATTGAATCGAATGACATCCAGCGCTGCCGCCTGAGTGGCCATGCTCCGATATTTGTCGTCTTGGTCCCGCATCACTTCCAGGCACTCTTCCGGGAACTGGGAGCCCACTTTCTCAATCATTTCCTTGATTGCCTCCACGTCGTAGACTCCGGCGCTGTCAAAGCCCGGAGCGCGATAGTTGCAGCGGTGCATCATCTTCTGCAGCTTTTGGCGCAATGGCTCAATATCCATGGTGGAGCGCGCCAGAATAACTGTCAACTCGGCTTCTGCAACACGCAAAACCTTCGCGTTTGTTCGGTCGCGCATGTAGTTGTAAAGCTCAAACTGGGGCGTTACTTGGTCGCGCCGGAACGGGAAGCTGACGCAGAGGCTGCTGTGAAGCAGAAATTCTGCACGCAGCATGTCAAAGGATCTGTTGACGTCAAGAATGATAGGGCCATTCTCAAACGTGAGATTTTCGCCGATTGTTGACTGATCGGAGTTCTGGTGCTGGATGTATGCATCACGAGTGCTATCCTTTGGGATGTTGTCAAACAACGGCAGGCCCTTCGTGTTGAAAAACACGTCGTGCTGCTTTCCTCGGTGGACAAAGGTGTCCATGGCCGGCACCAAAAAAGGGCCTACGGTTGGCCGCTGCTGCCCGATTGGCATGGCGCGGCTGTACCCGCCAAAAGCCTTCCGAGATTCCATCACGTCAAAACGGATGGTTTTACGTGTGCGCATAAGCTCAAGCAAAAGCTCGCGCATTTCCGGTGCGGGCGATGCGGGCTGGTAGCTTAATGGGGCGCCGTAGGCGTTCAGTGGGGATTTCTCGGTAAGTTGGGCTGTGTCGGCCATGAGGACTTTAAGGTTTAGTAAAGCCCCGGAAAATTCCGGGGCCTCTTTTGGTTAATACAATCCAGGCTAGTTGCGCTGGATGTACACAAAGCGGTTCAGGGCTTTGGGCCACAGACCGTACTCCACCAGCCACTCGAACTTCGCGACGTCTTCGCCAGAGGTCCGGTTGACCGGGTCGATAATAGCACCACCGTGAACCCAGTTTTGCAGGGTACGGGTGTAGCCTTCTGCGCCAAGGAAGGCAATCTCAAGGCTTTTCTGCAACGTCTGATTCGTCCCGCCATTGTTGTAAATGTTCTGGGTATCAGTTGGCGTGAGGATGCAGTCTCCGGTGTACCCAAGGCTTGACAAGCCCGCACGCTGCGGATGATCGAACCCTTCGTAGTTGCGGAGGTGAAAGGTGAAGCCCATGCGGGACAAGCTGCTGAAACCCATGTGCAGCGCCAGCTCCTTGCCGGTCTTGCCATACACCTTGGTGGCTTCCGCTGCCTGGTTGAAGTTCCCGTAGACCACGGCGCCTTTGTCGAACTTCTCTTCCAACTTGTTGACGGCCTCAATGCGCCAGTCGATGCCTGACCAGAGAATGTTCTCCGGCGCACCACCGTTGCGAATCAAATACTTGATCAACACATTCCAGTCGGCGTCTGACCACATACCACCCGTGTAGTTGTGAGTGTAGCCGCCAGCCTTGATTTCCTCAATGAGACCACCGGTCGTGCTGATGCCATCGAACACGGCGTCTGTGCTGGTCGTGCGCTCGCTAAACACAAGGTTGTCGTCCATCTGGGCAATCATCCGCATGTACTGGTCCAGGTGCTGGTTCCACGTCCACAGGAAGCCCTTGCCCCCGCCTTCGTAAGGAACCTCAATCCAGCCCACGTTGGCCGCCGCCGAGCCTTCCTGCTCGAAAAACTCCCGCATAATGTGCAAATCCCCCTTCCAGGTGATCAGATCACCAGCGAGCGATTCCCGGCTGTCGCTGCCTCGCTTGTTGGAGTTGGCGAAGACCCGGAATCGGCTTGCCACAGAAGGGCCAGGGGTGCCCAACACCGTTGTGGCGCTGAATGGGTAGGCCACGATCACGTGGCCCGTGTTCGTGCCGCCATAGGCTCCTGGCGAAACGCCAGTGGGCAGTACAGAGGTCGCGGCCACTCCGGTGTCGCGGTAAGCAATACGTGCTTTCTTCTTGCCCTGGATTTCGATGCTGTCACCAATCCTGGCATAGGTAGAGGCCTTCGACGTTCCCGAGTCTTTGTGGTCAGCGGTCTGAATTTGGATGCCCAACGGAGCACCCGCTACCGTACCGGCAAACGCCGTCCCAGCGCCGCCAATCCCAGCGCCAATCGCTGCGATTCCCATGGACTGGAAAATCTGCGGCTTCTCCCCGTGGATGAAGTCGTTGCTGTTCGTGATGGTGTTGGTCATGCCCAACAACTCACAGTATTGGAAAAAGGAACCACCATGGTACACGCTAAAGCGGTCCACCAGCATCTGCAGAACGTGCTGCTTTGTGGTGAAGTCGTTGGTGGAGTTTAGAAAATTGGTGTTACCTGTCTGCCGTGTAGCCGAAGGCACAGGATTTGATAAGTATGGCATTAATTGTTTAGTTGAAGTTATGACCCCATTATCCGAGTCAACCCTGCTTTGATGGCCGCTTCCCTCGGGTTCAGGGTGCTTACGTCCCCGCCCGGTGTGCCGCCAAATGGTGCTCGGCCCGAGACTTCGTCACGTACACTTTGCTCGGTTGCTGAGCTAACTGAATTAGCCAGCGCCGTAGACATGGACTCCCGATTCTGGTACAGCGCGATGGCTTTCAGAAGATCGGAGCGGGGGATCTTGGCGGTGTCAACCAACAGCATACCATCTTTTTCGATGACAAATGCACCACTCGCCTGCTCAAGTGCCTGAGCGGTCAGGGCGTAATTGAACGCCTGCGTCTCGGACACTTTCAAGGAAATGGGTGTAGCTGCCAGCGTTGCGACATCCTGCGAAATTGCCTGACGGTACTCACGATGGAGCGCCTCCATGGCCGCTGGGTCGTTGGCTGCTGCCGCTGCACGCGGCTTCAAGTCATCCGCTTGTGCGGAACGAATATAGTCTCGGGCCTTTTGCCCGTCGATAGCGACATTACCTCGCTTGAGGTCAATGTCGGTGGAGTCAATACGCCGGTCGGTGACCATGGTTTTCAGCTCGTCCTCGCTGATGTTGTGCAGATATTCGCTGCGCAACTTTGCGTTGAGCCACTCTTGGGGCGCGGTGGGGAACTGCATGCTCAATTGCAGGCGAATGGCTTCAACGTCAGTAACCTTCTGCGTGTCCACTGTCTGCAAGGTGAGAAATCGCCCGATGTCGGAGCCTCCTTTTTCGCGCCAATCTGCGAACTTGCTCAAAAGGGGGTCTTGTTCAGCATCGCCTAGTTTTTCTCGAAATGCTTGAACTGCCGGGGCATGGCTTTTGAGGGCTACAAGCCCTGGCAGTTCATCTGCGGACACCCCCGCCTTGGAAAAAAAATCTGCCACAACAATCTGACGGATTTCGTCGGTGATAGTCATCGGTGCCGCTGGCGGTGCGGCCGGCGGTGCGGCTTGTGGGTCCGCTGGCGGTGCGGCCGGCGGTGCGGCTTGTGGGTCCGCTGGCGGTGCGGCCGGCGGTGCCGCTGGCGGTGCGGCCGGCGGTGCGGCTTGTGGGTCCGCTGGCGGGTTTGGTACCATGCCTTGGGCTGCGAAAGCCGCAGCAAGATTGGGGTGCATGCTCATGTAACGTGTTATGTGCGCATCTAAATTAGCCACTTTTTTTAATTCTTAGCTTCACGCAAAATATTTTACGCATGAAGTTGCTTAGCAATCAGATGATTATACGGCCCTTGGATGGCCGCAGTGAGTTCGTAACGAAATCCGGAATTGTACTTTTGGGCAAGCATGAGTACGCCTGGGACAGACGCTTGCGCGGGGTCTCGCAGCGTGCGCGTATTGAAGTCCTATGTTCCACGTGGAACATGGCCGACCTTACCAAAAGCGCTGGAATGTACGCTGGTGAGGCATACGACGAGCACGGGCGCGGTGTGTCTATCCCGGATTTGAAAGTTGGCGACGAGGTCGTACACATCTACACGATTGAGGACATGGTACACGCAACGAGCCGCGTTTTCGACGGGACCTTTTTTGGCCTGGAACCGGGCGAGGTTTGGCTGGTTACCTACTGGGGTGCAGGATCCTTTTATTACGTTATCCGCGACGGGGAGATGCGCGTGCTTGGCGACAATGTCATTGTTAAGCCCATTGTCCAAGGCGAACAAGGCAACAAGCGGCACATCATCTGGACCCCCGACCTGGAAAAGCCGGTGTCTCTGCAAGGCATTGTTGTGCTTGTCGGACCCGGATGCACGCTAAAGCCTGGGCAGCGGATTGTTTACAGTCGCTACTCCGACATCCCCGTACCAATGACACACCCTGACTACAAGAATGACCAGTTGGGGTATTGGGTGATGAACGAGTTTAGTGATGTTTTTGCCGTGTGTAATTGAACTTAGAAAACTCACCGCCAGCGATTCTTTTCAGCAGCTCTTGGCGCGCCTCAAACTTTCTGGCCCAGCCTTCACCAATCTGGCCGCCCATGTTTAGTGCCTTTCGCAGATCGGCATCCCACATGTCGTGCTCTTCCGGCGTAACCAGCCATATGGCTTCGCGCTCGGCTCGGATTTCCACGTACTTACCCTTGGGCAGTAAGTGAGAAAAGCACTTGAAGAACATCGTCCACTTCCAGTTCAGTAGGGCTTCATTCAGGTGCGCCTGCTCATGCTCGCTTGGGGGGCGGGGCAGGGGGGCGCCGCTGATTTGGCTCACCCATGTGCCGTCTTTGACGGCTTGGTCGAAGATGGACAACATCATGTCGCGCTGGGCGTGCGACTCGGGTTTGTTCTTCTGCTGCGCCTTTTTCTCTTGCTTGCTTTTGTGGTTGCAGTAAGCGCAGAGCTTTTTGCTTTTGCTGGCAAAGATCATGTTGCCCTTGCCGCATGGTCCCTTGCACGTCCCTCGTTCCGGTTTCCCAAATGCCATACCTAGATTTTACCTGATGATACGTTGTTGGTACTGGTTGCGTCCTGCAGCTTGTCTTTGCTGTTATCCGTTGCCTGCAGCGCTAGGTCTTCCTCGAAATCTTGCTTCGACTGCTTCGCGACCGCTTCGTTTTTGCGCTCTTCGGCCTTGATTTTGTTTTGGTCCAGCAGTGTTTCGTGCTTGGCCATAAGCTGGTATAGAAGCTCCATGGTTTTGCGTTTCTCCGTTTCGGTAATCGTCACCTTTTCCGCTGCCGCCTGCGCCTTTGCCTGCTCTTGCGCCTGAATGTTTTGGGCACTGAGCTGCATGTTTCGCTCGGCCATCGCCTGCTCTACGGCCTGGCGTCTTGTGGTGCGAAATTTAAGCCTTCGGCGAGCGACCCTTGGGTTAAGTCGCAACAGGTCCTTGAGTTCCAGGAATTCTTCCTCAGTAATGCCGCCACGCCCCTGCGCTGCTCTGGCGTTGCGCATGTCTTGAATGTCCCGCAGCAGGCTGTTCACTTCATCGGCTGTCATGCGCTTTTGCAGGTAGATGCCCATAGTTCGCGTGTGCATACCCTTGGCGGCGTTCATGATGTTATTCGTCAAGCTGCTAAACACCTGGCGGTAACCAAATTCCTCGTCCTGGTTGCGGTAGTCATTGAGCCGCATGATCATTTCTGAGATGTACTCCACCGTGTTGTGTATGCCCAACTGGTAGCAGTCCACCATGTCTTGTAGCATTTCATTGCTTGACACGGCGACCTGTTCCATAACGCCCTTTCCTGTGTCGGGGTGAGGGGTTTGGCCGATCTGGCTTGCTGACCGCCCGATGACGCGCTCCATGATCATGAATCCAAGCTGCAAAGCCTGCACATACCCCGAGAAAGCCGAGCCTAGCCCGCCGGCGATCTTCCCGGCTGGCGCCACCTGCGCGCTTGGGCGCAGCGGGTTGAACGAGCCGTCGTTTGACGAGCCGACCAAGTTCCCGGTCTGGTACACTGCGTCAATGGCCTCCTGAATATCCGCTGCATCCACCCCCTTCAAGATGCCGTTGGCGATAAAGTCCAGCTCTAGCCAGGTAATATCTGGCTTGGCGGTTGCGGCTTCGTTCATGAGCTTCATCCAAGAGGTCTGCAAGAAGTTCTCTATCGGCTTCAAAACCTCGACCATGGACCGCGTAGAGCCGATGCTGTCGGTACCTAATTTTGTGATAAGGAACGGCAGCATTGGCATCGACGGGTCGTGGCGGGGGCGCACCAGATTTTTTACCGGGCCCACATTGAATACGTGATTGCTGCCGACGATGGCCAGCACTCCGTAGGTGTTTACCCATTCCCGATCTACGCGTTTGCCGTTGGCGCCGGGCTTAAAGTCAAACGGGCGGCTGCGTAGGATTACTTCTCCGTTGTGCGGGTTTTGGGTTTTCTCGTAGGGGCTGTACTCGGTGGACAACCGGTAGGCCTCAATTACCGGGATTACATAGTGGTCGTATCGCGTGCTGTGTTGCGGGAGGGTGTCGGGTGATACGTTGTTTGCGCTGGAACTGAATATGCCAGATGACTTCCCGGACCAGGCGGTGCCTTGGTACTGGCCTGCGATCTCTTGCCACTTTTCTTCGTCTAGTGTGCGGTCGGTGACCATCCCCTTGATTTGCCGGATCGTGAGCATCCGCACGCGAGCCTGCCAAGGGATGTCGGAGAAATCGCGCTCTTTGCTGCGGGGGAAAAACAACTCATTGACGTCTACCCAGTCTGTGGTGATTCGGCCATTGGCCTGGTAGTGTGGGTGGACGGCATAATAGCCGGAATATATTAAATCGGTAATCAGGTTTTTCTCCACGCGCAGGTCAAACCTGTTTTCGCGCAAGACGGCCTGCAGGTGTTGTTCCAGGGCAATTTCAATGAGGCTTTTTTCTGGCTCTTCTACGGCCATTCTGTACTCGGCCTCGCTGGCGGGAATGTGCTCGGTAAGGGGTCGGCCCATAATGCGCTCAAAAAAATCCTTTTCCTTCATGAGCATGCGCTTGCGAAACAGCATGCGCTCCTTCTCTTTGATGGAATTTTCGTCCAGCCCACGAGCCTCGTAGTCGTAGGTTTCCTTGCTCATGTACGCGTACACGCTTTTGATGAACACCCGCATGAAGCCAATGGGTGTCCAGTCCAGATCGGAAAACGCCACCATGTTCCCGGCCTCGTCATCTTTCAGGCCAAAGTCGCGCATGTACCGCTCTGTGCCTTGGTTGCCGTGGTAGAAGCGCAGGCTGTCTGCTAGTTGCTGCTTGCGTTGGCTCCCCACCTCGACGTTGCCCGCAGAGATTTGGCTTTCAATTGCCCTAAGCCACAGAATGGTGTACTCGTCGGAGGCCTTGACCTCGCGCGAAACATAATCACTCGGGAACATGTCTGTGCCCTTGCTCTGCTTGGTGGTTGGTTTTTGCATGGCTCTACCGTGTGATGTACCTTTTTTTGTAAATCCTGATTTTCTTATCTGCCGTGATCACAATAGGCTGTGGAACAAAGATCTGCGATCCTAACTCGGCAATACCGATGGCCACACCGAGGTCGTGGCGTTTCATATTGCCGCGCTCCATGCGCATGAGTGCTTTGATTACTTTGGGATCACGTTCGGCGCGAATATAGTGCTCGACATGGATAGCCAGCAGATCGAAATATGCTTGCTGAACCGTATCGGCACCGGACCAGCCGGCCTCGCTGTTGTAGTCTTTGAAGTAAAGGTACTGCTCTAGCCCATGCTGTTTAGCGTATGCGCGTATGCGTCCGGGCTTGGATGATTCGATGTGAACCATTGCCCCCCAGAACACGGCAGCCTGGAAGACCTTTTCGGCAAACGCATCCGGGTCGGCGTCTCTAAACACGTAGCGGCACACGATTTGATTGGACTTCATGCCATTACCTAGGTAATGCTCGTGCTGCGGATCGATTGGTGGCCGCCCGGTTTCGGCGTCCAGGCACTTGTCATCGTCCGGTAGCCACAATTTGCGCTTTACAACAAACGCCCCATCCGAAAGCTGGTTGCCGTGGGTGGCGGGATTGATTTGATGGTCAAAAGTGTCTACGCCTATGGTGAAGATGTGCCGGTTGCCGGGCATGACGAAGCCGCTGTGCGCGCGGATTACGTTGTTCCGCTCTTCTTGTGTGGGCATGCGCGATACGTACACCTGTGCGTCGGGGTGATCTTCGTCGCTGGTGTCAACGTCGGGCCTTGGGATGAACGTGATTTGGCCAGATTTTGGGTGCCCCCGCAATGTCCCGCGCACCGGTGCTTGGTCGGGTTGCTGTAAGATCTTGAGGCGTAGGGCGTCGTGCCATGTGGTCAGGTATTCCAGGTTGAATGAACAGCGCTCGGCAGATGGCCGAAGCATTTCGCTCACGTCCATGGGCATCTTGCGCTTCCAGTTGGCGACGCTGCGGTTCTTTTTTGCCTTGATCAGCGGTGCAAGGATTTGCTCGCGCTTTTTTATCGCAAGGTCGTGGTTGCTGAACCCCCACTGGTCGATGCAGCTTGCTCCTTCAAACTTCCCATCGTAGCCCATGTGGAATGGCTCGGCATACCTTGCTAGTCCGTTGTTGCTGATAAAAGCCTGGTCGGGCCTCGGCTCGGCTTCGTCCCACACTTCGGTAATTCGGTCAAGTTGCTGGTCGGAGATTTCTTCTACCGAGCTAAACAGCACCCCAAAGCCGGCCTTGTTGCCACCGTTGAACAAGGCCAGCATGTGGACCTCCCACATTTCAACCGGGTTTACGTCTTTCCACTTTCCGAGTTCGTCAGCAGAAAAGAAGCCCAATTCTTCCCCGTCGAAGGTGGTGGCGCCTGTGGCGCCGATTTGAATGACGCTCATCAGGGGCTCGGAAGTAAAAGATTGGCTCAGGCTACTTCGCAGGCCTGGTGTGTTTCGCTCCCGCAACGTCTTTGCGGTAGTGCGCTCGTCTGGTGGCATGAACTCAATGACGCGCTTGGGCCAGTTCTGCAGACGCAGGGGGTCAAAGAACGCGGGCATACCGTTCATTGCCAAGTTCATGCGGTTGAGATTGAGCTTGTAGGCGTCTCTCTCCGTTTTGTTCATCAGGCCCACCACTTGGCTTTCGTGGGTGGTAGCCCAGTTCCATCCATACGCGTTGACTATGGTGGTGACGGTCATGCGCCGCCCCTTGAGCCAAAGCAAGCCCATCGCCTTGGGGTGGTGCACCAAATAATCCAATAGGTGTGTTGCCGCCCAGTTATTTTCCCTAAAGTCTGGGTACACGTTTTTGCTGATCTGCCAGTAGTTCAGCATCCACTGGTGAAAGCCCGTAAGGCACACGGGCATATCCTTTATGTACATCCACACCCCGTTGTTGCGCTTGTCCCATTCCTGTTGCTCAATAAGCACTTGCTGGGAAGCGCTAAGGGTGTCCCATACCGGCCAGGTTAGCCTATTGGCCTCAATGTGCTTGCCGCCCCTGAGTTGGTATGTGGTTCGCCTGAACTTTTGGTGCTTTAGCGGCAGGTTGTAGTTGAGAATGTCTTTTTTGTCTGGCGGCTCAGGCAAGGGGACTTCATACTCCCCGATTTTCAGGTACTCAGGAAAGTCGTTGTACTTGAGTACGTACATGATTAGGTACCGTTGAGCGCTTTTAACGTGGCGGCCTTGGACATGGCTCGGCGGCGTTGGCCGACCACTGAGTCGGCGTTGCGCATGGCCAGTTTTGCGGACTCCGCGTCACCGGCAAACAAAAACTTCTCCATGGCAGCAACCTCTCGGCGCAGGGCCATGACCTTGCTACCAAGGGTGGCCTTCTTCTCATAGACGGCAGAGGCTTTCTCCGGATTTACGGTGCGCTGCAGCATGGCCTCCAGGGTCTTTGTTTCGTCCTCGTTGTCGTCCCAGTTCTGTTCGGCGATTTCGTTGCGCAATATCTCGCAGAGCTGTTGAAGGGCCACGGTGCAGGAATACCAGACCATGAAGTCGGCCTCTCCTTCGTACATGAATACGCGGGTGGCACAGCGGCCAATTGTTTTCTCGGCCTTTTCAATGGCGTCGGTGTCGATGCTGAGAGCTCGCGCAACCTGTTCCTGTCGTTCGTTGTGCTCCTTGAAGGTGCGGATATACTCCGAATCACGGCTGTACATCATCAGGCAATACTCGACGAGCGTTTTTTTATCCAGGGCACAGGCCACGGAAAATTCCTCGTACTCTTCCAGCGCGGTTCGCTGGATGGAGGGCTTGTCCTTCATTCAGAAGTTTAGGCGTCAATGGCCAAGGTGTGGTCCGAGCCACCAACGCGGTAGTCCCGTGCGCTGTCGGGGATCGCCTGTGCCACGCCAGCAACTAAGCTGGCGGGGATGGTGCGCGCCCCACGGTAATCGGACTGCCGAAGTGCCAGCGTATTCTTTGTTGCCGACGGGTCAAATGCGGCCAGATTACCGGTAACATTGGCGACGTTGTCATGGGTGCTCACGCCGCTGCCTGGATTGGTGATCTTGGCATAGCTGGTGGGGATCAGGAAAAGGCGGGTGCTGCCGCCGACCTCGTACTCAAGCTGACTGACCCCGGTTGGGATCCCTTGGGCCCGAGCCTTGCCGACTTCTGTGGTGCTGGCAAAAGTGCCGCGACCAAACAGTGCGGCGCGGACGATGCGCTCACGGTCTATAACCACCTCGTTAAAAACGGGGCCTGGGGAAAAGGGAACCTCGTTGATTCCTGTCAGCCTGACGCTGGCAAAGCGGGAAGAGACGGCATTGAGTGCCGCTAAAATTGCGGCGAGCGTCATGGTGGTAACGACGCGCACGGGGCGGCCACCGAGCATGGCTTCGACAAAACGCTGAGCATGGCTTTCCCGAACGATGGAGAACGTCCTGTTGGCCGCATTAACGGGGGGCTCGGATTCAAATTGGACGTTAATACTTGTGCCGCTTGTCGCCGCCAGCACAAAGCCCTTGAGCCCGCTCACCTTGTCAGTGAAGGTGTCGCCAACCAATACGCTCCCAAATGGAGAGCCCACGGTATCGACAACGGTAGCAACATGTTCTCCCGCGTTTGCACTCAACGGCGCGGAGTACGTGTAGTTTGCCGAGGCGGTGCCGTTGGCGACGATGCTGATTTGGGTGAGCGCTGAGTCGCGATTAGTGGCGGCTAAGACAAAGCTGTTCTCATCCAAGCTGTACGTTGACGGCACAGCCAGCGCGCCGCCGGTGGCTTCGGTTCCTGCCGCAAGCTGATCGTTGAGCCCTACTACGCCGGTGATACTAATCATGGAGGTAATGTATTTGCTGCCTAAGTTACAAACTTCTCAGAAAAGTTGCCCCCTCCCGCGCGTCCGCACGGGGGGGGGCTTTGGGGGGGTTGTTGTCGTGCTGAGGTCTTGCCTTAATTGCCAAGCAATGGCACAAGACCGAAAAGTGCGGAAATCAACACTGCAACGGCTTGGGAGACTTCGCTGCCCTGCAGCGTGCCGTCGTCAAGCCCTGTTTCCAAGCTCAGCAATGCGGCGCTTATGCCGTCATAACTTGCCTTGAATACGGCGTTGCCCTTTGCCTCGGTGTCTACGTTTTCATTTATGGCAGAAAGCAGAGTACGTGCGCTGCGCACATAGCCCTGTGCAGAGGGCACTTCGCCGGCGTCGATGATCATCTTTGCCTGGGCGGCAATGTCGGCAAGCAACAGAACGGCTTCGTCGTCGGCCTTCGTTTCGCTGGCCACAATGAAGCGGGCGGCGATGGTGACCACTGCCTCTCGCGCTTCGGCGGTTTGGGCGAGTTGGGCCAAGTCGGCCAAGGAGAATTTGCCGTCGCGATTAAAGTCAAAAAGCATTGCAATAAATTTAGGGTTACGTTTTTTTTCCATTAAACAGTGCGCCAAATATAGCATTAACTCCTGAGATAAATTTTGCGAGCTCGGTTATCAGGCCTTCGGCGCCAAGCATGTACGCGCCCGCGCCTAAGAACACCGCAATCATGACGATGTTAAGCACTGAAACCACCCAACCCATAAACAAAACCAGCACGGCCATGCCGACAGCGGAAGACAGCAGGACCATGCCCATGATGGTGGAACTGACGTGTCGAAGGACGTTTTCCCAGTAGCGGTTCATGTTACTCCATGGATTCTTTGGTCAACCTAACCAGAACGCTGACTTGCCCCGACAGTTCGTGTACGCGCTCTGTTAATTTCTGTACGCTTATCCGGTCTGCAAGGCGTTCGGCATGTTCGCTTTCCAACTCCTTTCGCAGCAGCCGAACCTCTTTTGTATTCTCGCTCATGGCTATCGAGCGGTGGCGCGCATAGGCTTTCGCAACCGCCGGGGCAAGCCACTTCATAACCGCCATCAACACGGGTACGATGAGCCACTCTATGGCGACCCGCCAAACGGACTCTTGCTCTTTATCCACTATTTTTGACACTTGCATAGCCTGTTGCCCATGCAAATTACATAATTCTCCTCAAGATTTACAAAAGGCGCAGGAGTGCATATGTTAACATATTAATCGCAATTGCTGACCCAGAGCTTGATGAACCCAGTTGAATTCGCCGGCAACTGCCCGGAATACGCGCCCGTCTGCTTTATCAGGGATTCCCCCCAGTAAGTCAAGGCAGTTGCTGCTTTTGGAAACGATACCGCCGACGATGAGCGGTGTTGTTTGCCAGACCCAGTATAACTTCTTGAATTGTCATTTTATACTTTTTAGAAAGAGAACCCGTACTCGGCGTTAAGCCAAGTTTTTAAATTTCCGTAATCGCCCGCACTCATC
>Ga0163144_10016253_pt1 | contig 15257 bp, 10 predicted proteins | sample OliLak19BULKMAT1_FD_123175 | JGI IMG/M metagenome (GOLD analysis project Ga0163144, IMG submission 123175) | Freshwater microbial mat bacterial communities from Lake Vanda, McMurdo Dry Valleys, Antarctica - Oligotrophic Lake LV.19.BULKMAT1 | ecosystem: Environmental > Aquatic > Freshwater >... | reverse complement strand
CGTGAGTTCAACGGACAAAGCCTGGGCTTTTGGGCGTGCAGAGACTGGGCGTCTGCGCGCATGGCGCGCCCAGAAGAAGGCGACGACATGCGCGCAGACGCGAGGTCTGGCTGTCAGCGCCGGTTAGAGAAAAAGGGCCTCTGTCGTAAGTTCGTCCATGCGGCGCTCGGCTTACATGCAGGCCAGATACCTACACAGAGTTGGGGACCCAAATCGGCGGGCCGGCAGGCGGCTTGGCCAGCCGAGGCTGAACGTGCGTCCAGGGCCGTGGTCGAACTTACGACAGAGGCCAGAAAAAGGCCCACCCTGCTCCCCTGCCCTCCCCTGCCCTCCCCTGCCCTCCCCTGCCCTCCCCTGCCCTCCCCTGCCCTCCCCTGCCCTCCCCTGGCCACCCCCTCCGACGTGGGCCCCTCACCGCCGCCGGCGGGCCTTTTCTGACCGGCGGTGACCCCCGGCCTACCCCGTGACCGGCTCGGCCTGGCCCAACCGGGCCAAGCTGGACCCCGGCCGGACCAGGGGAGCCTTGCCAAAGCTCACCCGGCCGAAGTCCGGCCAGAGCGAATGGCTTGTCCGACAGCCTAGCGCTCTGGCGTCTGCGTCACCGCCGGTCGCCCAAGGTCCGCCGGCGGCGGTGAAGGGTGGCCAGGGGGAGGGTGGGGAGCGGGGCCTTGCCGCGCGGTGCAGGTGGTCCCTTTCTAACGGCGGTGACACTGCTGCATCCGACCTAGAGTAGGCGTCGAAATCCCCGCTACTGCGCAGCGCTCGCAGCTTCAGGATCGCCTCCGCCATCGCCAGCGTCCAGCGCGCGCCCGTCTTCTCCAGGCGGTCCTTGATCAGGTGCCGACACGCTCCCTCGATGCCCCCGGTCGCTCAACAGTGGGCGATCCAGACGGAACCGTCGAGGACGCCGGCTCGTGACGCGGTTACGTACATCCAGCGGTCCTCGGCCTTGCACCCTGCCGAAGAATCGGAGAATGGTTCGCCCAGCGACACGAATAGCCCCCTCTTCACGCGCGCGGATAGCTGCCCACTCAACCACCAAAGCACGTTGCTGCAGGGCGACAGGTTTCGCCAGCTGAGAAGCAACACACGGTGCCTTCGGGGCATCCTCCATCGAACCCAGCACCAGTACATACGCACAGGTGGTCCCCCTCGCATTGTCCAGCACAAGGGGAGCCGTTGCAGCACGACCAGAGCTGCGACTTGGGGGGCTGCCAACTTGGCGAACATGCGTTGGTCCCCCCTCCCGCATCCTCGCCACCAGCGTCGGCCAGGGACGCTCCCGCCTTGCCCCCTGAGCCAGTAGCCGAAGCGCTCGTTCCGGCGGCCGACGCGCTCGCTCCGGCGGCCGACGCGCCCGCCCCCGCGGCTGAGCCAGCCATGCCGCCGGAAGCGCTGCCATCGGCGGGCTCAGAAACCACCCCGCCGCTCCCCACCGTCGGTTCGGGTTGAGGGGAGGTCTCTCCAACGTTGGGCTCTGGGGATCCGCTTGCACAAGCATGGACAAACGTCAGCGAAACAAGTGCTGTTGCAATCCAGTGACGCCGGTTCATTTGCTCGGCTTGCAATCCTCTTCGCTTGCTGTGCAACCGTACTTCGTCAGATAGTGGCAGCAGACCCCCCCCGATGGGCATCCACCTGTGAGTCCGTAGCAGGTACAGACGGGCGGATTCTGCCCCTTGTCGCACCAACCGTTGCACGCTGCACCGCCACATGTGCCGAACTCCAGTTGGGCGCACGTCTCAAGGGCAACGCAGGTGAACAGCGTCTTGCAACACACGAGCCCCGGGGCACAGGGTGGTCCGCCACAGCCACATTCTTCAAACGAGCACCCCCCATTGCACGACGTGCCGGCGCAGCACGTCGCCATGATCGTATCGTTGGTGTTGGGTGTGGCGCAAAAATCAACCATCGGCGAGCCACTTGCGCCCCCCGTCGCGCTCGTGGTGGTGCCTGCGGCAGCCCCTGAGGAGGAGCCCGCCCCACCGGCGGAGGAGCTACCCGAGTAGCCCCCAGCACCGGCCCCGGAGTTGGTACCGCCGCCGGCTTGCCCTGTGGGCAGGCCCGACTTCCCCTCGATGGTGTCCGTCCGACCACCACACGAGACCGCGGAAAGCGCTACCCACCACACAGAGGCTAGGGCGCTCCGACGCATCACGGGAAACGCACCGCGCTCACGTGCAGGTGCTTCGTATCGTACTCCCAGCGGTCCTCTTCCTTGCACCCTGCGGAAGAATCGGAGAAGGCGTGGACGAACTCGATAGGACCGCCCAGATCTCCCGGCCGCAAACTCACAAACTCGTCGTAGTCACCCCAGTATCCACGAAGATCACTGCAGACCTCATGTGGGTCCGTGAGTTGCTGAGGAAGCCAAGCATCGAACGCCATGTTCCCCTGGAAGATCGTAAGAGTCTGGCCCGCAGGATTGTGCTGGCGACTATCGTACGTAGCTTTCCAAACCGCCAGTGCTTGTCCTGTACTGAGCCCGATGCCAGCATACCGAATCCGCGGACGGAAGCGATCGCCTGGGCCTGTCGCCGCCCACCCAGGAACCCCGCTACAACCCGTGAGGTCACTATCGCAGCGGTAGCCGTGGAGCTCGAGCACGCCTGGGCCTGGAAAGACCGAAGTCTTGCTGCCCACCAGCAGCCGCAGCTCCTCCGATTCCGTGGTCGCGTCGGCGCGGCCCAGGTCGAAATCGAAATTTCTGGCTGTTCGCAGCTTCCGGTTTCCCATCGAGAGTACCGGACCGGGAAGAATCTGCCCAGCAGAGGCGACGATCTTCGGGGGCGACCAGCTTCCATCCCTATAGATGGCGGCGGCAATTACGATAGACCCGGTGATCAACTCGACAGCCGACATCACGTAGAGGTGGCCCCTCTCATTCGAGCGAACAATCGGATGGTGAATCACCTTGAGACCGGGAAATGGTCGGGGCAGGCGGACACACAACGGCGTGGTTTGGGTCGGATCGAAGATCCACACGTCGGCCTGCACTTCGTTGGGCACGAAGTAGGCGGCAGCGATCCCGCTCTCGGAATACGCCGTCATGCTCCCGCCGTCGTAGAAACTGTTCTCGTGGTGGAGACACCCCCACGCTGCGAACGTGCGGCCACCATCCGTTGACCTGGCGATGCAGGCGCCTGTAAGAACATCGGCAACGCTCCCAACGACTCCATCGGCGGGGAACCCTTCCGATCGTCCCGACAGATTCGACATGACGACCGTGCCCCAAGAGGGGTACCGGAGGGTCGCGAGGGCCGGATCCCCCCAGAGAATTGCCTGTCCGGGTGGAGGAGCAAGCTTCCCGCCCCAGACCCAGGATGCCCCTCCATCCGTGGAATACGCGTGTCCCATCTGGGACGCACCAGCAAAAACGCGGCGGGATGTCTGATCATAGGTGATCGTGTCCGATGTGTCAGTTTCGTCATTCGACGAAATGACGATGACCCGGCCGTCGCTCTCGGCGACAGTCATTGAGGTCTCGGACTGAGTGAACTCCCAAGTCGGATCTGCTGAGTTCTTGCCCGTGACGGGCACATCGTTTGGAGGGGTAGGGCCACAGCCGAATGCGGCTGCGGTCATAGCGATGCCCAGCATGTTGTAGAACGATCGATCAATAAACATGGCGAATATCCCCCCCCCCACAAGTTTGTGACGATGTGCCGACGCTGACCCGCATCCCGCCGCGATCCGAGCTGGGGCGGGCCTGTTGTGTGTTCGAGGATCCGCTCAGATCACCACGAAGTGTCATGGTACGCCGCCCATGGCTGGGGACGCCAGAAGGCGTTGGTCGAGCCTGACATTTATTGGCCCACAGGCGGCTCGCCGCAGTCCTGTCTTGTCAACTCAAGGAGCGTCTCGTTGTCACAGGACGTTGCGGGGGGCATTATAAACGTATTACGTTTACCTCCATGCCCACGGTTACTCCCCCTTCGGCTGGCCCCGCCCGTACCCGTGTCGTCGGCTACATCCGCGTCAGCACCGAGCACCAGGCCGACGAGGGCGTAAGCCTCGAGGCACAGCGCGCCCGCCTCGAGGCCTTCGCGCTTGCCACCGACCTGGTGCTCGTGGGTGTCGAGGTCGACGCCGGCATCTCGGCCAAGACGCTCGAGCGGCCCGGCATCCAGCGGGCCCTCGCCAGGCTCGAAGCCGGCGAAGCCGACGGGGTGCTCGTCGCGAAGCTCGATCGCCTTACGCGCTCGGTGCGCGACCTGGGCGAGCTGGTCGAGCGCTACTTTGCCAGCCGTTTCTCGCTGCTCTCGGTCTCCGACGCGATCGACACCCGGAGCGCAAGCGGGCGGCTGGTGCTCAACGTGCTTTGCAGCGTGGCGCAGTGGGAGCGAGAGGCGACGGCCGAGCGGACCCGAGAGGCGCTTGCGCACCTGAAGCGCCAAGGTGTTCGGCTCGGCGCTCCGGCTCTCGGGGGGAGCCAGGGCGCAGAGGGGGCTGCGGACGAGGGCGAGCTACGGACCGTGGCTCGCATCGGCGCTCTGCGTGCCGAAGGGCTGACCCTGCGGGCGATCGCCACGGCGCTCACGGCCGAAGGGCACCGCACCAAGCGCGGCGGGGCGTGGGGCGCGGAGACCGTGCGCAAGGTGCTGGTGAGAGTACACGGAGTAAACGCAATGCGTCTATTGACGATGCTTCGCGTAGACGCAATACGTTTACTCATGGGTCGCCCCGCTCTCCCCCCCGGCCTGCGCGCCGAGACCACCAGCCTCCGGCTCAACCCGGCTTACCGCGCAGCGCTTACCGCCTTGGTGGACGAAGACAACCGCCGCGCCGAGGCCTCGGGGCTGGCCGCTCGCGCCAGCGACACCGACATCATGCGCGCGCTCATCCTTCACGCCTTCCATGAGCGGGGGCTTCAGCTGCCGGCGGCCATGCCGGGCGCCGAGGCGTTCGCCTCCCGCTCGCCCCCCACGACGCCGACCCCTGCCCCCCCACTCGCCTCGACCCTCGCCAGTTCGGCGCCGAGGTCAGCCCCTGCCTCGAGAACCGTCGAGCATCCAGAGACCCCGCCCGCCGCGCTGCCCGCCGCCCGCCCGCGCACAGACCAGCAGCTGGCGCAGCTCGTCGCTGTGGTGGCCAAGGCGCTCGAGCGGCTGCAGGCCAGAACCGACGACGAGTTGCTCTCGGTGGCCGAGCTGGTTCGGGGCCTCGACCTCCAAGGCCTCGACCGGCGCGACGTGGCCGACGCCCTGGGGGAGCTTCGCCAGGCCGGCGTCGTCGAGCTTCGCAAGGAGGACTCCCCCCGGCTCCACCCACCTGACGATCAACGCCTCGCCCTACCGGGCCCCAGGAACACGATCGTGCTCTGGCTCCGGGTGATGGTCCCGCGCGACACGTACGCCGCGCCCCTGTCCAGCCCCTCCGCAGCTCCCTCAGGGGCTCCGGCGGCACGGACAGGGGGGCGCGCGCCGGGCTCGACGGCCCCGAAGGCGTCGGGCAAGGGCGGTAAGGGGCCTGCGGCCCCCACCGCGAAGAGCGCGATCCCCACGGGCAAGGCGCGCGCGGCGGTCAACCTCGACACGGCCACCGACGACCAGCTTGCAGCGGCCGTCCGGGCCGTGTGCGAGGTCGCGCCGCGGGGGGCGCAGACCCGCTTTGCTGACGAAGCCGGGTGGCCGAAGAAGGGGTTGAACGACTGGCTGCATGGCAAGGCGCTCCCTGCCGCGCGTCGCGCGGCCGTAGTGAAGGTGTTGCGCGCGTGGCAGGCGAAGGTGGGGGGCTGAAAGCGGGGGTGCCAGGGGCGTGTACGTCCTGCGTAGCACCGGCGCTGGCCGGTGACGGGCTCGCCGCGTGTGCACAGAGGCACGCTAGACGACGCCCGGGCGTGTGCAGGCGGTCGGCAGCGCCCGTTGGGGGTACGCACGCCGCCGCGCGGGGGGCGCGGCGCCTCTGGCGCCACCCGGGCGGGGGCAAACCAGCGGCTTGGCCGCTGCGGCGCGCCGTTCGCCCGCGCCTATTCGTCACACACCACGTAGTGTCATACAGCCGGGTTTGCCTGTCCTACGAAACGCAGAAGGCCTTTCTGTGTGGCGGTGCCCGGCTGTCGCTGCCGGCGCGCCCAACGCGGCAGACCTGGTCCCCCGGCCCAGGCTGGCGAGGGGTCCGAGAGGAGAGGCCCCCCGAGCGGACGCCGGGGGTGAGCCGGGCGATCGCCGAGGCTCTCCCTTGTCGTTCAAGGCCAGGTAGCGCCACCAGGGCCGCGCTTCGGAGTTCGGTGGGGCAACCTCACGGCCCTGCCTGGCGGCCAGCCCCCGAGCCGGCATGGCCTGGCTGTGGGCCGCCAGCCCACGCTCGCCGCCGGTAGCTACTCCGCCCACTGGGCTGCGCCCGGGCCGGCTGGTGCGGTGGGTCTGGCTTCTGATTCCGCGAGCCCTCGGCTCATGCCTCGTCCGGCACCGGTCGCCAGGGGCTCGAACAGCACACGACAGAGGCGAGGCCTTGCGTACCCGTCGCCGATCGCCAGCCCAGGGTCGCCTCGCTCGCTCGCCTGGTGCTCAGGCCCTTTATGTCTCGGGGTCGGGCTCCGCGGCGACCTCGGCCCGCAGTGGTCGCAGTTCGGCTTTCCACCGGGCGGCCGTCGTGGGGTCGGGGTAGGCGCCACAGAGGGCCAGCAGTTCCTTGCGACGGGGCGCCGTCAGGGCGGTTCCCTTGGCGCGAGAGCCCAGGAGCATGATCAGCCGGTCGAGTTCGGGCAGCTCGGGGGGTACACGAGGCGGGCCGGGCGGCATGGCGCAGGCCTACCAGACCTGCGCCCTCGGGGAGATGCCGCCTGTGGTTTCGTCTGACATAACTTTAGGCCCACCAGACCTGCGCCCTCGGGGAGATGCCAGCTCCTCGCCTGCGAGCCCAAAGCTTTCAAGGCAAGGCTCCATGCCCCAAACCACCAACCGCCACCCCAGACGGAGGGCCAGCCTTGGGCTCGGGGCTTCGTGGGCGGGGTTTCGCAAGATACAACCCCGTCCAGCCACCCGAGGCGGGGCCGTCGCTGCTCATGTTGCAGTTGGCTTTCCAAGGTGAAAAACAGGGTGAGAAACAGCTCTTTCAGGCTGATTTTCACGCTGCAGTTGCAACTGCAACGCCAGGTGCCCCCACCGGCCGCCGTTGGCGGCCTGGCGCTGCCCGTATCAACTTCCAACAGCCTTCCGCAGCCCAGAGAGCGCACGAACGCCCGTTCGCCGTCATGCTTGCGGGGCGTACGCGCCACGACTCACGCCACGTCAGGCGGAGGGCCGGCCATGAACTCGGGGCTTCAGGGGCGAGGTTTCGTAAGACATAACCCCGTCCAGCTAGGGCCCTGCGAGCCCTCGCCGCGCGGAGCGGCGTTCGTCCCCCTCGTCAGCCCTTCTCGGGCGGATCGCCTGGCTTCGGCTCCGTCGATGTCCCCGCCACCGCTGGCGGCACCTGCAACCGCAGGTTCGGCACCTGTGCTGACCCATGGCACCTCACTCACACCGCCGATCGCCCCCCGCACGGCCCCTGCGACGAAGGGCACGCCTGCCCGGGTGACCAACGAGGGGCCCGCCGACGATCGGCTCGCCCGGGTGCAGGCATGGTGCGAGGCCTACGACGCAGCCGGCAAGCCGCACCGCGGCGGGCGAGCGGCGCTCGCTGGCCTGGTCGGCTGCGGTGGGGGCGTGATCACCTGGTGGAAGAACAACGGCGCCCCCTGCCGGCGGCCGACCGCACTGGGCTGGTGAAGGCGCTGCGCCGCTCGCCCGACGCCGTGCGCCGCGAACGCGAGGGCAGCCCCTAGCCACCCCGGGGGCAAACACCTGCTCACGCGGATGCCGCCGTCCATGGGGCGCGCCGTACGCGTCGCATGCGCATGGCGCATGCGGGCCCGCATGCTCGCCGCGTACACCCTGGCGAGGGCCCGTCTACGGGTGCGCCGAGCATGTACACCGGCCCGCTCGAGCGGTGTACGGGCGCGCACCGGCCGGCGACACCATGGCGATCGGCGCCGACGGGTGCCCAGGGCCCGGGTGCACCGTCCCGGGGGGCCGTGCAAGGCGCTGCGCTCGGGCGCCTGCGGTGCGGCGCTCGGCCGGCGGGCGACGCGTACCCGAGCACTGCGGTGCGCGGCTGTCTGCGCAGGGCGCAGGCGCTCGGGCGCGGGACGCGGGCGGGACGCTCTGGCGCCGCGCGCCGACTCTCGGCGCCGGTGCCCCCGTGGCCGGGCAGCTGCTCGGCCGGCGGCGGGTGCCGTGCACCGTCTGTGCACCCGCTCGAGCGCCCCCGACACCGGCGCGCGGGGCCCGATCACGAAGCTTCGTGGGGGGCGTACGGCGCCGAGTTCGCTTCCGTCGGGGGCTGCGTGGGCCCGCGCATGGGCGATCGCACCCCTTTGCTGCCCCTCTGCCGGCAGAGCGCGGCCCGTACGTCATGCCGATGGTACCCGTTCGCGCTGTAGACCGTCCCGCGGGCCCGGGGCGAGGGCAGGGCCCAGGCGAGCTGGCCTGGCCCGGGCGTTCGGACCCTGGCGAAGCTCGCCGGGGTACCCGGCCCGGGCCCGGCCCACTTTGCCAGCTCCACGCCGTCGACGTCGGCGCGCTCGAGCGGGCTACCCGACCCCAGGGGTAGGCGCGGCCGGCGAGTTCTCTGGCCCGGTCCAAGGTCCGGCCGATCGGCAGGCCGATCGCCGCGGGCGGGACCGTCCGGACGGAGGGGTAGCCAGGGGGAGCAGGGATGTTCGCCCGGGCCGGCCCCCCGATCGGCTGGGCCATCGGCCCAGCTGGGTACCGCGATCGCCAACCCCGGCTTCGCCACCCTCGGGCCCATGGCGCCAGCGCCTACGCGTGCACCCCATGGCAGAACCCCGCCGCCATGGCGGCGCATGTGGCCGGGGCAACCGGCGAGCTCGCCCTGCGCACCCCGGGTGAGGTCCCGCACCGCCATGCATGGGCCGCGCGCCTTGCCAGACCGGCCCGCGTGCGGCGTGCATCCGGACGTTCATCTCTGACAGGGTACCGATCGCCTGCGATGCACCACCGTGACACCCGGGCAGAGAGTGCGCGCGGGGCGCCCGGGGCTGTGCATCGGCGCCGCTCGGGTAGGCAGGCACATGCGCACCGCGGCAGCACATGCTGGCGCTTGCTGCGCGGCCGTGCGTAGCCCTGTCCACCCCACCCGCGGGGCGAGCGAGAGGGGTGGCCAGGGCGCGGCGTCTGCCTACAGTCGATGCACACGCCCGATCGCGTCCGTGCACGGTCTGGCACACCCGGCCGCCCCACCGACGGGGCCCCGCGGAGGTGCACCGGGGGCGCATCGGGGGGCGCATCGGGGGGCGCACGGTAACGCGTACGATGTGCACGTCCCCCGTGTCGACCGCCGACAGAGGCGCGCGCACCTCGAGGGCCCTGCGCATGGCGTCGGCGGGGGGGCGTACGGTGCCGCAGCTCGAGCTTGAGCTGATGAGCGTTCGCGGTGAAGGGGGCGAGGTACCGCTCGCGCCGCCTGGCCCCCCTCTCCTGCTCCACCGACAGGTAGCGGAAGCCGATCGACTTCAGTGGAGCAACCGGCGCTTACCCGGACCGAGGGCCCGGCGGGGCCCGACGTTGACCTGCAGCGCCGCCAGGTCGAGGCGGTCATGGGGCTGGCGCCTACCGCGACGGGTTGTCGTTGCCGCTTCGTCCAGACCGCCAAGCCCACCACCACGCCCGATGCCGCCACGACCGACGCGATCAAGCCTGCCGACCCCAAGCCTGCCGACCCCAAGCCTGCCGATACGAAGGCGAGCGAGGAGCTGAGCGACGATCTCGATGGGGTCACGGGTGGGCAGAGCTGCGTCCGCACTGGCGGCCGAGGCTGATACACAAGCGCCTGCGCTGCCCAGGGGGGCGCTGGCATCGGCCTGGGGGTCGTGGGCCACGACCTTGAGCAGCTGCACCTCGCCCTCGACCATGGCGACCGGCTGCCGGTGCGGCCTCGAGGCTGGCGAGGTTGATGTTTCGGGCAGGCGGGTATCAGCCAGCAAATCCCGGTGCCCACGCGCCTGGAACCGCGGGTGCTGGCGCTTTGGGGGCTCCTGCCCCGTCGCCGCCGGCAGCCTTGAGGCCGGTCAAGGCGGACGTCTCCACCCCAGGCCGTCACCCGGGGGCGGCAATCGGGGCGACGTGGGAGGCGGGAAGGCCGGAGGCGCTAGGCGCCCCCAGGCGTGGCTTTCGTCGTCGCCCCAGGCGATAGGCAAGGTGGACGGCTCAGAGGCCGTGGCGGGGCCGTCCTGGCCCGGGGCGGATATCTGGGGGCGTATGGGGGTCGGTGCCGGGGGCTCCGCGTTGGCTGGCGTTGCCGGGGCTTCGATACCCCCCCGGAGTTGGGCGAAAGGCGGATCAGAGAGAGAGAGGGCAGAACCGCCAGAAATAGGCTGTACCGGGTTTCGCCCAACTCCGGGGGGGGTATCCCCTCGAACGGGCTGTACCGGTTTTCGCCCAACCGGGTTTCGCCCAACTCCGGGGGGGGTATCCCCCCGGGCAGCGACCTCCAGCAACCGCCGCTTGTAGACGTCCCGCCCAATCCCCAGGCGTCGAGCGTGCTCGCTCGCCGACACGCCCAAGCGCTTCCGCTCCGCCGGCCACGTGATCGGGTCGCCCGCCTCGACCGGCATCGCAACGCGGGGTCGCCCCGCCGCGGCGGGCAGGGCCGTCGCCGAGCGCCACTGCGGCGCCGCCTGCAGGCAGGGGGCGACGGCGCCCAGGTGGACGATGAGCACAGGCGTGGTCCGGTGGACGGCTCGAGCCCGACCCCAGGCTTGCACCAGCTCGCCCATGCAGACCTCCCCCGTCCACGCTTCGGGCTCGAGCCCCAGGGCGGCCGCCTCGGCGAGAGCCGTAGGCAGGTGCGGCCAGGGGTCGCCGAGGGTCGCGAGCATATCGACGTCGGCCCAGCGATCGAGCCCGCGCTGGTTGCCGTACCAGCCGACGTCGAAGGCCACCCCCGCGGCCGCCAGCGCCGCCAGCTCCACCGGGATGAACGCCGGCAGCTCCGCGTCGGGGTTGGCGGCGGTCGCCAGGGCCGCGATGAGCGCTACGGCAACGGGCTTGTGCGCGAGCACGCCGATCTTCCGAGCCCCCGTCGGCGCGGCCGCCGCCAGGCGCCGCAGCGCGCCCACCATTTCGGGCGCCATCGGCACCGCCGCGGCGCCCGAACCGGCCACGTGGCGGCTTCTGGCGCCGTGCGCCCAGGGCGCGAAGGTACGCGCAACCCCGTGCGCGTCCTCCGCGTCCACCACAACTGCCGTCACGTTGCCTAGCAGGCGCCGCAGCGCATCCACCGGCGCCGTTGCGTCGAGCAAAACGAGGCGCCCGCCGGCCGCCAGGTACACGCCGGCTGAGCGCAGCCACCGCGCACGCCCGACGAGGTACCCGGCGCCGTTGTCATCCACCTGGAGCGCGGGCGCATCGGGGTGGTGAGCGCCCTCCGCGACCGCGTGCACGAGCTCCGTCAGCTCTGCAGCTCGCGTGAGCGTGGGGAGCATGGTCGCCGGATCCTCCTGACGAACGGCGAACGACGCCAAACGGACCAGCGCACGCGTCTCCCAAAGCCGCGCCACGTCCAGCTCACGAGCTGCAACGAGAGCGCGTTCGACGTGCACGAGGTCGCCGCCCGCGCCGCGGGTAGCGAGCTCGCGCCACGTCGCCCCGTGCGCCGCCCCCGCGACCCCCCGGAGCACGGCCCGGATGAGGGGCTCCACCTGTTCAAGAGCTTCGTCGTTCAAGAAATGGCGGCTGCGTGCCCGCTCGTACTTCTCGCTGGCCTGATCGAGCGGCACCGTCGTCGTCAGGGGCGGTAGTTCGTCCACCACCACCACGCCCACGGGCGCATCAGCCCCCCCGTTGGCGCTGTCATTCGCAAAGGCCCCTGCGGCGCTGGCGGCGGTGAGCTTCTCGGCGAGTTCCGCCAAGACAGCGCCCAGTACGGGCTGCTGGTAGACCCGCACCCTGGCCACGTTGCCCCCGACCCCGGCCTTGTAGGCGGGGCAATCGCCCCCTGTCGCCGGGTGCGCCTGCTTATGTGGGCACTGCCAGCACAGGGTGCGCCTGACATCGGCGCCGGTGCGGGCGAGGAGCTCGGCCGCTTCGGGGAACAGGCACGCCGCCGCGGCGCCATCGGCGTCGAGAACCGGGAGGCGCACCCTGCCCACGCCCTTCGGGGCGGCGGCTTGGACACCCAGCTCATCGAGCCCGCGGGCTGTCTGCTCGGCGAGCTCGTGCGTGGGGACGACGACGACGGCCCGCCCTCCAGCCGCCACATGGACAGCAAGGGCTTCCCTCATGGCCATGCTCTTGCCGGCGCCGGGGGTGGAGCGGACGACGGTACAGGTGCCACCAGGGCCCGTCACGGCGCCGACCAGTGCCGCCTTGATCTTCTTGGACGCCTCGGCGGCCGCCACCAACGCAGGCGCGTCGACGCCCACCAGGCCGGCGCTGAGGGCCGCGCCTGGCAGTTCCACCAGTCCGGCGACGACCACAGCAAGGTCGGGGTAGTGGCTGCGGAGGTACCCGCTTTGCGGCACCCTCTCACCCGCCCGAGCCCGAGCCGCCGCGAGGCACGCCTTTGTGCCCATGCTCGCCGCGTGCTCGGCGCACCCAGCGCGCCATGCCGCCGCAGCGACCACCCGACCGGCGCGGGCGGGCTCGAGCCCCAGGGCGCCCAGGGTGCCGCCCAGAGCTCGAGCTGAAGTGTCGAGGTGCCCCGACACCCACGCGAGCGAAGCGGTCGCACCGAGAGCACGGACAAGCTCGCTGTCGTCGTCGCCGACCGGCGGGGGCTCGGTGAGCGCGAACGCTCCGCGGCTCCGTTGCGGTCTCGGTTTTGATGGTCCAGCGGCAGCTGTTTCCTCGCGGTATCTGTAGCCCGTCGCGTCGAGCGCGGCTTGCCAGTCGAGCGCTAGACCGTCGCGTGCGACGACCAGCGGCGTGGCGTCGTTCGCGCTGCGCCGGCACACCATGTACTCCAACTGGAGCAGGCGATCGGCGCGAGCGTCGAAACCTTGGTGTGCGTCGAACGCTGGTCCTTTGGCGTCGGGCGACGAGCCGAGCAAACCAAGCTCGCCGAGCCACCCAAGCAGCCATCCAGACTGCGGCATGTAGGACGACTGTTTCCAATCGGTAACAGCACGGGCGTCGCCCACGGTCGGCGGGCGTAGCGGCTCGGCAAGTGGCATCGTGAGGTGCCACCGCTGCCCCTCGGCGGTCTGGCGAACGACGACAAGAAAAGCGGCGCCCAGACCTTCGAGCAACGCCACGATGGGGCGCCAGTCGCCGTCACCGTCGCAGTCGGCGAGCAGGCACGTACGCGCCACCAGCTCCGCGTCGAGCGAGCCGCGATGGAGAGAGCGGCCGTGAGACACGATGAGCCCCGCGCCCTTCGGATGCACTTCGGGCGCGTACCGCGTTGCCACCGCGCAATGCTCCGCCCAGGAACCACACCACCGCGTGCCGGCGCCCGGCTTCGCGCTGGTGCCGCCGTAGGTGGTCCGCTGCGTACCCCGCCAGTGCGTAAGCTCGAGCTCGTTGGACCAAGGCACCAGGGCCGCGCGGAGCGCCTCGAGAGCCGCGTCGTGACCGAGTGAGCGAGCCGCGTGGCGAGCCGCGACCAAGGCCCGCACGGTCGAGCGGGTTCCGGCGCCAAGCGGCGGCAGGGGTGTTTGCGGCTCGAGCCCAGCGCGTGCGGCGAGCGCTGGCAGCGTCGTGGCCACGACGAGCGGTCGCACCGCGTGCTGTGCAACCACCAACGCACTTGATGTGGGGCGACTGCCCGCGCCGAGGGGCGGCAGCTCAGCCCGGCGAGCGGCCAGCGGCGGCTCGACCAGGCCAGCGGCCGGCAGCACGAGCCGCAAAGCGGCCGCGGCTGCGGTCACGACGCGCCTCGATCAAGCGTTTCGTGGCTGAGCTTGACGGCGATGTTGCGCGCGGCGGGCGCGTCTTGTAGAAAATCAGGCACTTCTGATCCCTGTTGTTGCAGGTGGTTGGACGCCGCCGCCGTCGCCGGCTGGTGGTGGAAGGCCTGGGGGTCGAAACCTGGGCCTTCGGCTTTTGTGGTTACGCCCGTCGCCTTGGTCACGTCAACGCTGGCGAGCAGAGCGGTGACGACCGCTCTGCTCGTTCTCGTCCTAACAAAACCGCCCCGAACAAGACTCAGACCGGTTCGTTTTGTGGGGTCAGAGCCTCTGGGTGAGGGTCGGCGAGCGCCGCCCCCGCCGAGCACTTGGCGGCTCACGACTGATAGGTCGGCCCGGAGCAGGTACGCGACGACGCGGCGAGCCTGGTGACGCAGGGGCCGCGGGGCGCTTCGGGCCACGAGTCGACGGTGGCCAGGGGGAAGGTGATCCCCGCGCGACCCCGCCCCAGGTCAGCCCGCGTGGCCGTCGCCTACCGCCGCCGGCTGCGTTGTTGTTCGGCGTCGTCGAGACACCATCGCAAACACGCGCCGGGCAGAACGGGTGTTTGGGGCGGGTGTGTCCCAGGCTCTACGGCGTGACGCCGGTAACGCGCGCACAAGTGCTTCACGGCTTGCTCAGGGCTTTGGGACTTCTCGAAACGCCAGCGGGCCATGTCCCAGAGAGCCAGACCCTGTTGACTCTGCATAGTGCAGTGAAGGTGCCAGGTGCGAGGGGCGTGCTTGCTGCGCTTGGGTGGCTTGGTTTTCGGGGTCTGGGCCGAGAGGGCCAAGTCGTGGGCCTCTTCGTAGGCGGCGCACAAGGCGCGGAAGTCGCACAGCACCTTGGGGCCCCACCACGTGCTGTGCGGGGTTTTGAGCAGGGGGGTCAGCGACGGGGTGTAGCGGCTAGGCAGGGGTTCGTTCTTGGGGCCGAAGCGGTGCTGGATGTCGAGCAAATCCCGCAACCAGAGGGCATTGAGCGTGCTCTTGACCGTTGACTCGCTGAGGGCGCTATCTCGGCACAGCGCGTCGATGGGGACGATGCGCCCTTTCATGGCCGGCTCTCGAACGACCAGCGCCATCAGGAGCAGCCGCTCGTGGGTGGGCAGCAGGCTGTCGAGCAAGGCCTCGAAGAGTTCGCCCGAGAGAGGGTGGCGAGGGGCCCGTTGCCTGGCGTCGGTCGAGGGGGGATAGGGGTCGGCAGGGGGCGTCATGAGAGCTGAACCTTGGTGGGTTACGTCAGAACCCACCCATAGGTTTGCCACGAACCCACGTGAGTTCAACGGACAAAGCCTGGGCTTTTGGGCGTGCAGAGACTGGGCGTCTGCGCGCATGGCGCGCCCAGAAGAAGGCGACGACATGCG
>Ga0163144_10016252_pt1 | contig 15258 bp, 8 predicted proteins | sample OliLak19BULKMAT1_FD_123175 | JGI IMG/M metagenome (GOLD analysis project Ga0163144, IMG submission 123175) | Freshwater microbial mat bacterial communities from Lake Vanda, McMurdo Dry Valleys, Antarctica - Oligotrophic Lake LV.19.BULKMAT1 | ecosystem: Environmental > Aquatic > Freshwater > Lake... | reverse complement strand
CTTGCTTGGTTCGCTGGCGGTCACGAGCCGCGGCTTCGTGAAGCGCTACCAGACGCGCTATGCGCCGGATGCAGTGCGCGATATTGTGAAAATGGAAGGCGGAATCGGGCCGTTTGGCGGAGACGGCAAATGCTGGAAAAAATATAACGAACTGGCGGCGGAGATTAACGAGCTCAGCATCCAGACCGATATGATGGAAACCGTCGCGCGTTTCGTGGAAGACATGACGAAGTCAAAAAAGAGCGGCCATCCCGTCTAATCCGCGCCCGCGCCTCTTATGCAAATTCACTGGCACGAAGGTTTGTTTCTGCAGCCGCATCATTTCCAACGGATGCAGCGCGGCTTCCTCGAACAGCTGCAGGGGCAGCAGAGATTGATCGCGCCCTACCCGTATGGCGTGATCGAAGCCCGGATCGCGGTGGATGCGTTGGCGGATTTTCGCCTTCATTTCGATTATTTGCGGGTGTTGATGCCCGGCGGCCAGGAAGTGCGGGTGCCGGAGAATGCCGATCTGCCGGATTTGCATCTGAAGCCCTTGCTCGCAGGCTCGCCCGGAGGGGCGACGATTCATCTCGGCCTGCCGGTCTGGCATAATAAGCGCGCGAATGCGCTTGATGTAGGCCCCGTGGCCGACGTGCGGGCCAAGCTGCTCTACCGCGTTGTCACCGAGGAGGTCGCGGATGAAAACACCGGCGCAAATCCGCAAAGCATGCTGGTGCGCCGGTTGAACACCCGCCTGCTGCATGAACACGATGATCGCACCGATCTGGAGACCGTGCCGATCTTGCGGGTGATGATGGGCGCCGGGGAAAACGTCGGACAGTCGCGTTTGGATGCCGACTACATCCCGCCTTCGCTTTTCCTGCAAAGCTCGCCCCGGCTCTATGAAGTCGTGCGCAACCTGGTGGACCAGGTGCAAGCCAGCCATCGCGAGCTTTTGGGCCAGTTGAATCGCGCTGCCCTTTCGCTCGATACGATGCACGGCCAGCAGTTTGAGCAGGTGTTGCGACTGCGCACCCTCAGCCGTTTTGCCGCTCGCCTGCCAGCGCTCGTTCGCGCCAGCAGCCAGCTTACACCGTTTCAGTGGTATCTGGAACTCCGCGAGCTACTGGGGGAACTCCAAGCCTTGAAACTGGGGCAGGAGAGTTTCGAAGTCCCCGACTACGATCACGAAAATCTTTTTCACTCGTTCAACGAGCTCTCGAACAAAGTCCGTATCATCCTGAAATCGACCGTTACGGCGTCGTATACGAAGGTGGAGTTCAAGAAAGAGCAGGAACTCTACGGGGCCTCCTTGACCGAGGAACAGTTTAACCGACCGGTCGACTACCTGCTCGCGATCGAAACGAAGCAGGATCTCGCCACGGTGCGCCAGCTCGTGCAGGACGCGAACCGTTTCAAGTTCATGCCGCGCAGCCTCGCCAAGAATCCAATTTTCGGGGCGGTGCTCGAGGAGACGTTTCCGCCTCATTTCCTGCCCAATCATCCGGGCATGCATTACTTCCGGGTCATGCGCAAAGAGAGCGAAAAAATTTGGGGGCGCATCAAGGCCGAGAAACAGATCGGTGTGCGCTGGCCCGGATACGCCGACAGCGATTTCCAACTGACCCTATATCTTATCCTGCCAGCCTGACCCTCACGGGCGATTTTCTCGGGCCTGATGCGCGCGCCAAGTGGCGCGAAGACCAGCGCAGGCCGGGTATCTTTGCTCAGGAAGGTCCTTCCCAGCGTTCATCTTCATGAATCTCCTCGAACTCACCGAGCCATTGTTTCAATACATTTGCCGGCTCAACCGTGCCGCGCGCAAAAACGCTCCGAGCGACTTTGAGGCGGTCCGCGCCGATATTCGCGAGCTGTTCGAAACCATGGCGGAAAAATCGCGTTCCGAGCATCGCCTGGCCACGCAGTTCCAAAAAATCGACCTGCCCCTGATCTACTTTGTCGACTCGGTGATCGCGGAGAGCCGCCTGCACTGGGCGCAGGAGTGGAATCAAAACCGGCTCGCCTTCGAGCGGCAGGAACTCGCGGGCGACGAGCGTTTTTTCGAGCTCATGGATGAAACCATTGCAGAGCGTGGCGATGATGCGGCGGAACGCTTGGCGATTTATTACACCTGTCTCGGACTCGGTTTCACCGGGTGGTATTCGGGCCAGCCGGAAATCCTCAAACGCAAGATGGTCGAGGTCGCCCCCCGCATCCGCAGCTTCGTGGAAAGCGACGACGCCGCGCGGATTTGCCCCAGTGCTTACGAGCATACGAACACCGCCAATCTTCCGCTCCCGGTCGGCACTCGCATCCTCGGTATCGTGATTGTTTTCGTCGGGCTGCTGCTCGTCGTCGTCGTGGCGAATATCTGGCTCTTCCGCGCCTCTTCCTCGGACTTGTATCAAGCGCTCGAAAACGTCTCGAAAAACGATCCCGCCGCAGGCGCGCAGCGCTGAACCGGAGGCATTACCCATGGAACAATTCTCCAATCTCCCCGGCTCAATCAAAGCCCTTCTCGGCACGCTCACCGCGGGACTCCTCGCGGCGGTCCTCGTAATCATCGACCGCCGCGCGATGTGGATCGTGCTGCTCGGGCTCCTGGTGGTCGCCGGTTTGTTCGGCATGTATCTGCTGATCTTGCATGTCATCCGCAAACGGCAGGCTGCGCGGATGGGCGGTGACATGGCGCAACACAGCACAGTGGCGCCGCGCAATCTCAGCGACCCGAGCCAGCGCGCGAAGCTGGATAATCTGCGTCAGAATTTCCAACGCGGCGTCGATAAATTCCGCGCGGCGGGCAAGGATATCTACAAGTTGCCGTGGTATCTCGTCGTCGGTGAGCCGGGCGCGGGCAAGACGGAGGCGATTCGCCATTGCAACGTCGGGTTTCCGCCCGGCTTGCAGGACGAACTTCAGGGCGCGGGTGGGACGATCAACATGAATTGGTGGTTCACCAATCAGGCGATCATGCTCGATACCGCCGGCCGGCTCATGTTCGAGGAAGTGGCGCCCGGCTCCACGAGCGAATGGCGCGAGTTCCTCGGTTTGCTGCGGCGATCCCGTCCGAACTGCCCGGTCAACGGCCTCGTGCTCGTCATCCCCGCGGACAGCCTGATCAAGGATTCCGCGGAGAACATCGCGAAAAAAGCGTCCCGGATCGCGCAGCAGCTGAACACTATTCAAGGCGTGCTCGACGTCCGCTTCCCGGTGTTCGTGTTGATTACGAAGACCGATCTGATCAACGGCTTTCGCGAGTTCTTCGAGCACGTCAAAGATCCCCAGCTGCAGCACCAAATGCTCGGCTGGTCCAATCCGGACGAGCTGGATCAAGCGTTCCGGCCCGAACTGGTGGATCAGCATTTGCAGCATGTCGTCTCGCGCATCCGGCGCCGGCGGCTCGGCTTGCTGCAGGATCCGACCCCGCGAGCCGAAGGCGAGAGCTCGGCGACGGCCACCCCGTGGGCGACGGCCGAAGGGGCTTCGGCCCGCCGGCTGGATGAAGTCGATTCCCTGTATTCGTTGCCCACCAGCATTGGGCTGCTCGCCCCGCGGCTCCGGCGCTACCTCGAAATGATTTTCGTGCCGAACGAATGGTCGGGCAAACCGCTTTTCCTGCGCGGCATTTATTTCACTTCGGCGATGCGCGAAGGCACGGCGCTCGATCTCGAGCTGGCGGAGGCGGTGGGCGTGCCGGTCGATTCGCTGCCGGACAAGACGTGGGCGCGCGAAAGCGCCTATTTCCTTCGGGATCTTTTCGTCGAAAAAATTTTCAAGGAGCGGGGCCTCGTTACTCGCGCGACGAATACGCGCGGCATGCTGCGACGCCGTCAGGCAATTCTCTTTGGGTGCGGCTTCGCCGGTCTCGTGCTCCTGTTTGCATTTTCCTGGATCGGTTCGCGCGCATTGCGGGACAGCGTGGGGCGCGAGCGCGCATTTTGGCTGGCGGCTAGCGAAGGCTGGAAGGATGGCGTGTGGGGGAGTGGAATCGTGTCCGCGGAGTTTCGCGGCAGCCCCAATTACGTTTTCAACGGACCGCAGGAGATCGCGGTCGGTGACGAAAAAATAAAGCTGACGGAGTATCATCGCCGGCTCGCGGACCTCGCGAAAGCCGACATCAATATACCGTGGGTCTTTAAGTTTATGGGCGATTGGGTGGCGGGGGCGAATGCCAAACGGAAGCAGGCCCAGCGCATCGTATATGAAGGCGGCGTCGTGAAGCCGCTGCTGCAGGCGACACGCGCCAAGGTTGAGCTGGCGCGGGACAACTGGACTCCCCGCGCGTCCGAAGCCCTCACTTTCCTCGTGCGGTTCGAAGGCACGATCTACAATCGCAGTGCGGGTCTCACCGCGGAGGAGCTGTCGGCGTTCAGCTTTCTCAAGCCGGTCGGCAGTTTCCTATGGAATGAGGCAAAGCCCGACCAGGACCTGAGCGAGGCGTTCGACTGGACCTATCTGAAAGGCGACGGTCGCGGTTTCTGGCCGCCGCGCTGGTTGTCCGGGGGATTTACGCTGGAAAAAAACACGCCGATTTCGTTGGGCTTGGCGGGCTTTCTGACAAACACCGAGCAGAGCCAGAAGGCGCAGGAGGCAGGTTTTGAGCACATCAAAAAAATCCGCGCGGAGTTGCGGGCGCTCCGCCAGGCCGAGGACGATCTGGCGAAGATTACCGCGCAACCCACGGTGTCAGGGGAGGCCGTGACCGCGGCGTTGGGCGCCTATCTGCGCCCGAAGACGCGTCTCGATCAGGCGATCGCCGAGGCCACGCAGACCGGCGTTTTCCCGCCGGGCGCGATCCTGTTGTTCGCGTCGTATAAGCAGCTCGTCGAGGAGGCCCGGAAGCAGTCTGATCTGGCCTTCAAATCGCTCACCTCGGAAATCGACCGTTTTGCGGCGGTGGTGCAGGACAATCCGAAGGAAACGCCCTTCACTCTGCCCACGGAAATCCGTCGCCGGATGATCGTGGTGCAGCAGCAGATCAAGCAGCAGGCGGAGGGAACGTTTCCGGCGGATGAGCTCAGCGAACTGCAGGCGCTCGACCGGCTGTTCCTTGAAAAGACGAGCGGTGGGGAACCGCTGTTTGCGGCGCGCACCGAAGTCTATCAACTGGCCATCGCGCAGGCGGTGGAACCAGCGGGTTCGCAAGTGACGCTGGTGGGGAATTTCAGCAAACAGATCGATCAACTGCGCGCCGGCATGATCGCGGCGAAGGATCGCGGGGAGCGCTACCAAGGCGCGCATGCGACGGAGCTGGTGGGCGTCACCCGGCGACTGCTCGACCTCGCGCAATCGCGCCGGGTCGAAGGCCTTTACGAACGCTATCTGGCGGAGGTGGACACCACGCTGCGCGGATCGGTGGGATTTCCGCTGCTCAGCGGCAGCGTGAAAACCATGACCGCCGCGGATCTGCGGAAGGTGAACACCCTGCTGCGCAGCGCCCGATCCGAGATGCCCGCCCTGCGCAGTGGACAGTTGCCCGCGCGCCTCAGCTCGGCGCTCGACCTCCTGGAAACGCGGGTGCAACGCCTCACGGCGATCTCGGAGGCGCTGCTGAATGACGAGGGCAAGCCGGCGACGGTCACGCTCACGTTGCTCAACGACGCAGATCAACGCCGCAGCCTGCTCCGCCAGATTGCGCCGGACGAGTTCGGCGCGAAATTTGTGGGGCGCCTGTGGCGCATGATTCGCGTGAACAACAAACCGTTCCGCACCGAAGCGCGCACCAACGAGGAACTCGCCCGGCTGACCACGGCGGATTCGTCGCTCACCATCGATTTCTTCCTTGGGGTGGAAGATCGCCAGCCGGATCGCACCTTCGCGCTGAACGTAGACTGGGCTGTGCTGCAAATGCTCCAGCAACCTTCCGTGCGCCGGCAGACCGGCGGCAAAGAGTGGGAGATTGTCCTGGCCATAAAGGAAAAAGACGGCGCGGCCGCCGAGCGCTATCTGATTGTGTTGCTGCAGTTCGAAAAGCCATTGCCCGAGCTCGACCAATGGCCGACGGCTTCGCGCCTGGGACTTTGAGCCCCGAACCAACTATCCGACGTGAGTTCTTTCCATAGGTCATTTCTTCAGGAGGACGGCCGGGACGGCTCGCGCGCTTGGCTGGCGGCGTTCGGGAAGCATCCAGGCTGGGACGATCATATCGACGATCTCGGCGTCGAGACCGAGTCCCTCGCGCTCGCGAAGCAGTTGATTTACCTGCAGGGTATTTCCAGCCAAATCGACTCTGGCGCGTGGGAAAAACTCGAACCCGGCAGTCGACTCGACGGGTTCGATCACCTCTTCCTGTGGCAGCGAGGACGCAATTGCCTTCTGGGCTGCATCGTTTCGTCGGTCGATGGCAAGGGCCGGGCGCGCTACCCGATGATCGTGTGCGCCCACGTTGTCGATGTGGCGCTCGGGCGGGTGCTCACCGAGTTGTGCCCGCTGGTGGAAAATGCGATGAGCGCCGCGCGCGCGGCCGCCACGGCCGACGCCGTAAGACAAATCCTCACGGAGGCGCGCGAGACGTTGCGGCGCTCCCTGGCGGCACCGCCGCTGGGCCCGGCCGGCCCGATGCCCGCGCCAATTCCGATCCTGTCACCCATCCTGGGTGGCGCTGCGCTGCACCGAATCCTTTACCAGATAAAAAACCATTTCGCGCCGTGGGCCGCAGGCCGCGGGAGCGACGATCCCCACGAGCAGAACGTGTTGCTGCGGGTGCCGCAGGCCGTCGCGGGCGCAGCGGAAGGTCTGGGCCTGTGGGCGAATTTTGTGGGATCGCAACTCAGCGAAACCGCCCCCCGCCTCTTGATCTGGTCGCGCGCGGGCACCTGGTTGGATGCGATCGCCGGGCAGCCGGCCCCGGCCGATTTTTTCGGCTTGAGGGCAAATACGCGGGCGCTGCCGTGCGCGAGCGACGTGCCCTATGAAATGGACGCGGCGTTTCGGACCGAAGCCGAGGCCTTGATCGCCGGCGCCGCCGACGGGGGCGAGCCTCACCGCAGCATCTTTGGCCTGACGGACAATGCCCCGCCCGTGAGAAAACTGGCACAGCGCGCGGCATCCGCGAGCCAGGCCGCGGGGGAGAAATTGCAACATCGGCTGGAGGACATCCGGGCCAACCTGCGCCAGCCGAAGCGCGGCTGGCTGCTCTGGGCCGGCGTAGCCCTAGTCGCCGTCTTGGTGGTCGTCGTGGCAGCGAAATTGCTGCGACGCCCGAGCCCGACGCCTCAGGCGATCGCGCGGCCCGCGGCCACCGCCCAGTCGACGGCCAACACCGAGATCCGGGCACCGTGGCGGGCGTTGTGCGCGGCCTATTACGAATGGCTCGGTGGCCTTCGCACCGCGTTGAACGACGCAGCCCGCCGCAGCCGCTGGACGGCGGACGAACAGCTGCGCACGGGAGTGCTGGGCCCCTTGGGCGCCGTCGGGGCGCCGCGCACGGAGCTCGACCCGCGGGTGCTTTCCGCGAGCAAAACACCCCTGCCGGAGCTGGGCAACGAGCCACCGCCCGCCATCGCCACCGGCGAAGGCGCGGAGCGGGTTCTCGCCGCCGCCGCCGCGGTCGTTGCAGTCGAAAAGGCGCTGACCTCCTGGCCCACGCTGGCGCGCGCGCGCGCGGATCGGGAGAAGCTCCTGGCGCACGGCTGGACGAACGCGGTTTCCAGTATTAATTTGCCGGAGACGCTGCCCCTCAACGCCACGCTCGCCGCCGCGATCGATGCCACGCTTGGGGAGGCGCAACCACTCGCGCAGGCCCGGGAGAGCGCCGATGCCTGGGCGGTGGATCTGCGGCAGCTGCGGGACGCGGGCGATCCGGCGCTGCGGTCGGCCGCAGAGGCCATGGTGAAAGACGCGTCCGGGGCGACCTCGCTCAAGGCACTCGAGGAGAAGATGGCGCAATTCCGCGGCGAACTCGCGCCGGTGGTCGCCCTGCTCGCGGCGGAATGGACTCCGGGTCGAATCGACCGCGTGCGGTTCCTGAAAGAGCGGGGCGAACGTTGGGCGGAAGGGCTCGGTCCCGTCGCCTTGTTGAAGCAATGGACGGCGAGCGTGAGCGATTACGCGGAGATCGGGGATGCCGCCTCTGCGCTTCCGACCACGGAGTGGCAAAAGGGCCTGGCCGACGTGCAACGGCTGCGTGGCGAGCTCGCCACGGTGGCGTCGGGGCCGGAGGCGGACAAATTCGGCGGGCGCCAGCGCGAGCTCGAGCAAGCATGGGAAGCGCTGCGCGGACAGCGCCTCGTGCGAAAGGAGAGTTTCCGCCTCGGGGAGGCCGCTCGGACCGTGTTGGTTGATCTGGCCAGATTATCTTCGGACCTTTCCGGCGAGGTGGCGCGGCGCGTCGATCCCGCCGGTTGGATGCAGCAGCTGCGAACGATCAATTTTGCCGAATCGCCAGTGATCCAGGCGGAGTGGCACCGGCAGCGGGAGGATTGGTTGCAGGCCAGCAACACGCAGGCATTGAAGGCCGACCTGCGGCAGTTCGTCGCGGCGCGAGCCCGCGCGGACCGGGTTGAGCGGTTCCTGCGGCAGCTGGCGGTGTCCGCCGCGTTGCCGGAGGGGTTTCCTGCCGACGAAGTTTTGGATGATGCCCTCGCCCGCGACTTGAAGGTGCGTTTGCACTCCGCTCGGGAGCACGCGCTGACAAAACTGGTCGAAATGGCCGCGTGGACCGCGGAAGGGCCCGCGGAGAGCGAGGAAGAATTCTGGCGCAAGCCGACGGTGCGGCCGGTCATCAGCGATTACTTGCAAGTTTATGATCGTCTGAAAGGATTCGGGACCGACATCACACGGATCGAAGTCTTCCTGCAGGATGGGGAGGCATGGCAGGGACTGCCCAAAGGGATGTTCGACAAATGGCGTGGCGACTGGGCTACGCCGGATACCTTTGCGGGGCTTCCGCGGATTTCCGCAATGATACAACGCGCCACGACGCTGGATGGGCTATGCGCGTTAAAAGATCGCGCCTTGCTCGTCGCTGCCGTTCAGCGCCAGTCCCTCGCGGAAGCGATCACGGCTTGGCGTCGACTCGGAGAGCTCCCTAATTGGCTCCATGACTCGGCCGATTTCACCACCGAAGAGCAACTGGTTGCGGTGCTAAAACAGAAAGTCGACGCCGAGCTCAAGAATCCCAATCATCGTTCCTCGTTACATGGCGAGTTGGCGAAGCGGTTGCGCGACCGCTGGCAGGCGGCGCTCCAGCGGGCCAACGCGGAGGCTGATTTCATTCGGTTGTTCACCGCCCTGACTTGGTTCGGTGTCTCAGAATCCGAACTCACCCCTGCGCATCAATTCAACCTGCTGCTCCATCAGTTACGGGCGGGGCGGTGGACCAGCTTATCCAAGGCAGACGCCCGCGCCGCGCGCGACGATGCGATCTTGGCGTTAAGTCGGGCGACAGGAACCGAACCGCACCGCATACAGACGCTGACGGAGCAATTGCGGGCCGTCGATTTCGAGACGGGCTCAGTTGACCTCGCTACTGTGGGGCCGGCCAAGGTGGATTGGAAACTGGAATCCGCGGCAGATCCCGATCGGCCCGTCTATACTTGGACCATCGGCGCGCGGACGCACCGGCTGGAGTTCGTGCGCCTGCCGGTGGCGGGGCTAAACGTTTATTTCTGCGCGACCGAGATTCCCGTGCAGCTTTTCCTCGATTGGGTCGAGTATCGCACGCTCGGCAAACAGGTGATCGCGGCACAACAACTCATGCTAGACGACTTCGGAAGCGGTCGCCCTGCGCGAGGGCCGCGGAGTGTCATCGCCCGGAAAGACGGCGCTAGCTGGCGGTTGAGTCGGGCGACGTCGGGGTGGCGCGACGCGAGCACCGAGCGGATATCTCCAGCGGAAAACGAGCCGCGCCCATCCGAGCTCTCGCCTATTAATTATGTATCGTTTGCGGCGGCGCAGTTGTTCGCAGGGGATTTGAATTGCCGGCTGCCGACGAGCGAAGAGTGGCAAAGTGCGGCGCAGGTTGAGCGGACGGCTGGCGCGGCGCGCACGCGGCCCAACCTGCGCGATGCCCGTTGGGGCAGGCAAATGGAGTTTCAAAACGGGCTGGTCGACAAAGTATGGCCCGACAGCGATGTCTTTGTGCCTGCCGCTTTGGTGGCCAAAGTCCCGACCGGAAGCCAGGCCAAGATCGCCGGTGCGGATGATGATGGCGTTTTGTGGTTCTCGGAAGTCCGGCACAGCGCGACGCCGCCACCCTGGCATGTGATCGGCAATGTGGCGGAGCTGGTTATCGGCCCCGGTGGCAAGCCAGGCGTCATAGGAGGTTCCGCGCTTTCGGCGCCTGAAATGATTCCCGAGCAGTTTTGGGAAATCGATCGCGGCAACGAAAGACGAGGTTTCGCTGATGTGGGGTTTCGTCCGGCCTTTACCGTCGGGGAGCTTTCGGGTGCGGCGCGAGTGCAATCGATCCTGGCAAACACGGCTTTTCAACCGGTGACCAAGTAACCGCATGATGTGTCCAGCCTCGCCCCCTGCCTTTCACTTTGTATCCCGCCTTATCCGACGGATGCTCCTGGGGGCGCTTGTCTTGCTGGGCCCATTGACGAAGGGCGCGGCGGATTTACCGCCCGAATTCACGGCTTTGCGGGCGAAGGCGGAAAGCGGCAACGCTGTGGCGCAATATAACATCGGACTTGCCTACCTCCAAGGGAGGGACATTCCGACGGATTTGGCGGAAGCCTACGTGTGGCTGTCACTGGCGACGGAAAATGGCAGCACGGGAAAGGCGTTGGAGACGCTGCTGGGGCAAATGACCCCGACGCAGGTCACGGAAGGAAAACGCCGGCTCATGTTGCGGCGGAGTAACAAAGCGACTTCCAGCAGCGGGGCCCCAGCAGTCACCCACCGTCCGGCCAATTCGGAAGGGGTGGCCGGCGTGAGACTCGAAGCCGAACTCGCCGCGCTCCGGAGCGAAAAAGCTGCGCTGGCGGCAGATTTGATCCGGGCGCGAGAGGCGACGGCGGAGGCGAACGAGCAAGCGAACGCGGAGGCGAAAGCGCTCGTGGCTGCGAAGGCCTCCGCAGCAGCCAACGATGAAGCAGCCGCAAAAGCGGCGGCTGAAATCACGGCGTTGCGCGCGGAGATCACTCGGCTGGAATCGGCATCGGCGCTCCAGGCGGGAATGACGGAACGAATCGCGCGGCTCGAGACAGAGCTTTCCAGGGCGACGCACGCCGTCTCCCAGCTCTCGCGACAAAAGCAGGAGTTGGAAGTTGGCCTGTCCAAGGCGGAACGAGCCGAGGCTGAAACCCGGGCCAAGGCGGTTGAAATCGCCGGTGAACTGGAGAAACATCGAGGCGAGCGGGGTCGGGCCGTCGCGGCCTTGGCGCATTCTTCCCAAGGGCTTCTTGCCTTGCGTGAGAATTTCGCCGCACCCCATACACAATCCGGGGCCCAGAATGAGCAATTGCCGCGCGAGATCGCGCAGGTCGAACGGCGGACAATATCTTCCCCCATCGCTTCAAGCGAAGGGGCTTTCGTGATCGCACCTCCTGCTCGACCTGGAGTAGTTCCGATGCCAAGCCAGTTGGCACCCGTGCCCACGCCTGTTGCTCCTCCGCCGACGCCGCGCGTCCATACGGTCGTCGCGGGCGACACTTTGTCCAAAATTTCGCGGCGCTATTACGGCACCGCAACTCGGTGGGGGGATATTTTAGCCGCGAACGCTGACGTTTTACGAAACGGGAATGCGGTGGCGGTCGGCGCTCTGTTGAAAATTCCGTGACTCGCGGAGCCGCTTCGATTGGGCGACCGAAGGGTCCATACCCCCGAAGCTTCGCTACTCTTCCTTATCGTTGACCGGAGGGTTGCATACAACAGGGCCCGAACGGTCAACGACAATAACCCCCGCCCCACCGGGTTTCTAATTGGTTCACCGGTCAGGGTTTGAAAACCCCGTTGTAGTCCACGTCCGAAATGACCAGCTTTGCCCGCATCTGCACTTTGACCGTAAATGTTTAACTTGGACGTGGTGACGTGATCGGCGGCGGCTGATAATCTCGGAGGGTGAGCGCGAACCCTTCATCCTGCTAGCGGTCGCGCGAACATCACTAAAAACCGCCGGTGGGAAAATCGATACGCGATCAGTGGTGGAAAAGCAGACCGCCGGTGGATCATGGGTGACCGCCGGCGGCTGATGTCGTGAGGGGTGCTGAAGCGGCGGGGTCAGTTCGACGAGTCGATCTGGTCTTTCATCCGATAGCTTTTGCCCTCGATGACGATGGTCTCGGCGTGGTGGAGCACGCGGTCGAGGATGGCGGAGGTGACGCCGGCGTCGTTGTTGAAGATCTCCGGCCATTTCTTGTAGGCCTTGTTGGTCGTGATGATCATCGAGCCGCGCTCGTAGCGCTGGCTGATGATCTGGAAGAGCAGGTCGGCGCCGGCCTTGTCGAGGGGCAGATAGCCGAGCTCATCGAGCAGCAGGACGTCGGGGCCGAGGTATTTTTTGAGCTCGGCCTTGAGGCGGTGAGCGGCTTGCGCGGCGACGAGGTTGTTCAACGCATCGACGGCGGTGGTGAAGCACACCGAGTGTCCGCGCTGGCAGGCTTCATACGCCAGCGCGGACGCCAAATGCGATTTCCCCATCATGCCGCTCCCGGCATGATCGGCACTATGCCGGGTCGCGGACTATGCCGGGCGGCGTGACCGCCTCGCTCTGAAAGCGGCGGTTCTCTCCCGGCATAGTCCCCACCGTATCGTCAGAGCGCAGTCAGGAAGCTGAGCAGCCGATCGTTGGGGCGGAAGCGTGTTGGCTTTGCGTCGACCGAGTGGACTTTGGCAAGGATCTCCGCTTTGAGCGTCAGGTTGGCATCGAGATAGATCTGTGTCGTCTCGATCGATTCGTGGCCCAACCACAGCGCGATCATTGATCGATCAACGCCGGCCTGCATCAACTCCATGGCCGCCGTGTGCCGGAGCACATGGGGCGTGACTCTTTTGCGCGCCAGCGAGGGGCACTTGAGACGTGCCTTCGCCACATGCTTGCCGACGAGATCTTGGAACGCATCGGCACTGAGTCGGCCACCCGACAGGCTCGGAAACAGGAACTGATCTGACGCTCCCGACTGTTCGGTCAGCCATGCGGCTAATATCTTTGTCGCCGCCTTCGTCAGGGGTGTGCCGCGCTCCTTCCGGCCTTTTCCCATGCAATGGACATGGGCTCCCGCCTCGAGCGTGACATCCTGATGTCGGAGCGCGGTAATTTCCGAGAGCCGCAGGCCGGTTTGCACGGCCACCAACAGCAGCGCGTAATCGCGGCGCCCGATCCAGGTGGTGCGATCCACCGCGTCGAGCAGGGCCTCGATTTCAGGTCGAGTGAGGAATCCGACCAACGGACGAGCACACCGCTTGTTCGGTATAGCCAGGGCCCGTTGGATTAGTGCTGAGTGTTCCGGCGCTTCCAACGCGGCGAAACGAAGGAAGGATCGTATCGCCGTCAGACGTAGATTTCGCGTGCGCGCCTGGTTGCTCCGGGCCTTTTCCAGACTCTCCAAAAAATCGGACAGGAACGGCGCATTGAGGTCTGTCATCCCCATTTCTGACGGAGCGCGTTTCAGTCGCTTCTGGGCAAAATTTAAAAGGAGCCGGAAGGAATCCCGGTAGGACGCGATGGTATGCGGACTGACCCGACGCTGTGAGATGAGGCGTTTCTTGAAGAAGGCTTCGAGCAAGGTCGCGAGTTCACCGTGGTGCATGGGCCCCTCCTTTCCACCGCGCTTCCAGCCGGGCACCGGCCGCAGCCATCAACTCTGGCGTGCAGGTCAGATACCAATAGGTGCCGGTGATGAAGACGTGCCCCAAGTAGGTCGACAGCACGGGTAACAATGGATCAATTTTTCGCCCGCTCCGATACCAACGCAGGAGAGTCGACACGGCGAAGCGATGCCGAAGATCGTGGATACGTGGTCCGCGATGCGCGCCGGGATCCCGCAGCCCAATGCGGCGGGTTAACCTGCGGAAGTCATGGCCGACTTCATTCGATGTTAGCGGCCCACCATAGGCGCTGACAAAAAAGCGGTGAGCGGGATGTAGCCACGGGCGTTCGGCAAAAAAGCGGTCGCGGCGCCCGCCATAAACGCGCAGTTGCCTGACCGTCGATGCATGGAGTGGGATCAACCGGGTTTTCTGATACTTCGCTCGTCCGATCGTCACCACGCCCTGAGCCCAATCGATGTCTTCGGGCTTGAGGCTGAGCGCCTCGCCGAGGCGCATGCCGGTCACCGCAAGTAGTCCGAGCAGGCAGTGGAGTGTGCTCGGTTTCAGCGCATAGCGATCAATCGAACGATGAGTGCGGGCGGCATCGAGCAACTGGATTACTTCGCCGTCGGAGTAGATGAACGGTTGCGGACGGGGGTCTTTTCGCACCATCCCGGGCGGAGGGATTTCCGTCCTCGGATCGATCCCGCTCAGGTATTTGGCAAACCCGCGGATCGCCGCCAGGTATCCCGCTCGGGTGTTGGCCGAACGACCGGCAGGCTGCATGACGTAATCGACCACCCTCGGGACCGTGATGCGGTCCGCCCGCTTTCTTGCCAGGTAACCGATAAATGCGCGCAGGCGCGATTCACAGCGGACGAGATCAAAGCCCAGGCCACGCCGTAATTCGAGATAATCGTCCAGATGCTTTTGCATGGCAGTCATCGGACACCTCCCGGCCATGCCAACGCCAGTGGCCGCAAGGCGTCGAGGTCCACCTTGGCGTAGATCGCGGTCGAATCGGGGTCCCGGTGCCGCAACACGCGGCCGATCTCATCCATCGAGGCGCCGTGGCGCAGCAACTCGGTCGCCAACGTGTGCCGGAAGACATGCGCGCCGGTGCGGGCCGATCGCACACCGGCTTTTTCGATGGCTTGGCGCACGAGGACGGACACGGGGCCCGAGGCCACGAACGGGCTGTAGGGCGCGTAGTCGCGCACGAACAGATTACGATGCGGACTCGACGGCCGGACCCGAAGGTAACTCACGATGGCTCGCCCGACATCGGCCGGCAGGGGGAGCCGCGCCCAGCCGGGTCCTTTCTTCGAGCGCACGGTGATTTCGGCGTTCGTCCAGTCGATGTCCTCCATCCGCAGGGCGACGATTTCGCCGGCGCGAAGCCCCAGCCGGGCGAGGATCATAAAAATGGCATAGTTGCGTTTGCCCCGCACGCTGGACCGATCAACGGCACGCAGCACCTTTTGCACTGCACCTCGCGGTAAATGCTTCGGCAAGCCGGCCAACGCCCAGTTCGCCACGGCTGGCACGGTCACCGCCAGATCGGTTTTGATATAATCACGG
>Ga0163144_10016251_pt1 | contig 15258 bp, 16 predicted proteins | sample OliLak19BULKMAT1_FD_123175 | JGI IMG/M metagenome (GOLD analysis project Ga0163144, IMG submission 123175) | Freshwater microbial mat bacterial communities from Lake Vanda, McMurdo Dry Valleys, Antarctica - Oligotrophic Lake LV.19.BULKMAT1 | ecosystem: Environmental > Aquatic > Freshwater >... | reverse complement strand
GCGGCTGCGGTCGAGATGTTGAAGGTGCCGGCGCCGTCGCCTCCGGTACCGACGATGTCGACGACCGGCGAGCGGGTTGGCCGGACCGGAACGACGTGCTCCCGCATTGCCTCGGCGAAGCCCGCGATCTCGTCGGCGGTCTCGCCCTTCGTTCTCAGGGCAACGAGGAATCCGGCGATCTGGGCCGGCGTCTCCTCACCGTCCATCACGGAGCCCATCAGCTCACGGGCGTCGGCGCGCGAGAGATGGTGCCCGTCGAGCAGGAGCTGGATCGCCGGGCCGACGATCACGATCGCTCCAGGAAGTTCTTCGCCATCGCCGGCCCAAGCGGCGTGAGCACGCTCTCGGGATGGAACTGGACGCCCTCGATCGGCAGGTCGACGTGGCGCACGCCCATCACCTCGCCGTCTGCCGTGTGCGAGGTGACGGTGAGCTCAGCAGGAACCTCGAGCGCTGCGAGCGAGTGGTAGCGCCCGACCTCCACGTCGGCGGGCAGGCCGGCGTAGACGCCGAGACCGTCGTGCTCGATCGTGCTCGCCTTTCCGTGCAGGAGTGCCTTCGCGTGACCCACCGTTCCGCCAAAGGCCTCGACGATCGCCTGGTGTCCGAGGCACACCCCGAGCGTCGGCATCGTCGGGCCGAGCGCTCGAATCAGATCGATCGAGACACCCGCCGTCTCGGGGCGACCGGGGCCGGGGGAGACGACGAGGCGGTCGTACCCTGCTTCGCGGGCCTCATCGATGGTGATCGCATCGTTCCGCACGGTCACGACCTCGACTCCGAGCTCCTCGAAGAGATGGACGAGGTTGTAGGTGAACGAGTCGTAGTTGTCGAGCATCAAGAGCCTCATGAGGGGAACTCCACTTCGGCGAGATCGATGGCCGCCTCGAGCGCGGCGAGCTTCTTCAGGCACTCCTCGTGCTCGGACTCGGGGTCCGAGTCGGCAACGACCCCGGCACCCGCCTGGAGGTACGCGACGCCGTCCGAGACAACCATCGTGCGCAATGCGATGCAGGCGTCCATTGTCCCATCCGGCAGGGAGTACAGCACGGCGCCGCCATACGGGCCACGGCGGAACCCCTCGAGCTCCGAGATCAGCTGCATCGCCCGCACCTTCGGAGCCCCGCTCACGGTTCCTGCGGGGAAGCACGAGCGGAGCACCTCGAACGGGGTCACGCCGTCACGCAGCTCTCCCACGACCTCGGAGACGAGGTGGGAGACGTGCGAGAACCGCTCGACTTCCATGTCGCGCGAGACGTGCACCGTGCCTGCCTTGCACACGCGCGAGAGATCGTTGCGCCCGAGGTCGACGAGCATCACGTGCTCCGCGCGATCCTTCTCCGACGACAGAAGGCGCTCGACATCACCCTCGGTCGGCTCGGTTGTACCGGCGATGGGGCAGAGGCTCGCGTGGCCGTTCTCGCAGGCGACGAGCCGCTCGGGCGAGGAGCCGACGAGCGCAATCCCGTCGAGCTCGAGCAGGAACAGATACGGCGACGGGTTCACGCGTCGCAGGGCGCGGTAGATGTCGAGCGGCGAGGCCGACGTCGGGCGTTCTGCTCGCTGGGAGGGAACGCACTGGAAGACGTCGCCCTCGACGATGTGCTCTTTCACGGTCTTGACCATCTCGATGTAGCGCGCCCGATCCGGCGAGCGGCTGATCGGGCCGGCCGTGCCGCGCGGCTCGCGACGCCAGGCGATACCGCTTTCCAGACGGCCGGCGATCTCCTCGGCGTCGCCCGCGAGCACCTCGGCGACGCCGGCACCATGGTCGAAGCGGACGAGGGTCTCGCAGACGATCAGCCGACTCTCGGGAAAGCCCCGCCCGTCCGCCGGCAACGGGACGGTGGGCTCGAGTCGGGCGGCATGATCGTACGCCAGATAGCCCACGATCGGGAGACCGAGCTCTGCGGCCTCGTCGAACTCGACGATGCGCGATCCCGCGCCCATCCACGAGTTGCGCCCGAGCCGACCGCGCTCGACCGATTCCAGGATGAAGCTCGCGCTTCCGGCGTCACGCAGCCGCAGGTAGGCCGCAAGCGGGGTGAGGAGGTCGGTGTTGATCGTCGCTGTCATCGTGGGTGTCTGGTTTCGGGTTCGGAGGATTCAGGGTACGAAAAAGGCCTCCGCGGAGGCCTTGGTCGGCGAATCGGGTGGTCGTCGCTCCTCAGCGCACGCTCCCGCATCGCCTGTGGCGCCACCAGCTGAGGCCTCGGGTCGACGTCATGCCTCGACTGTACCGACAGGGAGCCTGACACATCACACCTCTACACCCCTCGCGGCGCCGCATCGTCGAGAACGGAGCGCATCAGATCGCGGATGGAGAGGATCCCGACGACCTTTCCTGCTTCGACGACGGGGAGGTGGCGAAACCCACCGTGGATCATCAGCACCGCAGCGTGCTCGGCCGTGTCGTCCGGCTCGATCGTCTCGGGGCCGCGTGTCATCCAGTCGCCAACGACGGCCTCCGGGGTGAGGCCGGCGGCGACGGCGCGCAGCACGTCTCTTTCGGTGAAGACGCCGACGAGCCGATCTCCTTCGAGGACGAGTGCCGCGCCGACGCGGCGGTCGTTCATGCTGCGCACCGCATCCTCGAGGGGCCCGTCCGCGGCGACGGTGAGCAGGTCTCCCGCCATGATGTCCGAGACGCGATGCATTCGCGGAGTGTAGGGCCTCCTGCGCCCGGTTCCAAGTAGCCTTTCTGCCATGACGATCCCGCCGCTTCTCGAGGAGCTGCTCCTCGCGCCTGGCGTCTCGGGCTCCGAGGGCGCAGTGCAGGCGATCGTTCGTCGCGAGGCCGAAGCGATCGGAGCGGAGATCACGGCGGACGTTCTCGGCTCGACGACCGCGCGCGTACGCGGCTCGGGTTCGGGTCGACTGCTGGCGCTGTTCGCACACGCCGACCAGATCGGGATGGTGATCCGGGGTGCGGGCGACGACGGCTTGCTCACGGTCGCAACGGTCGGAAGCTGGCGGGCCCAGGATGCACGTGGTCAGCGTGTGCGGGTCATGACGTCGCCGGGAGAGGTGCGCGGCGTCGTCGTTTCGCCGCACGAGGGCGAGGTGACGTGGGATGCCCTACGGGTCGATATCGGTGCCGCGGATCGTCACGAGGCGCTCGGGCTCGTGCGGCCGGGTGACGGTGTCATCCTCGTCGGCCGGCCCGAGGAGCTGCCGAACGGACGCGTGCTCTCGGGGACGCTCGACGATCGGGTGGGTGTATTCGCATGCCTCGAAGCTCTGCGTCGCATCGCCGCGGAGCCACCCGACTGGGACGTCGCGCTCGTCGTTTCTGCGCAGGAGGAGACGGGAACGCACGGAGGCGCCAGGACCGTCGCAGAGAGACTCTCGCCCGATGTCGCAATCGCCGTCGACGTCACGTATGCGGGCGACGCACCGGGAACAGCGCCATGGGGAGACGTGCGGCTCGGTGGGGGCCCGACGGTGTTCCGAGGCCCTGTCGTCAGTCCCGTCGTCGGAGACGGCCTGCTCGCCGTCGCTGCGGCAGCGGGGATCCAGTTGACGATCGAGTCCGGGCACTCGACGTACAGCGACGCGGACGACATCTTCTCCGCGGGTGGGGGCCTCGCGACCCAGATCGTCTGCATTCCGCTGCGCTACATGCACACCGCCGGCGAGATCGCGCAGCTGACGGATGTCGACGCCACCTCGCGACTGATCGAAGCGTACGCCCGGTCGTTGACGGCCGAGTCGTCGTTCCTTCGCTAGAGCAGCTGCCCCGAGCATTCCACGCGGTACCCTGGATGCAGATGAGCCGCTCCGTCATCGTCTCTGCCGTCCGGACGCCGTTTGGCAGGCTTGGCGGCTCTCTTGCGAAGCACCGGTCGACGGAGCTCGGGGCGATCGCGATCAGGGCGGGTCTCGAGCGCTCGGGCGTCGATCCGGTCGAGGTCGGGTACGTCGTCATGGGACAGGTGCTTCAGGCAGGAGTCGGGCAGGCGCCGGCGCGCCAGGCCGCGATCGGTGCCGGGATCCCGATCGAGGTTCCGGCCGACACGATCAACAAGGTCTGCGCATCATCGATCCGGGCGATCGCCCTCGCCGACCTGATGATTCGCTCCGGCCAGCACGACGTCGTCGTGACGGGCGGGATGGAATCGATGTCGCAGGCGCCGTACCTCCTGCCCAATGCGCGGTTTGGCTACCGGCTCGGGCACGGCGACGTGATCGACCACATGGTCTTCGACGGGCTGACGTCGACGTTCGACGGCGACCACATGGTCGTGCAGGCGTCGCGTGTCTCCCGAGAGCTCGAGATCACCCGCGAGGCGCAGGACGCCTGGGCAGCGCGCTCGCAGGCTCGTGCCGCTGCTGCGCAGGACGCCGGGCATCTCGCCGAGGAGATCGTCGCCGTCGGCGATGTCGAGCTCGACGAGGCGATCAGGCGCGATACAACGGTCGAGACGCTGGCGGCGCTCAAGCCGATCTTCGACCCCGAGGGAACGACGACTGCAGGCAACGCTCCGGGCGTGAACGACGGTGCCTCGTGCGTCATCGTGTGCTCCGAGGAGTACGCAAGATCGCGGGGGCTCGAGGTGCTCGCCACGATCGTCGGCCAGGCAACCGTGGCCGACGACTTCGCCTACCTCGCGCGGACGCCGGCGAATGCGGGAGCCCTGGCGCTCGCGCAGACAGGACGGACAGCGGCTGACGTCGCTCGCGTCGAGATCAACGAGGCCTTCTCCTCGGTCGCGAGCAACTCGACCCGCATGCTCGGCGTCGACGAGGGGATCGTCAACGTGAATGGCGGCGCGGTCGCACTCGGGCACCCGATCGGCGCGTCCGGCGGCCGGATCGTCACGACCCTCGTGCACGAGTTGCGTCGCTCGGGCGGCGGCGTCGGCCTCGCCGCGATCTGCTCCGGCGGCGGTCAGGGCGACGCGCTCCTGGTGGAGGTCTGATGTGGGCATCGTCCGCAACAGACCTCCTGGTCTGATCCGGGCGGCGCTCATCGGGCTCCTCGGAGCACTTCTCTTCGCCGGAGCTGCGCAGGCGTTCACGTGTCCCGCGACTCCCATCGACGAGCGCATTGCAGCGGCCGACGCCGTCTTCGTCGGGCGTTCGACCGGCTTCACTCCCGTCGCGGGTGAGGGCATCCCTCAGCGGCTGTACCGATTCAAGGTCGATCAGGAGGTGAAGGGTGATCTTGGGCGCACGGTCGAGGTGCGCATCCCGGTGAAGGCCTCGAGCGGCGGGCAGGTCGTGGCCCCGGATGTCGCGGCGGGGATCCTGATGAATCGCGTCGGAGGCGGCTGGTTCACGACCCGGTGTGGCATCACCGACCCGGGCGTGGTGCTCGCCGAGGTCGACCAGCAGAAGGGCAACCCGATCCGGCTCCTGATCGGCATCCTCATCCTCGGCGCGGTGCTCACGTACTCGATCCGAAGGGTGAAGCGGCGCGACCCACAGGCTACTCTCCGGCGATGAGCTTCGAGCGTGTTCTCGTCGTCGGTGCCGGCCAGATGGGGGCCGGAATCGCCCAGGTCGTGGCCGCATCGGGCCGAGAGGTGCTGCTCCACGATCCATTCCCGGGAGCGGTGGAACGGGGACTCGCCGGGATGCGCAGGAGCCTCGAGAAGCTCGAGGCCAAGGGAGGAGCCCCGGCAGCGGATGTGCTCGCCCGCGTGAGCGAGAGCGCCGATCTCGTCGCAGCTGACCTGATGATCGAGGCGATCGTCGAGGACCGAGCCGCGAAGGAGGAGCTCTTCCGCACGGCGGACGCGGTCCTGCCCGACGGCGCGATCCTCGCCTCCAACACGTCGTCGATCCCGATCACGTCCCTTGCAGCGGTGACGACGCGGCCCGAGCGCGTGATCGGCATGCACTTCTTCAACCCGGTGCCGATGCTCCAGCTCGTCGAGGTGATCCGCGGCCTGCAGACATCCGACGAAACAGCCGCGGAGATCGTTCAGCTCGCTCGCGACCTCGGCAAGGTGCCCGCCGAGGCGCACGATTTTCCCGGTTTCGTCTCGAACCGGATTCTGATGCCGTTCCTCAACGAGGCCGCGTACGCTCTGATGGAGGGCGTCGCCGAAGCGGAGGCGATCGACACGATTGCGAAACTCGGCTTCGCGCATCCTCTCGGCCCACTCGCGCTCGCCGACCTGATCGGGCTCGACACGTGCGTCGCGATCATGGAGGTGTTGCACGAAGGCCTCAACAATCCGAAGTATGCACCCTGCCCGCTGCTGCGCCAGTACGTCGCTGCAGGGCGACTCGGTCGGAAGAGCGGGCGCGGCTTCTACGACTACGCGTAAGGGAACCTGCCCGCGGCCGGACTATACTCGCGCCCGATGGAGTTCTCGCTCACGACGGAGCAGCGCGAGGTTCAGTCGCTCGCCCGCGCCTTTGCCGACGGTGAGATCGCGCCACACGCAGCCACCTGGGACAGAGATCACAGCTTCCCGCGAGCGGTGTTCACGAAACTCGGCGAGCTCGGGCTGATGGGCGTCTGCGTTCCGGAGGAGCTCGGCGGAGCGGGAGCAGACTTCCTGTCGTACATCCTCGTGCTCGAGGAGCTCTCCCGGGCGGATGCAGGTGTCGGCGTCACGGTCGCAGTGCACACGAGCGCGGTGACGTTGCCCATCATCGCGTTTGGCACACCTGCGCAACGAGAACGCTTCGTCCCGGATCTTGCGGCTGGCCGTGTGCTCGGCGCCTTCGCCCTGACCGAGTCCGGGTCGGGATCGGACGCAGGATCGCTGCGGACAGCGGCGGCGCCGGACGGCGACGGCTGGAGGATCACGGGCTCGAAGCAGTGGATCACGAACGGGAGTCACGCAGGGACATTTCTCGTCTTCGCGCGGACGGACGCGGCCGTCGACGGCCCGCGCGGCGTGAGCGCGTTCCTCGTCGACGGTTCCGACATCGAGGTCACACGGGAGGAGGAGAAGCTCGGCCTGAACTCGTCCTCCACCGCGGATCTCCGGGTCGCCGAGGCGTTCGTCGGCCGGGACAGGCTCCTCCACGAGGAGGGCCGCGGTTTTGCCGTGGCAATGGCGACCCTGGACGGTGGCAGGATCGGGATTGCAGCCCAGGCGGTGGGGATCGCCCAGGCTGCGTATGACGTTGCCAGGAACTACGCCAGGGAACGGGAGCAGTTCGGCTCCCGGATCGCCGACTTCCAGGCGATCCAGTTCAAGCTCGCCGACATGGCGACCGAGATCGCCGCAGCGAGGCTGCTGACGCACCACGCGGCCTGGCTCAAGCAGCAGGGACTGCCACACACGCTTGCAGGTGCCCAGGCGAAGCTCTTCGCGTCTGCGGTCGCTCGGCGGCAGACCGGCGAGGCAATCCAGGTGCTCGGCGGGTACGGATACACGAAGGAGTTCCCGGTCGAGCGCTACTACCGGGATGCCAAGATCACCGAGATCTACGAGGGGACGAGCGAGATCCAGCGCATCGTGATCGCCCGTCACATCCTCGCGGAGCAGGACGAGCGCGCACCGGCGAGCGATCCTTCAGTCTCCCGGTAGGCTAGATTCATGTCCCGTTCCGCCGACGAACCCGTCCGCCTCACCCGTATCTACACGAGGGGAGGCGACGCCGGCGAGACATCGCTCGGCGACGGCTCGCGTGTCCCGAAGCTCGACACTCGGATCGGCGCGTACGGCGCGACCGACGAGCTCAACTCGCTCCTCGGTGTGGTTCTTGCGGGCGACTGCCCTTCGACGATCCGCGAGACTCTCGAGCGGATCCAGAACGAGCTCTTCGACGTGGGCGCCGATCTGTGCGTTCCGTTCGCGGTCGACGGTCGGCTGCGCGTCACGCAGGAGATGATCGATCGCCTCGAGGCGCTGTGTGATTCGTTCAACGAGCCCCTGCCCGAGCTCAACAGCTTCGTGCTGCCCGGGGGGACGGCGGCCGCAGCGGGCCTCCACGTGGCACGCACATCATGCAGGGGCGCGGAGCGTCATGCGCTGACCGCGGCACTCGCGCACGACGTCAATCCTCTGGTCATGGTCTACCTCAATCGTCTCTCCGACCTGCTCTTCATCCTCTCCCGCGCCGCGAACACCTTTGCGGGAGCGGACGAGCCGTTGTGGAAGCCCGGAGCGACGCAGTAGCAGGCTCCGTTTCCGAGGTCTTCCGGGTCGCTCTTCGACTCGGGCTGACGTCCTTCGGTGGCCCCATCGCCCATATCGGCTACTTCCGGGACGAGTACGTTACGCGCCGGCACTGGATCGGCGAGGAGCAGTTCGCCGAGATCGTGGCGCTCTCCAGCCTTCTTCCCGGACCGTCGTCGAGCCAGGTCGGGATGGCGATCGGCGTCCACCGTGCGGGCAAGCTGGGAGGGTTTGCGGCCTGGCTCGGGTTCACGCTCCCGTCGGCGCTCGCCCTCACGGCATTCGCGATCTGGGCCCGCAAAGCCGACCTCGCGAACGCGGGCTGGGTGCAGGGCCTCGAGCTCGCCGCGGCCGCTGTCGTCGCCACGGCCGTCATCGGGATGGGGCGGACCCTCGCCCGGGGGCCGCTGCGTCTTGCGATCGCGGCTGCTGCTGCGGTCGCCGCGCTGCTCGTTCCCGGTTCGGTCGGCCAGGTCGCGACGATTCTCGGGGCCGGCGCGATCGGCGTGCTCTGCTTCCGAGGTTCGGTGACGGCGCTGCCGCTCACGATGCGATTCCCGATCGGTCGTCGCACGGCGATCGGCGCGGCCATCACATTCGTCGTACTGCTCGTCGGCCTGCCCATCGCCGCAGATCTCGTGGCCGCGCATGCGCTCGATCTCACGGCTGCCTTCTACCGTGCCGGCTCGCTCGTCTTCGGTGGTGGCCACGTCGTGCTGCCGATCCTCGACGACGCGGTCGTCGGCTCGGGATGGGTCTCACAGCAAGCGTTTCTCGCGGGGTACGGCGTCACGCAGGCCGTGCCCGGGCCGCTCTTCACGTTCTCGGCCTATCTCGGCGCGACCGCGGCGCCGAGTCCGAACGGCGTCGCCGGTGCGACGATCGCGCTCGTCGCGATCTTCGTGCCTTCGTTCCTCCTCCTCGGCGCGGCGTTGCCGCTCTGGTCGGCCGTGCGCGAGCGAGTTGTCATTCAGGCAGCCGTCGCGGGAATCGGTGCCGCCGTTGTCGGCCTACTTGCTGCAGCGCTCTGGGATCCCGTCCTCCGCACGTCGGTGCACAACGTCGGCGACGCTGTGTTCGCCGCTTCGCTGCTCGTTCTCCTGCGGTTCGCTCCGCCATGGGCTGTGGTTGTTCTCGCCGCGGTGGTCGGCGCAGTCCTCTTCTAGAGGTCGCTCCGGGGAGGATCTTGCCCGGATTGCCGGAATCCAGGATTTACGTGACGCCCCAGGCCCCATCTCGGCTCCGCCTCGTCGCTGGCCTGGTACTCGGGGCGCTCGCCATCGCCTGCTTCGCGGTCTTCGGGCTCACGGCCGAGGCGATCGTCAACTCGCTCGCGTGCTTCGTGCTCATCGCGGTCACGGTGACAGACCTCGAGCGGAGGATCGTGCCGAACCGGATCATCCTCCCAGCCCTCCTCGTCGCCCTCGTCGTCCAGACCGCCCGTGATCCTTCGGTCGAGTGGATCGCCGCCTCGTTCGGCGCGGGCGCGTTCTACCTCATCGCGGCGCTCATCTATCCGGCCGGCCTCGGCATGGGCGATGTGAAACTTGCCGCCTTCCTGGGGGCCTGGCTCGGCGCTCCGGTGATCGTCGCCCTGTTTGCCGGCTCCGTGCTCGCCGTCGTTCCTGCCGTGGTCATCCTGATCACGCACGGTCGCGCGGGTCGCAAGGTTGGAATCCCGTTTGCGCCCTTCCTTGCAGGTGGTGGCCTGATTGCGCTGTTCTACGGCGATGCGATCCTTGACGCCTGGCTTGCGTAACCGGACTGATTCCTCGGCCGACGGGTTCCGAACTTCCTAGCTCGAACGCATCCCTGGGTCACTGAGCCAGGCCGAGTCCCCGTTGTACGGGTCGTGAGGCATCAAGCTCACCCGCTCAAATGCCGATTCCTGGCAGATGGGCAGTACTGCGACGCCGTTTCTCGACGGGCCATCGTTCGACCTCGGCAGGGTCGAGTCGGTCTTCCGCCGCGCAGCAGCCGTTGCCGAGGCAGCCTCGTCGGCGGCTGCAGCCGTTGACGCCGCGCTCGGTGTGATCCACGACGGGCTCGAAGGTGCGGGGGCGTCGGCCTTTGTCCTCGAGCACGGGAGGCTCTGGCCGGTCGGTGTTCGGGGCTACGCAATGATTCCCGATGGCCTACCGCTCGATGCAGGCGTGATCGGGCGCGCGGTGAGAACGTCCGAGGCGCAGCTCGTTGTCGACACGCGCTCGGATCCTGACTTCGTCGAGGTCCTCGAGCGTGTCGCCTCCGAGCTTGCCGTGCCTCTCTCGACCGCCGAAGGGATGATCGGGCTGATCAACATCGAGACATCGACAGCGCTGCCACTCGGGAGCGACGCTGCGGTTCGGCCACTCGCGGCTGCGCTCACCGGCCCCGTCGAGGAGATGCGCACGAACCGTACCGTCGACCTCTCGTCGCTCGCACGACTCTTCGTCTACATGAGCGCCCTTCGTGAGCCGATTGCGATCGCACAGGTCGCAGCACGGACTCTCGGCCGTGTACTTCCGATCGAATCGAGCCGCCTGGTTGTTCTCGACGAAGGTCACCGGCTCGGCAGCTCGGCCGAGTGGAGTGCCGCGGGCGGCCCTGACCCGGTCTCCGACGAGACGGTGCTGACGCTTCGTGGTCACGTCGGCCTTTCCGCCGTCTTCGAGCTCCTCGACGTGGGTGATCTCGACCTCGACGAGCTCAATCAGAAGCGGATTCGCTCAATCGTCCTGATCCCGCTTCGCGCGAACGGGGAGGACGTCGGTCTGCTTGTTGGCGCCAGTCGCTTCGCCACGGTGTTCGACCGGAGTCAGGCAGAGATGGCCGCGTTGCTTGCTGCGCACGCGGCGGCCTCGCTCGATGCCGCTCTCGCTCTCGAACGGGAACGCCAGAGCGCGCACACTGACACCCTGACTGGCCTGATGAACCGCAGGGGACTCGAGAAGCGGCTCGAACGAGAGCTTCAAGACGCGCAGGAGGAGCGGCAGCCGTTGAGCATCGTTGTGCTGGACTGCGACGACTTCAAGGACGTCAACGATCGGGCCGGCCACGAGTTCGGTGACGCGCTGCTCCGCGAGGTGGGGCTCGTGCTTCGCAACGCCTGCCCCGAGGGCGGCTCGGCAGCGCGACTCGGGGGCGACGAATTCGTCGTCATGCTTCCCGGCTCGGATGTCGAGGAGGCGCTGTCCGCGGTTGCCTGTCTTCGTCGCGAGCTCGACGAGGGATTGGCAGATGCGGGTTTCCCGCTCCGGCTGAGCGCCGGCCTTGCGACATATCCCTACGACGGCGCGGGTGCGCGCCAGCTGCTTCGTGCCGCAGATCAGGCGCTCTACCGGGCGAAGGCCGGAGGCAAGAATTCCGTCGTCGGTTTCCGCGAGATCGCGGCAGGAGGGGCTGCAACCGCCTCACCTTCCCAGGGTCAGCTACGGCGTCGCACGGGAGCCGGAGTGGAGGGCTCGTCCACGCTGACGCACGCTCTTGAAGCATCGACCGCAATCTGGATCGAACCAACCGTCGAGCAGGTTCTCGGCCGGCTCAGCAAGGCGATCGCCTACGTCGTCGGGGCGTCGGCCACGAATATCTCGCGCGTCGACGGCCCCAAACTCACTGACACGGCCCGGCACGCTCTGAGAGACGTCGACCTGGGCGAGGACAACGCCTATGTGATCGCCGACTTCCCCGTCACAGAGGCAGTCCTCGAGACATTGACCCCGAAGGCGATTTCCTTCCTCGACGAGGACCTCGACGGCGCCGAAGCTTTCGTCTTGCGCGAGCTTCAGATGAACTCGGCGCTCCTCGTGCCGATCGTCGTCAACGGTGAGGCCTGGGGGCTCGTCGAGATCTACGACATGCGATTGCGTCGCTACGACGACGACGAGACGGCGGTGGCCGCATTTCTCGTCGGCCAGGCAGCCAGGCGAATCGAGGCGCTGGGGTCCTCGCCGGGAAGCAGGCGCCTCCTACCGGTCTTCCGGATGCCGTTCGCGTAGCAGCCGGCTCCCGAGCATCCCGTCGAGGGTCAACTCTCAGGTCGCGCCTGTGTGAACTCGGTGTACGTCCAGGCGCGACGATCACCGACGAGTGGCGACCGGCCGACCCGGACGACGACGTACTCGGATCCATCTATCTCGACGTCGGACTCGACGGGAAAGACCGCACCAGGCCGATCGAGCAGGCGATACCCCGTGCGGCTGCGGAGAAACAGCAGGCTGCCGTCGAACGGGGGGAGCCCCGCTGGAACCGCCGAGAGCGGCACGAGAGTGCCGGTTGCCTCTTCTCGCTGTTCAGCGAATGCCCGCTCGCGCCCGTCCAGGTCGGCCGCGATGCTCTCGACCTCCGCCTCGCGCTCGGACGCCAGACCCTCACGGCGCTCGACGGCTGCGCGCCGTAGCTCGACCGCTCCGAGCTCCTGCTTCCGAACGGCTATCTCACGCTCATCAGCGCGGATTCGCTCCTCACGGGACGCGAGGTCGAGCGACAATTGCGACAACGCCGCGTGCCGCTCGTCGAGTTCGCTCGATCCTCGGCGAAGCATTTCTTCGACGGCGCTCCGTAGTTGCGCTGTGCGAGCCTCGCGCCGCTCGAGGTCAGTGATCGTCGCCTGGAGCTGGTCGGTGTGCTCCTCGATCTCACGCCCCTTCTCCTCGATTCGGGCCTCGAGAGCATCGTCGTCCGTTGCAGAGAACAACGCGCGAAGCCGATCTCGAATCCCGTCGTCGCCCGTTTTGCGCCCGGGCCAATGCTCCCAGTCCCGGTCGCTTCGTGGGTTCTCGTTCATCGTTGCCTGCCTCCAGGAGGGGTTGTGCGCCGGCGGCCATGCCCTAAGCCGTCGAATTCGGTGCGCAGCCACCGGCGCACCTTGCGTTTCGACGGTTTCGGTACTCCTCCTGCCCCGTCCGGGGGATACGTAGCCGTGTTCGATGCGACGACACAGAGAGCATGGATGCTATCGGTGCACGTCATCTCTCCGCCCGCATTCGTGCCGGCGTGAGAGTCGGAACAGAGATCGAGCTCGATCGTGACGATGCGGAATCCGGCCTTCGCGCCGGCGACCGTGGCGTCGTGCGAGCGATCACGCTCGACGGCGTTGTGATCGAGTGGGACAAGGGCTTCAGCTTGCAGATCGATCCGCAGACGACGCCCTACCACTCACGCGCAGCAGCCTGAACGGCAACGGGAGAGGGTCGAGGCCGTGCATCGCGGTTCCCGGATGACCATCGCGAGGCGGCCCTAGATCGACTGCGTGGTGCGCCCTCCGGGGAGGACACGCGTCACGGAGGGCTTCTTACCGTTCTTCGCGGGCACGTTCGGCTTCCCCGGGCGAGCGGCGAGCCCGCCGGAGGATGCAGGTGTGACGGTGGACGCGAGCGCCCGTGCGCTCGACGAGCTCGGAGAGCGCGTTCCGGCGGCCGAGCTCGCCGTTGCCTGCTTGCCGGAGCGCGTCCCGAAGTCCATCGTGATCACCCAGGTGGGCTTGCCGCCGAACGTCCCGCCGGCGACACGCGCACGAAGCGATCCGATACCGATCTCGCGCCATTCGGCGGACAGCATGTTTTCGCGATGGGAGGGCGAGGCCAACCATGCCTCGACCGCCAGGTCTGCAGTGACCCCCCCGGTGCTGTACAGGAGGTTCTCACCGACTGACCAGGTGCCATATCCCGTGGACTGGTAGAAGGACCGGACGCGCTTCGCGAACGGCGCTCCGCCGGGAGAATCGTGCGCAAAGAAGCCTCGCTCGAGCATCTGTCGCGAGTGCGATCCAGCTGCTCGCTGGAGATCCCGGGAGACGACGAGGGCCCGCAGTCCATGCCCGGCCCGGGTTCTGTTGACCGCGGCCAGCACCTGCTGATCGAGCTCACCGAGCCGTTCGGACGTCGCGGGTGCGGCGCTGCCGCCGACTGCGGGGCCTGCGAACGATGCGCCGAGTGCCGTGAGGAGGCAGGCGAAGATGAGTGCACGTCTCATGCGTCTTCCTGGCATCGGTGCCCGAAGACCGAAGCTGTTCACTCGAACGAGGGAGCGCCGGTCGTACGGCTTACGACCGAGTTGCGTTCTCGATCTCACGTCAGGCGGCGTGCGGCTCGATCGTGTTGAATCAGGTTTGCGGGAGACGAGAGCACTTCGACGAAGGGTTGACGATCATGACGGGGAGACTCGAGGGCAAGGTCTGTGTGATCACCGGCGCCGGCGGTGGGATGGGGCGCGAGGGAGCGATCGTGTTCACCGGGGAGGGCGCGAAAGTGTGTGTCGCCGATGTCGACCTCGCTCTTGCCGAGGAAACCGTCGCACGTTGCCCCGAAGGCTCGGCATTCGCCGTGCGTGCGAACGTCGCGAGTGAGGAAGACGTCAAGGCGATGTACGCCGCTACTGCCGAGCGATTCGGCGGCATCGACGTCCTCTACAACAACGCCGGCATCTCACCGGCAGACGATGACTCGATTCTCGTGACCGAGGCCGACGCCTGGGACCGCGTCCAGGACGTCAACACGAAGGGCGTCTACTTCTGCTGCAAGCACGGGATCCCGCACCTGCTCGAGCGCGGCGGCGGCTCCGTGATCAACGTCGCCTCGTTCGTCGCGATCCTGGGCGCAGCGACCTCACAGATCTCCTACAGCGCCTCCAAGGGCGCCGTGCTCTCGATGAGCCGTGAGCTCGCGGTGCAGTTCGCTCGCCAGGGGATCCGGGTCAACTCGCTGTGCCCCGGCCCCGTCGAAACCCCACTCCTGCTCCGCATCTTCGGCGGCGATCCCGCAGCGCTCGAACGTCGACGGATCCACTGGCCGATGGGGCGGCTCGCGAAGCCGCGCGAGGTCGTCAACGGCGCGCTCTTCCTCGCGAGCGACGAGTCCTCCTACGTCAACGGCACGTCGTTCCTCGTCGACGGCGGGCTCACCGCGGCATACGTAACGCCCGAGTAGGGGCCATGTTTTCTGCCACGCTGCGCGTGGATCCTGGCGGGGCGGGCCGCGATGGAAGAGCGTATCGCGGCCCTCCCCGCCCGATTCTTCTGCAGGCTTCGCCTGATCCTGGCGGGGCGGGCCGCGATGGAAGAGCGTATCGCGGCCCTCCCCGCCCGATTCTTCTGCAGGCTTCGCCTGATCCTGAAGGGGCGGGCCGCGATGGAAGAGCGTATCGCGGCCCTCCCCACCCGATTCTTCTGCAGGCTTCGCCTGATCCTGAAGGG
>Ga0163144_10016250_pt1 | contig 15258 bp, 13 predicted proteins | sample OliLak19BULKMAT1_FD_123175 | JGI IMG/M metagenome (GOLD analysis project Ga0163144, IMG submission 123175) | Freshwater microbial mat bacterial communities from Lake Vanda, McMurdo Dry Valleys, Antarctica - Oligotrophic Lake LV.19.BULKMAT1 | ecosystem: Environmental > Aquatic > Freshwater >... | reverse complement strand
ACCTATCACGACTGGGTGCGAGAACAGGTGGCCCGGAACCGTCCGCTCGACCAGTTCGTCCGCGACCTCCTGCTCGGGCAGGGCGAAGTTACTCAGAACGGTCCGGCGAATTATTTTAATCTCGCCAGCGACCCACGCGACCTCGGGGAGCATGTGAGCAGCATGTTTCTCGGCACGCAGATCGCCTGCGCCCGCTGCCACGCGCATCCGGCCGACCGCTGGACGCAGGATGATTACCACGCTTTCGCCGCCTATTTCGCGCGTGTCACGAAACAGGGCGACACGCTGAAAGTCAGCGCACACGGTGAGGTGGATCATCCGAAAACGCAGAAACCCGTAGCGCCGCGTCCGCTCGGAGGCGTGGCAATGCCGGAACACAACGAGGACCGCCGCATCGAACTCGCGGCATGGCTCACGTCACCGGACAATCCGCTCTTCGCGCGCAATCTCGTCAACCGCGTCTGGAGACATCTTCTCGGCCGCGGCCTCGTCGAGCCGGTGGATGATCTCCGCCCGACCAATCCGGCGACGAACCCTGCGCTCCTGGACGCGCTCGCGACACAATTCACACAGCATGGCTTCGACCTCCGCTGGCTCGTCGGGGAAATCGCCGCCTCTCGCACTTATCAGCTCACCTCGCGTGCCACTGACGGAAATCGTCGCGATGACCACCTCTTCTCGCACGCCTACTTGAAACCGCTGCCGTCGCAGGTCTTCGCCGATGTCGTCGCGCAAGTGACAGGCATCGCCGACAAGTTTCCGGATCGGCCTGACGGCACCCGGGCCGTGCAACTGGTCGGCGCGAACACGCCATCCTACGCCCTCGACGTGCTCGGCCGCTGCGCTCGCGAACGGAGTTGCGAGACATCGGGCCGCGCGGGCGGTGGTCTCGCCCAGTCGCTGCATCTCATCAACGGTTCGACCATCAACGAAAAGCTGCGCGGCGGCACGCTGACGCGCCTGATCGCCAGCGGACTCTCGAACGGCGAACTGGTTGATGAATTGTATCGGCGCGCGCTGTCGAGGTCCGCGAGCGCGGCCGAGCAGTCCGCATGGACTCCGTTGCTGGCCCAGGCGGACAACCGCGCCCTCGCTGCAGAGGATTTGCTGTGGGCTCTGCTCAACTCTCGCGAGTTCGCATTTAATCATTGAGAATATGAACGCATTGTCCAACCAACCACTTCACGCACGGCCTCGTCGCGAGGGCAGCGAACCTGCCCATGAATATAGGACCGGAGCGCGGACATTTTTGTCCGCGTTCCAGATGCCGGTCGTGGACCAGGCGGACAGAAATGTCCGCGCTCCAATATGAACGCATCGCATCCCATTCCCACCCGACGCTGCGACGGCGTTTCGCGCCGAGACTTCCTGCACCTCGGCCTGCTCACCTCGTTCGGCTTGAGCGTCGCCGATTTGCTGCGCCTGCAAGCCAGCGCGGCCTCGCCTGTCAGCCCGCGCGCAAAGTCGTGCATTCTCATCTGGCTCGACGGCGGCCCGAGCCACCTCGACACGTTCGACCCGAAGCCCGACGCGCCGAGCGAAGTGCGCAGTCCGTTCAAGGACATTGCCACCAGTGTCGCCGGCGTGCGCATCTGCGAGCACCTGCCGCAGACGGCAAAAGTGATGGGCGACGTTGCGCTCGTTCGCTCGCTCACCCACGAACTCGGTAATCACGATACCGGCACCCGCTACCTGCTCACCGGCCATCGCCCGACGCCTGCGCTCGATTATCCGAGCCTTGGCAGTCTCGTCGCGCGCGAGACCGGATTCGGCGCGGCCATTCCGCCTTACGTCGCAATTCCCGGCGACGCGGTTGGTGGCAATTCGAACGCGGCGCGCTCCGGCTATCTGCCCGGAGCATTCTCGGCTTTCAACGTCGGCCCGGACCCCGCGCGCGTGCGTGACTTGAATCCGCCGGGAGGGGTGAGCTTCGCCCGCAGCGAGCAACGCCGCGAGATGCTGGCGAAGCTCGACGGTTTCACGCGCGACGTCGAGGAAGGCGGCGCGACACAGAATCGCGACGCGTTCTACGAACAAGCCTATCGCCTGCTTGCGTCGGCCGAGGCGAAGTCCGCCTTCGATCTCGATCGCGAAAAGCCAGCGACGCGACAGCGCTATGGGCAGGGCAAGCTCGGCACCGGTTGCCTGCTCGCGCGGCGATTGGTCGAGGCCGGCTCGCGCTTCGTCACCGTGGTGGACACCGGATGGGACACCCACCAGCAAATTTCCCGCGAGCTGCCTGATTCGCGCTTTCCCGGCAGCGGCAAACTTCCGAATCTCGATCGCGCCTATGCCGGTCTGATCACCGACCTGCGCGAACGCGGCCTGCTCGACTCCACGCTGGTGGTGATGATGGGTGAATTTGGCCGCACACCGAAACTCAACGCTTTAGCCGGCCGCGACCACTGGCCGCGCGCGGGCTTCGTCTGCCTCGCCGGCGGCGGCGTGCGCGGCGGGCAGGTCATCGGCGCGACCGACGCGCACGGCGAAGTGCCGAGCGACCGGCCGGTGAGCCCGCCCGACCTCGCGTTCACATTGTTGAAATTGCTCGGCGTGGATCCCGCGCGCGAACTCACCACACCCGGCGGACGACCCGTGAAGACTCTTAGCGAAGGAAGTTTTATCTCCGAACTCATATGATACGCCTGACCCATTTTTTCGCCCTCGTTGCCGCGTTGGCCAGCACAACTGACGCGTTTTCCGCTCCGGCAACTTCACTTGCCTTCAGCCCGGATGGGTCGGTGATCGCTTCCGCATCCGGTCAAAACGTGACATTGTTGTCCGCTGCCACTGGCAACGAGACTGGTTCATTTTCTTTCGATGGAGAACGCGCGCTGGCTGTTGATTTCCAGCCCGGCGGCTCTCTGCTCGCAGTTGGCACAGGAATCCCCGGCGAAAAAGGTGGAGTGTATATGGTTGACTGGTTGCGGGGAAAACGGGTCGGCCCGGTCGCGACGAACGTCGACGTCGTCACCAGCATCGCTTTCAGTCCTGATGGAGAATTGCTGGCCGTCGCGAGCGCGGACAAAAGCGCGCGAGTCTTTCGCGTCGAGGACTACGGGGGGAAACTGGTCTCCGTCTTTGCGCTCAACGGCCACTCCGCCGCTGTGCAAGCCCTCGCCTTCAGTCCCGACGGCCAAACGCTCGTCACGGCGAGCGTGGATCGTTCGCTCAAGGTCTGGTCGGCTGCGGATGGAAAACTGATCCGCTCATTCGGCCAGCACACCGATGCGGTGCAGGCGCTGGCGTTTCGTCCGCTCGTTCCGGATCGACCCGATGCCCCGCCCTATTGCGCCTCGGGTGGCGACGACCGGACGGTGCGAGTCTGGCAGCCGACGGTTGGCCGGATGGTGCGCATCGTGCGCCAGCACGACGGCCCTGTGCTGGCTCTGGTTTTCACACCGGACGGTCGTTCGCTATTCTCCGCCGGCAAGGCAGGCATGGTTCGCCGAATTGACGCCGACAGTGACGAGGTGCTGGGTGAATTTCGCGGATCATCTGACTGGATTTACGCCCTCGCCGTTTCCCCTGATGGGCGCATGCTTGCGTCAGGGGCTTGGACCGGCAAAGTCAGCCGGTGGTCGGTCGGGGAGAAGGAAATCAATTCCGTTCCCGCGGGCAATTGACACAACTGCGCAGCAGCGCCTTCACGTCCCGAAATGTGCGGCTTTTTCCGCGAGTTCTTTTTGCAGGCGGGTGCAAACCAGGTCGCACAACTCGAAAAGCGATGGGTCGGCGATGAAATAGAATACGTTGAGCCCATCCTTCCGGCGTCCCACCATCCCGGAATCCGCGAGAAGGCCCAGGTGCTTGGAGACGTTGGCCTGGCCGGCCCCGGTGGTTTCCACGAGCTCCGTGACGGTCTTTTCGCCGCTTCTTAGCTCGTTGAGCAAACGCAGCCGCATGGGCTCGCCGAGCATTCGAAATCGCGAAGCGACCAGCGCCAGCGCATCCATGGAGAGGGGTTTGAGCTTCGGCGCGGGTTCTTTGCTTCGGACTCTTGACATATTGCTGAATGGTAATATAGTTGTGTAACTATATGACAACATTAAATTCAAATTCATCATGTGGCAATCGTGAATCCGTCGCCGGATTGTCGCCAGCCGGGCTTCGCGCCCGGATGGATCGGGCCGAGCCGGTCGTGCTGCTGGACGTTCGTGAGTTCCCGGAGTTCGCCGGCGGCCGGATCAAGGGCTCCCGGCTGGTGCCGCTGGGCGAACTGGATCGACGCTCGGGTGAGCTCCCGTCCGGCGAGGCTGTGGTCTGCATTTGCCGCTCGGGGAAACGCTCGGCACAAGCTGCGGACACCCTCGTCGCGAGTGGCCTCAAGAACGTCGCCGTTCTGGAAGGAGGTTTGCTCGCCTGGGAACAGGCTGGGTTTCCCCTGGAAAAGGACGCTCACGCCCCGTGGGCGCTGGAACGGCAGGTTCGTTTCGCCGCCGGGCTGCTGGTGCTGGCCGGCCTGGGACTGTCGCTGATCTGGCCCGTCGCCGTGGCCCTGTCCTGGTTCGTCGGCGCCGGACTCGTGTTCGCCGCCATGACGGATTGGTGCGGCATGGGTTTGCTGCTGGCGAAAGCGCCGTGGAACCGGCGATCCGGATCCGGCGCGAAATCCTGCGGAGTGTAATCTGAGAGACCATGATCGCGCTCTCACTCGCTCTTGCCTTGGTGATCGGGGTGTCGCTGGGATTGCTCGGCAGCGGCGGTTCCATCATCACGCTTCCGGTGCTCGTGTATGCGGCAGGCGTGCCGGTGGCCTCAGCGGTGGGCATGTCGCTGGCGATTGTGGGCGGCACCAGCGCGGTGGGGGCCTTGCTCAAACACCGGCAGGGCCTGGTGCATTGGCCGGCTGCGACGCTCTTCGGTATCACCGGAATGGCGGGGGCCGTGGCGGGAGCGCAATTCACCCGTTTGGTTTCACCCGCGGTGTTGATGCTGATCTTCGCCCTGCTGATGGGTGTCATTGCCGTCCGCATGCTGGCAAGACGGGGTGATGAAGCAGTGGAACCCCTGCCGAATTGCCGTCCGCTTCGCTGTGGCGCCGCCGGCCTGGGCGTCGGGGTGTTGACGGGTTTCCTCGGTGTGGGCGGCGGTTTTCTCGTCGTCCCGGCGATGATTCTCTTTGCCCGTTTGCCGATGGCCACGGCCATTGGAACGTCGCTCGCGGTCATCGCGGCGAACTCGGCCGCAGGCCTGGTCGGCCATTTGCGGCATGGCGGATTTGACGGACCACTGGCGCTTGCGTTCCTTGGCTCGGCGCTTCTTGGGATGGCAGGCGGGGTGCGATTGGGCGGACGTTTGCCAGCGACGACGCTTCGGCGAGTTTTCGGTTGGTTTGTGCTGGCCACGGCAGGGTTCGTCATTGCCAAGAATTGGCAAGCCCTCGGCTTGAGCCCGGTTTTGAATTACTCGTGAACGCAACGCCTCCCGCAAACACCGAGCGCGGCACCGGCTGGGTCGCGGTTCAATTCGCGCTCATGTTCCTTCTCCTCGCGGCGGGTCCGTTCTGCCGCGGGCAGTGGGCGGGCGTGGGGACCTGGATTCCTGGAGGCGGGCTCTTGCTCCTTGGGGCGTGGACGGGAATGCGCGGCTCCCGCGATCTCGGCGCCCAGCGCACGCCTCTGCCTCGGCCCAAAGACGACGGCCAACTCGTGACGACCGGAATTTACGCGCATGTGCGCCATCCGCTTTACCTTAGCGTCATCGCGCTCGGGTTCGCGTGGGCATTGTTGTGGCGAAGCGCCCCGGCGCTCGCGATGGCGGTGCTGCAAGTTCCGTTCTTTGATCTCAAGGCGCGGTGCGAGGAACGCTGGTTGCGCAAACAATTTCCTGATTACGACGCTTATGCGCGCCGCGTGAAACGATTCATCCCGCGACTCTATTGAATCTCACAACCCAACCGAAAGAACACAACATGAAATTGAAACGTTACTTCATCGAAGGTCTCGCCCACGCCTCCTACCTGATCGGCGCCGACGGCGAGGCCGCAGTCGTGGACCCCAAGCGCGACGTGGACGATTACATCGCGGACGCCGAGAGCCAGGGACTGCGCATCGTCGCCATTCTGAACTCGCACCCGCACGCCGATTTTGCCAGCGGCTTCGTCGAACTCGCCGCCCGCACCGGCGCGAAAATCTACACGTCGCACCGCGCGCCGGTCACCTACGACCGGGTGCCCGCGCGCGACGGCCAGCGCCTCAACGTCGGCTCGCTCGAAATCGAAATGATGGAGACTCCAGGCCACTCGCCCGACAGCTTGAGCTTTCTCGTGCGCGTGGAAGGCAGGCCCGTGGTTGTGTTCACCGGCGACCTGTTGTTCGTGAACGACGTGGGCCGCCCCGACCTGCGCGACGCGGACGCGGACCCGACCGACATGGCGAACCAGCTTTACGATTCGCTTTTCAACAAAATCCTCGCGCTGCCGGGCGACGTGAAAGTATATCCCGCGCACGGCGCCGGCTCGCTCTGCGGACGCGCGCTTGGCTCCGCGCCATTCACCACGGTCGAACAGGAGTTGCGCGAGAACTGGGCTGCGCAAATCCGAGATCGCGCCGAATTCGTGAAACAGATGACGGCGAATCTTCCCGCCCGTCCGGCCTACTTCACCTACGACGTGGGAGTGAACCTGCGCGGAGCGACTCCGTACAGCGAGTTGCCCCCTCTTCGCGCGCTCACCGAATCGGAGTTGCAGCAGGCCGCGCGCGCCGGAGCCACGGTCATCGACACCCGCTCCGCGCCATTCTTCGGCGCGGGACATTTTCCCGGCAGCCTGAACATCGGCCTCGGCAGCGCCATGTTCTCGACCTGGGTTGGCTTTCTCGTTCCCGGCGGAAAGCCCATCGCGTTGGTGGTGGGCTCGTCCGATTCGGCCGCCAAAGCGCGACTCGACCTCGCGCGAATCGGGTTCGACGATCTCGTCGGCTACATCGAGGCGGACTCGATCAAGGAAACCCAACAGCTTTCCCAAGCTAGCGTTTGCGACTTGAAGAACGGATTGAAAAGCGGCGACGCGCCGTTGGTGCTCGACGTGCGCACGCCGGGCGAATGGGATTCCGGCCACATTGAAGGTGCGAAGCATATCCCGCTTCCAAAATTGGCCGCCAACCTCAGCGCATTGCCAAAAGACAAACCGCTCCTCGTGTTGTGCGGCAGCGGATATCGCAGCAGCATCGCCGCAAGCTTTTTGCAAGCTCACGGTTTCAGCCGTGTGCGAAATCTGATGGGCGGCATGGCGGCGTATCAGGAGACACAGTGCGCGGACTGGAAGGGGGCGGATTTGGTGTTCGATCCGATGATTTGAAATGTCCGCCAAGGGGGTCTGGACAGCCCGCTCTCCCGTGACGCGAAACCTTTCAGGCACCCATTCAAACCGGTTACGAGGGAGAAATCACTCCGGCGCCAGTTGTTCCGGGTTGATCTGCAATTCGTGGCAGGCGTGGATATAGGAGGCGGCGGACCACGCTTGAAAACATTTGCCCATCGGTTTGCCGGTGCGGACGTGCATCCATTCGTTGAATTCCCATTCCTGGTTTTTGCCGAGCCGGTTCAATTGCGCGAGCTTGAGCAACTCGCGGCAGGCAACTTCGTGCAGTCCGAGGCGATGGATGAATCGCACCCACATGCCACCGATGAACGGCCAGATGCCGCCGTTGTGATAATGCCCCGGCAGATTCAATAGATTGACGGTGTAATACGGACGCCAGTCCGGGTCGCCCGCCTGCACCGGCGGATAAAGATTGGTGACAGGCCACGGATCGTTGACACCGACGCCCCACATGAATTTAAACGCGACGCGGGCGCGATCCACGTCCAGCACGTTGCTGAGGAATGCCAGGAGATTGCCGAGCACATCGCAGCGCCAACTGAAGCTGAATGGCGTAATCTCGGCCAGGAGATAACTGGAATCGCCAAGCGAAAACTGGCGATCGGAAAAGCTGATCTGGACCGGCGTTTCGTTCGCTTTTGTTGAGGGCCAGAACGAGTTCAGAATTTTTCCGCGAATGAACTGGGACCAGCGGAGATAGCCGGATGCGGCCTCGAACTTTTTCTGGAATTCCAGCAGCCGGCCAAAACAGATGTTGGCGCGGAACCAGAGCACCTCGTCGTAAAGGACATGGTAGCTGCGCCCGAAGAGGTCGGTCCAATCGCCGGCCTCGGGTATCTCCAGCAAGCCGTCGTTGTTGCTGTCCAGCGCGCTGAGCCAGTCCATCACTCGCTGCAACCGATCCGCGTATTCGGCGAGCAGTTCGTAGTCCTGGGTTTTATTGACGTATTGGTAGAAGGCGATGATGGCCCAGAGCCCGCCGTCAATCGCGCAGATGCCGCCCACGCCGCTGTAGTCGGGCGTGTTGGTGTCGATTCGAACGTTGGCGGGAACCAGGCCATTGGGGGAGATGTGATCGAAAAGGGTGCGCAACGTTTGCTTTTGGGCGGCGCGAACCTCCGGATCTTCCAGTTGAATCGTCCCCATGATGGTGATGGCCCCGTCCCGCGCCCAGACGCTCCGGTAGTTGACGTCCGTGCCCGTCACCTCGTTGTCGATGAGCGAGCAGGCGGAAAATCCGAGCGGAGTGATGTTTTTCTTCAGCGCCACCAATGCCTGATCGTACCCGGTGCAGATCAGTTGCCGCTCCTCGGAGGTCAGCGTGCCCAGGGCAGCTTGCGAAAAGAGCATCCGCAGCGTGGGATCCATTTCTGAAATATGGAATGCGGTCGTCTCGAACGAAGGGGTCTCCGGCACCACGCCGAAATGTTTCAACCCTTCAATGACGCCATCCGCCATGACCTCACCCGCGCTGAAGGTCGGCAGTTGAACGACGGCTTCGTAAAGCTCCGGCAAGGCGTTTTCCACGACAATCCCGCGCACGCCGGGAAGCAGAAACATGCTCGCATCATTTCCAGTGTCGCCGGCCACCAGTACTTCCGTGAGTGGCAACGCAATTTTTTCGCAAAGCCATTTCAGCGCATAGCCCTTGTGGGTTTTCCAAGGGAGCACATCGAGATCCCGCGCGCTGGAGTAAACAACGGAGACTTCCAATCCCGCTTCGTTCAGCATCCGTTTTAATTGCTCGATCTTTTCCGGCGCGGCCTGGGAAAGGTACCAGCTCGATTTGTAGGGATGCAGAAATTGCGGGGGTTGACGCGTGACACCGGGAAAAGTCGCGAGAAGCGCCTCGATCTTTTTCAGGTCCCACCCCTTCAGGAAAAGCTTGTCGTATTCAGTGAAGGACCGTTTCTGGCGCCCGTCGTAGATCTGTGTGCCGACGCCGCCGACAATATAATCCGGCCAGGGCAAAACACCCGTGGCGAGGAGATCAATGACGTCCTGCACGAGCCGCCCCGAAGCATAGCAAAGAAGCGGTTTCGTTTTCTTCGGGAGCGATTCCCACACATTTTTGAAACGGCGGGTTGACTCGGGATTGCCGAGCAACGTTCCGTCCAGATCAGTGCAAAATAATTTAATCGGCGTCATTCCAAGGTTCATCCCATTCGTTGTCCGCGAGCAATACCGCCACGCCCGGACGTTGTTCCACCATCGCAATCAATTGCTGGGCCACGCCCGTCCACGTGAAGAGGCTGCGCGCCTTGTGCGCACCCATCCGGGCCAGGCGCAGGCGCAGGCGCGGGTGGCGAAACACCTTCATCATCGTGATCCCGAGATCCTCCTTGTCCAGCGGGTCGGCAAACAAGGCATGCCGCCCAAAGGTCAGAGCGCGATACAACCCGCCATGCACCGTCACCACGGTGGAGGTCCCGGAGGCCATCGCCTCAATGGCCGTCATGCCAAACGGCTCGTAGCGGCTGGAAAGAACGAACACATCGGCAGCGCGATAATGATCAGGCAGTTGCTCGTCGGGAATAAAACTGTCGAACCGGACCTTTTCCTGGAGGTTCAAGGCCGCAACGAGTTCTTTGATTTCGCCCAAAATGGTTTTCTCCAGATCGGTCAGGCTCGCGCCGCCCACCGCCAGATACAGCAGCGCGTCGGGAACACGCGCCGCCAGCACGGAGAAACCTTGCACGAGGAGGTCGTAGCCTTTGTTTCGCGCCAGCCGCCCAATGGCCATGACCACCTTGCCGGAAAAACCCAGCCGCTGCCGGATGGCGCTGCGGCTGGCTTCGCCCACCGGGAAAAAACGGTTGTCGTCATAACCTGGAGGAATCATTCGAACGTTGTCCGCCGACACTTCGTATCCTGACGTCAGCAAATCCAATTGCGGCGGTGTCGTGGCCACGACCAGGTCGGCGGCAGAGTAGAGGAGGCGTTCCTCCCGGATGCGCTCGGTGAAATTATATTGCTCCTCGAACTTCACCGAGTCGCCGGGATAATCACTTTCCATCTGCCGCTTTTTCCAGAGACCCAGCGAGTGCGGGGTGTGAATGTGTGGCACGTCGAGCGCCTCGCTCAGGTGCTGTCCCGCCACGCCCGCATCCCAGTAATGGCTGTCGATGAACGCATATTTCAGATCGTGCTTCTTGATGAATCGAAGCGCGTTCTCGCTCCATTGCGGCAGCTTCCGGTTGAGGTATTCCTTGGGGATGAATTCGGGCCCGCCACACGGCATGCGGATGATTCGCACCTGCTCGGCCACCGGTTCCAATTCCGGCCGGCCGTCAAACTGGCGTGTCCAGATGTCCACTTCGTAGCCCAATTGCGCGAGCTTCTTGGAGAGCTCCAAAACGAACACGACCTGCCCGCCCGTGTCGGCAGCTCCCAAGGGAGGATTCGCGGCCACATAGCCGTGGGTGGAGACCATCGCGATGCGTGGCAACGGACTGGCGGTGTTCAAAATATCATTCGGCATTACAGATGTTATCAACTTTCGATTAAAGCTTCGCGTTGGCGAAGCGTTTGAGTTCAGAAAATGGCGGCCCGACCATTCGATTGGCCGCCGGGAATTATCCAGTCCCGGACCCTTGAATCCGTGTGGGGGAACACAGAAAAACCAGAACATAACTTAACGTCGATGCCGCGAGCGACAAGCGCCAAGTTTTTAATGATTTCATCGCCTCCCCGACCAACTCATGAATGCGAAATCGAAGTCGTCTGACCAAGTTTTTGGCAAGACGATTTGTCAGGGCGAATCGGATTCCCGCTGTTCACCCACCGCAAGCGCCCACCTCTTCGCTTTCAAATGGCGCGAATCCGGTTTGACCCTGAGTCTGTGCTCGGGAGGCAGGGCAGGGCGTCCTCTGCCCGCCGGCTCGTCAGTAGCCGCTGACGTGAGGAAACGGAGTTCGCGCACGGCCCGGACGGAGACACCGGCGTCTACGCCATCAAGGATTTTGCTCCCTGAACAGCTTCACCCATCCGATGAACGGTTGCTCCATTTACAAGTTCTTGGTCTTGGTGACTTGGAGCCTTGGTGGTTCTTTCCACCTGCGGAATTCAGGATCAATCCGGATTATTCCCTGCCAGTTGCCTCCTGTTTTTTGCCGTAGTTGATGCTCATCATGCCCCCAAAAAAGTTGTTGATCCCGATATTTTTGCAGCTCAGCTTTTGCATCTTCTCAGCCACGCCCCTCTGGGCCGGGTAGCTTTTAAGCGACTCCAGAATGTAGGCGTGCGTGGCGGAATCGCCGCAAAAAACCTTCCCGAAAATCGGAACCACCCAGCGCAGGTATCCGAAATAAAAACTGCGCCAAAGCGCGTTGTCCGGTTTCCCAAAATCGAGCACCAGCAAACGACCGCCGGGTTTGGCGACGCGCCACATTTCTTCCAGCCCGCGTTCCCAGCTCGGCAAATTGCGCAACCCATACCCGACGGTCACGACATCGAAGCTGGCGTCAGGGAACGGAAGATTTTGCGCATCGCCTTCAATGAATTCCAGATTCGGAATGCCGGCTCCCGGCGGCGCGTTTCTCTTCCGCGCCACCTCCAACATGGCCGCGCTGAAATCCAACCCGGTAACTTTCGTTCCGGCTTTCGCGAGGGAAAAGGAAATGTCGCCCGTGCCGCAGCACACATCCAACGCGCGGTCGCCCGCTGTCACATTGGCGCGCCGGAGGAGGCATCGCTTCCAGTAGCGATGAAGCCCGAAGCTTTGCAGGTCGTTGATGAGATCGTAGCGCGGCGCAATTTTGGCGAACAAATCAGCGACCTTTGCGCCGCGCTGTTCCCCAGGCTGATAAAACTCGTTTGCCATGCGGCCTGCGGCGGAGAATCAGGGCACCATCACTCGAAAGAATCGCCGCGGGCCGGAGCCTGCGGACCCGTCGGTGATCACGACCTCGCTGGAGGTGGCGTTCGTGTAGAAATAATTCTGCCAGTCCGGCAACGAATCCGCGAACTGGACCTGGTAGGCTTTTCCGGGTTGCGTGTTGAATCGGAATTGAAAACTGCCGGCGGCAATGCTAATCACCTGCAGGCTGACCTTTGGAACCTCTCCAGTCGTTTTAATTCCAATACTGGTTCGGCTGAGAAAGCCGACGACGCCGGTCGCGTTTGGAATGCTCGAAGTGTCGCGCGTGACAATCTTCGCGAACATCAGGTCCAACTGGTAGGTCTCACCCGGAAATAACGAGCCCGGCGGAATCAACATCGAGGTGTTGGTGCCGTTCAAATGGCCATTGCTTCCCAGTTCGCCGGTGCGAAAAACGGAATTCTCGGCGCTGTCGCGAATTGTAAATTCTATGAAATCCGCGCCCGTTCCCCCGCTGAACGGAAGCCAGGCCAGCGTAAACGCGTTGCTCGGGTTGATCGCCTGTGCCGCCGTGTAATTCGTGATTTGGGGGGCGTTCGGGAAGGCCGCCGATGGCAGGGAAAGTTGCGCCGCGTTGAAATCGTTCTCCGAATCGATCGTCAGCGTGTAGGTGCCCGTTCCATACGCGGAATTCAAGGCGCTGGCCGAGGGGAAACTTTCCAGGAACGCAAATGAGTCTTCCCCGTCGGCCGTCAGCGTGCGCATCGCGCTGCTGGGCAGAGAAACCGATGCAGAGGTTATCAAATCCGGACCGGTGGAATCAACGAAGCATTGAAAAGAGAACGGACTGGCGGCGTCCGGAACGGGTGCGGCGTTGTTTGTTTGGACCAGGCGCTGTTCCTTGACGAGGCCGTAAACCGCAATATCGCCAGCGAAAGCTGCCGGGGCGAAGGAAAGGATCACAATGCAAAAGATAAATTGAATGTGAGATAAAATAGTTTTCATAGGGGGTGGTTTCGGATAAGCCAACGCCAGCGTACTCAAACCGGCACGAACCTCAACGCAATTCCCTGTCCGCGCCGTGACAGAGTGCGAATCCTGACACTGCCGTGTTGTCCAACTGAGTGGGGCGGGCTTCCAGCCTGCCTCGACGGGCATCCTGCCCGAGAACAATGGTAATGGGGCTGGAAGCCCCTCGGGCAGACAAGATGTCCGCCCCACTATTTCGGCAGCAATGTCGAAATGGGCGCCAAACCGAAGAACTATCCCTGCCGCGAAAGGCATTTATAAATTCGATCCGCCGCCTGTTCCGCGCCGCTGTCAGCCTCGAGCGCGATCCAGTCCATCTGCATTTGCCTGCGAAACCAGGTCAGTTGCCGCTTGGAAAATTGGCGCGTGCGAATTTTCACCAGTTCAATCGTTTCCGGCAACGAATGTTCCCCGTGGAGATGTTCGAGCACCTGCCGGTATCCGATCGCCTGAGTGGCCGTTTGGTTTTGCTCCAACCCAAGCGGGATGAGCTGTTTCGTTTCCTCCACCAAACCGCTTCGGAACATGTTGTCCACGCGCTGCGTTATTCGTCCCTGCAAATCGCTTTTCTCACGAATCAAACCGAACGAACGGAGTGCTGAAGGCTTTTCTGTTCCAGCCGGCCAATCGGCGCGCTGATCGGAAAACGGTTTTCCCGTCAGCCGGATCACCTCGACCGCGCGCAACACGCGGCGCGGGTTGCGCTGATCGATCTTCGCGTGCGTTTTTGGATCGCGCTTCGCCAGTTCGGCCAGCAGATCGGAAAGCGGAATGGCTTCAAGTTCCCTTCGCAACTCCGGGTCTGCTGGCGGGGCCTCACCCAGGCCGTCTAGGAACGCTTTGAAATAAAAACCAGTGCCGCCGCAAAAAATCGGGACCTTTCCCCGCGCTTGGATTTCGGAAACAGCGATTTTGGCAAGGCGGGAAAATCGGGCGGCGTCGAAGGACTCATCCAGGTTTGCGACGTCGATCAAGTGATGAGGGATCCGGGCGCGCTCGGCGCGGGTTGGTTTGGCGGTGCCGATATCCAGGCCGCGATAGACCTGCATGGAATCGACCGAAATGATTTCACCAGCGACCCGTTCAGCCAGAAGGAGCGCCACCGCGCTTTTCCCGACTGCCGTGGGCCCGGCGAGAAAAATCGGCTGGCGCACGTCGGTCGTCATCTCGTCTCACGAGGTTTTCCGTTTGGGAGATTTTACGGCGAACAAGATCGCGCCCGCCGCGAAAATGCCAATGCTGACAAACTGGCCCGGGCTGACCGCGCCGTTAAAGAAATATTCAGACACCTTGTAATCCGCCCGGAACATTTCAACAAACGAACGCAGGAGCGCGTAGCCCAGAAGGTAAACGGCCAGGATCTGGCCATCGAATTTCTTCCGGCGATAAAGCCAGGCGAGAAAGAAATAGAGCGCGAAGTTCAACAGCGATTCGTAAATCTGCACGGGATGAACCGCCAACGCTGGCGATCCCGAGAGATGCGTTTCATGCCCCACGGGGTACCGGATCGCCCAGGGCAACCGGCATTCCTTGCCAAAACAGCAACCGGTCATGAGGCAGCCAATTCGGCCGAAGGCATGCCCGAGGGAAATGCTCGGCGCCAGGACATCCGCAAACTTCAACAGCGGGATTTTTTTCCGGCGCGTGTAAACAAGCGCGACGATGGCCGCGCCAAAAAAACCGCCGTAAAAAACCAGCCCCCCTCGCTGCACCATGAAGATCTCCGTCCAGGGCTGGCCGGCGAACTCCTCCCGCCAATACGAAATGACATGAAGAATTCTCGCGCCGGCGATCACCCCGATCATCAGCCACGGCGCAAAGTCCATGACGGCCTCGGCGGAAATTCCGTTTCGCAACCCGCGGCGGCTCGCCGTCCAGAGCCCGAGAAAGAACCCCGAGGCAACAAAAATCCCGTACCAATGCACGGGATAGTTGCCGAGATAAATTGCGATCGGATGCACGCGAGCCGCTTAATGGCAACCGCAGCCGCTTCCGCACGAGCCGGATTCCATTTCTTCCGGAGTTGGCACGCGGCCCGATTCCAAAGTCTTGCTGACATATTTGGTCACAGAATCCTGCATTTTGT
>Ga0163144_10016249_pt1 | contig 15259 bp, 11 predicted proteins | sample OliLak19BULKMAT1_FD_123175 | JGI IMG/M metagenome (GOLD analysis project Ga0163144, IMG submission 123175) | Freshwater microbial mat bacterial communities from Lake Vanda, McMurdo Dry Valleys, Antarctica - Oligotrophic Lake LV.19.BULKMAT1 | ecosystem: Environmental > Aquatic > Freshwater >... | reverse complement strand
TCCATGCCGGCCGCTATCAGGACGCCGCCATTGTTAACGCGCAGGCGATCGAAGCCGACACGAAATGGATGGACCTCGGCGGCGATCCGCGCCCGCCGATGGACGGCCAGTTCATCCTGCCGATGTATTACGCGCACAATCTCTCCTTTGGCCTCGCCGGCGCGATGATGTCCGGCGATGGGGAACTCGCGCTGCGCTTTGCCGAGCACGCGACGAAGGCCTATCCCGCCTCTGGTCCCGAACGGCGTTGGGATCCGACGCCGCGGACCTGGGTGGCGCTCGCCCGCTATGCGCCAGATCGCATGCTGGCCGTGCCGGCCGTCACGCGCGACGATCCTGAATTCCGCGCATACCGCGCCTACGCCCGTGGCGAGGCGCTGCTCCAGAAAGGCGACGCCGCGGGCGCACGCGCGGAACTCGCCCTGCTTCGCAAGGAGACCGCCGGAGAGGAAGAACAGCAAGTCGCCGTCGCCGTGCTTGAGGGCCGTCTCGCCATGGCCGAAGGCAAAACGCGCCGCGCGCTTGAACGCTTCCTTGCGGGTGCCAAAATTCAGGACGCCGAGATGAGCGGCTACATGGATCCACCGGCTTGGTGGTATCCGGTCCGCCGGTCGGTCGCCGCGGTCCACCTCCGAAACGGCGACTTCAAGAACGCCGAATCGGAAGCCCTTGCTTCGCTCAATGCCTGGAAGCTCGATCCGCTCGCTCTGTGGGTGCTCGGCAAGGCTCAGGAAGGGCAAGGACGTTTGGAAGACGCTGCGGCAACACTGGCTCGCGCGCGTACGCTCTGGCGTGGCGACTTCACGAGCATCACGGTGGAATCCATCTGATAGCCGATGCCGCGCTGCGGAAACCAAGGCGCAGGGGTAAAACTGTCCCTTTACGTTCGCGGAAGTGAAAATATTTCTGGCCTGTTACGCTTCGCAACTGCGCTGCGCCGCACCAAGAACTGGCTAGACAGTATCAAGTATTTGGCTCCACCTTTCAAGGTATTGCCATGCTTCCCCAGCGTTCATCACGACGAATCACGCGCACGTGAGCGATTGCCTCTGCGACATTCCGTGCGCGGCAGTTTCTTGCTGCAATGCACGCGAACGCGTTGATCCGATGCCCTTGACGTCACTGCCCCGTTCCGTTGCGGCGCCGTTGACGTCGTGAAGGGCGGGCTCTCTGATCATATCTGCGCGAGCCCGAAGAAATTCGAGGGGAGTGCAGGCGTCACACAGAAATCAAGGGACGCTTCGGGAGGATCGCTGCCAGGGAGGACGCGTCGCATGGCGCAGATTAATCGTATTTCACTCGTGAGTTTGCTCGCGCTTGGACTGGCTATGCCAGCCTTCGCGCAGACCACGGAGGCGGGCCCGCAAACGGCGCCCCAACCTGCTGAGGATCAGGATGACAATCGCGGTCGCGACGTTGTTGTCGTCACCGCCTTCAAGCGGGAAGAAACCGTCCAGGACATCGCGGTGGCCGTTACCGCCATCACCTCCGAACTGCGCGATGAGATCGGCCTGACGACCGTTCAGGACTATACCAACTTCGCGCCGGGCCTCAGCTACTCGACCGCCAACGATCGCCTCGGTATGCGCGGCGTCACCCGCACTTCGAACAACTTCGGCATCCGCTCAGGTATCTCGAACTATGTCGACGGTGTCTACTTCTCGTCCGCCATCCCGGCCAGCCGTGAAGCGATCTTTGTCGATCGCGTCGAGGTCGTCCGCGGTCCGCAAGGCACGCTTTACGGCCGCGACTCGATCGGTGGCGCGCTCAACGTCATCACCAAGCGCCCGACCGAAGACTTCGAGGGCCAAGTCAATATTGGCGCTGGCGACTACGACAGCCTCAAGGCCGAAACAACGATTTCGGGCCCGATCACCGATTGGCTGCGTTACCGCGTCGGGGCGTCACGCAACTTTCAGGGCGAGGGCTTCCTCACCAACGTTGCGACCGGAGACACCGAGGCTGGCCGCAGGAACGACACGTACATAGAAGCACAGCTTGAAGCGGACATCGGCGATCGAATTGATCTTTGGCTGCGCCAGGGCTCCTTGTCATGGAATCGCGTTGGTGCGCCAGGCGGACGTACCGCCGCGGGCGGCTCCGAACCCTATGATACGCGCCTGTTTGGCGCTCCCGGCGGCGCAAACATCAACAGCTTCTTCGGTTTGAGCCCCGTTGCACAGAACGTCGTGATGACGGGCAATCAGAGGACCAATCCAAACGCAGGACAAAGCGAACAGCGGCTGTTCAACGCTGACTTCCAGCAGTTCACCGATCTGTATCCGACGTCAGAAACAGCGATCGAGGCGATCTACCACGCCGACAATTTCGACGTTAAGTACCTCGGCGGCTATGTGTGGTATCACTACAACCTGCAGATCGATAACGATGGCGGCCCGGTCAAGAGGTTCAGCCTTCCGTTTGCGCTGCCAGGGCCGGTCACGCCGGCAGGCACGCCGCTTTCGGTCGACCGCCGCACCGACTACAATGAAAACCGTGCGTGGTTCTCGAACGAGATCAACATCATCTCGACTGACGAGGGGCCCCTGCAATGGGTTGTCGGTGCCTATGCATATCAGGAAAACTACAGCCAGCCGATCTACGTCGAGTCATTCCCATCCATCAAGGGTACAGGTCCGACGTCGCCAATTCTGCTTTTTCCGTCGTTTGCGCCCGCAGTGCAGGACCTTCCGAGGAACGGTCGCAGCGACTTTTCGGGTGGACCGTTGGGCGGCGACCTCTGGTACTTCTCGAACAACAAGGGCAACAACAACGCCTACGGTGCCTTTGTGCACACCGATTACGCGATTAACGACCAGTTGACGTTGACGGCCGGTATCCGCTGGTCGACTGACATAATGGATGCGGTAGACCAGACTCGCTTCATCTCGCACTACGCGCTTGGCTTTCCGCGCGTCGATGGCACCAGCGCATTCTTTGGAGGGCCCGATCCAGCGACGCGTACTGCGTCGACCGGTTCAAACCCCTGCGGATCGGCTGGAAAAGGAGTAATCAACACCAACGAGACGGCTGCCAATGGTGCGGCGGCCCAGTGTCCGGCTGGGCGGTCGCCCGACCTGAGCCGCTACGGCATTTACGTGAATCCCGTGACTGGCAACGCTACGCGGCAACTTGAAGCGTCGTGGGAAGAAGTGACCGGCGTTCTTGGTCTCGACTGGACGCCAGACGACGACACGCTCGTCTACGGCAAGTACAATCGCGGCTACAAGCCGGGCGGCTTGGGCTGCGCCGATACCAACTGCAACCTCACGGCCACGCCATACACCGACAAGGAACTGGTCGACGCTTTCGAGCTCGGCTTCAAGCGCGAGTGGTCAGACTGGAATCTCACCACAAACGCGACCCTGTTTTACTACGACTATCAAGGTTACCAGGTGTCGAACACGATCGTGCCCGAGCCGGACTCAAACGGCTTCAGGCCGCCGAACTACGTGGCCTACGTGAACCTCCCGGAAGTATCGACGACCGGATTCGAACTCGAAACCATCTGGTATCCGACAGACAATCTGCGCTTCTTGTTCAACTACGGCTATACCAATCCGGAGATCGGCAACTCTCAAGCGCTGGTCAACGGGCTGGATCCGTGGGCTCGTGACCCGGGCGCAAATCCGGTCGGAGCCGCGCCACCGCCGGGTCCAAACCCAGCGCAGCGTGGTCAGAATCTTAGCGGCAACATCCTGCCCTTCAGTCCCAAGAACAAGATCGCGCTGAACGGGACATACACGTGGGACTTCGAGGACGGTTCAACGCTCGACGCCTCGGCAAGCTATTTCTGGCAGGACATCGCCTACAGCAACATCTTCAACATGTGGGCGACGAAGATGCCGCAATGGGATCAGGTCGATGCCCGCCTGAGCTGGACCAGCTCGGACGGCATGTTCACGGTGATTGGTTTCGTTCGGAACCTCATGGACGATCTCCAGTACGATGGCCGCGGTGGCGGTCGCCGTGTGGCCAACGGTACACGCGATGTTGCCGGTCTTGCGATGTGCGGATCGACGGCAGGCACCACAATCGACTATCGGAACGGCACGGGCTACCTGCCCGAGGACTGCCTGACGATCACGGATACATACCGTCCGCCCCGCACCATGGGCGCGGAACTGCAGATCCGGTTCTAGTCCATTCACTTTCCCAATGGCGGTGCTCCCGCGATTGGCCCTTGCGCCGACCCCTTCCCGGGGTCGGCGCCTTTTATTTCAGGGAGGCGTCCTGCGCCTTGCCCGCGTGTTTGGGGATCTCTGCGCAGCGCCGTTGCCATTCCGCCTCCATCGCCTTGCGCCACTTCACGCGCAGCGTTGATGGGCGTTCGGGAAAGCGCTCGTCCAGCACAGTCGCCGACAGCACGCGATCCGACCTGAACGACCGGAAATCCTTTCGCGCTTCGCACCAGGCACAGATGATCCGCGTGGTCTCATAGTAGCCAAGTATGATCGGCCAGATCACACGCTTGCTCGCCCGGCCTTCGACATCGCGATAGTCCAGCAGCATCTTGCGCGAGCCATTGATCGCGCCGCGCACTATCCCCAGATCGATCATCTCCTCGGCGCGATCCCACGCCGGCACCACGCGATGTGCAGGGTCGTCGATGTAGGGACGCAGGCGTTCCGGCACACTCGCCTCAATCTTGGCCAGCAGGTCCTGCGCCGCGCGCGCCAGTTTCGGATCGCCGCGGTTGATCACCCACTGCGCGCCCAGCACCGCCGCCTCGATCTCGTCGGTGGTCAGCATCAGCGGCGGCATGTCGAGGCCCTTGTCGAGGACATAGCCGATGCCGGCTTCGCCGCGGATGGGCACCCGCTGGGCAAGCAGCGCGGCAATATCGCGATAGACCGAGCGTTTGGAGGTTTCGAGTTCTGCCGCCATAGCGTCCGCCGTCACCGGCTTTTTCGAGCGCCGCAGGATCTGGATAATCTCGAAAAGACGGTCTGCCTTGCGCATGTTCTCGCCTGTCGACCGCTGCTGACACGATGCTGTCAGCAGGCTGACGGCAGGTATGTGCCACCAGGATTTGAGAGGCAAGGGAGACCGAAATGATGGGACATGTCGCCGGCGCTCTGCTCGTGGCTCTCAAATTCGTACTGGTTGCCCAGTCGCGGAACCGAGCCGCCTGACAGAACTTACCTCCCCGAAAAGCCGGTGCCGGAACCGGCAACCCGACTTCAACGATGCGGCGGCCACATGTCCCTGAAGAAGGACAGGGCCGCCGGCTTGTTTCACCGCGTCACGATCGGAAACACCGGGTTGGGCGCATCCATCCACTGGCTGAGCTTCAGCAGCGCCTGCGGGCTTCCCTCCAGCTTCACCGCGCCGCTGGCGATCTTCGGGGGCAGGGGCTGGCCGCCGAAAATGCCACCGAGGAAATCCGCGCGCGTCGCCGTCAGCGTGACCTCCACCGGACCCGGTGGCGCCATCTCCTCATGCACCAGCACGCCGTTGGCGATCGAGACGTAGCTGCGTTCATTGCTGTCGCTCAACACGAAGGCGAGCTTCAGCGTCTGCCCCGCGGCCTTCTCTGGATCGAGCCGCACGGCCAGCAGATCCATCAGCGATCCAAGCGGCAGGTTTGCAAGCGCTGCCATCTGGGATGCCGGATTGGCCCGCGGCGGCCCAACGCCCTCGCGCAGCTCCTTCGCGCCGGTGAGGTAGATGTTGCGCCATGTCGAAGGCTCCGCCTGCCAGCCAAGCTGATCATAGCTGCGCGCCAGCAGGTCGTAGGCTTCGGTGTCGGTCGCATCCGCCATCACGGCGTGATTGAGCAGTTCCGCCGCCCACGCATAATCGCCTGCGTCGTAGGCGTTGCGCGCCATCACTTTCACGCGGGCCGCGCCGCCCATCGCTTCAACATAGCGCTTGCCCGTATCCACCGGCGGCATGGGCGCAAGGTTCGACGGGTTGGCGTCGTACCAGCCCATGTAGAACTGGTAGACCGCGCGGCTGTTGAAGCTCAGAGAGCCATAATAGGGGCGGTCATACCATTCGCGGTCGAGTTCGGGCGGAAGCTTCAGCCGCGCTGCGATCTCGTCGCCATTCAGGCCCTTGTTCATCAGACGCACCGTCTGGTCGTGCAGGAAGGCATAGGCGTCGCGGTGCTTGCCCAGGTAGTCGCGGATCGCGTCATTGCCGAAACGCGGCCAGCCATGGCTGGCGATCAGCACGTCGCTGTCGCCAAACAGCCGCAAGGCTTCGGTGAGCCCCTCGGCCCACACTTTCGCATCGCGCACGACCGCACCGCGCGGCGTGAGAATGTTATGCTGTGTCGCATTGGCGTTCTCCGCCATGTCGATGATCTTCCAGTCGGGGAAGTACACGTTCATTTCCGCTGGCGCTTCGGTTCCGGGCGTGAACTGGAACACCATCTTCACGCCATCGACAGTCATCGTCTCGCCGGTCGCGCCGATCTCTTTCGTCGGCGGAATCAGCGACGACGTACCGGTGGAAAGCCCGGGACCGATGCCGGCATTGACCAGCCCGTTCTCGCCCTTCGGCAGCGGGATGCCGAACTGGTACATGGCGCGTCGCTGCATGGCAGGGCCGGCGATCACGTTCTCGCCGACTGCCGCTTCAAGGAATCCTTCCGGCGCGATCACCTGCACCTTGCCGGAGCGCACGTCGGCCAGCTGCACAATGCCCGCCGTGCCGCCAAAATGGTCGGTGTGCGAATGGGTGTAGATCACGGCGCTCACCGGCCGCGCGCCCAGATGTTCGTTGGCGAGATCGAGCGCCGCCTTGGCCGTTTCGTTCGAGCCAAGCGTGTCGATCACGATCCAGCCGGCATCCCCCTTCACGAAGGTGATGTTGGCGAGATCGAAGCCGCGGACCTGCCAGATGCGCTCGCTCACCTGGAACAGGCCGTGCTTCGCCATCAGCTGGCCCTGCCGCCACAGGCTGGGGTTCACAGTCTCGGACGACGCCTCCTCCAGAAAGTCGAAGGCGGCGAGATTCCACGCCGCCTGGCCGGTGGCGGTGGTGATCACCGGATCCTTGCGGGTGGCTATGAAACCGCGTGCCGCGAAATCGAAATCGCGGGTGTCGGCGAAATTGAGTTCGCTGCGCACCGCCTCATGCGCGGCGCGCGTGAAGGCGGAGGGTGTCTCGGGGCCCGCCAGCGGTGGCGGATCGGAATCAGGCGGCAGCGTCGGAACGCTTGTACAGCTGGCCAGCGCCAGCGCGCCGATCCCGATCAGCAGAGCCGCCTTCATCCGAACCTCCCACAATCCTCCCGTCTGATAGGAGTGCGGCGCATGTGGGTCCACCGCAAAGTCCCGCCGGTAGACGCGGCACCCGTTGCGTCCCATCTTTGTCCCAACGGCAGGAACAGCATCATGGACGGCGCGACAATCGGAATTCTTGTCGGCGGTATTGGCGCAGGTACTGTTCTCCTGCTTTTCGCGATGTCCCGCAGGCCGGTGAAATGCCCGGCCTGCGGACGCGAACAGCCCGTGCGGCGCGCGCCAGCCTCCATGGAGCAGGCAATGTGGGGCGGATCGACCTGCGACGGCTGTGGCGCCAGTCTCGACGCGCGCGGGCGGCTGAAGAAAAAGAAGTAGGCGGTTGGCTCGCCGGCGAGGGAACTGTTCGTTGCGCCGCGCATTGAGGAGCGTCCCCCGGGGAACGCTTCCATGCAATTGAACGTGCGCGCCGAACTCGTTTTCGATTTCTCGACGGGGTCGGAAGCGATTGTCTCGGTTCAGGCCGCTCATTCACGGGACCAGACCGTGCTGGCCGAGCGCCTGGTGCTGAGCCCCGCGACCGCCATCGTCCAGGACGAACCCGATGCGCGTGGCGAGCGCCGTTTCCGCGCGCGCTTCCAGGGCGAGGCGAACATCGTCTATGAGGCACTTGTCGATAACGGCAGGCGCATCACGCTTCCGCCGTCGGCGCGCAAATCGAACTGGCTCAGCCTGCCGCAGAGCGCGCTGCAATATCTGACGCCAAGCCGCTACTGCCCGTCCGACCGCTTTCTCCTGTTCGCCAACCGCGAGTTCGGCGCGATCGCGGATGGCGGCGCGCAGGTGCTCTCGGTGCTCGACTGGATCCACGACCATGTCGACTACACCCCCGGCGTCAGCAGTATCGAAACGACTGCCGAGCGGACGTTCGTCGATCGCGCTGGCGTCTGTCGTGACTTCAGCCATCTCGGGATCACGCTGTGCCGCGCGCTCAATATTCCGGCGCGCGCCGTCAGCGCCTATGCCTGGCAGCTTGATCCTCCGGACTTCCATGCAGTGTTCGAGGTTTTCCTCGATGGCGGATGGTGGCTCGTTGACCCGACGCGGCTTGCGCCGGTCGAGGGTCTGGTGCGGATCGGCATCGGGCGCGACGCGGCCGACATCGCCTTCCTGACGACGACGGGGCCGTGCATGAGCGTGTCGCAGAGCGTGACCGTAGCCGCCGGCGCGATTGCAGCCTGATCCTCTCGATCAGGCCTTGAGCCGGTCGGCGCGTTGCGGATTGTTGGCGTTGAGCCAGGCATCCGTCATCGGCGTCATCCAGCGGCATGCATGGTCGATGAACACCAGCGCTTTCATGGCGTCGGGCGAGGGCCGTGTCGCCATCGCATAGGCCATCCCGATATCTCGCGTGCGGTTGGGATAGTTCAGCGTGAACAGGTCGCGCCGCAGGTCCGCGTCTTCGGTGTAGATCTGCTCACGCTCGGTCACGAGGGCAAAGCCTGCGGCGAGTACCGCATGCCCCGCATCCATCGCAGCCGCCCGCACCCGCTCAGGCGAGCGCGCAGCGGCCAGACGCCCGGCTGCGTTCAGCATGCGCGGACGGAAGCCAAGGATGTCGCCGTTCATGACGGCGGAATCGAGCTTCTGCGGTGCCAGCATGCGCGTCATGTTGCGGCCGGCGATACAGACCGCGTTGACCGCGAGGCGGAAGCGGGCAGGCGAGAAGGCACCATCTGTCGTGAACACGTCTTTCCACGAGAAGACTGCAATCGCTACGCGGCCGACGCGCGGATGACGGCGGCGAAGTTGCGCGGCCAGCGCGCTCTCCCAGCTGTCGCTGCCCTGACGCTCATGATGCGTCGCGCCGAGGCGCAAGAGTATAAAGACGGCGAGACCGCCGGGCCGCCCGCGTGCTGCGGGGCCGGAGAGATAGACGGAATGAAGATGCTCGCCAAAACGCTCCAGCGCGGCATCGGCTGCTTCGTCTCCGGCTTCGAGAGCGGGTTGGGCGATCTGTTCGCGCGCGATGGCCGCGTTGGTTACACGGCCCCAGTGATCCTGGGGCCAGAAGGCGCCGCGCAGTCGAACCGTGTGGCCCATACGCTACTCCCGTCTATGCCCGTTGAGAGTTGCACTCCCCGGGCCACGCCTCCCACTCCCTGCCATGTCGCGCTTTTGACGCTGCGCCACCACGGCTTCGGTCGTAAACAAAACGTTAAGTCAGGCGCAGCAGAGCGCAAGGAGATTCATCCGCGCGAACGGCAATTAAGTTATGGCTGACCATGACACGCGGCGTTCATAGAGGTTAATGGCGAGAGACCCGCCACTGCTGAACACGCTGCGCGCCTACTCGAAAATGATCTTCGGCTCCGGTTTGTTCGGCGCTGCGCCTAGCGCTTCGCTCACGGCGTCGGCGAGCAGGCGAAAAGCCTCGGCGGCGCTTGATGCGCCGGTGGCTGCGGGCACGCCTGCGTCTCCGCCTTCGCGCAGGGCAGGCAGGATGGGCAGGGCGCCGAGGAAGGGCACGCCGAGTTCGGCGGCTGTCCGCTCTGCGCCGCCCTGTCCGAATATGTAGGCGCGCGATCCGTCGGGCTGCTCGAACCACGCCATGTTCTCGATCACGCCCAGTACGGGTACTGCCGTCTTGCGGAACATGCCGACGCCGCGCCGTACATCGGCCAGCGCCACTTCCTGCGGCGTAGAGACGATCACCGCGCCATCAAGCGGCAGCTTCTGCACCAGCGTGAGTTGGACTTCGCCTGTGCCGGGCGGCGTGTCGATGAACAAGAGGTCGAGATCGCCCCAGTCGGTGTCGGTGATCAGCTGGCTCACCGCCGACATCACCATCGGTCCGCGCCAGACGACGGCCTGATCCGGATCGACAAGATAGCCGATCGACATGGTGGCGAGGCCATGCGCCATCACCGGCTGCATGCGCTTGCCCTTCACATCGGGCTTTACGCCGACCGTGCCCAGCATGGTCGGCAGCGATGGCCCGAACACATCGGCGTCGAGCAGTCCGACGCGAAGCCCGCTGCGCGCCGCGGCCACGGCGAGGTTCACAGCGACGGTGGATTTGCCAACCCCGCCCTTGGCGGATGCGACCGCGATGATACCGCGCGCAGGGCGCGTGATCGGCAGTTGTCCCGGCGGGGGCGCGGGAAGCGGCCGCGAGGCTGACGCTGCCGGCACGCTACGTGCGCCTGTCGTCGCTTCGGCCGTCAGGACAGCTGTTACGGCGCTGACCCCCTGCGCCTTTGTGGCGGCCGATTCAGCGGCCTTCCGAAGCGGCTCGTCCGCCGCGCCCACCGCTGTCTCGATCACGAAGCCGACCTTGCCGTCTGGCCGTACAACCAGCCCGCTGACGCGGCCTGAGGCGACAAGGCCCTTGCCGCTGACAGGATCCTTCACGGCGTCGAGTGCGGCGCGAACGCGCTGTTCAAGACCGGGTGTGTCGCTGGGCGAGGGCATGGGCGGAGAGGCTTCAAGGAGGCCGGTTAACCGCTCTGATATCAGACTTTCCCTGCGCCGCCAAAGCGACGCACAATCATCCTTGCAAGGCCACGGACGATGTAGGGTGCCTGGCGCGCGTCCCTCAGGACCACGCCCAGGGCGTCAACGGGTTTTCCGCCTTTCAGCGCCACCATGAAGTCGATCCACACGATCCGCGAGCGCGTGGTGAATCGGTGACGTTTCACCGTCGCTGCGTCGTTCTTCGAGAGCCGGCCCGATGCGAGCAGACGGTCATCACTGTCCTCAAGCGCGGCCAGTTCCCTGCGACCATGCTTGAGCGACAGGGAGTCGCCTCGCATTACGCTCACATAGCCGGCCCACCGGACAAGTCGCATCCTGGCACCAAGGCTCAGCGCACGCGCATAGAGGTCGTAGTCCTCTCCCAGGCGCATGGCTTCGTCATAGGCAAGGCCATGCTTCTCGAGGAAGTCGCGGCGCATCAGCGGCTTCAGGAAGCCCATCTCGCGGCGCAGGCGCGAGGCCTTCGTGACATTGCTCTCGACAAAGCTGCCGAACGAAACATCAAAAGAGGCGGCATTGTCCCGAAACCAGAGAAGCTTGCCGGTGGCAAGCGGCTGCCCCTCGGAAATCTGAAGCAGGTCGTCAGCGATGAGATCATGACCGCCGCCTGCATGTTGGAGGAGAGTCCCGAGCCTGCCCGGCTGCATGAAATCGTCGGAATCCAGGACGCAGATCCAGGGCGCGCGGCTGGCTGCGATCGCAGCGTTCCGCGCGGCGGCGGGTCCAGCATTCCGATCGAGCGCGAAGACCTTCAGCCGCCCCGATCCGTCATCGGCCGCGCACGCCCCGCGGAGCGTTGCTTCGGCGTCGGCCGAGGCGTCGTCGACCACAATCACTTCGGCGACTTCCGGCTGCGCCAATGCGCTGGAGACGGCGCGCCCGATCGTCGCGGCGGCGCGCCAGGCCGCGATGACCACGGTGACGAATTGCATCGAAGCCGGTTGTGCGGGGTCGCCTTCAACCTCACGGAACATGGCGAATGAAGTGTCCAGCATCGAGGAATGGCTGCAAGAAGGCCGCCAGACCCGCCAAAAAACCCGCATGGCAAGTAATACTGATTACCCTACTTGGTCAGACTAAAGTCTTCGGAAGACAAAATCACGCGTTCGTCATGCAGAAATACAATCGCGCGACGGGAGAAACTGACTTATTGGGCGGGCTTGAAGGCGCTTTAATGCGTGCTCAACTACAATGCGACAGAAATTTCCCGAACAACGCCAGCAAGGAGGGCCCTATGCCCTGGAACGACAACAAGGGCAGTGGGGGCGGTGGCCCCTGGGGCAGCAGCGGTTCCGGATCTGGCGGCGGCAATGGCGATAGCCCTTGGGGCAGGCCGGGCGGCGGATCTGGCGGTCAGAAGCCGCCGGGCGGCCCGGGCGCGGGCGCGAAGGATCGCCCCGACCTCGAGGACACGCTTCGCCGCATGCAGGAGCGCTTCCGCCGCAAGGGCGGCGGCGGCAATGGAAGTGGCCCCGGCGGCGGCGCAGGTCGCGGCGGCCGCGGCTTCGGCGTCACCGGCCTTGCGATCCTGCTCGTCATTGCGATCGTTGGCTGGGTCTTTACCGGGATCTATCAGGTGGACGAACGCCAGCGCGCCGTCGTGCTCCGTTTCGGCACGTTCGCGCGCTTCGAGGACCCCGGCTTCAAGGTTCGCCTGCCCAGCCCGATCGAGCAGCACTACATCGTCGAGGTGAATACCGAAAAGCGCACGGCCATCGGCGGCGAAGACCAGTCCAACCTTATGCTGACCGGCGACGAGAACATCGTTGACATCGGCTTCGTCATCAACTGGCGCATCTACGACCCGCGCAAGTACTTGTTCAACGTGGTCGACGAAGAGGGCGGCCGCAACGTTCTGATCGAGCAGATCGGCGAGAGCGCGATGCGCGAGATCGTCGGCACCTCTGCCTTCGAGCCGATCACCACTGGTGACCGTACTGGCGTCGAGACGCGCGTGCGCGCGTTGATGCAGCAGACGCTCAATTCCTACGATTCCGGCGTGGAGATCATCTCCATCGCGATTGGCAAGGCGACCGCGCCGGACGAAGTTGCCGAGGTCCAGCGTCAGGTTTCCGGCGCCGAGCAGAACAAGGCCAAGCGAGAAGCCGACGCCATCGCTCACCGCAACCGGGTCGTGCCCCAGGCCGAAGGCCAGGCGCGCGCCCGGCTGCAACAGGCGGAAGGCTACAAGACCGCCCGCGTCTCGGAGGCGCGCGGTGAGGCGGATCGCTTCAACCTGATCTATGATGAGTACCGGGCCGCTCCACGCGTCACGCGTGAACGCATGTTCCTCGAGATGATGGAAACAGTGCTGGGCCGGACGGACAACGTCATTCTCGACAACAAGTCAGGCGCAGTCCCGGTCATTCCGCTGGACGTGCTCCGTGGACGCCAGCCGGCGCCGACGACGGGACAATAGTCATGCAACAACGCACCCTTGTTATCGGCGGGATCATCGCAGCCATCGCGCTGATCATCCTCGCCAACGCCCTTTACATCGTGCCTGTCGACAAGCAGGCGATCGTGATCCGCGTCGGCTCGGCGCAGTACACGGTCAACGCCAGCGAAAAGAGCGAGCTGCCCAACTACGGCGCCGGGCTTCACCTGAAGATTCCGCTTGTCGACGATGTTCGCTTCTATGAGAAGCGCAACCTCGGCTACGATCTGGATGCGGCCGAAGTCATCGCAGCCGACCAGCAGCGTCTCAACGTCGACGCCATCGCACGCTGGCGGATCAAGAACCCACTGCAGTATTTCCGCGCCGCGGGCGGAAACGGCGAGCAGCAACTTGGCCTGCGCTTCACGGCCGCCCTGCGCGGCGAGCTCGGCAAGGTCTCGCAGCCCGACATCATCGCCGGGCAGCGCGCAACCCTGATGCAGCGCGTGCGCACGGCGCTGCAGGCGCAGATGAACACGCTCGGCATCGAGATCATCGACGTCCGCATTCGCCAGGCCGACCTGCCGGAAGCGAACTCGCAGCGGGTCTATGATCGCATGAAGTCGCAGCTGCAGCAGAAGATCAGCCAGTACAATGCGGAAGGCGAGGGTCTCTTCGCCTCGATCACCGCCGAAGCCGATGCGCAGGCGCGGGTCATCGTCGCCGAAGCCGAACAACAGGCCCAGCGCCTGGAAGGTGAAGGCGACGCCGAGCGTAACCGCATCTTCGCCGCCGCCTATGGCAAGGACGCGGAGTTCTTCGCTTTCTACCGGTCGCTGCTCGCCTACGAGAATTCGATCAAGGCGGGCACGCCGTTCGTGCTGTCGCCCGACAGCGAGTTCTTCAAATACATGCGAAGCTCGACGCCGCGCTGAGGCAAGCCGACCAATCGTGAAAGGCCCGCCGGGTACGAGCGGGCCTTTTCATTTCACGCCTACCGCCGCTTCCTTGGCTCGGTCGGAAGCTCGGCGAATTCCTGCTCGGTCAGAATCGCGTTCTCGACGATCAGCCAGTCGCCGTTGTCGCGCTGGCTGAGCTCGACGGTGAAGACGTCGCCGAGATCGGATGTTGCCACCTTCACGACGGCGTCGCGTCCCTCATAGCGCGGGCCATCGACCTTGCCGCCCTCGCGGCTGATATAATGTACCATCTGCGGCGCGAAGATGCCCTGCCATGCGTCGCTTTCCGGGCCATCGGCGAGCGCATCCTTGATCGCGTCCATGTTGATCTGGTCCACCAGCGGCAGCATGCGTGCGAGGTCCTTGGCGTTGTAGGCTTCAACGAAGGCGCGTGCGACGGATACGGGGTCCTTCATGTCAGCCGGCGCCGGCTCGCCGCTGCAGGCAGCAAGGATGGCGATGACAGCGCCGGCGATCGACCGCCTCATGCCGCCAACCAGGCCGGCTTCGCGAAGGGCAGGTCGAGATCGCGCGCGACGGCGGCGTGCGCGATCTTGCCTTCGGCGACGTTGAGACCTTCCGCCAGATGCCTGTCCGCCTTCAGCGCCGACCTGGTGCCCTTGTTCGCAAGGTCAAGGGCGAACGGTAAGGTCACATTGTTGAGCGCGTAGGTGGACGTGCGCGGTACGGCGCCCGGCATGTTGGCGACGCAATAGTGCAGGATGCCGTCGACCTCGTAGATCGGGTCGTCATGGGTAGTTGGGCGCGATGTCTCAAAGCATCCCCCCTGATCGATCGAAATGTCGACCAGCACGGCGCCGGGCCGCATCTGCCTCAGGTGGGCGCGCGTGATCAGTTTGGGCGCCGATGCGCCCGGGATCAGTACGGCGCCGATCACGAGATCCGCCTCGATCACGGCACGGTCGATGGCGGCCTGTGTTGCATAGATGGTGTCGACTGCGCCGGCGAACTGGACATCGAGTTCTTCAAGGCGAGGCATCGAGCGGTCGAACACCGTGACATTGGCGCGCGCGCCATTGGCCATCTCTGCTGCATGAACCCCTGCGACCCCGCCGCCGAGGATCACCACATTGGCCGGCGGCACGCCCGGCACGCCGCCCAGCAGCAGGCCGCGGCCACGTTGCGTCTTCATCAGCGCATAGGCACCGACATTGATCGACATGCGCCCGGCG
>Ga0163144_10016248_pt1 | contig 15260 bp, 17 predicted proteins | sample OliLak19BULKMAT1_FD_123175 | JGI IMG/M metagenome (GOLD analysis project Ga0163144, IMG submission 123175) | Freshwater microbial mat bacterial communities from Lake Vanda, McMurdo Dry Valleys, Antarctica - Oligotrophic Lake LV.19.BULKMAT1 | ecosystem: Environmental > Aquatic > Freshwater >... | reverse complement strand
ATGAAATCGAGTAAATACAATTACCAAGTGGTTCCAGCACCGCACGGGCTATTCACCCTAGACATCATGCTACGCGGCGGAACTTGGGCGGATACCACACGGCAATACGGCTACAGTACGCACAAAGAGGCGAAACGTGGCGGAAGGCGACATGCGATTCTGAATGATGTGAAACCAAAGGAGTGAACGATGAACCGTAGCCCAACACCACCCGGCCATCGCGCTCGCAAGCCCGTCAAGGATTTCACGGGCGTTCGTGTCGGGAGCATGGTCGTCCTGCATCTGGTCGAGCGCGATACGGTTTACCAGCGGCACACTTTGCGCTTTTTATGCGACTGCGGAAAGCAAACCAACTCGACGCTGTGGCATGTAAAAATGCGTAAAAGACAGGACTGCGGTAGATGCCAATAGACCAATACTTGCCCTTTGCTTTAATCGTTTTTCTATATGTCGCAGCGTTATGCGTTTATTTGGCGATAATCTCCCAGAACGATGAGTGATTGACACAATCCCGTGCATCGCGTAAGATGCAATCTGTTTTAATTTGGAGGAAAAAATGGCAAAACTAGCAAAAGTCGAAGGCGATTTGGTTATCAAGCGCGCAGGTGGGAACGAAATTAGTTTCTACGAAGTGGACTTCGTCCTGTCGGACAACGTGAAGGACATCAACCAAGCCCGTGCAATTATCCAAGCAGGCTTAATCGACAACCGTTTAAAACGCGAAGTGGACGGCTATAAGAACTGGCGCACCTGCCAAGTAACCGCCTTCGAGGATACCGACGCCGAAGCTAAGACCACTGAACTCGAATCCGCGCTGATCGAAGCAACGGAAAAGGGATGCCTACCAGAGAACATTGGAATGTATGCCGACGATCTATCAAAAATCAAAGCAATACAGCGTTCTATTACAACTGGAGACAAACGAACCAAGGAATATAAGTTAGCCCGCAAAAAGGAAATACACCTGCTAGAGTCAGGCGAGTAAAACCATGACATACGACTTCAGTAAATGGGAAGAACAAATCCTAGAAGCCATTTCAAACGAAGTAAGCGTAAACAGCTGGTCAGCTGTAAAAGGCAGACCAAGCTTTTCAACGGTCATGCGGTGGCAGGCGGATAATGAAGCATTTGCAATAAAGTGCGCGCGCGCGAGGGAGGCTGCTGGCGAGTCATCTGCTTGTCGTCAGAACGATGTCATCACGGGCGTACTTGACGGCAGCATACCTCCAGAGATTGCCCGCGTCGCCTTATCGGGTTTGCAGTGGCGCGCGTCTAAGTTGGCCAGTAAGCGATATGGTGACAAGCTGGCGATCGCAGGTGATGCGGCTAACCCCATAGCATTGAGTATCGAGGTGGATTTTGCGGCAAATAAGGATAACCCTACCTGAGGCGTTTAGGCTTCTTTTCGCTCCCAAGCGTTTCAAGGTGTTTTACGGCGGACGCGGCGGAGCAAAGAGCCACAACTTTGCGCGCGCCCTACTCGTTATGGGCATGAAGCGGCCATTGCGTGTTCTATGCGCCCGGGAATTACAGAACAGTATTGGTGATTCAGTCCACAAGCTACTAAGCGACCTGATAAGCAGCCACGGGCTAGAAAAATTCTATGAGGTACAGAAGGCGGTGATCAAAGGCAGCAATGGCACTGAGTTTATATTTAAAGGCCTGAAGTACAACAGCAACGAGATTAAATCGACTGAAGGCCTAGATATTGCGTGGATCGAGGAGGCGGAGAAGGTTTCGGATGCATCGTGGGAAATGCTCATTCCAACCATCCGTAAGCCAGAATCAGAAATATGGGTTAGCTACAACACCAAGAACGTCACCGACCCAACACATCAGCGGTTTGTGGTTAACGCGGATGATTCAATGCTCGTTCGCAAAGTATCATGGCGAGATAACCCGTTCTTTCCCGACGTGTTAGAGTTGGAACGCCTGCGCCTGCTAGCGGATGACCCCATTGCATACGCGCACGTTTGGGAGGGCGAGCCTGATACGCGACGCAGCGGCGCTATTTACGCAACGTTAATCGAGCGCGCACGGGAGGAAGGCCGCATCACGAATGTGCCCTATAACCCGGAAGCGCCAGTCATCACGGCATGGGATTTGGGCAAAGCACACGGCACAGCCATATGGTTCGCGCAGATAGTAGGCCGGGAGGAGCGGGTATTTGACTACCACGAGGCATTTGGGGACGATGCAGACATCGAAAAGTTGGCCACGATGATACACGCGAAGGGGTATCTCTATAAAATGCACTACCTGCCGCATGACGGCCTTCACGAGCGCCAGGGCATGAAGGGCAGCATAAGCCACCAGCTAACAGTGGCGGGTATTCGCAACAAGCAAGTACCTAGGGTGTCCGTTCTTGCGGGCATCGAGAAGGGCAAGGCGCTTGTTAAGCGAGCATATATCGACGCGAAGCTATGCTCGAACGGCATCCACGCAATGCAGCATTACCATGCAGAATATGACGAGAATCGCCTGAAGTTTAAAGATTCGCCGTATGATGACTGGAGCGCGGACGCATCAGATGCATGGCGTTATCTAGCGTTGGTATTGGGTACGGAGAACGCCGGAACACAGACTAAACCACAAGTTCGCCAAGTGCTTACCACCACCAGAACGATGCAGCGCGGCAAGATAAAGCTAGGACGCACAAGCTAGTTGCATTTCACAAATGCATGTTGTACAATCCGCTGATATAATAAACGGAAGCAATTAACGCGATAGGGGATACAATATGGGCATGTTCAAGGGACCGCCTAAGTTAGCAGAGCAGCAGGCGCAACTAAAGAAATCAGCTGATGAAGCAGCCCGCGCCGAACGCGATAAAGCCGCCGCTGAAATGGCCGCGAAGGAAAACCAAGCCATTGCCGCCCGCGAAGCAGACCAGTCAGCCCGCACTGCATTTGTTGGCAACGTGTTGGAGGATTCGGAAGAAAGCCGCCGCAAATATCTCAAAAAGGTTTAGCGTGGATTATAAAAAACTCATAAAACAGTTCGATACCAAGAAGGCTGCTCGCTCTAATTTTGATGCTATGTATCAGGTAATCGGCGAATACATTTCTATGAACAAGCAGGACTTTCAGGGTCAGCCCAGTAACGGGCAGTTCCTAGTGGACCGAATCTTTGATGCCACTGGACCATTCGCAGCAACCAACAGTGCAAGTTCATTGCTTGGTATGTTGTGGCCGGGAGCCGCCGCCAATACGTTCGAGATAGCGCCGGTTGATGAGGATACGAAAGAGGATGACTTCTTTCTTCGTGCCAACAAAAAGATTCACGCGGCGTTTGATGACCCTAAATCTAACATGGCTGAGGCGCTGGACGAATACATGAGCGACCAGATTATATTCGGCACATCGGGCGTGGGTGTTGAGAATGGCGACGACACCAAGCTATATTTTACAGCGTATGGCGTGAAAGAGATTTACCCCGTGTGCGGCAAGGGCGGGCGGATTGTTGGCTTCCACATGCTGTTTGAGTGGGATGTCGAGCGCGTGGTGGCAGAATACGGCTTAAGCAAATGCAGCCCGCGTGTTCAAAAAGCACACGAAGGCGGCAAGCTGGATGAAAAGGTGCAGGTGCTGTTCTGCGTTTATCCCAGCAAGGGAAAGAAGGCGGAAAAGGGCAAGTATTCCATGCCGCTACAGGGCGTTCATTTGGATTATAAAGCATGCCATGCGATGAAGGAAGATGGTTACTACGAGTTACCCATCGCTATCGGCAGATTCCGCAAACTGAATTACGAGGAAATGGGCCGCTCGCCTGCAATGAACGCATTACCTGATATTCGCGAGGCAAACGCATTGCGTGAAGCAATCATTATCGCCACCGAGAAGGTGCTGGAAATGCCCAAGGGCGTTATGAGCGATGGAGAGTTCGGCGGCGGCTTTATCGACCAGAGCGCAGGCGCTATCAATGTGTTTAACGCCGTGGGCAATATCGGCGGACAAGCGCCAGTGTTTGACATTGGCAGCCCACCGAACATCCCGTGGGCGGAAAAGCGGCTGGAGAAGCTAGAGCAATCCATCGGGCAGCACTTCATGATTGACCGCCTGCTGGACTTTAACAACGACACGCAGATGACGCTCGGTGAAGCGCAAATACGCGACCAGATGCGTACCGCATCAATGGCAGCCTTGTTCAACCGACAGATTCAAATCATTACGCTTGTGATTGAGCGCGGCGTGGCATTGCTGATGCGCGCCGGTGATTTGGGTGTTGTTCGTGGAAGCGATGAGGAGCGTGCGCTGGTACTCAAGGGAGAGGAACCTTATTACATTCCAGACGTGATTGCCAAGGATTTAGCCGACGGCAAAGACATCTATAAGATTATTTATAAGACGAAGGCCGCCCTTGCGTTTAGCGCCGAGCAGTACATGGCCATTCTAGAGATGTTTAACATCGTGGCGCAGAACGCCCAGATAGAGCCTTCGCTTGTGGCGAGAGTTGATTATCATGCGGCGATCAAGCGGCTAGCGCAAACTCGCGGCATTGACTTTATGCTCAAACCCGACAAGCGGTTTGATGCGGAGATGGAAGCCAAGCAGGAGCAGGCGCAAGCTACACAGGCATTGCAGGCTGGCCAACAGGTAGCAGACATAGCGAACACGGCAGCGGGTGCTGAAAGCCAGATGATGAGATGAAACGGGCTATCACAGAGCAAGACTTTATCGAGGCGTTAAACCGCACCGCCGCTACGCTTGATGGGCAAATCGTTTTGGCGTGCCTTAAAGAGTTCGTGAATTTTGATGGGGATATACTGGCGGGCGACAATATCCAGGCAACCTATGCCAATGCGACGTTACGCCGGGCGTATCTATATTTAAGAAACCGAATAGACTTAGAGCATTTGAAGAAGATAGAATTTAACTATGTAAGAAAGGCACAGACCAATGTCAGACCAGACAGACCAACCAAACCAAGCGACAGGCCAGACGCCAAGCGAACCAAGCCAACCAAGCGCAAGCGATAGCTTCGTCATTCCTGAAAGCTACAAAGACCGTGGCTGGACGGATAAAATCAAAACGTCAGACGACCTATGGAAGACGCTGGATAACGCGCAATCATTGCTTGGCAAGCGCTCTGCTGGCATCCCCGCGACGGATGCTCCGGAGGAAGACTGGCAGAAGTTTTACCAATCATCCCGCCCAGCATCAGCGGATAAGTATGCCCTGCCTGATATTGATGGAGTGCCGGAAAACTTTGACCTAGCGGCGTTTAAGGCCCCGGCGCAAAAGCTAATGTTTGATGCTGGATTGTCGCAAAAGCAAGCAGCAGACCTTTGGAAGCAATACATGGGCGCGGAAATCACAGCATCGGCAGAGCGCGAAAAAGCGTTAGATGGCCAGTATGATGTGGCGCTTGATAAGATGTTTGGCGATAAAAGGGCGGAGGCCGAGCGCATTGCACAGGATGCGATTAAGAACATTTTACCAGAGGATATGCGCGGTTCCATCGCGGCGCTAAGCCAATACCCGGATGCTATGGCAAGCGTGATTAAAATCATCAGCGAGCAAAATGCACAAATCGAGGCTGTGAAGAAACAGTACGGCGCAGAGGGAAGCTTGCCAGGCAGTCAAGGCGGCGCACAAGGAACGCCAATCGCAGACATTGCCAGCAAATTAAGCAAGTTGCGAATGAGTGCTGAACACAAAGACCCATTCCACCCGCAACATGGCAAGGTTAAGCAAGAGGTCAGCGAACTGTCGCAGCAGGTGCAGCAGCATTATAATCGTTGATACCACAGAAATGATGTGTTATTATAACCGCCAATGAGGAAATTATATGGTCCCGATGACAAGTATCGAAATGCTGGCCGACATTCTTAAGTTCGCCAAGGATTTACAGCCGCTGCTATCTGCACGCCTTGCTAAACTTTCAGAGGTAGAATAATGGGAACCTTTATCGATAGCCGCACCAATACGCTCACGGCGGAGAATACGTTCGGCGATCCTATAGCTGCAAAGCGCGGTGGCATCCTTACGCTATCAGGAACGTGGACGGCGACTGTTTCCCTACAGCGGCGCGGCGCAAACGCTGTGTGGGTGGACGTTACCAATAACAGCGGCACAGCCACCACGTTCACCGCCAACGGAACATACACTGTTTCACCAATGGATGTACCGGCTAATTTCCGTTTTGGTGTTAAGACGGGCAACTTCACTAGCGGCTCGATTGTGGGCACGATCGAGGCAATCTAATGCCTTTGGTCACGCAGTATGGCGGCATCGTTGGCGAAAACCCAGCGACTTCACCCTTACCACCATCAACAGCACGCTATCGCTAATCTTTGATGGCCTCGGCAGCCGGTGGTTAGAAACAGGGCGGTCAACTAATGCGTAAGCCGCTACTAACAGTAATCAAAAATAATTACTTGCCTAATCTGTAGATTAACGTTATTATGTTCGTGATGGACACGCAATAGGCCCCATCTGACACGGCTAAATGCCCAGAGATTCGCCCGCCGTTAGGTGGATACCGGCTCGAAACAATAAATTGTTTTTAGTCATATTCATTTTAACAAGGGGTACTTATGGTACAATCTATTGATAATGCGCTTGTTGTCGAGTTTTCGGGAATGGTGCATGAAGCCGCGCAGCAACAAATCTCGCGCCTTCGTCCTTACACTAAAATCATGCAAATGTCGGGTGATACTTGGGCTTATGATGGCCTCGGCACAGTCGAAATGCGCGAAATCGTTGGCCGCAACCCTCGCGTTGTGTTTGACGACATTGCTCACCTACGTCGCAGAATCAACCGCAAACGCTTTGCTGTGGCGCTGCCGATTGATGCTTCGGATATCCGTGGTTCGCTGCTTAACCCGCAGAACGACTACGCCAGCGCAATCAGCAAGGCCGCCCTGCGTGAATACGACCGCGTAATTTACCAAGCTGCTTTTGCCGACGTTGCAACGGGCCGTGACTTTGAAACCAACGTAACCGCCACTAACGACGGTGTTTTGGTTGTTGATGCAACGGCTGGCCTTACTTACGAAAAGCTACTCGAAATCAAACAAAACTTTATCGACAACAGTGTCGGGATTGATTTGGGCGAAAGAGTTTTCATCACTGCAACCGGTGCGGAACATACCCGCATGATGCGTGAGAACGAACTTACTTCGGGTGACTTTAGCCGCAACTTCGTCGTGGACAAAGGAACGATTAGCCAAGCCCTCGGCATGGACATCCTACTGTTCGCTGCGAACGATGCAAAACCCGTTATCCCTGTTGCTTCTTCTCAGCGCGCGTTAATGGTCGGGTCTGACCGTGGCATTGCTTTGGGTATTTCCAAGGAGATGGAAATCAAGATTCAGGAACGTACTGACCACCATGAAACTATGCAAATCGTAGTTACTATGCAAATCGGCGCAGTTCGTACTGAAGGCAAATTGCTACAACGCGTGAACGTAACCGCATAAGATAGGTAATATTATGAGCCTTACTTTTGAAAATCGGATTAATAACCTCGAGCGTTTTGAGTTTATTGATGCTGGCGCTACCTTAACCGTCAACGCAAGCCAGCACGCTGGCCGCGCTGTTCGGTTAAACGTAGCGGCTGGTTCCGTGGTTACGTTGCCTGCTGCTACTGGCACGGGCAACCAATACTTTTTCTTGGTGACGACTACAGTAACCAGCAACGCCAGCATAGTGAAAGTGGCTAACGCTACCGACGTTATGGCCGGGATTGCTGCTGTAGGCGCAACCACCTCTGGCACGTTCGCCACGGCGGCTGCATCGGATACCATTTCTATGAATGGCACGACTACCGGTGGCATTATCGGCTCGTATATTGAGGTTGTGGACGTTGCTTCGGGCATCTTCCGCGTCGCAGTTTACGCAGTGGGTTCTGGCACGGCAGTCACTGTCTTCAGTGCAACAGTTTAATATTAGGAGTTTTATATGCCAATCGAAAATAAATATACTGAATCGGCGATTGTCGCGGGCAAGCTTCCCTCGGCTTTCAAATCTGGCGGCGGCGGGGATACCTTTACCCTTGCTGGCGTAGTAGCGGTAGCGGTAGCGGATGACGACGGAAGTGTTTACCGTGTGTTCAAAAGCGTTCCTGCCAACTTTGTTCCCATCAACATGACTGTCCAAAACACCGCGATTACTGGTGGTACGGCCTACGAGTTTGGCCTGTACCGTGAGAATCTCGGCGCAGTTGTAGATGCTGATGCTTTGGCTGCAACGATTACGATGGCTACCGCACGTACCGTTGCAACGAGCAACAACGTCGGCCTGACTACGCTGACGCTGGGTGAGCTGAAAACGCTTGCTGTACTTTCTGCATCATCTAACCCAGACGAAGCATACGACATTTGCCTAACGGCAACGACCGTAGGCAGCGCTGCTGGTACTATCGCTGTGATTGCTACCTTCGTAGCAGCCTAGCTTTATTGGCGGGGTAGGGTTTAGCCTTTTCCCTATCCCGCCTTTTTCTTTTGAGGTTGTGAATGTCAGTTACATCAAGCACTGCTATCTGCAATCTTGCCCTTGATTTAGTGCAGGGCGACCGTGTATCAGATATATCATCGCCACAAACACCGATCGAGGAACTATGCGCCCGATGGTACGACCACACCCGCCGCAAGCTGTTACGCCAGCACCCATGGAACTTTGCTATCAAGCGCGTGATTTTAGCCGCTTCCGTCACAGCGCCGGTATTTGGTTCTGATAAGAAATTCCCAGTGCCCGCTGATTTCCTTCGCTTGCTTCATCTAATGGATGAGGATAGCCGGATTATCGCTACCAAAAACTACCAATTCGAAGACCGCGCCATTATGGTTGAGGACGTGGCCACATCAGTCCGAATGGTTTACATCGCAGACGAAGAAGACGTGACAAAGTTTGATGATTTGTTTGTTGATTTGATGGCGGTAGAACTGGCCTTGTCGATTGCCTTTAAGGTGACGCAGAGCAATAGCGATTTTGAGCGCTTGGCGGCCATGCGGAAAACCTTGATAGTGGCGGCGAAATCAATCGACGGGCAAGAGCGTCCACCTGAATCGAGAGTAAGCAGCAACAACCGCCGGGTGCGTATGTATCTAGGTTCACGCGCCGCTAACGTGCATGGGTTCTAATGGTACAGGTAAACTCATCTTATCCCGACCTTTCTGGCGGAGAGATTTCCCCTAAATACTGGGGCAGGCATGATTTGCAGATTTTCTACAAAGGGCTGCGCCGCGCGCGCAACTTCATTACCGAATCAGCTGGCGGCGCGTTTTTTCGTCCCGGCTTTTATTACGGCAACGGAACCCGCAATAACTTGCAGGCATGGCTAACAGAGTTTCGCTTTACCGACAGCACATCCTTTGCCATGGAATTTACCACCAACGCTATTCGCTTCTATCGCAATGATGGGCAGGTGAGGTTTGCTAGCCAAGCCATTAGCGGCATCTCAAAAGCTAATCCGGCTGTGGTTACCTACGTTGGGGCCGATACCTACGTGAACGGCGACAGGGTGGTTATTTCCGGCGTTGTGGGCATGGTTCAAGTAAACAACATTGAGTTTACGGTTGCAGGCTTAGATGCTGTGGCGAACACTTTCCAGCTATCCGGAATCAATTCTACGGCTTACACAGCCTATGGCAGCGGAGGCATTGTCGAGAAAATTATGGAAATCACAACGACCTACGCGGCGGCGGATATTCCTCAGTTAAAGATGGCGCAAGAGAAGAATGTTTTATATATCGCCCATCCCAATTATAATCCTAAAAAGCTAACCTACACAAGCCCGACCAGCTGGGCCTTTGCCGACCATTCACCAACGAGAAAAAGCCGGAACAATGCTCAAGTCATCAGCGCCGTAAGCCTTGCCAACCCTGGAGTCGTGACTTACACGGGCAGCGATTCATTTGCTAACGGTGACACCGTATTCATTAGCAGCGCGGCGGGCATGACGGAAATAAACGACAGAGATTATACCGTGGCGGGATTAAATGCTGTGGCAAATACGTTTCAGCTATCGGGCGTTGATACTACTGGTTACGCTGCATATACGGGCGGGGGAATTGTTCGCAAGGTCGTAACCACCGCCGCACCCTTTTTAAGCGCAGGCGAGTTCCCCGGCGCGGTTGGCTTTTATGAGCGGCGCTTATATTACGCAGGCAGCACAAACAAGCCGAACACTGTGTATGGCAGCGCTTCGGGTAAATTAGATGATTTTACCTTGCAAATAAACCCGATCGAAACGCCTGAAGATGATGAGGGCATTGAGTATGCAGTGTTCGGAGCAACGCTAATTGAATGGCTGCGCTCCACTGAAAAATTCTTAGTTATCGGCGCGAATAATGACATTTTACTTGCGTCCGGCGGCATTGACGATGTTATCACTCCAAGCAGCATTTCCATCCGGCCAACCAATAGCTATGGCAGCGCTGATGTTACGGCTATCGGCAGGGGTTCTAAGCTTTACTATTTGCAGACCGACGCAGAAACATTGCGCTCATTCCAGTATAGTTTTGAGCAAGACCAATATGTGCCAATAAACAGAAACGAAGTAGCGCCGCATATAACCGAATCCGGCATAGCGCAGTTTGATTATCTTGAGGCCACTACGGAAATACTTTGGGGCGTAAGGAACGATGGAAAGCTGGCCGGAATGACGGTAAGTGCCACCGAGGATGTTTCGGGCTGGCATTTGCACACCACAGCGGGTAAATTCAAAAGCGCATGCACTCTTGTTCGCAAAGGAAAAGACTCGCAATTATGGGCATGTGTCGAACGTACTGTGAACGGCGTGCCAAGATATAGCATCGAGTTTCAAACCGATTTAGTGGGTTATCCATTTACAGAGGACTTCTTTACCAATTCAAGCGCGGCCGACAACACTCGGTGGCTTAATATGATTTATGAGGCGCAAAAGGATTCAGTGTTTTTAGACAGCGCACTCACTTACAACGGCGCGGCACTGTCTACTCAAACGCTTACACCTGCGGCAGTGTCGGGCGCGAGCGTAGTCTTTACGGCGGGTGGCGCGATATTCGACGCTGCGATGATTGGTAGGCAATTAATTCGCAAATCCATCACCGGCGATGAAAAAGGTCTGGCGCAGATTACCGCCTTTACAAATACCACAACCGTCACTTGTGAAATACTGGAAGCGTTCAACAGCACTTCGGCCATACCAGCCGGGCAATGGATACTCAGCGCAAACACAGTGCAGGGCGTAAACCATTTAGAAGGGCTAACCGTGAGCGTGGTGGCGGATGGCGCGCAACATCCTGACGTGGTAGTGACGAACGGCGTGGTAACCTTAAACCGCCAAGCTGGGGTGTTTCATGTCGGACTATCTTATTCAGGCGAAATTGAAACCAATGAGTTAGAGGGCGGCGGAACAAATGGTGTTGCACAGACAAAAGTAAAATCATTGCAACAGGTGGGCGTTCGCTTTCTAAATTCGCTGTATGCTAAGTTCGGCTCTAACCGCTACCGCATGAATCAAATCGAGGGCCGCACCGCCAGCATGCGTATGGACCGCCCGCCTGTTCCCTTTACTGGCGACGGCGTTTATAAATACACCAACGACATCAGCGGCGAACGTCAAGCCGGGTGGACCCGTAATAAAAGAATAGTAATTCTTCAAGATTTACCATTTCCATGCTATATACAGTTGATTGTCCCTTATTTCTCGGTATCAAACTGATGATGATTCCATTCAAAAAAGAACATTTAGAGTGCATGGAAATACGCGAGCATGAGCGCGCGATACTGGCGCAAGATGTGCATAAGGGCGAGGGGCTAGAGCAATCCGTAATCGCCCGAACCGTGATTGTTAATGGGCAAATTGTTGCCTGCTATGGCATAGCCATTAATGTTTTTGGTAGCGGCGACGTGTGGCTGATTCCATCCATTCACCTACCTAAGCACCGAATCACATTCTTGCGGTACGTCACTGATTTAATACGCGACTGGCAAGCTGTGCTGGATATTAAGCGTATGCAAACTGCGTCACCAGATGATGTAATGCACAATCGATACATGAAGTTTTTGGGCTTTGAGTGCGAAGGCACAATGAAAAAATATGCTTTGGGCGTAGATTATAAGATGTGGGGTAGATTGTGGGAATAGAAACAGCGTTAATCGCGGCAGGTGTGAGCGCAAGTACGGCGGCGGCGGTTGGAACGGCCAGCACCATCTTTTCCACCCTTTCCGCAGCCAGCTCCTTTTTAGGCGGCATAAAAGCCAACACAGCAGCTAAAAATCAAGCTGTAACCGCGCAGGCAGAGGCTAACCTAAAGGCAGAGGAAACCGCGCGCGCAGGCGTAAGGGAAGCAAAGTTTGTGGGTGCAGAGGCCCGCTCAATTCAGCGTCGCCAAAAGCTAGCGTATCTCAAATCAGGAGTTGACCTTGAAGGCTCGCCGCTGTTGGTGATGGAGGCAACACGCCGCGCAGGGCTGGATAACGTAGAGGAAACCTTGCGGGCCGGTGGGTTAAGCGCGGGCGCGCAGATTCAAGAAGGACGAAGCCGCGCCACGGCGTTGCGGTCATCTGGCCGCGCTGCGTTTATGTCCGGCTTGGGCAACGCTGCAGGCACGTTGGGGAGGGCCTTATAATGCCAGCTATTCCCGGCTACACTCGTGGCATCGTTCAGCAGGCGCAAATTGCCAACACGGTCAATCCTAGCGCTATTTCCGATGCAGCTTCCGGCTTTAACGCTGCCGCACAAGGGATTGGGGCGGCGGCTCAAGTAAGCATGAAGATAAAGGAAGCTGACGATAAGGCATCGCTTAACGAAATTGTTTTAACCCGCGAACGGGAAAAGATTGATTTTTACGAAACGGCAAAGAAGAATTACGAAGGCAAGCCAGACGGTTATGCCACATTTATTGAAGCGGAAATGAAGCGCAAGGACGAAGGAATAAAAACCAATCTACCGCCCGATTTGCAAAAAGCATTTAGCAAAACGGTGATGGAATACAATGTTCGGGATTATAAAGAAAACCTGAATTGGGAAACGGAGCGCAAAATCGCTGTAGTGGGCGACAAGCTGGGGCGTTCGGCGGAAACCGTATCATCGCTTGCCTACGAATACGCGCGCACAGGAAAATCGTTTAATGAACTCGTGCCGCAAATGGACGCCACCCTAATCGCGGGCGATGGCACAATAGACAATCTCAAGTTGGGCGAGTTCGACGACAAGATGCGCTCCGAAGCGGCTAAAAACTACCTAACTGGATTGCAAACCCGCGACCCGCAGGCGGCGCAAGAGTTGCTTAATTCCGGCGATTTTAGCCAGTACCTAAAGCCTGACGACTTAATGAAGGCTAGCAAGGCTATCTGGGATGCAACGCCCGATATTATGAAGCTGGAGGCATTGCAAGGGCAAGGCGTTCCCGGCGGCCCGCAAAACCTTCGCGCGGTTATTGAGCGCAGCGAGGGCGGATTTGTTCCAACCGATGGCGCATCTGGCCAACCGGCTATTTACGGCATCAACAAGGGATCGTTCCCCAAAGAGTTTATTCAGGCACAAAAAATTACCCAAGAGCAAGGCGAGCAAGCGGGCAAGGATTATGCTTGGGAGTTTTATCAAAAAGAGTTCATAAAGCCCAACGGCATTGATAAGCTACGGCCAGAAGTGCAGGACGTGGTGGCGGATGGTGTTGTAAACCATTGGAGCGGATTCAGAGCAAAGCTACTGGCCGCCGCTAAAGATGGCGCTAGCCGTGACGAATTAATCGAAATGCGTCGGGATGAATACCAGCGGCTTGGTGCTAAAAAGGAATATGCACCCTCGCTTAAAGGATGGATGCAGCGCCTCGACAACTTGCAGGGCGGCGGCACAGGAACGGCTTACGATACTATGTCGCCGGGCGAACGGATGGGCGAGAAGTACAAGATACAAAAAAACATCCGCGATGATTCCGCTATGGCCGCGCAGCAATACGGGGCCACCACACCCGACCAAATGGTGGCTATTCAGGGGCGGCTTGGTATTCCGCCGCGCTTTGCACAGGTCATCAACAAAGACGATGCATTGCAGATGATGCAGGAAGTGTCGCAATTTGAAAATGGCGATGATGTTATTGCTTTCGTTAGTAAAATATCGGAAGAATACGGCCCCTATAAAACAAACGCATTGCAGGATTTAAGGCAAAAAAGCGATATGAAGCCCGCAACAGAGGCGGCGCTGGACATTGCTTCGCTGGGCGTTGCAGATTATAAGCAGCATGTGGACCTGCTTTTTAAGGCCGGTAAATTTGGCGATGATGTTGTGGGCAAAGCATTTACCAACAATGGTTACAAGGCCGCGCAAATCAATGAAAACGTGCAAACCAAGTTTTTGCCATATCTAACCGCCATGCAGAACGAAGGCGATGACGGGGTGGAAGACCGCCGCAATGTTATCATTGCATTGGCGAAGTCGCGCATGAACCAAACACTTGATGGCGACTACAGCGAAGCGGTGGAATTTGCGCTTCAGCCTATTTCAGAGCGATACGCCATTCGTCAATCCAATGGGGTGGAGTTTCGCGTTCCTATGCAGCACCAGCCAGATGCAGTAGAAAATGCAGTCGATGATATTATTAGCAAGAACCTTAAAGAAATGGTTAAGGACTCAGGCAACGATGCTTATCGGTACAATGGGGAGGTTAAGCCCTTTTTGTCGCCCGATGAAGACGGAATTATGTTCCGCGATATGAATAACGAAACGCTTGTCGATAAAGCCGGGCAGGAAATTCTTTTTACATTTCAGGAAATGATGACAAAAGAAGCCATTAAAAAGGGCGAGCGGGAAGAAGTGCGGCGCAAAATACGCATGGGCATCAACAAATATCAGGGGCCATTGGTGTAATGTTTGTAACCCGCCGCCGCCCGCCGAACGTCGAGCCGACCATGCTAGGGCAAGCCGCGCAGAAATCAGCTGTGTTTAATCCTAAAACCTCCGCCGTGGTTGGCGCGTTTGCCAGCGAAGCGACGTTGGGTGTAGGCACGGGCAATGCGGATGTGATTGCATCGCGTGTTAAAATCGCACAAGAAATAGGCGCAAAGCTAACAAAAGAAGAATATGCTGCATCTGAATACAGGAGCGATGGCCTCCAGTGGTACGATGGATTAACGCAAGAATCTGCCAAAGTGTCGCAAGAGTTTAACGACAGAACATCCCGCAACCAAGGCATCATTAGCGATGCATCAACCTCGCAAGCCATACTAGGATTTACCGCCGGATTCGCGGCGGGTGTGGTGGAGCCTAAAAACGTATTAGCGGGTGTTGGCGCGGCGGCAGTATTAGGCCCATTGGGTGCAACTGGCGTT
>Ga0163144_10016247_pt1 | contig 15260 bp, 11 predicted proteins | sample OliLak19BULKMAT1_FD_123175 | JGI IMG/M metagenome (GOLD analysis project Ga0163144, IMG submission 123175) | Freshwater microbial mat bacterial communities from Lake Vanda, McMurdo Dry Valleys, Antarctica - Oligotrophic Lake LV.19.BULKMAT1 | ecosystem: Environmental > Aquatic > Freshwater >... | reverse complement strand
GCCGGCCCTTGCGCGCGCGCCGGGGGCGGGGGTGGGGGGGCGCGGGGGCGCGGGACCGGAAGCGGGAACGGGAGCGGGCCGGGGGGGGGCATGCCGGGGATCGAAGGCAGGCCACCGGGGCCGGGCATGCCGGGGAGGGTGGGCAGGCAGACGCCGGCAGCGGGAGCGGAGCCGCTGGCGCAGAGCGGGACGCAGCCGCCGAGGACGCTGTCGGGGGCGTGGCCCGCGGCGCAGGCGCCCTGTCCGGGCTTGGAGGGGCCGACGCCGTCGGTGATGCGGACCTTGTAGGCGGCGCGCATGTGCTTCTGGACCTGGGTGTCGGAGATCCAGGCGTAGCCGCCGTCGCCCCACTTCTGGCCCCAGCTGTTGTGAACCAGGAACTGCTTGCGGCCGCCGGCGACGCGGTAACCGGCGAGCACGACGGCGTGGCCCGCGTCGTCGCGCGGCTCGTGGTCGGGGATCACCGAGCCGGGCAACATGGCGCGGTTGGTCCACGCGTCGCTGTCGAGCGAGAAAGAGACCCAGAGCGAGTCGCCGCCGGCGAGCACGGCGCTCATCTCGTCGAGGTCGGCGGGGCGCGACTGGAGCTGCTCGATGGCGGAGATGGTGTAGCGGCCGGCGCTGTCGGCGGCCTTGCGCTCGGTGGTGAGGCGGCCGTCGAAATCGCCGGTGCCGGACGAGACGCCGTAGGCCGAGGTGCACGAGTCGCCGGGTTGGCGGAGGAGCTGGCAGGCCTTGGCGGGGTCGTAGGGCCACGAGGGCTCGAGGGCGATGCGCTCGCCTTCGGTCTGATCGCCCGCGACGCCCATGCTGGAGACGGCATATTTGGACCACACGTGCAGCGCGGAGATGACGTCGCCGCGGCCCATCTTGCGGACGCCGTGATCCATGGCGGTGGAGAGCGAGACGGCGGTGCAGGTGCCGACGGCGCCCTGGTTCTTGACGGGGCCTTCGAGGCCGGTGAGGCGGTGATCGACGAACGGTGGGAGCGGGCCGGTGATGAAGCTCATGCGCGCGATCGGGGCGATGGCGCGGCGGACGGGGGTGTGCTGGCCGCAGTCGAAGGACACCCAGACGCCGGGAGCGACCTCTTTGGGGGCGCACGCGACGCGGCCCTGGAGGCTCTGAACGGCGTTGACGTTGACGGCAGGGGCGGGGGCCCAGGCGGGCTGGTACTGGGGCGGGAAGGTGGAGGCCGGTCGCGTGTCGGCGCGCGAACAGGCGAAGGTGGTGACGGAGAGGGCGGCGACGAGGACAGCGGGCGAGGCTCGCATGGAGATGAACAGGAGACGGGCGGCGGGCGGCGAAGCTCAAGCCACGGGCACGAGATCAACGGCGATCGTGCGGATTTGTGAGAAGCCGCCGTTGCGCGGTGCGTTGCGCGGGGCTCGTCGAGGGCGATCACTCCATGCGCGGCAGCATGATCTTCACCGTGGTGCCGGTGCCCTTCGCGGTATCGACGACGACGCGGCCGCTGTGCTGGTCGACGATCTTGCGCACGATCGCCAAGCCGAGGCCGGTGCCGGCGGCCTTGGTGGTGAAGAAGGGATCGAAGATCTCGGCGAGGATGTTGGCGTCGACGCCGGGGCCGGTGTCGCCGATCGACATCCAGACGTCGTTGCCCTCGCGGCCGACCTTGGCCCAGAGAGTGCCGCCGTCGGGCATGACGTCGAGCGCGTTGACGATCAGGTTGAAGACCACCTGCTTGAGCTTCTCGACGTCGCCGATGGTGAAGGCCTGCGGGTCCAGATCGCGGACGACGTGGACCTTGCGCGCGGCGAGCGCCTCGCTCTCCAGCTCGAGCACGTCGGTGAGGACGCGCGCCAGATCGACAGGCTCCTTGTGCGGGGCGCGCGGGCGGGCGAGCTCGAGGAAGTCGGTGAGCAGGCGCTCCAGGCGCTTGATCTCGCTCTCGACGATGTTGACGCGGCGCTTCATGGGCTCGCGCAGCGGGCTCTCGCCGAGCTTGTCGATGGTGCGACCGAGGAGGTGGAGCTCGAGCACGGCGGCGTTGAGGGGGTTGCGGATCTCGTGCGCCAGGCCGAGCGCGAGCGGCGCCATCGCGTTCAGGGCCTCGGCGTCGGCGACGCGCTTTTCGAGGGCTCTTCGCGCCGTCACGTCGATGCCGATGCCGTACACGAGGTCGCGTTTGTGGTGCTGGCCGCGCACCCCGGAGAGGTGCCAGCGGACGCGGCGGATCGCGCCCATGGCGTCGCGCTGGCCGACCTCGACCTCGACGGCGGCGGCGCCTTCGACCGCGGCGAGGTGCGCCTGATGGAACTTCTTCGTGTCGGTCTCGTCGAGAAAGCCTTCGGCGAAGGGCCTCCCGATGGCCTCTTCGGCGACGACGCCGGTGAGCGCCGCGAGCCGTGGGTTGAAGAGGGCGACGGTGCCTGTCTCGTCGAGGCCGAGGATGAGCACGTCGGCCGCCTCGACGATCGCGCGGTAGCGGCGCTCGTACTCCTTGCGCTCGCGCTTGAGCTGGATCTTCTCGATGGCCTGCGCGACGGCGCTGATCAGCTCTTCGGGGCGGAACGATTTGAGGATGAAGGCGAAGGCGCCGGCGCGCAGCGCCGCGATGGCGGTGTCGACCGTGGCGAAGCCCGTCACGAGGATGATCTCGCCGTCGGGGGCGGCGTCGCGGAGCGGGCGGATGAGGTCGACGCCGCTCGCGTCGGGGAGCTTCACGTCGACCACGGCGACGTCGAAGCCCTCGGCTTTGGCCCGGGTGAGGCCGTGATTTCCGTCGCGCGCGAGGCGCACGTCGACAGCCAGCTCCGGGGTGCCTTCGAGGACCTCGCGCAGGTTCTGTCCGAGGCTCGTGTTGTCGTCGATGATCAGGATTCGGGAGGACACGGCGCGACCAAGCATAATGCCCGGCGCGAAAAACCAGGCCCGCATTAAAAGCCGGCGCGCGGCGGCGGGCGGGCGTCGCCGGTCGGGGGTCGCGCGGCAAGGGGCGAGCTGCGACGGGGCCGGCGGCGGGCACACGCCGGAACACAACGTCGTGAGATCGTGCTAGACGCGCCCCAAGATGCGTTTCGTGGACGAATGTGCGGTCAAGGTCGTCGCCGGCGACGGCGGAAACGGCGTCGTCGCGTTTCGCCGCGAGAAATACATTCCGTTCGGCGGGCCTTCGGGCGGCGACGGCGGCAAGGGCGGCGACATCGTCTTCGAGGGCGACGAGGGGATGTCGACGCTGCTCGACTTCACGCACTCGCGGACGATCCGCGCGGACAAGGGCAAGAACGGCAGCGGCAGCGACTGCTACGGGCGGGCCGGCGAAGAGCACCTCGAGAAGGTCCCCGTCGGCACCGAGATCCGCGACGCGGCGACGGGCGAGCTGCTGTTCGACATCACGGCGCAGGGGCAGCGCGTGGTCGTCGCCCGCGGAGGCAAGGGTGGACGCGGCAACATCCACTTCGCGACGGCTGAAGATCGGGCACCGCGCCGCGCGGAGAAGGGCGATCCGGGGGAGTCGCGCGAGCTCGAGCTGACGCTGAAGGTGCTCGCGGACGTGGGCCTGCTTGGTTTTCCGAACGTCGGCAAGAGCACGTTCGTCGCCTCGGTGTCGGCGGCGCATCCCAAGATCGCGGACTATCCGTTCACGACGCTCGCCCCGTCGGTCGGTGTGGTGAACATCGGCGGCGGGCCGCGCTCGGGCGGTGCGGCGTTCGTGATCGCGGACATCCCGGGCCTCATCCCCGGCGCGGCCGAGGGCGCCGGGCTGGGCAATCGCTTCTTGAAGCACGTGGAGCGCACGCGGGCGCTGCTGCACCTGGTGACCATCGATCACGGGGAGGGGCGCGATCCGGTGGCCGACTACAAGGCGCTGCGAAAAGAGCTGGTGACGTGGAGCCCGGAGCTCGCCGAGCGGCCCGAGATCGTGGCCCTGTCCAAGGCCGATTTGCCCGACGTGAAAGAGGCGTATCCGGCGCTGAAGAAGCGTTTTGCGCGGCTCAAGGTGAAGCTTCACCTGGTGAGCGCGGCGACGAAGGAAGGCCTGGACGAGCTGAGCCTCTCGCTGTTCCGGTTGACGAAGCCCGAGGCCGCGGCGCGGGAGTAGGGGTGAGTCAGATGGTGATGTCGCGCTGGAACTCGTAGAGGGCGCCGAGGCCGAGGATCTGGGTGAGCTCGTCGAGGGCGGTGCGCGACTCGTCGAGGAGGCTCGGATCGGCGAGGTCTTCGGGGGCGAGGCGATCGCGGTAGCGACGCTCGATCCACGACGTGATCTTGGCGTCCATCGCGTCGCTCGTGATGCACTGGGCGTGGACGGCGGCGCGCTCCGCGGCGGTGAGCGTCACGCGCAGGCGGACGCAGGCGGGGCCGCCGCCGTTCTTCATGCTCTGCCGGAGGTCGACGTAGCGCACCTCGGTGATGGGGTTTTCGGCCGCGAGGATGCGGTCGAGCACGGCGCGGGCGCGCGGGTGCTCCTCGCACTCGACGGGGGCGATCAGGGCCATGTTGCCGTTCGGCAGGGTCACGATCTGGCCGTTGAAGAGGTACGTGGCGACGGCCTCGTCGAGCGAGAGCTCCGGCTCCTTGACGGCGATCGGGAAGAACGCGCCCCCTAGCTCGGCGCGGCTGACGTCGAGCAGCATGGCCAGGTCCGCGGGCTCGTAGGCGGCCTCGTGGTAGATGAGGACGCCCTGGTTCGAGGTCGCGACGACGTCGTTGTGGAAGGCGCCGGCCTCGATGGCGCGCGGGCTCTGGCGCACGAAGAGCGCGCGGCCGCGCTGGAGGCGGAAGTGGCGCGCGACGGCCTCGGAGGCCTCGCGGCTCTGCCGCATGGGGAAGGTCGACGCGAGGGTGCCGTCGGCGGCGCTCTTGCCGTAGACGAGCACGTGAACGCCGGGCTCGCCGTGGCTGCGCGCGAGGCGCATGTGGTTGGCGGCGCCCTCGTCGCCGAAGGACGGATGAGCCGGCAGCGGCCGGTGAACGGCGAAGCGGCTGGTGTCGGCGAAGATGCGCGCGATCGCGTCGAAGGTGCCCTCGACCTCGACGAAGCGGTGGAACAGCGTGGCGAGGTTGGCGATGACGATGTGGACGCGGCCGTCCTCGGTGTCGGCGCTGGGGGCGATGGTGGCGGCGTTCGCGCACCACATGCTCGACGACGACGAGGCCTGGGCCAGGAGGTGGGGGCTGGCCTTGTGGACGGCGGCGAGCACCTGCGCGTCGGAGCCCGCAAAACCAAGCCGGCGCAAGGTCGGGATGTGGGGCCGTTCCTGCGGCGGCAAGAGGCCCTGGACGACGCCGAGGCCGCGCACGAGGCGCATCTTGGCGAGGCCCTGGAGGGCGGCCTGCCGGGGGTTCGAGACCTGCCCGCGGCTCCCGGTCGCCGCGAGGTTGCCCGGGGACAGGCCCGCGTAGCTGTGCGTGGGCCCGACCAGCGCATCGAAGCTCGCTTCCACGGTCGTCATGCGCGGAAACGTAGTCCCGAGCGGGCCTCGGGGATAGGCGCTGGAGGAGGCGCGTGGTGATAACGTGCGGGCGGCCGATTTTTCGGGCTCGAAGGACGCCGGGATGACGCCGGGATGAGGCCGAAGCGAAGCACGACCGAAGCCGAGATGAAGCCGGGATGACGGCGCGGCCACACGATGACGCTGCGGGGAAGTGCGCCGCTGCGCTGAAGAACATGATGCCGGGATGACGGCGCGGCCACACGATGACGCTGCGGGGAAGTGCGCCGCTGCGCTGAAGGCAAATTGACGCCGGGATGACGCCGCCATGAAGACGAACGCCGCGAGGCTCCTGGATGGACTGGGTATCTCGTACGAGCTGCGAGAGTACGAGGTGGACCCCGACGACCTCTCGGCCGAGACGGTCGCGCGCAAGGTGGGCCTGCCCGCCGAGCAGGTCTACAAGACGCTGCTGGTGCGCGGCGACAGGCGAGGTCTGCTGTTCGCCGTGGTGGCCGGCGACGCCGAGCTGGACCTGAAGGCCATGGCCAAGGCGAGCGGCGACAGGCATGTTGCCATGGTGCCTCTCAAGGAGGTGCAGCCGCTCACCGGCTACGTCCGCGGCGGCGTGACGGCGTTCGCCGGCAAGAAGGACTACCCGGTGATCGCCGACGAGACCATGGAGCTGTTCGACGTGATCAGCGTGAGCGCCGGCGTCCGCGGCACCCAGATCTTGCTGGCGCCGGCGGATTACCTGCGAGCGGCGAAGGCGACAGTCGCGCCGATTGCGAGAGTGCCAGTTTAAGGGCCGTCCGCTTCCGAGTCAGAACGCGATCGGCAAAAAAAAGGCCGAAACGAAACGAGATCGGCAGCCAACGCCCGTTCGTCGGGGCGCTCGGGCTCGGCGAACGGTCGATCAGGGGAGCTTGCTGATGGTGTCGGCGAGCGCCGCCAGATCTGGGACGCGCGCGCTCAGGCGATCGATGGCTTGTTTTGAAGCCTCCTCCAGCGCGTCCTCACGCGGCTGGGCGCCCTTTCGTGGCGCGGCTGAGCCGGCGCCTTTGAGCATGTCGTCGAGGCACTTGCCCGGCTTGCGGTAGTGGTCGACGAAGAGCTGGTCTTGGGTGGTGAACGGGCTCGGGTTGCAGGCGCGAAGGTGCTTGATGAGCGCGCTCTGGTCCCGGCATCCCAGGTGTTTCATCGCATTTTCGATGTCGTGCGCCGCGATCAAGAGCGACTCCTGGTTCCAGCGCAGGAATCTCCCCAGGATGCGCTCCGGAGCGATGGGCGCCGCCGCGCGCAGCACGGCAGTCCAGGACTGATTGGCGCGTTCGACCCAGGCCGCGCTGCTCTCCTGTGGCGGGAGCTCGACAGAGCAACAGTCTTGCGCCCGATCAGCGTCGGCGACACAGATCAAGTAGTCGATCGGCCCGCCGCTCTTCACCAGACCGCGATGCACCATCTTCGGCCAATCCCGCTCGATGTAAGGCACGAAGCTGCCGTTGCCGCGGCAGTCGTCGAAGAACAACGCGGGGGACGTCAGACCGAGGTGACGCAGCGTGCGGCGGAGGCAGACATCGAGCTTCTCGTGGAAGCGGTCTTCCCAGCAGACCAGAGCTCTGGCGGTCACGGGTCGCTCGCGTCCGAGTTCTTGGGATCGAGCTGCCCACGGTCGCGCAGCTCGGAGAGCGCGTAGTCGCGGCGCCACTCGTCGAGCACGTCACGGTCGAGCTTCCGGATGGTCACACCGTCGTCGGACGGTTCGCAGACGCGCAGGCTGCCGGCCGGATCCGAGAGGTAATCGAGGAACCGATCCGAGTGAGTGGCGACGAATACGGCCGATCGTTTCGAGAGCTCCTCGAGGAGATGGACGACCCGTCGTAGCGCCGAGGGGTGCAGGTGGGCATCCGGCTCATCGAAGGCGATCGCGGCGGCCGGATCTGCGGAGAAGATGGCAGCCAGGAGGCAGAGGTAGGAAGTCATGCCCTCCGACATCTGATGGCCGAACATGCGCGTGCCAGGATAGCGATGATCGCGCCAGCCGAGCGCGAGCCTGCCACCCGCAGGGTCCGCCGGGAACTCGATCCGGCTGACGAATGGGAACTCGGAGATGAAGGCATGATTGAGCGAGTCCCATTCGTCCGGGTGGTTCGACTGGAGATAATAGAGAGCGTTGATGAGGTTGAGCCCGCGCCTGTCAATGCGAGGCTCGGGGGAGAGCGTTGCGCTGTCGAACGGAGACAGACGCCCCTCTCGGACGTCTCTCACCCAGAGAGGCGTGGTGAGGAAGCCGTCGTAGACACGAATGCTGGCGAGCGCACTCTGAAGATCACCGAGCGCGGGATAAAGAACGCCCTGTTTGACCAGCTCAAACGATAGTTTGTCACGCGCGCCATTCCCCGGCGTTTGCTCGTCTCTCGCATGGGTCTCGGAGTTCAAGATCCAGAACCTGCCAGTATCGGTTCGTGACATCAGATGGGTCGGTGCCGCGGCGTCCCGATATTCATGGAGCCACTCTTGGCGCAGTCCGTACGACTCGAGCTCTATCCCATACCGGAGAGGGTACATCCCGGTGCCGATAGGAGCATTGTCGTCCGTGTCGGTTGTAGTCTCCACCGTCGCACCACGCGCACCCTTCAACGGACCCACCGTTACGACCGCCGCGCTCCCCCCAAATGCCAGAAACGCCTCCTTGATGCCCTCGTTGGCGCTCCGCCCCAGCAGATCCATCGCATGGATGACGCTGCTCTTCCCCGAGCTGTTCGGCCCAATGAGCACGATCGGCTTCCCCGGCTCGACGTCGACGGTCACGTCCCGGAGCAGTCGGAAGTTCTTGATCGCGAGTCGCCGGAGCATCCTGCCGCAAGCTAACCGAGCCGCCCGAGATTGGCCAGAAACGGCGGTCACGCTCGCGGCGTTGAAGGGCCGCAAGAAAAGTTGGCATCGGCGCGGCCTCGGACGACACGGTCGTCGGACGCGGTTCAGCGCGCCGCCCCGAATCATGGTAGCGATGAAACCCCCTGCTTGGGTGGGCGGTTCCTCCACGATTCGGGGCTGTGCGTTACGGTCGCTTGCACGGGCCAGCGGGCGCTCCGCCAATCCCGGTCCCGCATTACGCCCCGCGGTTGCGGAGCCAGTCGCGGAGGGCGGCGTTGACGACGCGGTCGACCTCGGCCTCGTCGCGGATGACGTGGGAGAGGGCGTCGCGGACGTCGGGGGCGAGGCGGACTGTTTCGGTGCGGAGGGCGACGGTGTGGGTCGCGGGGCGGCTGGATTTGACGGGCCTGGAAGACGCGGCCGGCGGCGCGCCGGGGGGCTCGACGACGACGGGCTCGACGACGACGGGCTCGACGACGACGGGCTCGACCGGGGCGGGGGCGTCCTCGTAGGTCCAGTTCGGCCGCTTGCGCGGGGAGAGCGGGTCGTAGGTGAACGTGCGGGAGGGCTCGTCGAAGTCGACGATCTTGGGGATGAGGTAGGGGTCGGACGGGAGGGCGGGGTGTTTGAGCTGGGTGCCGAACTCGGCCCAGAAGCGCTTGAGCAGGCTGGGGATGACGATGGAGCCTTGCACGGGGAGGTAGCAGCGGTTGCCCTGCGGGGCGTGGCGGGCGCCGTAGACGGCGCGCTCGAGGTCGTCGGGGGTGGCGAGCTCGGGGTCGAAGAGCTCGTCGATGGCGCTGCTCGCGGTGCGCAGGCCGTGCTTGCACGCGGTGCACTGGTTGCACGACTCGACGTAAAGGAAGCGCGCGATCGACTGGGTGACGCGCGGCATGCTGGTGGCGTCGTCGATGACGATGAAGCCGGCCGAGCCGAGCGCCGAGCCGATGAGCGAGAGGTGGGCGTGATCGGCCTGGGTGGCGAGCTTGTCGGGGAAGATCGGGGCGGCGGAGACCCCGCACAGGACGGCCTTGATGGTGCGGCCGGTGCGCGGTCCGCCCGCGATCTCGTGGATCAGCTCGCGCAGCGTGATGCCCGCCTCCTGCTCGTAGACGCCGGGGCTGATGACGTCGCCGCTGATGGTGAAGAGCAGCGGGCCCGGGGTGTCGTCGGTGCCGAGCTCGCGGAACGACTCGGCGCCGGCGCGCAGGATGTCGGGCACGCGGGCGTAGGTCTCGACGTTGTTGACGATGGCTGGATTGGGCGAGGCCTGCGTCGCGAAGAGGCCTTTTTCGTAGGGCGGATAGTGCGGCTCGCGGGGCAGCGGGTCGTTGCCCTCGATGACCTCGAGCAGGGCCCGCTCCTCGCCGAACAGGTACTCTTCGGGTCCCTCGGTGACCTCGATTTGTACGTCGCCCAGGACGCCTGCCTCGCGCATCTCGACGATGGCGGCGCGGACCCGCAGGAGCTCGGGCGTGAACGACGCCTTCATGGCGACGTGGGCGCTCTCGGCGCCGGCGACGTGCGCCGCGATCAGCAGGCCTTCGAGCATGGAATACGGGTCGCGCCGCAGCAGGTAGCGGTCCTTGAAGGTGCCGGGCTCGCCCTCGGCGGCATTGCACACGACGTAGCGTGTGGGGCACTCGTGCTGCATGGTCGTGCGCCACTTGGTGCCGACGGGAAAACCCGCGCCGCCGCGGCCGCGCAGGCCCGAACGCTGGAGCTCGGAGACCACGTCTTCGGGTGGCATCGAACGCGCCTTGGTGACGGCCGAACCGCCCTTGCGGCGGAGGTAATCGGAGTACAGAAGGAAGGGCTCCTGGATCAACCAGTGGGCTGCGTCGGGGGTTCGCATGGGTCGCTCCTTCGTGGGCGTAAAATGAGAGCAAACGTGAGAGAGAACGTGAGCCTGAAAGTGGGCGACAGAGGGGCCGCACACTTGGCGCGCAGCGTTACCGCCGCGAGCGTTGTCCACACCGTACCCTCATGGTAGGCGTCGCGCCGTGAGCAAAGTCAGTATCGCTCTTACGATCAACGACGAGGCCACGGAGGTCTCGTTCGCGCCCCACAAAACGCTCCTCGAAGTGCTGCGCGAGGACGCCAATCTGACGGGCACCAAGCACGGCTGCGAGCTCGGGGAGTGCGGCGCCTGCGCGGTGCTCGTGGACGGCAAGCCGGTGCTGTCGTGCCTGTACCTGGGGCTCGAGGCGGCGGGGCGCGCGGTGACGACGATCGAGGGCATGGCCGACGGTCCGGTGCTCCACCCCCTGCAAGACGCGTTTGCCGACCTGGGCGCGGCGCAGTGCGGCTACTGCACGCCGGGCATCTTGCTCACCGCCAAGGCGCTGCTCACCGAGCGACCGAACCCGACGCGCGCCGAGATCCGCGAGGCGCTCGCCGGGAACCTGTGCCGCTGCACGGGGTACTTGCAGATCTTCGAGGCGGTCGAGGACGCCATCGTGCGGATCGCGGCCGGGGCTGCAAAGAACGAGGCGAGCGCGCAATGAACGTCGTCGGAAAACCGCGCCGCAGGGTCGATGGTCGGGCGAAGGTCACGGGGCAGACGCGCTTCGCCGACGACATCTCGTTCCCACGGATGTTGCACTGCCGCCTGCTGCGCTCGCCGCTGCCGCACGCCAACATTCTCGCGATCGACACGAGCGCCGCCGCGGCGCACCCGGGCGTGCGCCTGGTGCTGACCGGGCAGGACATGCCGACCTCGTACGGCATCTTGCCGGTGAGCCAGGACGAGCACGCGCTGTGCACCGACAAGGTGCGGTTCGTGGGCGATCCGGTCGCCGCGGTGATCGCGCTGGACGAGGACGTGGCGCAGGAGGGCGTCGAGCTCTTGCGTGTGAGCTACGAAGCGCTTCGCACGATCTCCGATCCGGAAGAGGCGCTCGGGATCGAGGAGCCGAAGATCCAGGCGTACGGCAAGGGCAACCTGCACAAGGCGGTGTCGATGGAGTTCGGCGACGTGGAGGCCGGGATGGCCGCCGCCGATCACGTCTTCGAGGACACGTTCTTCTTCCAGGGCAACACCCACCTGGCGATCGAGCAGCACGCGACCGTCGCGATGATCGATCCGGACGGCAAGCTGGTGGTCCATTCGAGCACGCAGACGCCGCACTACCTGCACCGCGCGCTCTCCAAGGTGCTGAACCTTCCGGCGGCGCACATCCGGGTGATCGCGGCCCCGAACGGCGGCGGCTTCGGCGGCAAGAGCGATCCGTTCAACCACGAGATCGTCGTTGCAAAGGCCGCGCTCGTGACGGGGCGGCCGGTGAAGATCTGCCTCAACCGCGAGGAGGTCTTCTATTGCCATCGCGGCCGCCATCCGGTGCTGATGAGCTTCAAGACAGGGGTGAAGAGCGACGGGACGATCACGGGCGTCCACCTGCGGACGCTGCTCGACGGCGGCGCCTACGGCAGCTACGGCGTCGCGAGCACGCTCTACACGGGCGCGCTCCAGACGGTGACGTACCAGATCCCGACGTACCGCTTCGACGGCGCGCGCATGTTCACGAACAAGCCGCCTTGCGGGCCGAAGCGCGGGCACGGGACGCCGCAGCCGCGCTTCGGGCAGGAGGTGCAGCTCGACAAGATCGCGGTGCAGCTCGGGCTGGATCCGGCGGATTTGCGCATGAAGCAGGTCGTGGAGCCGAACTCGATCACGGCCAACTTCATGCGGATCGGGACGATCGGCCTGAAGGAGTGCATCCAGAAGGTGGTCGACGGCTCGAAGTGGCGCGAGCGCCGCGGCAAGCTGGGGTACGGGCGCGGCCTGGGGATCGCGTGCTCGTCGTACCTGTGCGGCGCGGGGCTGCCGATTTACTGGAACGAGCTGCCGCACTCGGGGGTGCAGCTCCGGCTCGATCGCTCGGGCGGGGTGACGGCGTTCTGCGGCGCGACCGAGATCGGCCAGGGCTCGGACGACATGCTGGCGCTGTGCGTGGCCGAGGTGCTCGGGATCGATCCGTTCGACATCCGCGTGGTGACGGGCGACACGGATCTCGGTCCGGTGGACCTCGGGAGCTACTCGAGCCGGGTCACGTTGATGATGGGAAATGCCGCGATCCAGGCGGCGGAGCGCGCCCGCGATCTGATCGCGATCAGCGTCTCGAAGAAGCTGAACGTGCCGCGCGGGCGGCTGGTTTTCTCCGAGCGGCGGGTGTTCGACGCCGAGGATCCGGGGGCGTCTGTGTCGTTCCGCGACGCGGTGGTGCTCGGTGAAGCGGAGCACGGGACGCTCGGGACGGTGGGCTCGTACAAGCCGCCGCCGTCGGCCGCGAAGTACAAATCGGGCGGCGTCGGGCCGTCGCCGGCGTACTCGTACACGGCGTGTGTGCTCGAGGTCGAGGTCGATCCGGCGACGGGGTGGATGGAGATCCCGACGATCTGGATCGCCCACGACATCGGCACGTCGCTGAATCCGACGCTGGTGCGCGGGCAGGTCGAGGGCAGCGTGTACATGGGGCTCGGCGAGGCGCTGATGGAGGAGCAGGACTTCCGCCGGCTGCCGCCGAAGCGCTCGGGCGCGCTGGTCCACAAGATGCCGTCGATGCTCGAATACAAGTCGCCGACCACGCTGGAGATGCCGGACGTGATCACGTACTTGATTGAAAACCCCGACGGGGCGGGGCCTTTCGGCGCGAAGGAGGTCGGGCAGGGGCCGCTCTTGCCGATCATGCCGGCGCTCGCGAACGCGGTGTTCGATGCGGTCGGGGTGCGCGTCGACGAGATCCCGGTGACGCCGGAGAAGGTGCTCGCGGCGATGGAGCTGAAGCGGCGCACGGGGACCGGGCGCGTGGGGCCGGGGAAGTTCCCCGAGGTGCAATGGCCCGAGCGCGCGCGGGTGCCGACGCCGTGGGAGGGCGGTGACGGAAACGCCACGAACGAGGCGCCGCGCAAGCGGGATCAACGGCCGCAGACGCCGATCGCGGTCGACCCGTCAATGGAGGCTCCGCCCGGCCAGGCCGGGCTACGCCCCCATACCCCCGAGGTGGTCCGATGATGCGCTTGCCCGAGATCCGATTCTTCGCGCCGACCTCGATCGCGCCGGAGGTGGTCCGATGATGCGCTTGCCGAAGTTCCGGTTCTTCGCGCCGGCCTCGCTCGCCGAGGCGTGCGCGGTGCTGGCGGGCGAGGGGTCCGAGGCGATGGTGCTGGCGGGCGGGACGGACCTGCTGCCGAACATGAAGCGGCGGCAGCAGCAGCCGCGCGCGCTGGTGAGCCTGTCGCGCGTGGCCGAGCTGCGGGCGTGGGGCGCGAGCGGGGACCGGTTCGCGGTGGGCGCGTCGCAGACCCTCGCGGACGTCGCGGTGGACCGGCAGGTCTTCGCCAATTACCACGGGCTGCAGAAGGCTTCGTCGCAGGTGGCGACGCCGCTGATCCGCAATCAGGCGACGCTCGGCGGCAACCTGTGCCTCGATACGCGCTGCAATTATTACAATCAGAACGGCGAGTGGCGGAAGGCGATCGACAACTGCATGAAGGCGCCGGTCGCGACCAACGGCGTGTTCACGACAGGCTTGTTTCTGGCCGGAAGCGCCGAGCGCCAGCAGAAGTCGGGGGACGAGCCGGGGTCGATCTGCTGGGTCGCGCCGGGCAGCCCGCGCTGCTGGGCGGTGTCGTCGACGGACACGGCGCCGGCGCTGATCGCGCTCGATGCCGAGGTGGAGCTGGCGTCGACCGCGGGGCTGCGGCGCATCCCGCTGGCGGACCTCTACAACAACGACGGCATGGCTTACCTCACGAAGCGACCCGACGAGATCCTGGTGCGCGTGCTGCTGCGGCCGGCGGCGGAGCGCTGGAAGAGCACGTACTGGAAGCTGCGACGGCGCGGGAGCTTCGATTTCCCGGTGCTGGGCGTGGGCGCGTCGGTGCGGCTCGGGCCGTCGGGGGAGGTCGAGGAGGCGCGCATCGTGCTGGGCGGGGTGGCGTCGCGGCCGGTGGTGGTGAGCGCGGCGGCGGCTGCGCTCGTCGGCGGGCCGCTCACGGACGAGCGCATCGCGGCGGCGGCCGACGCCGCGGTGAAGCTGTCGAAGCCGCTCGACAACACCGACTTTGCCCTGGGGTGGCGCAAGAACGTCACGCGGCCCTTCGTCGAAGGTGCTCTGAAAGAGCTGCGCGGCGACGATTTCGAGGCGCTTGGCGGGCTGGCGCGGCGGGCCCGGCGAGCGGTGGCTTTGCCGATGTTCCCGACGGGGTAAGCTGAGCCGATGGCCGCGAACCCGCTGCTCGTCCAGGGCGTCGATTATTACCTGGAAGACGGGAAGCTCGTGTTCACGGCCGAGCACCATCTGAAGCGCGGTCACTGCTGCAATTCGAAGTGCAGGCATTGCCCGTACGGGCTCGCCCCGAGCGGCGATCCGCAGCTCGGGCGCATCGAGATTCAACTGGGCGCGGTCGCGATGCCGGGGATGTCGGGGATGCCGGTGATGCGGAAGCCAAAGGGTCCGGCGTGAGACGCGTCAGGCACATCGAGATCAAACGGCTAGGCGCGATCGCCATGCCGAAGCCCAAGGATCTGACGTGAGACGCGGCGTGTGCGCGGCGTCCGTCGGGCTGGTGGTGTGGGGCGCGGTGTTTGGTGCAATGGGGCCGTTCGGGTGGGTGTTGCCGTTCGGGTCGAGGGAGGCGTTCGCGCAGGACGCGCCGGTGCGCCCGCGTGAGGCGGCGCGGGCGGCGTTCGAGCGGGCCGAGCGGGCCGCGAACGAGCTTCGGTTTCAGGAGGCGCTCGACGCATACGACGAGGCGTTCTCGCGCGACCCCAGCGCGCCGTTTGCGCCGACGGCGCGGGTGCGGGCCACGGAGCTGCGCTCGCACGCGGAGGGCGGATTTGCCCCGCTGGCGAGGCTGGAAGCGGTGCGGCGCGATCCGGCGAAGAACCGCGACGCCGAGACGATCGCCGCGCTCGATCGGGAGGCGCGCGCCTTCCCCGACGGGCGCGTGCGCTCGGAGGCGCTGCTCGTCGTGGCGCAG
>Ga0163144_10016246_pt1 | contig 15260 bp, 13 predicted proteins | sample OliLak19BULKMAT1_FD_123175 | JGI IMG/M metagenome (GOLD analysis project Ga0163144, IMG submission 123175) | Freshwater microbial mat bacterial communities from Lake Vanda, McMurdo Dry Valleys, Antarctica - Oligotrophic Lake LV.19.BULKMAT1 | ecosystem: Environmental > Aquatic > Freshwater >... | reverse complement strand
TTGTTACAAATAAATGTTGATAAAAAAACCGAGCGCCGAAAGGTGCTCGGTTTTTTTATTTTATCAACACACAAAAAGTTTTGATTAAAGAGTTGGTGTTACAATTATATCTACACAGTTGCTATTTTTAGTTTTTATACTAAAAGCTTTTTATGCACATAGACGACAAACAATTAAAAGAATTCATTACTGATTCAGGTCTTGTTTCAAAGGCTGATATTACGAGTGCTGAAAAAGAAGCTGAAAAGAAAAAAACTCGCCTTGATAAGGTGTTGGTGAATCAAGGAAAAATCAGTGAAGACGATCTTCGTCGTATGCAGGCGTATATTCTGGGAATTCCATTCGTTGACCTTAAAAGTCAGAAAATTGATTTTGAAATTCTTTCTGCTATTCCAGAACCAATTGCCCGCAATCACAATATTGTTGCTTTCAGAAAAACAAAAGATGCACTTGAGGTGGCCATGCTTGATACCGACGATCTTCCGGCGATCGATTTTATAAAAAAGAAGACAGGGTTAAAGATCACGCCGCGGCTCACTGACGGTGATTCAATGAAGAGTGTTCTTTTGCAGTATCAGAAGAGTCTCAAGGCTGAGTTTGGAGATATTATCCAAATGGAGGCAAATACCTTGAAGATGGTTGCTGACAAAGAGGGGGGTGAGGAGGCTACTGAAAAGGATCTAAAGAAAATGGCAGAAGATGTGCCGGTGGTCCGCATTGTTGACACACTTTTGAAGCATGCGATTTTGCAAAACTCTTCTGATATCCATATTGAGCCTCAGGATGCTCAGGTGGTTGTGCGCTATCGTATCGACGGACTTTTGCATGATGCTATGGTACTGCCAAAAAATGTTGCTCTTTCGATTGCGGCGCGTATCAAGGTGCTTTCAAGTTTGAAGCTCGATGAAAAACGCCTGCCTCAAGATGGACGGTTTAAAATCGACATGGATAACGAAAAAGTTTCTTTCCGTGTGTCGACGCTTCCAACGTACTATGGAGAGAAGATTGTGATGCGTCTTCTCCGAGAAAATGTATCGGGCTTTACACTGGAGGTTCTTGGTTTTCATGGAGAGGGACTTGAGCGTATTCATGATGCCACCAAGCTTGCCTCGGGCCTCATTCTTACAACGGGTCCGACAGGCTCTGGAAAAACTACCACGCTGTACACCGTGCTCGATATTTTAAATACACCTGACGTAAACATTTCAACCATTGAAGATCCAGTTGAATATCAAATGAAAAGGGTCAACCAAACTCAGGTAAAGCCCGAAATCGGGTTCACGTTTGTTTCTGGACTTCGTTCTCTCGTTCGTCAGGACCCCGACATTATTATGGTAGGAGAAATCCGCGATGGTGAAACGGCTTCTTTGGCGATTAATGCTGCGCTTACTGGTCACTTGGTGCTCTCAACTCTTCACACCAACTCTGCAGCTGGAGCTGTGCCTCGTCTTATAGATATGAAGATAGAGCCGTTTCTTATTGTTTCGACAATCAATGTCATTATCGCTCAGCGTCTCATTCGAAAACTTGCAGAGGGCAAGGAGAAATATTTTCTAACTGAAGCGGAGGTTGCGAACCTGAAAAAACTTGTTGATCTTGATCGTATTCTTGAGGTCCTTAGAGAGGAAAAGATTGTTGGAAAGACTGATAATTGGGAAAAGATTCCATTTTGGAAACCAAAACCATCGTCTGAACATGAAGATGGGTACGGGGGCCGAGTGGGTATTCACGAAGTAATGAAGATGTCGTCTGCGATTAAGGATATTGTGATGAAGGGAGGCACTTCTGATGCTATTGAAGAGCAAGCAAAGAAAGAGGGAATGATCACCATGCTCGAGGACGGTATCTTTAAAGCAGTTCAAGGGGTAACAACAATTGAAGAAGTGCTTCGTGTGATCAGTGAATAATTAAAAAGCGAACAAATCAAAAATGCCAACATTTACATTCAAAGCACAAAATAAAAAAGGAGAGAATATTGAGGAAACGAGAGAGGCAGTAGATAAGTTCGCTCTCTATAGAGAGGTTCGAAAGGACGGTCTCACTATGATTTCTGCGCATGAAGTTTCAAAACGAAAATTCTCTCTTTCGTTTTCTTTGTTTGGCCGTATTAAGATGAGCGATAAAATTGTGTTCGCAAAAAACCTCTCGGCCATGCTTGAGGCAGGTCTTTCTCTTTCTCGTGCACTTGCGATTATGGAGCGTCAGACAAAAAATACTAAACTTAAGGCGGTTTTGAAAAGTTTAGAAGACAATATAAGTAGAGGTAAAACAATGAGCGAAGGAATGATGCAGTTTCCAAAAGTTTTCTCATCACTCTTTACGTCGATGGTTAAAGCTGGAGAGGAGAGTGGAAATCTTGCAGATTCACTCAAAATTGTTGGCATGCAAATGGAAAAGTCATATCAGCTCCAGAAGAAAGTGAAGGGGGCAATGATCTATCCGGTTATTATTATCATTCTTATGATTGCGATTGCCATTCTCGCACTTATATTTATTGTGCCGACACTCACCGAGACATTCAAAGGGCTTGGGGTTGAGCTTCCGCTCTCGACACGTGCGGTTATTTTTGTGAGTGATTTTCTTCGCAATAATATTATTCTGGTTATTGGGGGAATTATTGCGCTTATTGTTGGTGCGGTTGTGGCATCAAAAACAAAAACAGCGAAGCGCTTCATGGACTGGGGGACTTTAAGAATTCCTGTCATTGGAAAAATGATAAAAGAGGTAAATGCTGCACGAACTGCCCGTACACTTTCTTCGCTCCTTACGTCTGGTGTTGATGTAGTGGTGGCACTTGGAATTACTGGTGACGTGCTTCAAAATTCCTACTACAAAAAAGTTCTTTTTGATGCTGAGGAATCAGTGAAAAAAGGAATTCAAATTTCAGATGTCTTTTCCAAAAACGAACACTTGTATCCGGTACTTGTAACCGAAATGATAAGTGTGGGTGAGGAGACGGGTAAGGTGTCTGAAATGCTTCTTAATATGGCGGTTTTTTATGAAAACGAAGTTGAGCAGAAGACCAAAGACATGTCGACAATTATTGAGCCATTTCTCATGGTGTTCATAGGTGTTGGTGTAGGTTTCTTCGCAATTTCAATGCTTGCGCCAACATACTCTCTTGTTGATGCTATTTAATAATGTATGTTTCGATCTCGAATAAAAAAAAGAAATTTCGGGTTCACTCTCGTTGAAACACTTGTTGCTGTTTCGGTTTTTTTGATTATATCGATGTCTGCGTACCAGGCCTATCTCGGTCTCATTAAGGCAGTAAAACTTTCTCGTATAAAAGCAGCAGCTTCAAATTTGGCGAATGAGCAGTTCGAAATTGTTCGTAATATGCCATATTCTGATGTTGGTATTGTGGGAGGATTGCCTGTTGGAAATATTCCTTACGCTCAAAATCTTACACGTGATCAGTATGGTTTTACGGTAACAGCTACGGTACGTAGTATAGATCAGTCTTTTGACGGAACGATTGGCGGTAATCCAAACGATCTTTCTCCAGCGGATAATAAGCTTGTGGAGTTTGCTGTGTCGTGTGCGACATGTGAGAACTTTGCCCCAATGGTTTTTACAACAACTGTTGCTCCAAAAAACCTTGAAACTGCTTCGACAAACGGGGCACTTTTTGTGCGCGTATTCGATGCAAATGGTGTTGCGGTAGTAGGGGCCGCTGTTACGGTTCGAAATGATTCTCTAAGTCCGGCCATTCTTATAAACGACACGACAAATAGTCAGGGGATGCTCCAAATCGTTGATGCTCCACCAGGAGTAGGAGTGTACAACATTAGTGTTACAAAAACTGGGTATTCGACAGATTCGACACTGCCAGTAACGGTAGGGAATCCAACTCCATCAAAACCTTTTGGGACCGTTGCTCTTCAGCAAGTGACACAGATTAGTTTTGCGATAGATCGTACTAGTACGGTTAATTTTTCGTCTCGTACCTTAAACTGCAATGCTGTTCCTTCAATTGATTTTTCTCTAGCAGGTTCAAAATTGATTGGTACAAATCCCGATTTGTATAAATATGATGAGGATCTCCAAACTAATGGAAGCGGCCTTCTTTCGCTTACGAATGTAGAATGGGACTCCTACAGTCTTTCTTTTTCCGATGCGAGCTTTGATCTTATAGGCACAAACCCACTTCTTGCTTTTAATGTGAGTCCGAATTCTGTACTTGATGCCCAGCTTATTGTCGCTCCAAAAAATCCTCGAACTCTTGTTGTGGTTGTAAAAGATAGTAGCCTCTTGCTTCCTCTTGCTGATGCTAGTGTTCGACTTTATAAGACGGGATATGATGAAACTCTGGTAACAGGTCGGGGATTTTTAAACCAAACTGACTGGTCGGGTGGTGCGGGTCAACAGCAATTTACTGATACAAACGAGTACTGGAGTTCTGATGGGGGAGTTAATACAGGAGAATTTGGGGGTGAAATACGTCTCACTGAAGTTCTAGGAGATTACACATCAGATGGATATCTAGAGTCATCAGTTTTCGATACAGGCTCGGCAAGTAGTTTCTACAACATTGCTCTTGAACCACAAGATCAGCCTCCGCTTACAGGTTCAAATAGTATTCGACTTCAGCTTGCTTCAGGAAATGACCCTGCAACTACAACATGGGACTTTAAAGGACCAGATGGGACAGTAAGTACTTATTACGATATGAGTAATCTGAATGTTGCTAGTGTGCACACCAATGACAGATATATTAAGTATAAGATTTTTCTTCATACTGATAATGATGCTGTTACACCAGCTCTTTCTGATATCTCTCTTACGTACACATCTTCGTGTATTCCTCCGGGACAAACAGCTTTTCAGGGTCTTTCGAGTGGAACATACACTTTGGAAGTTTCTCGGACAGGCTACCAAACACAATCTGTGAACGTAAGTACTGGAAGTGATTGGCAGAAACAAGAGATTCTTTTAATTCCTGAGCCATGATAAAAAAAAGATCATCACAGTACATGCAAGGAATGACCTTGGTTGAGCTTATTATTGTGATCTTTATTTTTGGCATGATTGCTGTGGCAACAGCACAGTTCCAAGTTGATGTTTTTAGACTTACTGGTCTTGCTGATAAAAGTCTTAATGCGGTCTTTAACTCACGTCAGGTACTTAAGGTTATGGCTACTGAACTTCGATCGGCATCTCCTTCAAGTACGGGCTCGTATCCACTGCAGGCTATAGCAACAAGTACAATCACTTTCTATAGTGATATAGATGATGATGGGGTAAAAGAAAGAGTGAGATATTTTATGCAGGGGACCAATCTCATCAGAGGAATTATAGAACCAACAGGAAATCCTTTTATTTATAATAGCGCTTCTGAGGCAACTACTACTCTTGTCCAGAACGTAAGAAATGCTACTTCAACGAATCTATTCGATTATTTTGATACAGATTATGACGGAACAACAGCCCCTCTTTCAAATCCTCCTACATCAGATGTGCGACTTGTGCGCATTACTATAAAAATTGATGAGGATCCAAATAGACCACCAGCAGCTTTGACTTCAACGACGCAAGTCTCGATCCGTAACCTTAAAGATAATTTATGAGAAAACCTTTGCATACTAAAAAAGGAGTTATTTTGATAAATACAATGGTTTTCGGTGTGATTGCAAGTATTATGATTTTCGCACTGATTGGTTGGGTGGCACTTGTCTTAAAAAATGTTCGCAATATTGCGGCACGCGAACAAGCATTTCAAATTGCAGAGTCTGGAGTTGATTATTATCGATGGCATCTCTCGCATGCACCGTCTGACTATCAGGATGGTACAGGAGTAGCTGGGCCTTATGTTCACGCTTTTAATAATAAAGACGGAACTCGTATCGGGCAGTTTAGTCTTCAGATTACACCACCGCCTGTGGGATCAACGCTTGTTACTATTCAATCAACAGGAATTGTGGATGCGTATCCCTCTTTGGATAGGACAGTTGTTTCTCAACTTGCCATACCTTCATTTGCTAAATATGCAGTGGTTGCAAACGATACTATGAGATTTGGTGCGGGTACTGAAATTTTTGGGCCAATTCATTCAAATGGTGGAGTGCGTTTTGATGGTATTGCACACAATCTTGTTACAAGTTCAGTTGCCTCCTATAACGATCCCGATTTTGATGATTGCAACGGCAATAATTCATTTGGTGTGCATACCTGTCTTTCTCCAGCTGATCCATCACCTCCTGCTGCTGTACCTTCCAAACCAACTGTTTTTGAAACAGGAAGAGAGTTTCCTGTTGCATCAGTTGATTTTACTGGTATCACTGCTGATCTATCTGCTCTTAAAACAAAAGCTCAAGCTGCTGATGGTTTTTATCGTGTTGCTTCCGGCTCAAATGGCTACGAAGTTGTTCTTAAAACAAACGACACATTTGATCTCTATCGAGTTTCAGGTCTCGTGGCTGCTCCTGGTAGCTGTACTGATTCTCAGGGGCAAACAGGTTGGGGTACATGGAGTGTAAACACTCGTGTCCTCCTAGGCACGTACAATTTTCCTGCGAATGGAATTATTTTTCTTGAAGATCATGTCTGGGTAAGGGGTCAAATTAATACAGCTCGCCTTACGATTGCCGCAGGACGTTTTCCGGACAATCCAGGAACGCGGCGTGATATTGCGGTAAATAGTGATTTGCTCTATACAAATTATGACGGGCAGGATGTTCTAGGGCTCATTGCTCAAAGAAATATTACAGTTGGTTTAGTGAGCGATACTGACTTGCGTATTGATGCAGCTCTTATTGCTCAAAACGGAAGAGCGGGTAGGTACTACTACGGTTCATCGTGTGGTTCAAACTATATTCGAAGCGTGATCACTTTATATGGAATGATAGGCACAAGTCAGCGTTACGGATTTGCGTATACGAATGGGACCGGTTACCTTACGCGTAATATTAATTACGATGGCAATCTTTTGTATGCTCCGCCACCTGATTTTCCTCTTACTTCTGATCAATACCAGACAGTTTCATGGGAAGAAGAACTTTAGATAAAATTTCATACCTTTTCTTTCGGCGATAGATTATAATGGTTGAATGAAAAAGGACAGAAAACTTGTAGTGGGAAACTGGAAAATGAACCCAGGAACGCTGGAGGAGGCCAAGCGGATCTACGGGGGTATTAAAAAGAAAAAGGCTTTATTTAGCCATACGGATATTGTTATGTGTCCGCCAAGTATTTTTATCGCTGAGCTCAAAAAAACTGATAGGAATAAAGATCTTTTGCTTGGAGCGCAAAATGTGTTTCACGAAAATATTGGAGCTTTTACGGGTGAAATTGGTCCGGCGCTCTTTCGCGATAGTGGCGCAGAATATACGCTGGTAGGGCATTCTGAAAGGCGGCTCCGAGGAGAGAGCGATGAAGATATAAATAAAAAAGTAAACTCAGCTCTCAAAGAAGGACTTAAGGTAATTCTTTGCATTGGAGAAAAAGAACGCGATTTAGAAGGTGAGTATCTTTCCTTTATAAAAAATCAGCTTAGAGTAGGGCTCGACAAAGTTAATAAGAAAATTCTTTCAGATGTAGTTATTGCTTATGAGCCGGTCTGGGCAATTGGAAAAAGCGATTCTGAGGCAATGAAAGGTAAGGATGTGCATGAAATGGCTATTTTTATTCGAAAAACTCTCTCTGAAATGTACTCACCGCAAGAAGTTCTTGAAATAAAAATACTATACGGTGGCTCAGTCAGTGCTTTGAATGCTCAAGATATTGTGGGTGAGGGCTATGTTGACGGACTTCTGGTTGGAAGACAAAGCCTTTCAGCGGAAGCTTTTGTGGAAATAATACAGATAGTTGATAATTTATAATATGAATTTTCTACGTGATCTTACAGACCTCAGGGGTAAGCGAGTTTTTCTCCGTGCAGATTTTAATGTGCCAATAGTCAAAGGTGAGGTATTTGATTCGTATCGTATTATTAAAACTCTTCCGACTATAGAGTTTTTACAGAGTCAAAAAGCACGAATACTCATTGCGAGTCATTTTGAGAGCAAAGAAGGAAAAACACTTTTGCCTGTTTTTAATTTTCTAAAAAAGAAACTTCCTATTGAATTCGTTACTGATCCTTTCAGTGCAGAAGGGAAAAAAATGACTGAGGACGCTCTTGATAAAGGAAAAATTGTCTTGCTTGAAAATCTACGTACGTGGCCGGGAGAAAAAGATAATGACGATGCTTTTGCAAAGGAGCTTGCTTCGCTTGCAGAAGTGTATGTAAATGATGCATTTGGCGCATCTCACCGTGCACATGCGTCTATTGTAGGTATTCCAAAATATAGTAAAGGATATGCAGGGCTACTTCTTGAGGCTGAAATAAAGTCTCTTTCACAGGCTTTTGATCCAAAACGCCCATTTCTTTTTATGTTAGGTGGTGCGAAGTTTGAAACAAAAATGCCTTTGATTGAAAAGTTTTTCAAAAAAGCAGACATGCTTTTTGTCGGAGGGGCGCTCGCAAATAATTTTTTTAAAGAGAAAGGTTTTAAAACAGGAAAATCTCTTGTTTCAGAAGGTAATTTCAATTTAAAACAGTTTGGAACAGAAAGAGTCTTCACTCCAGTTGATGTGATTGTAAATTCTTCGAGAGGCACCGCAGTAAAGAAGCCAGAAGAGGTTTTAGATGATGAAACAATTATGGATGCAGGCCCAGAAACACTTGGTCTCATCCAGAAACTTATTTGGAAATCAGAATTTATTCTTTGGAATGGGCCACTTGGAAATTACGAACTAGGTTTTACTACAGGCACCGAAGACTTGGCCAAGGCACTTGGACAAAGTAAACGAGACTCGGTGGTGGGTGGGGGAGATACTCTTGCTGCTATAGCAAAGCTTAATCTTTTCAACAAAATCTCTTTTGTATCAACAGGTGGTGGCGCCATGCTCGAATATTTGGCTAATGAAACACTGCTTGGAATTGAAGCACTGAAGTAGTTGTTAGGTTCTAGTCGCTAGCTTCTATCAGTATTTTTATAATTCTGTGCGAATTTTTTTAGCATTTCCCTCAAAATCTTTTTTATCTCCAGGGGTTTGCGGGTGGGGGAATACCCAGATGTGAGCGTGATGCACTTCGTCGCCCATGACTTTGCTCCATACTGTTTCAGTACCAAATGCTTTTTTTTGAGCAAGTGCTACTTTTTTTACTACTTCAAAATATGCTCCGGCATGTGATACATCCCAGACAAAGCGGAAGTGCTCTTTTGGGATTACTTGTACGTGTCCAACTGAGTGAGGGTTGATGTCTAAAAAAGCCAAAAAATCACTGTCTTCATAAACAATATGAGCAGGAATCTCTTTGGCTACAATTTTACAAAAAATACAATCAGTAACTTTGTTCATGTGTCTTATAATAGCATTATGAAAAAGTACGCGGTACGTTCTACCTTAGACACTACAGACAAAAGCTTAAAGGGATTTTCTCCATTTCTTGAAGATTTGCTTCGGGCGCGAGGTATTGAAACGACCGATGCCGCCGAGGCATTCCTTAATCCCGATTACGATAAGCATCTCCATGATCCATATACTCTGGCAGACATGGAAAAAGTGGTTCAAAGGATTCTTAAGGCAATAGATCAGAATGAAAAGGTGCTTATGTATAGTGACTATGATGCTGATGGAATCCCAGGCGGAGTAATGCTCGCTGACTTTTTTCGTAAAATTGGTTTTACCAATTTTTCAAATTACATTCCGCATCGCCACGATGAAGGATACGGTCTTCATGCTGAAGCGATTGAAGGTTTTGCAGAAGAGGGGGTAAAACTTTTAATAACAATTGATTGTGGTATCAGGGACTTCGAGTCAGTCCTTAAAGCAAAGGGTTTGGGAATTGATGTGATTGTGAGTGACCATCATGAGTTGGGAGAAAAACTGCCGGAAGCCTTTGCTGTCTTAAATCCAAAACGTCCTGACTGTATGTATCCAGAAAAGATGCTGTGTGGTTCGGGTGTTATTTTTAAACTCATTCAAGCAATTTTAATTAAGAAAGATTTTGGTTTGAAAAAAGGTGCTGAAAAGTGGTTTTTGGATATGGTTGGGCTTGCAACGCTTTCTGATATGGTTCCGCTTACTGGAGAAAATCGCGTATTCGCTCACTACGGACTCAAGGTGCTTCGCAAATCTCCGCGGCCAGGTCTTCAGCAACTTCTTAAACTTTTAAATATGTATCAGCAAGGTCTGACCGAAGATGATGTTGGTTTTATGATTACACCGCGTATCAATGCCGCATCGCGCATGGGAAAGCCTATGGATGCCTTCAAGCTGCTCTCGACGCTCGATCCTGTTGAGGCGGGAATGGCTGCGGAACACTTAAATAAGATAAATGATGAACGAAAGGGAGTTGTTGCGGGAATTGTAAAAGAGATAAAGAAAAGAATGCTTAGTTTAGGTGATACTTTAAAGTCAGTCATGGTTATGGGAAGTATTGAGTGGCGTCCATCGCTTTTAGGTTTGGCTGCGAACTCTATTGCAGAAGAAATTGGTCGTCCTGTCTTTCTGTGGGGTCGTGATGGGGGAGAGGAAATAAAAGGTTCGTGTCGTTCTGATGGAAAAACAAACCTTGTAGAGCTTATGGAAAAGGCAAAAGAGGTTTTCGATACATTCGGGGGGCATAAGCTTGCGGGGGGTTTTGCAGTTTCAGGGGATAAAATTCACTCTCTTGAGGAAAGACTTGTAAAAGCCTTTGAGGATCTTTCGCTTCAGAAAACCGAGGAAGAGGAGATTGTGGTTGATCGAAAACTTTTAATTGATGAAATTGATCAGAGGCTCTGGAATGATATTGAAAAACTTTCACCATTTGGAATCGGCAATCCAAAACCACTTTTTCTGTTTGAAAATGTAACTCCGTCCAAGGTTGCAGGTTTTGGTAAGCAAAAGAATCACCTCGAGCTTTCGTTTGAAAGAGAAATGGATAAACCGCTTCGAGCAATAGGTTTCTTTCAAACAGCTGAAAGTTATAGGGTTAAGCCGGCCGTTGGAAATAGGATGAATCTTGTGGCAACTGTTGAGAAATCATTCTGGATGGGTCGTGCAGAAATTCGTTTGAGAATAGTCGATATAATTTAAGAGTTATTTTTTTTGATATACTTTATTCATGCAAAAAATTACTATTTTTACCGACGGATCGTCACGAGGAAATCCGGGGCCGGGTGGATGGGGAGCGATTATTGTTATCTCTGATAACAATACTAATGACAAATTACAAAATCTAAATAACAATGTTACCGAGCTTGGCGGGGGAGAGAAGAATACTACAAACAATCGCATGGAAATCACTGCGGCTATTAAATCTCTCGAGGCTATAAAGACAGATTTTGAAACTGAGATTCATCTTCATACAGATTCTGCTTATCTTATAAACGGAATTACAAAATGGGTCTATTCGTGGGAATATCGCAATTGGACGACTCAAAATAAAGAGCCAGTGTTGAATAAAGATCTGTGGGAAAAACTCATGGAAATTGTGAAGACAAAGAAAGTTACTTGGCATAAAGTTGAAGGGCATGTGGGTGTTTCAGGAAATGAACGTGCTGATGTGATTGCAACAGCGTATGCAGACAGCTCGACACCAGATCTTTATTCTGGAGCACTTTCTAACTACCAACTGAAGAGTATTCTTGATATGTCTCATAATGCGGCTGCAAAAGAAGGAAAGAAATCAGATAAAGATAGATCAAAATTAAAGGCGTATTCATATGTAAGTTTGGTTGGAGGAAAGATAGAGGTACACAAGACATGGGCTGAATGCGAAGCGCGAGTGAAGGGTGTTAAGGCCAAGTTTCGCAAGGTGCTTTCAGCAGACGAAGAAAAGGCACTTATAGCTGAGTGGAGCGCTCAGTAAATAAAATGAAAGCAAGCTTATTTTACTCTGGTATCATAAGCTTCGCTCTTGGGGTTTTTCTCCGCTCTCTTGTCTCTGTTCATGTAAGTTTTACTCTTTTTCTGATGCTCCTTGTGGGAGTATTCTTTGTATACGGTATTTTTCTCAAGAAAACTTCAAAGCAGATATTTGGATTTATATTGACTCTTTCTTTCACGCTCTCTTTTTTTGTGCTTGGTATTGTTCGTTATGAAATTTCAGATCAGAAACGTGGTGATCCTCTGCTTTCTAAAATAGTTGGGGAAACCCTCATAATTCAAGGAGTTGTAAGTGATGAGCCAGATCTAAGAGAAAATAATGTTCGTTTAACGGTAGATTTTGAAAAAGTCTTTTTACAAAACAAAACCGCAGAGGTTAAAAGTCGCGGGATTGTAACAGCAGATTTTTATCCTGAGTTTGAATACGGTGACAGATTAAAGATTTCGGGTGTATTTAAAAAACCAGAAAATTTTGAGAATGAATTAGGTAAGGAATTCAACTATGTTGAATTTCTCGCTAAAGATGGAATTTATTATCAGATGTTTCGGCCAAAGATTGAACTTCTTTCGAAAGATGATGGAAATTTCATTAAAGAGAAGATTTTTGGTTTTAAGAGGGTTTTTCTTGAGAAGATAAAAAATGCTGTACCTGAGCCAGAGGCCTCACTTTCGGGTGGACTTCTCTTGGGTACAAAACAATCTCTGGGAAAAGAAACTCTTGATCAGTTTAGACAGGTAGGGCTCATACATATCGTGGTTCTTTCTGGCTACAACATTACTATTGTCGCTGAATCGTTTATGAAAACTCTGGGCTTCTTTCTGTCGCAGAGACTCGCAGGAATTTTTGGCATAGTGGGCATTGTTCTTTTTGCAATCATGACCGGAGCTGGGGCAACTGTGGTGCGGGCATCCCTCATGGTTATTCTCGTTATCATTGCGCGCTTGTACGGTCGTGAGTATGAGGTTAATCGAGCACTTTTCCTAGCAGGTTTTGTAATGCTCATGCATAATCCAAAGATTTTGCTTTTTGACCCATCATTTCAGCTTTCATTTGTGGCGATGCTTGGCTTGGTTCACGTTTCGCCGATTGTCTTAAGATATATGATCTTTTTGACACCAAGATTTGGAATTCGCGAGCTTGCAGCGTCCACCTTAGCAACTCAGATTTTTGTTTTACCGCTTATTCTTTATATGATGGGAAACTTATCACTTGTTGCGCTTCCGGTAAATCTTCTGGTCTTGGCTTTTGTGCCAATAACAATGTTTCTAAGTTTTGTTACAGGTGTGGTTGGTTTTTTTTCAAATGCTTTCTCGATTCCTTTCGGGTTTATTTCGTATCTTCTTCTGTCGTATATGTTTAAAATTGCTGAGCTTTTTGCTTCGCTTCCATTTGCATCAGTTACTATTTCTTATTTTCCGCTCTGGCTTATGATTCTTGTTTACGCCGTGTATGGATATGTTTTGCTTCGCACCTCCAATAAAGCAGGGTCGCCCATGGGCGACCCTGCTTTATCCAAAAGCTGATTTTTATATTAAAAAAATCACGTCAGAAGCTTATTGTGCCTTAGCAAAATTACTCTCGATCACTTCCCAGTTGAGGTTTGCGAAAAAGTCCTCCACATATTTTTTCTTTCCGCTTGGTTGATAGTCGGCAACGAATGAATGTTCCCACATATCGAGTGCAAGAACAGGTGTTGTGCTTACAAGATGACCTAGATGCTGTTCGTCTACCCAGTGAGTGAGAAGGCGACCTGTTTCGGTGTCTTTTGAAAGTATTGCCCAGCCGATACCGCGTGTGAGTGCAACTGCTTTGAAGCGAGCGAGCCATCCATCAAACGAACCCCATTCTTTTTCTATAGCTTTTTTAAGTTCGCTTTTGTCGGAAAGATTTTTTGCTCCACTTTCAAGTGCAGAGAAGTAGTATTCATGATTTCTCATGCCACAAAACTCAAATCCGAAACGACGATTGATTTCTCCAAGTTCGTACGCATACTTTTCAGAATCTTTTGAGAGTTCTGTTATATGTTCTTGGATCAAGTTCGCATGTTTTACGTATCCCGCATAAAGCTTCAGGTGTTCCTCAATATTTTTCTTCGAAATTCCCTTAAGTTCTGGAATATTAAACTTTTTTTCTTCAAATGTGTGCATAATAATTTTTTTATGAGAATAATGAACGCTTTTTAGTATACATGAGTGAAGATGAGATAGGTATGAATTTACTAATGATCAGTTTGACAATAGTTATACAATATGCAGAATGGGTACTGATTTGTTCCTTGTAAAAGACGGGGAAATGGCTCAGATACTAAACTTAAAGATACACCTCCTGTTTGGGAGGTAACCGCGAAAATAAAAATTAGTGGATAATCTCCTGACAGGAACGTGCGAGACATGTAAAATGTCTCCAGAGCTCGCTTGTTGCGACACTCTGTATCAAACAGCACTTTTTGTAAGGAGATTACTATGACCGCAATGACCACTCCTGCTGTTTCTACAGCACTGTCACCATTACAGGCGAGCCTTTTTGCTTCAGGTGCTCCAGGATTTATCCTGCGTGCCTCTGACGCTCCGCTCGAAGTTGTTCCTGTAGACAGTGACAACCTTCAAGAGGAGTATTTTCGGATGCGTTTCGATACTTATATCGGACGCAAGAAGTATGAGGGTCGAGAAGCGTACCCAGAAGGTCGCATGAAGGACCCTTATGATGAACATTCTCTCTGGAGTCTGGTTCGTCACACTAAGACAGGTGTTTTTCTCGGTGCGGTGCGTTTTGTTCTGCGGCCGGAAGGAAAAAGTCTGCCTTTTGAAAAGTTTCGGCAATTACCTTACGAAGGTGGGGCGATTGCTGAAATCTCATCCTTTCTGTTTTGTCGGGAAAGGATCAGAAACGCCGAGCTCCCTCGTACGCTTAATGGAGGTAATCGAGGGTTCGGACTTGTGAGTCTCTTTCTGATGCAGGCCTGTTTTGAAATGGGTTCTCGGCATAAGATTGAGGCCGTGTGTGGTTTGATGTGTCCTGTCCTTTTTGGAATGTTTAAGAAGGAAGGGATTAAATTCAAATCTGTTCCCGACGAGAAAGGTGGAGCAACAGTTGAATATCATGGCACTCGACAACCTTGTTGGAGCACGGCATCAGATCTTCTTAGAGGAATCAAATCTCATGACGAAGATCTGTACAGTCTCGTGCAGCCTCGCAATAAGGTGTATCTGAGTATGTTAGAGGGTGACTCTTCAGATTAGATTGTACATTCGAAGAACAAAGCCGTCGCACATAAGGTGTGGCGGTTTTTTATTACCTAATAATAATCGCATGATACTATGAGTTTATTGTGAAAAGACTTAGAGCTCACGGTAAAATCTTCCTCATTTCGTTTCTTGTTATTTCAAATATTTTTATTTTTTAT
>Ga0163144_10016245_pt1 | contig 15261 bp, 13 predicted proteins | sample OliLak19BULKMAT1_FD_123175 | JGI IMG/M metagenome (GOLD analysis project Ga0163144, IMG submission 123175) | Freshwater microbial mat bacterial communities from Lake Vanda, McMurdo Dry Valleys, Antarctica - Oligotrophic Lake LV.19.BULKMAT1 | ecosystem: Environmental > Aquatic > Freshwater >... | reverse complement strand
GGATCGCCGCAGCGAGCGCGTCGGCGCGCGCCGCCGGACCGATCGCGACGCCATCCTCCGGCGGGGCGAGCTGCGCCTCGACGTAGCGCTCGAGCTCGACCTTGCGCAGCGCCGTGCGCAGCAGCGTGCCGCGCACGGCCGTCGTCCCGATGTCGAGCCCCAATATCCTGGCCATGCGCGTCGATCTCCTCGGGCTCAGTCGATCCGGTAGTAGTGGAAGATGCCGAGCGCAGGCATCGAGCCGGCGTTCGGTGGAGGCGGCGTCCAGCGATCGTGGTTGTTCATCACGGTGCGGATGCGGACGTGCGCGCGGCCGACGTGGCCCTCCCCGCGAATGGTGAGGATGCGCGCGGCGGTGACGAACGCTCCGTCGACGCCTGCGCGCTGCTCGGCGGGGATCGTCACCGGGCGAAAGATCAGCGGGTTCTGTGGGCCAAGGACGCTGAGCAAGATCGGGTAGAGATCTTTCGGACCGCCGCGCCCCTCGATGAAGTTGATGAAGTCGCCCGAGCGCGTGAAGAACGGGATGTTCATGAACATCTGCCGCGCCATGCTGATGAGCTGCACGAACTTCATTGCCTCGCTCACGTCGGCGCAGAGCGGCTGCTCGGGCAGGCCGCGAAACGAGCAGAGCCGCGACAGCAGCACCAGCGGCGGTGCCTCGTTTGGGTTCACTGCGCCCGATCCGTAGATGGTCAGCTGTTCTTTCTCGAGGTCGTCCGGATCGGGCTGCACCACCGTCGCCCAGAAGTCGTCGGTCACGCCGCGCACCAAGCGGATCTCCTCGAGCGAGTCGAACGGCGCGTTCTTGATGACGTACGGATCTTTGTAGCGACGGTAAATCTCATCCTCACCGCCGCCCGAGGTCACCGTCGCCGCGCCCGGATCGAACTGCGTGCGCTCCTGATCGGTGTCCCACCAATCGGCGAGCGACGAGATCACGTCGAGGCGCGTGTTGAACTGACCTTCGTTGTCGCGCCGCTCGAACAGCGGATCGAGCGGGCTCGGTGAGCGATAGCCCTCGAGCATCGCGAAGACCTGCATCGCCATGCTCTGCCGCGCGGCCGTCGCGTCGAGGTTGAGCGGATCGTTGACGTTGGTCTTGCTGTTCTCGGCGACGGCGCTCACCGAGCACGAGCCACCGATGTCGCCGAGCCCCTCGACCGCGCTCGAGTCGATGCCGGCCGCGTCGAGGCCGCCGTTTGCGCCTTCCGGGCTACAGAACGGCGCGAGCAGCACATCGGCGAATTTCCAGATCGGCAGCTGCGGTGGCGCGCGCCCCATCAGCGGCTGGTACATCATCGTGACGACCGCGCGGACCTGCGGCTCGCGCATGACCAGCATGCGCGTCAGATCGATCGAGCTCTTCGCCAGATACTCGGCGCGCAGCGTGTCGCGCTGATTCGTCGCGACGACGAACGAAGTGCTGGTGCTCTCGTGCATGTCCGCGAGCATCACGCCGAGCACCGCGACCGCCGTCATCGCGAGCACCAGCGCGATGCCCTCCTGCCGGCGCGCATCGCCCGACGCGCGACCGCGCCGCACGCGCTGTCCGCCGCGCTCCGCGTGCATGCCGCTGCGCTCTGGGCGCACGCCGCCACAGCGCTGCGCGGGCCGAGGGCCGGTCGCGCGTCGCGCGTCGCGTGGTGTCGGTGGCTGCGCGCTCATGGCGTGTAGATCGCGTGGTTGAGGCCGTAGCGAATCGGCAGGCTGACGCGCGTCCCGATCTTCTGCGTGCGGCGACGGCCGTCGATGCTGACGACGCCGAGCGTGATCTTCACCTGCGCGGGCAGACGGTTCGGCTGGCCGGTGCCCTGCACCGTGTCCCAGGTGCGGACCCACTCGTTGGTGATCGGATCGAGGTACTCGAGCTCCAGCGTCTCGACGTCGTGCAGCACGACCTGCAGCGTGCCGCCCTTGAGCGGATCATCGTCGATGCGCGCCTGCTCGCGCCGCACCAGCACGCGCCGATCGGCGGCGTCCGGATCACGCGCGATGAAGTAAGAGAGCTCGTTCTGATCTGACTCCTTCGCGTCGCGATAGAGCCGCTGATGCGAGAACGAGGTGAAGTCGATGCGATCGCGCCGGCCGCGATCGGTGCCGATGAACGCCGTGCGCACGACCTGCAAGCTCGGGCTCGGGTTGATCTGCGCCGACACGTATGCCGACTGAAGCTCGCGCACCATGCGCTCGAGCGCACCAGTGACCTCGAGCGCGCGATCCGTCTGCCCCTCGACCCGCGCCTTGTTGCGCGAGGTCTGCACGAAGCCCGAGTAGATCAGCGTCGAGATGATCGCGAGGATCACCACCGAGATCATCACCTCGATGAGCGACATACCGAGGCGACGCGCGCGCGCACGCCGCGTACCCACGCGCGCCATCACTGCTGCCCCCCCGCCGCGTTGTTGATCGCATTGTCGATGGCGTCCTGCGTGCCGGCGGCCATCGCGGCGTCGGCGACGAGGAACTGCACCACCTCGAACGAGTGATCGCGAGAGCCCTCTTGCCAGTGAACGCTCACCGTGACGCGGCGCACCTGCTCCTCGATGGTCGTCTTCAGCACCGGATAGGCCATCGACATGGCCATCTCGGAGAGTCCGCCCATACCGCCGCCGCTCTCCATCAGCGACTCGGCCGTCACGCCGGCGAGCGGATCGGGCGCGCCCTCGTCGTCCTCGAGCACGCCGCCTTCTTCTTCCACCTGATCGGGCAGCACGATGCGCTCGATCGACCACTCGCAGGTGAAGCCCTCGATCTCCGCGTCCTCGCAGCACTCGTCGGTGTCCGCGGCGGAGATCGCCGGCAGCCCCTCCTTCATCACCTTCTCTTCGATCTCGCCGAGCTTGCAGCGCGCCAGGACGGTCGCGTACGAGGTCCGCCGCGCGCGGTTCGCGACCTTGATCGCGCCCGCCTCGCTCGAGAAGATCGACGACAGCGACAGTCCGAGGATCGCGACCGCGACCAGCACCTCGAGCAGCGTGAAGCCGAGGCGGCGCAGACGCGCACGTCGCGAGACGCGGGAGACGGCGGAGACGCGGGAGACGGCGGAGTATCGACTCGCGCGCTTCACTCCTCCACCTCGGACTGCTCTTCGCCGTCTTCGTCAGGCTCGCGCGGCTCCCACGCTCGAGGGCGCACGGTGCCGCGGCCGGTCAGCGGGTGAATCTCCACGGTGTAGACGTCGTCGCGCGCGTCGGTGAGCTGAATGATCGCGTGCTCGGTGCGCCCGCCCGGAAAGAAGTAGATCGCGCCGCGTCCGTGCTCGCGCGCGTCCGGCTCGTGCGGCACGACCATCTTGATCACGCGGATGCCGCTGCCGAGCGAGTGCGGCGCGTAGCGATCGAGCGCCTCGCCGTCCTCGTTCGCGATGGGGCCAAACGGCGACCGACCGAAGGTCGGCCGATCGGTCTTCTGCAGCGCCGCCTGCGCCGCCGCCCACGGATCGATGCCAGTGCGATCGTCGCCGCTGGCCTCGTCGTCGTCCGCCATGGCCTCGCTGATGCGATCGGTCGAGCGCGCGAGCGCCACGTGCCCGTGCGCCTCCTCGATCGACAACTGCGCCTCGTCGAGATTGAGCACCACGCGCACGGTGCCCCCCTGCGTGACGCTGCGCGTGTACGCATAACGCGACGCCGCGAGGATCTTCAAGCACGCCGAGCGCAGGCTCGTACGCATCATCAGTCCCATCCCGTAGGTCACGCCGGTCGAGACGATGGCCACGATGACCACCACCACCATGATCTCGATCAGCGTCATCCCCGAGCGCCGGCGATCCGGCGGACGGATGCGATGCACCGATGCACGCGCAACTCCGCCATCGCGACCGCTTCGGCGGGGGCGCGCGATGGCGAAGGACGCCGAGCGTGGCGTGCGAAGGCTCCTCATGATCAGCGAATGTCGTCCTCGGTGCCCATCTGCTTGTCGGGGCCGCCGGACTTCACCGAGATGTCGTTGCCCTCGCACTCGATGACGTATTCGCCGTCCCACGGATCCTTCGCTTCGCGGTTTTGCGGGAGGTCCCCGCTCTCCTTCAAATCGGCGACGGTCGGACACTCGCCTGCGTGATCGGTGATCCAGATGGTGGCCGCCGAGCTGATCGCCGACGCGTCGCTCATCGCAGTCTTGACCCGCGCCTTCTCGAGCTGCGGCAGCACCGCGACGCCGACCGCCGTGGCGATGAGCGCCATGATGATCACGACGACCATGATCTCGACCAGCGTCATGCCCTCGACCGCACGGCGCGCCAGGCGGCGCATCACCCGCCGCGTCTGCTTCTTCTCGATGTTCGCTTGCTTGTTCATCTCGCCCTCCGAGCGTTGAGCCGGTAATCGGTAGTCATTCGACATGGTCATTCGACATGGTCATTCGAAGTGGTCATTCGACGTTGTCGTCGACGAAAAAATCGCCGCTCGGCCCCGCCGAGACGACGTCCACTCCGTCTGGGTTCATCACACCGGGGCAGCGTACGTAGAGCGCATGCCCCCAGCCATCCACCGGCAGCTCCGCCAGGTAGCGCACGCCGGTCCGCGGCGGATGCACGAGCTCCACCGTCGAGCGCGGACAACGCGCCATGTCCTCGCGAAACTCCGCGACGCCGCGCTTTACCGTCGCGATCGCCGCGCGCGTGGCGCGAATCCGCGCACGCTCGTCCGCCGTGCCCCACAGGCCGAGCACCGCCGCGATCGCTGCCACCCCGCTCACCACGACGCCGAAGCGGCGCCGCGTGAACAGCTGCCCGAACCACGCGCTGCGCCGCTCCCATGGAAGGAAGATGCCGCGCCGTGCTCGCTTCGCCTTCGCCACTCGCCGCCTCCATCACTGCACGCGCCATCGCTTCGCTGGACATCACTGCACGAACTCGTTGATCTGCATCAGTGGGATTAGGATCGCGAAGGCGATCCCGCCCGACATCCCGCCGACCAAGATGATCATGGCCGGCTCGAGCAGCGCGGTCATCACGCCGATCTGCGCGTCGACCTGGCTGTCGTACGCGCTCGCGACGTTTTCGAGCATCTCCTCGAGCTGCCCCGAGCGCTCGCCGATCGCGATCATGTGCGTGACGATCGGCGGGAAGCGCCCGGAGCGCTTCAGCGGACCGGCGATGCTCTCGCCCTCGCGGATCGACACGCGCGCCTCTTCGATGACGCGCATCAGCTCGGTGTTGCCGAGCACGTTGCGGGTGATCTCGAGCGCGCTCAGCAGCGGCACGCCGCTCTTGAGAAGCGTCGACAGCGTCCGCGCGAAGCGCGACACCGCGACCATCAGCGTCAGCTTGCCGAACACCGGGACGCGCAGCGTGAACAGGTCCCAGCGGCGGCGTCCGTCCTCGGTCGCGATCCAGCGGCGGAAGCCGACGACGCCCCCGACCGTCAGCATGATGAGCAGCCACCAGTAGCCGGTGAACACGTTGCTGGTGAAGATCAGCAGCCGCGTGTACCAGGGCAGCGCCTGCTGAAAATTCTCGAAGATGCTCGTCACCTTCGGCACGACGGCGACCATCATGATCGAGACGACGCCCATGCCGAACACGACCATGAACATCGGATAGGCGAGCGCGCCGAACACCTTGTTCGACAGCTTAGACTGCGCCTCGAGGAACTCTGCGAGGCGCTGCAGCACCGAGTCGAGCGTGCCCGATGATTCTCCCGCCGAGACCATGTTGATGTAGAGCGGCGTGAAGATCTTTGGGTGCATGCGCAGCGCGTCGTTGAGGCTGGTGCCCTCGTTGACGCGGTCGCGGATCTGCGTGAGCGCGAGCTTCAGATCGGGCTGCTCCATCTGATCGATGAGCGCCGTGAGCCCCTCGACCAGCGGAATGCCGCTCTTCAGCAGCGTCGCGAGCTGCCGCGTCGCGACGGCGACGTCGAGCGTCGAGATGCGCCGCAACATCTTCTTGAAGTCGACCTCGCGCGCCGCCTTGGTGCGCGCCTTCGACTCCTCGAGCACCTCGGTGACGAGCACGCCGTCTTTGCGCAGCACGAGGCGCAGCGCCTTCGCGTTCTCCGCATCCTTGACGCCGGAGACCTTTTTGCCGCCGGCGTCGATGCCGCGATAGGCGTAGATGGCCATCGCTATGCCTCGATCTCCCCGGCCTGCGTCGAGGCGAGGACGTCCTCGAGCGAGGTGCGGCCGGCGAGCACTTGGCGCGCGCCGTCTTCACGCAGCGAGCGCATCCCGCGCTGCACGGCGATGCGCGCGATCGTGTTGGAGTCGGAGTTGTCGAGGATCGCGCGGCGCACCGGCTCGTCGACCTGCAAGAGCTCGTAGATGCCGAGGCGGCCGCGGTAGCCGGTGCCGGTGCACTCGGCGCAGCCGACCGCGCGGTAAAAGACTGGCGTGTCCTGCACGGCGCCGAGGCCGAGCTGCGTGCGGATGCGGCCATCGGTCTCGCGCAGGCGCAAGTGCGCGGAGTCGATCACCGCGCGCTGCTCCGGGGTGAGCCGCTCGAGCACATCGGCGGGGACCGGCGGCGGGCCTTGGGGCCGCGGCGGTCCGACGTGTGTGAGCTCACCGTCGAGATCGTCGGGCTCGAGCAGGTCGGACAGCGCTGTAGTGTCGTCGACGGCGCTCGCAGCAGCGCTCGCGACGTTGCCATTCTTCGCGCTCGCGACCGCCGCCGCTTTCGCCGAGGCGGCGAGCCCGGTGCGCTTGTTGTTCTCGACCAGCCGACGCGCCTCCGCCATGTCGATGCCGAGCGACTTCAGATCCGCCTCGCTCGGCTCGTACGGCTGACGACAGTGCGGACAGAGCCGACGCACGAGGCGCTGCGCGAGCACCGCCAGCAGCGACGACGCGATCAGGAATGGCTGCACGTCCATGTCGACGAGGCGCGTGATGGCGCCGGCCGCGTCGTTGGTGTGCAGCGTCGACAGCACGAGATGTCCGGTGAGAGACGCGTTGATCGCGATCTCGGCCGTCTCCTTGTCGCGAATCTCACCGACCATGATGACGTCCGGGTCCTGACGCAAAAAGGCGCGCAGCCCGCTGGCGAAGGTCAGCCCGATCTTCGTGTGCACCTGCGTCTGGCCAATCCCCGCGAGCTCGTACTCCACTGGATCTTCGACAGTGAGGATGTTGAGATCGGGGGTGTTGATCTTGCTCAGACACGCATACAGCGTCGTCGTCTTGCCGGAGCCCGTAGGCCCCGTGACGAGCACGATCCCGTTCGGCCGCGAGATGTAGTGATTCATCGTCTGCAGCTGATCGGGGTCAAAGCCGAGATCGGTGAGATCGAGCAGCACCTTTTCTTTGTCGAGCAGGCGCATGACGATGCGCTCGCCGCGCGAGGTCGGCACGGTGCTCACGCGCACGTCGATCAGGCGGCCCTGGATCTTCTTGGTGATGCGCCCGTCCTGCGGCAGGCGCTTCTCCGCGATGTTGAGCCCGGCCTCGATCTTCACGCGCGCGATGATGGAAGGCAGGAAGCCCTTGTGTGCGGTCTTACTCTTGTAGAGATCGCCATCGATGCGATAGCGGACGATGACCTCTCTGTCGCCCGGCTCGATGTGGATGTCGGACGCGCGATCACGGACGGCGTTGTAGAAGAGGTTGTTGACCCAGCGGATGACGGGGGCCTCATCCGTCATGTCGATGAGGTCTTGCAGCTCCTCGATGTCCTCGCCGGCCTTGCCGTCGGCGAGCGCGTTCTCGTCTTTGCGCTCGTAGAGGCGATTGATCGCGTCGTCGATCGCCTCGCCGGGCGCCGCGATCGGCTCGACGGAGCGGCCGAGCAGCGTGCGCAGATCGTCGATCGGGAACGGGTTGAGCGGATCGGCGACGGCGACCTCGATGACGCCGTCCTTCTCACCGAGCGGCACCACGCGATTCTGCCGCGCGAACGAGATCGGGATCTTCTCGAGCAGCTCCGCCGAGACGCCGGTGATCTCGATCTTCTCGCGGAACGTGATGCCCATCTCGTCGGCGAGCGCGCGCACCAGCTGCGTCTCTTCGACGACGCGCGTCGCCAACAGCACGTCGGTGAGCCGCGTGCTCTTCTCCCGCGCGACGTTCAGCGCCTGCTCGAGCCCCTCGGGCGTGAGCGCACCGCGACGCACCAGAATCTCACCGACGTACCGCTGCTCCATGGACCTTCCTCACGTTGCGACGAGCTCTCCATCGTGAGTCCGCGTCGGCGCGGACCACCACCATCGCGTCGCTACTGCGGCGGGACGTCCCCGTTGATCGGCGGCGTACCGACATCCTGGGGCACGAGCTCGGTCGTGCCATCCGGCGAGATCACCGTGTCTCCCGCCGAGGCCTCCGTATCGACCGGAGCGGAGCCTATCGCCGGTCGTATCGTGTGCTCCGGCGGTGGTCTGCCGGCGGCCTCTTCGACGAGCTGCTGCTCGACCGCGATCGCCTCCACCTCGTTGATCATCTCGCTCACCAGGCCGCGCGTGCGCGAGTAGTCGACCGGAGGTTCGTAGTCCTGGTCGCCGAACACGAAGTAACGATCGATGAACTCTTGGCGCTCGCGCATCTTGCGCTCGAAGATCGCGCGCAGGTCGCTCTGGTTACGGATGATGTAGGGCGTGAGGAACAGCAGCAGATTGGTCTTCTGCGTCTCGCGCGTGGTGCTGCGGAACAGCACGCCGATGAGCGGGATGTCGCCGAGGATCGGCACCTTCGTCTCGGACGTGTTGATCGTGTCGCGCATCAAGCCGCCGATGACGACCGTCTGCTGATCGCGCACGACGACCTGCGTCTTCGCGTTGCGCTTGGTGATCGACACGACCTGCAGCGCGCCCTCGACCGCGCCGCGCTCGCTGATCTCTTCGACGATCTCTAGGCGAATCTCGTCGGCCTCGTTGATGTGCGGCGTGATGGTGATCTTCGTGCCGACGTCTTGGCGCGGAACGTTGCCTCCGAGCCCGCCGAGTCCGCCGAGCGCGCCGAGCGCACCCGCACCTTGGGCACCGCCGGCGAGCCCAGCGAGCCCAGCGAGCCCGCCGAGCCCCGACTGCTGCAGCGGCAGGTTCTCGCCGACGCTGATCTCGGCCTCTTCGTTGTCCATCGCGATGAGGTGCGGCGTCGACAGCACGTTGGCGTCACCGCTGTTCGCGATCGCGTTGAGCACGACGCCGAACGCAGGGATCGAGAGGCCGATTCCCTGCAGCTGCTCGGCTGGGATCTGCGGCCCACGCACGCCGAGCGCGAGCCCGGTGAGCGAGTCCGCGCTGACCGTGGCGATCGAGGTGCCGGCGTTGAAGCCGAAGATCGAGAGCGCGTCGTCGGCGGGAAAGCCCGGCACACCCCCGTGAAAGCTCAGCCCGAGCTTTGACGAGCGGCGCACGGAGAGCTCCATGATGACGGCCTCGATGAACACTTGTCGGCGCTCGACGTCTAGCCGGCCGATCACGTTGCGCAGCGCGGAGTAGTCGTGCAGCGACGAGGTGATGACCAGCGAGTTCGTCGGCTTGTGCGCTGTGATGCGCACCTGACCTTCGAACGGGCTGCCGCCGCCCGCCGCGCGTGCTCCCCCTGCTGGTGCCGGTGCGCCGCCACCTGCGCCACCACCGACGATGCTCGTGAGTGTCGCCGCGATGTCGTCCGCGTCGCCGTGCTGCACGTAGTGGACGTGGATGCGGCCCTCGCCCTCGAGCGCCACGTCGAGCGCGCGGATCATCTCGAGGATGCGCACGTACGCGCGCTCCGTCGCGACGATGATCAGCGAGTTGGTGCGCTCGTCCGGGAGGATCTTGGTGATGCGCATCTCGCCCGCGCGCGCGCCGACGGTCGATGGGCCGCCCGGGCTCGTCGGGCTCGGCGACGGCGCGGCGCGCGGCGCCGGAGCGCCTGGTGCGCCCGGCGTCGTCGGCGGGAAGATCTCGTTCAGGCGCTCGGCGAGCTCGGTCGCGTTCGCGTAGTGGATCTGCTCGATCCACACCTGCTCACCGCCGCGCGGCACGTCGATGGCCTCGACGATCCGCAGCATGCGACGGATGTTCGAGCCCATATCCGTCATGATGATCGTGTTGGTCGGCGCGTAGGCGGTGACGTTGCCTTCGCGTGACTTGAAGCGGGTGAGCAGCGTCGCGACGTCCTCCGAGCTGACGTTCTCGATCCGGTGCATCCGCGTGATGTAGCGATCGTCGCTCGGCGAGGCCTCACCGGCGCCATAGAGCGAGGTCGGCAGGTTCTCGATGCCGGCCGTCTCGACGATCTTCAGATAGCGACCGGCGGGCACGACGGTCATGCCGTTGAGCTCGAGGATCGACAAGAACGCCTGGTACGCCTCGGCCGCGCTCACCTTGGTCGGCGCGTAAACACTGGCCTTGATGCTGCGCACTTTGCCCGGGAGGATGAAGCGCTTGCCGGTGATGCTCGACACCAGCCGCACGAGATCCGGAAGGTCCGCGTCTTCGAGGTTGAACGTGACGCGCGCGCCGGGCGGGATCGGCTCGTAGTCGATGCCGGTGACGAACGGCTGGATCGGCGCCGCGGGCCCGCCGCCGCCCGGTTCGCCAGCTGGAGGCATCGTGCCCGGCGGCAGATTCTGCAGCGGGAGTCCTTGGCGAATGCGCGGCGTGACGTCGATGCGCGGCCGCTCCTGCGGCGGATCCTGCGCGCTCGCGACTCCGAGCCCAGCGGCCATCACGGCAGCGGACACGACGAGCAGGGGGACTGCGTGTTGGATCTTCACTGTGGGCTCACTTGTGAACGGCGCTCGATGGGGGTCACTGGGCTCACTGGATGTTGAAGTTCACGTTCGTAGGCTGTCCGCGGCGGACGACCGAGAGCGTGAGGTGATCGGACTCGCGCAGGCGCGCATAGGCCTCGAGCGCCTTGTCTGGGCTGGTCATGTCAAAGCCATTGATGGTCCGCAGCACGTCGCCGTTCTGCATACCGAGCCGGCCGAGCAGGCTGTTCCGGCGAATGCCATACATCTTCACGCCGACGACGCGGCCGCCCTCTTCGTGCGGCACGACGCGCGCAGTGCGCATCAGGTCCGCTTGGTTCTCGAGGATGCGATTCACCAGGCCGCGCTGGATGCGGTATTCGGTGTCGCTGATCTTGGTGATGCCGGCGTCGAGATCGGCCGCGGGGATGCCGCCCGATGGTTCGGACGGACCTGCGGGCTCCACCGCCGCGACGGCCGCGACGGGCGGCGCGAGCGGGATGCCGCCCGGCGGCGCGAACATCGAGATGCTGCAGCGCTGCACGCCTTGCAGCATGTAGACGGTGTTCGCGCCGATCGCGTCGACCGTGCGCCCCTCGAGCGGCATGCCGAGCCGATACAGCAGGACCTTGCCGGCGACGTTGGTGATCGCGGCGAACGAGCGCTCTGGCCGCTGCGGAGAATAAAACGCGCCCACCAGCCGAATCGCGCCATCACAGGGCGGCGGCGGCGCGTTCGGATCGACCGGGGCTACCTCGACCTGCTCGGCGGCCGCGATCTCGTCCGCCGTCGGTTGGCGCACGCGCTCGCCGTCCTGCGCGCCGCTCGCCGAGTCGAAGATGTTGCGTCGCAGAATCGCCGTTGGATCTTTGCGGCGCGCACCGCCTGCGCCCGCACCGAGAGGTCGCGCGCGGCCGGCCACAGCGCTCGGCGATGGCATCGCTGCGCCACCTGCTTCGAGCGGCAAGAGTGCCCCGGCCAGCAGGCGCGTCGTGCCCGAGGCGAAGAACAGCGAGACCAGGCTGAGCGTCACGAGGACGACCACCACGGTCACACGGCGCTGCTTCAGATCGATGCCCACTTTTGCCTCCCTTTGCAGGCCGCGTGCCTAGCGCAGAAATCTCGAAGATGAAAGGAGATCCGCGAGGTTTTGCCGTCCTCGGCGATGGCCCCGAATCCGGCCAACCGGAGCCCCCGGACAAGCTGGCAGCGGGCGGTGATGGCGGAGCCGCGCAGCTGACAAACTGGCAAACGGAAAACGCGAAAACAGCTAGCCCATATTTGGGACGTCGCCGCCGTCTTGGCCAGGCTCTTCGCGGTCCGCACCGAGCTTCCTGTAGATGGTCCGCGCGGAGATGCCGAGCAGCTGTGCGGCGAGCTGCTTGTCGCCGTGGGTGTGCTCGAGCGTCGCGCGGATCACGCGCTGCTCCATCTCGTCGAGCGGCGTGCCGAGCGAGAACGTCAGATCGTGTCCGCGGCGCTCCGCCTCGGCGACGGGGCGCGGCAGATCGTCGGCGCCGATCGTCGTCGACTTCGACAGCACCACCGCGCGCTCCATCGCGTTCTCGAGCTCGCGCACGTTGCCGGGCCAGTCGTACGCCATCAGCCGATCGAGCGCGTCGCGGCCGAGCGCGATGCGCGGCTTGCCGTTCTTGCGGCAATAGACGTCGAGGAAGTGATCGGCCAGCAGCGGAATGTCGTCGCGCCGATCGCGCAGCGGCGGGCTGGTGATCGCGATGACGTTGAGCCGGTAGTAGAGGTCCTCGCGGAAGCGGCCCGCTGCGACCTCGGCGGCGAGATCGCGATTCGTCGCGACGATCAGCCGGAAGTCGGCGCGCGTCGTCTTGCCGCCGAGCGGCTCGTATTCGCCTTCCTGCAGCACGCGCAGCAGCTTCACCTGCACCGCCGGCGCGAGCTCGCCGATCTCGTCGAGAAAGAGCGTGCCGCCTGCGGCCTGCGCGATGCGCCCCTCACGCTTTGCGATGGCGCCGGTGAAGCTGCCCTTCTCGTGGCCGAACAGCTCGCTCTCGAGGATCGTCTCGGGCAGCGCCGCGAGGTTCACACCGACGAACGGTCCGCGCCGTCCGCTCTTTTCGTGGATGTGCCGCGCGAGCAGCTCTTTGCCGGTGCCGCTCTCCCCAAGAACCAGCACCGTCGCCGTCGACGTCGCCGCCTGCGTCGCGACATCGAGCGCGCGGCGCAGCGACTGCGCGCTGCCGACGATCGCCCGCGGACCGCGCAGCGCCGAGAGCTCTTGCTTCAGCTCGCGGTTTTCCGCGACCAGGGCGAAGCGCTCCGCGGCTTTGCGCACCGTCTTGACGATGTGCATGCGCTTGAGCGGCTTCTCGACGAAGTCGTACGCGCCCTCGCGCATCGCCTCGACCGCCGTCTCGATCGTCCCGTACGCCGTCATCAGCACGACCTCGACGTCGGGCGCCACCGTCTCGAGCGCGCGCAGCAGATCGATGCCGCTCATCTGCGGCATCATCAGATCCGTCACCACGACGTGGACCCGCTCGCGCCGGCAGACGTCGAGCGCGGCGCGCCCGGAGTCGGCCGTCAGCACGCGCAGCCCCTCGCGCTGAAAGATCTTCTCCAGCGACTGCCGATTCGACTCCTCGTCGTCGACGATCAGGACCGTGGTGGACGAGCTGACGCTGACCTCAGACGCATTGACACTCATAGAGACACCATGTCTGCGCGTATGACACGATGGCGCATTGGTGTCGAGTTGTCTTTTTGCTGCCAGATTGGCGCGAAGCTCTGTCGATGTGGCCGACACCGCCGTGTGTTAGCGTCGCCGTCGCGTGGAAGGGCCCATCAGCAAGGCGGAGCGCGCCGATCGCACGGCGCGGACGGCGCTCCGCCATGCGCGCTCGTACGCGCGGCGCTCGATGTTGCCGCCCATCGCCGAGCGCGCGCGCCATCCCTGGACGACGCGCGCGACGATCGTGCTGCGCTTTGCCTTCCGCATCGTGCGGCGCGTCGTCACCGATCGCGTCCCGCAGCGCGCCGCGGCGCTCGCCTTCTACACGCTGCTCAGCGTCGTGCCGATCCTTGCGGCGACGTTCGCGCTGCTGTCGCGCTTCGGTGGGATCGCTGGCTCGCAGGCGGTGGTGCGCTTCGTCGCGGATCGCTACTTCCCGCGCGCGACCGACGCAGCCATCGACGCGATGACGCCGCTGGTGACGCGCACGCAGGTTTCGGCCGCCGGGCTCGTCGGAATCCTGTTGCTGCTGCCGGTGATCACCAGCCTGGTGCGGCAGGCGGAATCGGCGCTCGCGGACGTCTTTCGCGCGCCGCCGCAGCCGGTCTGGTCGCTGCGCTTCATCCTGCACGCGGTGCTCGCGCTCGGCGCGCCGATGTTGGCGGTGGTCGGCTCGCGCTACCTGCCGCACTTCGCCGCCGGCGGTCCGCTCGAGCTGGTCGACATGCACCTCGGCCCGCTGCTGATGAGCACGGCGGTGCTGTTTCTCGTCTATGCGTATCTGCCTGGCCGACACGTGAGCCGACGCGCTGCAGTGCTCGGCGCGCTCGTCGCTGCGGTGTTGCTCGAGGCCGGCAAGCTCGGCTTCAGCCTGTACGTCACGTACCTCGGCCGCAGCGTGCATCTCGTCTGGGGCACCGTCGCGTTCGTGCCGCTGCTGCTAGTCTGGGTGCTGCTGATCTGGATGTTCGTGCTGCTCGGCGCAGAGGTCGCTGCGACCGCCCACGAGCTCGCTGGCAGGCTCGATGCGGCGCCGCTCCGTCGTCGTGGCTCCAACGTGCGTCGCTGGCGTCGTCGGCTGCGGCGCAAGACGGCCGCGCGGGCGGCTGTGGTCGCGACTTGAAGCGCGCGCGACGGCTCTTCAGCTGAGCGCGATGCCTGCGAGCGCGAGCGCTGCGGTGGCGGCGAAAAAGGCGAAGCGGACGATGGTCTCGAGGTGCAGGGCCATGTCTCGTCGCTTTGCAGGGCGCATGCCGCTGCCAAATGGCTCGCGAATCGATGAAATTCGCGTGGGTTCGCGCAGTTCCTGCGCCGCCTGCGCAGGGCTTGCGTGGGGGCTGTCGGCACCGCGCTGTGGTGTCACGCCCCCGCTCAAGATTGATCACTTCTTTTTGAGCCTCAATCGGGCGCTCCCGCGCGGGGAACCTCCCCCTTTGAGATTGATCACTTCTTTTTTTGAGCCTCAATCGTGCGCTCCCGCGCTGGGAACCTCCCCCCTTGAGATTGATCACTTCTTTTTTTTGAGCCTCATTCGTTGCGCTCCCGCGCTGGGAACCTCCCCCAGCCCCTCGTTCGAGGGGGGCTTTTCCGATGGCGTCGGTGGGAGTCGCGTGCACTCGGAGACTGGCAATGCGAGGCACCCCCAACCCCCTTGGAAAGGGGGCTTTCGGAGGGAATTGAGGGGAGTTCGGGTCAAGCGCGGTACACCCACGCCACCGGAGGCGTCCGAAAAACCCGACCTCTTACGCGACCCAGACAGCCCGCAGGCCCTCGCTCACCGCACTTGCGATGTGCAGCCAGCTACACAAGGACGCTCGACCATCCTCCCCCGAGAGGACTTACTTACAAGAAAACTCCTCCCCCAGCGGGGGAGGCAGGGAGGGGGTGAAAGCCTCCCAGCGGGGGAGGCAGGGAGGGGGTGAAAGCCCGCCCCTGC
>Ga0163144_10016244_pt1 | contig 15262 bp, 11 predicted proteins | sample OliLak19BULKMAT1_FD_123175 | JGI IMG/M metagenome (GOLD analysis project Ga0163144, IMG submission 123175) | Freshwater microbial mat bacterial communities from Lake Vanda, McMurdo Dry Valleys, Antarctica - Oligotrophic Lake LV.19.BULKMAT1 | ecosystem: Environmental > Aquatic > Freshwater >... | reverse complement strand
GCCCTCGCGCTGCCCTCGCGCTGCCCCGCCTCGCCCCTCTGCATTGCCCCGCGCTTCATCGCGCTTCATGGGGCGAACGCTCCGTGTGAGGTGCTCCGTGTCGGCTGGAACCGGGCGGCGCCGTCCGGATGCGCCCCGCGGACGCCGCGACTCACCCCCCGCCCGACCAGATCTCGATCCAGCGATGGAAACCGGCCTCGATCGACGGTCGGAAGGCCATGATCGCCACCGCGGCCACTGCCAGATGGGGCCCGAAGGGCAGACTGCCCTTCTGGACTGCCCGACGGCTGCCCACGAGGAACACCAGCAGCGTCCACGCCAGGGCGACGAAGATCGCCACCAGAAACGCAAAGAGAGGATCGCGCCAGCCCAGCACGGCGCCGATGGCGCCAAGCAGGTGGATGTCGCCGATTCCCATCGCCTCGCGGCGAAGCACCAGCGTGAAGAGAATTCGCAGCGCCCAGATGAGTCCGCCACCGACCAGATAGCCCGTCGCGGCTGCGGCAAAGGCCCCAATTGCGCCAGCGGCGGGTTCGTGGCCGCGCTGCGCGGTGACGCCCAGCAGGTACCCGGCGCCCATTCCGATCACGCAGGGGGTCAGGAAGAGGAGTTCACGCCACATCTCTCGCCGGGCGTGCGGATAATCCGCAAGCGGAGCATCTTCGGGGCCTGCGGCCGGGTTTCGGGCATGCAGCACCGGAATGAGAAGCGCCAGGAACGCCATCACCATGGCGCAGGCTGCGGGAACCACCGCCTCGTTCATCCAGAAGCCGACGGAGACGCTGGCCAGAATCGGCACGAGAAAGAGAAACTCGACTCGAGGGCCATCACCATCATGCGCAGGCGTCGAGGATTCATCTTCCGCTCCCGCGGCGGTCCCGGTGGAAGGCTCGGCCGCGGTCCCAGGCCCGGTCGCCAGCGGAGTCACCCCCGCGGCCGCAGTCGCAGGGACACCCGCGGTCATGAAGGATTCGTAGTCGGCGAAGCTCGGCTGGATCACCTTCATCCACAGGAGCAGGGTGCTGGTCGCCAGGCCGAGCAGGGCCCCGAACGCCGCCCCGGCAACCGGCCAGGGCACACGTGGAATCGGCCAGAGCAACTCCGCGGTTCGCGGGACCGGAATGAGCCCCTGAATGGTCCACAGAATCGCTGCCGAGATCAGGATCGCAAGCGGCAGGGCCATAGGGATCATGAACGTGCGGGCGTCGATCTTGGTCATCACCACCAGCCCGACGAGCAGCATGCCGTGGAGGACCAGCGCCGGAATCGTGCGCAGCGGGCCGCTCAGATGCCACCAGTTCGGCAGCAGATCGGGCCACCACGCCGAACCGATCGGAGCGGCCTGACCGATCAGATAGAACCAGAGGAGGAGAAGACCGCAGAGCACCTCGATCAGGAGGTACTGCGGACTGATCCTGACCCCGCACGCGCGACAGCGGCCGCGCAGCAGCAACCAGCCGACGACCGGAAGATTCTCGCGCCACGAGAGTCGCGCGCCGCAGACCGGACAGCGGCTCGGCGGCGAAATCACGCTGATCCCCGCGGGCATCCGGTAGATCAGGACGTTCGCGAAACTGCCGAGGCAGGCGCCGAAGACGAAGACGAAGAGGCCGATTACGGCGTGGGGCAGGGCGACGAAGACCCAGGCTGGCAGCTCGGCTGCGTCGTGCCTCGCCAGCTCGGCGAGCAAGGTGGAGGCGATGGTCACTCGGAGGGCTCGGAATCGTTCGAGTCGGATGGGGAGTCGGGTCGGGCCCCGGCGGTCGGGTCGTCCGTGACCGCCAGCTCACGCACCTGCTGTTCCGCTCGATCGAGAATCGCCCGGCAGTGCTTCACCAGCGCGTCTCCGCGGGTGAACTGCCGAAGACTCTCCTCGAGCCCGATGTCCCCCTGCTCGATCCGCTCGATGATCGTCTCGAGCTCTTCGACGGCCCGCTCATAGGAAAGCGGCTCGCCGGCGTCTCCGGTGGCCGCCACGACGGCCGCTGCCGGCTTTCTTTGCTGATCCCTCCGCTGCGCCATGGGCGGAATCTACCCCTCCGTGCGGAAGAGGTCGAGTTGGTCGGCCGAAGACTCCGTGGCCGGACGTGAGGCCCGATTCCGGCTCGGGGTGCTCCGGGCCGCGGCGGACACGGCGGTCGCCCCCCCCTCGGTCGCCACCCCCCGGGGCACCGCTCCCTCGGGCGCCACCCCCCCAGTTGCCTCCCGCGAGGCCGGGCTCGAGTCGCTCACCACCGAGGTGATCGCCCCCTCGGCCAGTCGCGTGGTGATCCGCGTGCCACGTGGCGCCTCGGTGGCGGCGCGGAGCACGCGCCCGTCCTCGAGGGTGGTCATGCTGTATCCACGGGCGAGGACCCGCCGAGGGTCCACCGCATCGAGCCGCCCGCGAAGTCCATCGAGAACCGCCGAGAGCACCCTGACCCGCGAGAGCACCGCCCGCTGCAGACGAGCGGCGTCGTCCAGCGACTCCGCCCGGGCCGCGGCAATCCGCGCGGCGGGCCGAATCTGCTCCAGGATGGTCGCGGCCCGGTCGATCTGGTGACGGCGTCGACCGAGCAGGGCCCGCAGCGCCAGCGGTCCGCGGCGTCGAAGGCCGGCGAGTCGATCGCGCTGGCGATCGATGATCGACTCCGGACGACGGAAGAACTCGTGTCGGGCGATGAGTTCCACTCGCCGCCGCGCCGAGGCGATCAACCGCGACTCGAGCAGGATCATGCGGCCCCGCAGATCGTCGAGCTGGCGGCGGAGTTCCGAGGCGTCCGGCACGAGTCGCATCACCGCCTGAGTCGGCGTGGCCGCGCGGACATCGGCGACCAGCTCGATGATGGTGGTGTCCGACTCGTGCCCGATTGCGGCGACCAGCGGCAGTCGGCAGGCAAAGACCGCATCGGCCACGATCCGCTCGTTGAAGGCCCAGAGATCCTCGATCGATCCACCGCCGCGGGTGACGAGGATGGCATCGAGTGCAAGACGTTCTCGCGAGGCATCGAGGAAGCGGATGGCCCGGGCGATCTGCTCGGCCGCGCCGTCGCCCTGCACGCGCACGTCGACCAGCAGCAGTTCCGTCGCCGGATTGCGTCGCCGGGCCGTGTCGATCACGTCGTGGATTGCGGCGCCGGTGCGACTCGTCAGCACCGCGATCCGCCTCGGAAAGAACGGGAGCGGCTTCTTCCGCGACTGCTCGAAGTAGCCGAGACGGCGAAGCTCGTCGCAGAGGGCCTTGAAGCGAATGGCGAGCTCGCCCATGCCCACAGGCTTCAGATCGGTGACCACGAACTGGGTGCGTCCCTGCGGTGCGTAGTGAGTGATCGCACCGGTGGCAATCACCTCCTCGCCCTCCCGCGGGACGAACCCGAAGCGCCGCACCGTGGTGGCCCACGCGGCGCAGGACAGCACGGCCCCGGAGTCCTTGAGCGTGAAGTACCAGTGGTTTCGCTGGCTGAGGCCACTCACCTCGCCGATCACGCGAATCGAAGGCGGCAGATGCCGCTCGAGGGCGGTCCGGATCAGTCCGCACGCCTCGCTCACACTCAGCGGCGGCGCGGCCTCCGCTGCGGAGCGCGTGGGGGCGGTTTCCGCCGGGCGTTCGCCGCCGAGGGCGCGTTCGGGATCGAAGGGCAGTCGGCCGATGGGTGCATGATGCGTCGCGGCGGCCGACGCGTCGAGTCGGGGCACGGCAGGCGGGCTGATCCGCGCACTGGGTGTGCGGGCCATCAGTGTGCTCGCCTTCGGTGTTTGGGCAGTGATCTCACCGATTCCGGCAACCCGCCCGAACCGGCCGCTACCTTGTCGCCGTGACCGCCGCGTCGGCCATCGCCCTGACCTCCCCGCTCACCGCGCTCCCGGGAATCGGTCCGCGCACGGCGGAGAAACTCCACGGTCTCGGCGTGCGCTGCATCGCCGATCTGCTGCGTCACCTGCCGCTGCGGCACGAACACGAACTCGCCGAGGACACCATCCATGCGGCCCAGCGGATCGTCGGTCCCTTGCACGGCGCCGAGGCGAACGTGGCGGCGAGCGGCGAGCTGGGAGCCGTGGCCCTGGGGCGCGGTCGTCAGCCTCGGGTCGAAGCGACGATCATGGACGGCACCGGGACCATGCGACTGGTCTGGTTCAACGCCCCGTACATGAAGCGCTCGCTCCATCCGGGACTGCGAGTGCGGGTCGAGGGCAAGGCGAAGCGCTGGGGCGACTATCTGGAGATGGCCAACCCTCGACTGACGGTGCTCGAAGCGGGCGCCGCGGCCGGGCCTCGCATCGAGCGGTACCGCGCGGTCTATCCGGCGACCGAGGGTGTCTCGAGCAGCGCAATCGAAAAGGCGATCGCGGCGGCGCTGCCTCTGGCGATGCCGCTTCTCGAGGATCACCTGCCGGCGGACTTCCGCGAGCGTCGCGCCCTTCCAAGCTTCGCGGATGCGTTTCGAATGATCCACGCCCCCGCGAACCCCGACGAGGCGGCCTCGGCGCGGCGTCGGCTGGCCTACGACGAACTCCTCTTGCTCCAGCTCGGGGTGATGATGCGCCGCCGTCAGTTGCGGGAGCGGTTCACCGCGGACCCGCTTGCGTGCACACCGGAGATCGATCGGCACATCACCAGGCGCCTTCCCTTCGCGCTGACTCCCGACCAGCGGGCGGTGATCGACGAGATCGCCGCCGACTGCGCCCGAACGTCGCCGATGAATCGACTGCTCCAGGGTGACGTGGGCGCCGGCAAGACGGTGGTTGCGCTCCACGCGATGCTCCTCGCGGTGGCCTCTCGCCATCAGGCCGCCCTGATGGCCCCGACCGAACTTCTGGCCGAGCAGCACGCCACCACGATTCGTCGACTGCTGTCCGAGAGCAAGGTTCGACTGGCGCTCCTGACCGGGGCCCTCACCGCCCGCGAACGCCGTGAGACCACGGCTGCAATCGAAGCCGGCGAGGTCGACCTGGTGATCGGCACCCACGCGATCCTGACGGAATCGGTCAAGTTCAAGTCGCTGGCGTTGGTGGTCATCGACGAACAGCACCGCTTCGGTGTGCATCAGCGGGCGACGCTCCGCGACAAGCGCGGCGAGAGCGACCGCGTCCCCCATGTGCTGGTGATGACCGCGACCCCGATCCCGCGCACGCTCTCGCTGACGGTCTTCGGCGATCTCGACATCTCGACCATTCGCCATCTGCCGCCGGGACGCCAGCCGATTGCCACGCGCGTCGTCGGACCCGAGAAGGCCCCGGAGGTCTACAGCTACGCCGCGGAGCGCATCCGTGCGGGCGAGCAGGCCTACGTCGTCGTGCCCTCGATCGAGGAGGGTGATCGCGGCCTGAAGGATGTCGTCAGCCACATGGCCTGGCTCTCGAATGGCCCCTTCGCAGGTCTTCGCGTGGCCGGCATCCACGGTCGACTTCCGGTTGCGGAACGCGACGAGGCCATGGACCGCTTTCGCGGCGGCTCGCTCGACGTGCTCGTGGCCACCGTGGTCATCGAAGTCGGCGTCGATGTCCCCAACGCCTCGTTGATGATCGTCGAGCATGCCGAACGCTTCGGTCTCGCCCAGCTCCACCAGTTGCGCGGCCGCATCGGCCGCGGCACGCGGCGCAGCCTCTGTGTGCTGATCGGCGCGCCGGGAAACCCCGAGGCCGAACAGCGCCTTGCCGCAATCGCCGAGACCACCGACGGCTTCCGCATCGCCGAGCGCGACCTGGAGATCCGCGGCCCGGGTGAACTCTTCGGCGCACGACAAGCCGGCGCCGCCCCGTTCCTCGCCGCCGACCTTCCCCGCGACTTTCCCCTGCTGGCAATGGCCCGACGCGACGCCGAGGAGTGGATCGGACGCAGCCCGGCGCTCGCAGCACCCGAGGAGGCCGTCCTCAAGCGACGACTGATGAAGGCCCACGGAAAGGCGCTGGGATTGGCGGATGTGGGGTGACGAAGGGAGGGTCGGCTCCGCCGACTGTTTTCAAAGGGGCGTGCCGCTCACGCGGCACTCCTCAGGAGTTGGCGCAGCCGACTCATCTACTCTCCCCCCATGGCTTCCTCCGCCACCCTCGCGCAACTCTTCAACGAGATGGCTGCGGCCCTCGAGCTGACCGGGGCCAACATGTTTCGGGTGAGAGCGCATGAGAAGGTGGCGCGGGTCATCGAGGAACTTCCCGGCGACGTCACGAGCATGTCGCTTGCCGAACTCATGGCTCTCGACGGGATCGGCGAGGCGTCCGCGAAGAAGATCCGCGAGTTCGCCGTGACCGGAGCCATCGCCGAGCACCAGGAGTTGTGGCGCACGCTGCCCCGCGGACTGCTCGAGGTGATGAAGGTCCCGGGCCTCGGTCCCAAGACCGTCAAGACCCTCTGGGAACAGGGAGGCGTGCTCGACCTCGCCTCGCTGTCGGAGAAGCTCGAGAACGGCTCGCTGACCACTCTGCCCCGGCTCGGCGAGAAGACCCTCGCCAGGATCCGCGACGCCATCGCCTTCATGCAGAGCGCCGGTGGACGCATCCGACTCGGCGACGCCCTGCCGATTGCCGAAGCCATCGTCGAGCTGCTGCGGGCCGTGCCCGGGGCGGCGCGGGTGGAGTACGCCGGATCGCTGCGGCGCGGGCGGGAGACCATCGGCGACATCGACATCCTGGCGAGCGGCACGGATCTGCCGGCGCTTGGCGACCGCTTCGTCTTCATGCCGCGTGTGGAGAGTGTGCTCGCCCACGGACCCAGGAAGTGTTCAGTACGACTCCGCGCCGGAGTCCAAGGCCTGCTTCAGGTCGACCTTCGGTTGGTCGACGAACCCGCCTTCGGCGCCGCTCTCCTCTACTTCACCGGCAGCAAGGAACACAATGTCGCCCTGCGCGAGCGAGCCCTGGCCCGTGGGCTGACCCTCAACGAGTACGGACTCTTTCCCAACGACGACGAGGCCACGCCACCGCAGGCCCGTGGCGTCGCCCCGGTTGCTGCAGCGACGGAGGAGTCGATCTGCGCGGCGCTCGAACTTCCGTGGATGGCACCGGATCTGCGCGAGGATCGCGGCGAACTCACCTCGCCGCTGCCGACACTCATCGAACTCGCCGACATCAAGGCGGAGCTGCATGCTCACACCACCGCCAGCGACGGGGCGCTGTCGATCCTGCAACTGGCACTCGCAGCGATCGCGCGGGGCTTCCACACCATCGCGGTGACCGATCACTCGCGCTCGAGTCCTCTCGCCGGCGGGTTGACCGCGGAGCGACTCGTCGCCCACATCACGGCCATCCGCGAGGTCCAGCGCGAGGTCGGATCGCGCATTCGCATCCTCGCCGGAAGCGAGGTCGACATCCTCGTCGACGGCTCGCTCGACTATGACCATGAACTCCTCGCGGCCCTCGACATCGTGGTCGCTTCGCCCCACGCTTCGCTGCGACAGGAGCCCGAAAAGGCCACGGCCCGACTGATCCGCGCCGTCCGCCATCCCCTGGTCCACATCCTCGGACACCCGACCGGTCGACTGATCAACGCACGCGAGGGACTCTCACCCGACATCAACGCATTGATCGAGGCCGCCCACGAGAGCGGCACGGCTCTCGAGATCAACAGCAACGACCATCGCCTGGACCTCCGCGACACTCATGTGCGCGCCGCCGTCGATCGAGGCTGCCTGATCGCAATCAACTGCGACGTCCACGGCCAGAGCAACTTCGACCTGCTCCGCTACGGCGTGATGACCGCCCGCCGAGGCCGGCTCACCGCCGAACAGTGCCTGAATGCGTGGAGCGCCCCGCGCCTTCTCCAGTGGCTGGCCGCAAAGCGCCCCTGAACCCGAAGACCCATCCCCGCTTTCCCTCTACTCTCCACTCTTTCCTCTTCCCTCTCGCTCCCCCGGAGTTTCCTCGTGTCGGTCGTCATCATCGGCTGCGGCGTCTCAGGTCTGACCAGCGGGATTCGCCTTCTCGAGGCGGGTCGCGCCGTGACGATCGTCACCCGCGAGCTTCCTGCCGACACCACCTCGAACGTCGCGGCGGCGTACTGGTATCCCTATCGGGCCGCGCCGCGCAACCGAGTCTTCGCCTGGGCCAAGCGCACCTATCAGGTCTTCCAGTCGATCGCCTCGGATTGCGAGAGCGGTGTCGTCCCCCGCATCGCCCGTCAGTACCGCTTCACCGCCGGGGGCGAGTTTCCGCTTCAGGAGATCGCCGAAGGATTTCGACTGCTCCGCGGTGATGAACTCTTCGGCGAGTGGCGCAGCGGCATCGAGTTTCGCGTCTTCCTCGCCGAGACCACCTACTACGTTCCCTGGCTGCGGAAGCGATTCGAATCGCTCGGCGGCGTGATCGAGCTGGCGACGATTCCACCGCTGCGACGCGCCTCGGCCGCCGACTTCCCCCCTGCGCTTCGCGACTGCGACGCCATCGTCGACTGCGCCGGCGTCTTCGCCGGCGAGTTGGCAAGCGACCCCTCGGTGCAGCCGGTGCGCGGACAGGTCCTCCGCATCGAGCGACCTGCGGACATGTCCGACGACATCCTCGACAGCTCCGACGACGGCTTCCTCGCCTACATCGTGCCGCGCTCCCGCGATGTCATCCTCGGCGGCACCGCCGACGAGGGCGACTGGTCGCTGGATCCTCGCGAGGATCACGCCAGAGGCATCATCGAGCGCTGCACCGCCCTCTTCCCGACCCTCGGCTCGCCTCGCGTTCTTGGCGTTCGCGTCGGGCTTCGACCCGGTCGACCGACGGTCCGAGTCGAGTCGGAGTCGCTCCCGTGGGGCCAGCGCGTGGTCCACAATTACGGCCATGGCGGCGCCGGCTTCACACTCTCCTGGGGCTGCGCGGAAGAGGTTGCGGACCTCGTCGAGGCACCCGCGGCGGCACCGACCGCGCCCGCCTCGGCACCGTGAAGGGGCCGATGCCCTGCTTCGAAATTGAGCGAACTTCCGCGGCTCGCCCGTTCGATGGCCTACACTGCCTGCTTCGCCGGTGGCCCCAGTCCATCCGCATGAATCGAACGTGCTCGTCACGTCATGCTTCATCGGAGCTTCGTCAAAACCTTCCCAGGACTGGGAATCTGCTGGCGGCGTCGGTCATACGTATGTGACCCGACGCTCACACCAGTCGGCCGCTCGTGCACCAATCGATACCTGAAGCCGGGGATGCCGGGGCGACAATGCCCCCTCTCGAGGCCTCCGAGCCTGTCTCAGCTCTTTCCAACCCACGAGGTCGGGAATCTGGCGGGCCTCGAAGGTCGGCTTCATTCGCTCGCGTCACCTGTCAGATACAGGGGCGCGTACCGGGGCAAGGTCGCCCGTCCAACATTCGAACACGCGGCATCGCCGCGCGTTTCGAGGAGTCGCTTTCACTTTGATGTCTTTCTCTCCTTCGCACGTCCCCACTTCCGCTCCCTCTCCGACCGCCTCTTCCAGGGCCTCCGCGACCACGCCTCGCGTCGAGCATTCTCCCGCATCCCACGCGGCCAGCGCCGAATTCGGAAGCCTCGCGCTTTCAGCGCTCCTCCTTCGGGCAATCCGCGACGAGGGCTACACGGTCCCGACGCCCATCCAGCTCCAGACCATCCCGCCGGCCCTCGCCGGACGCGATCTCCTCGGATGCGCCCAGACCGGCACCGGCAAGACCGCGGCATTCGCCCTGCCGATTCTCGAGCGGCTGCTCCGAAACACGGCGCCTGCCGGAAACAGCAAGTCCACCGAGCGCCGCGCCGTCGTCAAGCCGCGAGCCCTCATCCTCTCCCCCACGCGTGAACTCGCGGTTCAGATCGGCGAGAGCTTCGCCACCTACGGACGCCACACGCCCGCTCGGCACGTGGTGATCTTCGGCGGCGTGAGCCAGGTGCATCAGGTGGAGTCGCTGCGCCGCGGCGTCGAGATCATCGTCGCCACGCCGGGACGACTGCTCGACCTGATGCAGCAGCAGCGCGTCGATCTCGGCGCGGTCGAAGTCTTCGTCCTCGATGAAGCCGACCGCATGCTTGACATGGGGTTCATCGATCCGATTCGTCGCATCGCCTCGCGCCTTCCGCAGGCCCGACAGACCATGATGTTCTCGGCGACGATGCCGCGGGAGATCATGCACCTGGCCGACTCCCTCCTTCGCAATCCGGTGAAGGTCGCCGTCACGCCGGTGGCGTCTGCGGCGCCGCTCATCGAGCAGAGCGTCTACATGGTCGCCAGGCAGCGGAAGCAGGCCCTGCTCGAGGCGCTGATTCAGAACGCCTCGATCGAACGAGCCTTGGTCTTCACCCGCACCAAGCACGGCGCGGACAAGGTCGCCCAGCGACTGCTGCGGAGCGGCATCAACTCGATTGCCATCCACGGCAACAAGGCCCAGAACCAGCGTCAGCGAGCGCTCGACTCCTTCCGAGCCGGGCGCGTGCGTGTCCTGGTCGCCACCGACGTCGCCGCTCGCGGTCTCGACGTCGACGGCATCAGCCATGTCTTCAACTTCGATCTCCCCAACGAGCCCGAGGCCTACGTGCACCGGATCGGCCGAACCGGCCGGGCTGGCGCCACCGGTCTGGCAATCGCCTTCTGCGATCCGGAGGAGCGGACCCAGCTTCGGGACATCGAGCGACTGACGGGAATCCGCATCCCGGTGGTTTCGGAGCTCCCGGCGATGGACGAGAGCCCCCGCAGCGAAGCCCCGGCGGCGACCTCACAGCCGGGTCGGCGCTACGCCTCGAGCTCCTCGAACCCTTCCGGCGGCACCCGCGGCTCTCGCACCGCACGTTCCCGCCCAGCGGCGGATCGGGCGGCCCGCAGTGAGCCGCGACCGGCTTCCCCGGCCTCCGAAGGCAGCTCGGGAGCCAGCCCCTTTGCCGGATTCGGCGGGGCCGGGAGTGGTCGGGTGACCCAGAGCGGACCGCGGACTCCAGGTGGTTCCGACCACCGGGGAAGGCGTCCGGCCGGGGGCGGCTCAGTCCGTCGCTGAGGTCCTTTGCACGATTCACGCGCGCATTCCACAGGAATCGCGTACGCTATTGCCTCGCACGGCGGCGCGGGACACGAAATCACGCGACGGCCGCGCTCGCCCGGGGCTCGCTTCCGACGGTCTGTCCGCGGATTCCAGCCAGAACGCTCGTGTGCTTTTCTCGAATCGAGAGAGCACGAGCTGAACCGGGCGGCGTGGCAAGAGTGGCCTCCCACTCCGTCGACGTGAGCTTGCGAAGGTTCGCAGGCGCATCGTGCTGCCAGGATCGTCGGTCTCTTCATGAATCCACAGTCGCTCGCCCCCGCCCGAGCCCCACTTCGGTTCATCACAGCCTCGGAAAGAAGCACGTCGTCATGAAGCTCTACGTCGGCAACCTCTCGTTCAACACCACCGAAGACCAGCTGCGGGCCCTGTTCGCAGCGCACGGCGAAGTGCGATCAGCTTCGCTCGTGATGGACCGTTTCACTGACCGCCCGCGAGGCTTCGGCTTCGTCGAGATGGATGATTCCGCCCAGGCCAACGCGGCCGTTGCGGCACTGAATGGAAAGAACATTGACGGTCGCGATCTCGTCGTCAACGAGGCCCGTCCCCAGACCGAGCGCGGCAGCGGCGGTGGCTACGGCGGCGGCGGTAGCCGCGGTGGCTACAGCGGCGGCAGTGGCGGTGGTAGCGGCGGCTACGGTGGCGGCGGCGGTGGCGGCGGCGGCGGCGGCGGCGGTGGCCGCAGCGGCTTCGGCGGCGATCGCGGCGGCAGCCGTGGTGGCGGCAGCAGCGGCGGTCGCGGCGGGGATCGTGGCGGCCGTGGCGGCGGCGGGGATCGTGGCGGTCGCAGTCGCGATAGCTGGTAAGAGCGCTCCGTAGCAGGCTCCGCCTGCGAGTAGTCTGAGCGCTCCGTAGCGGGCTCCGCCCGCGAGTAGTCTGAGCGCTCCGTAGCGGGCTCCGCCCGCACACTCGCTCTGGCGGGGTGCGGGGCATGCGGATCGCTCTCCTTTGAGCGCTCCGTAGCGGGCTCCGCCTGCACACTCGCTCTGGCGGGTGCGGGGCATGTGGATCGCTCTCCTTTGAGCGCTCCGTAGCAGGCTCCGCCCGCACACTCGCTCTGGCGGGTGCGGGGCATGTGGATCGCTCTCCTTTGAGCGCTCCGTAGCGGGCTCCGCCCGCACACTCGCTCTGGCGGGTGCGGGGCGGTCGAATCGCTCGGACGATCGTGGCCTCCAGTCGGGCGTCTGCTCTTGCGAGCATTGGACGTTTCGACACTGAACGCAATTTCGCCCCGCCTTTCGACATTCGAAGGGCGGGGCTTTTTCGTGCGCTTCGCGGGGGAGCGTCCGGGCGCGAGCAGCGCTGGTGCCGGCGCCGCTCTGCGAATGCTGTGACAGGGGCCTCCAGCCTGGGCGGTGCGGTCATCGCGGTACGCGGCGGCGCTTCTCGGCTGGTGGCCGACCAGCCCCAAGGAGTTCGAACGGGTCCACGGCGTTCCGCAGCCCCACCTCGATTGGTGACCTCGGTGGGTGATCTCTCGATTGCCAGTTCGCACGAATCTTCGGCCCGGGGCATGACCCCTACGACACGTGTGGTACGACCCGACGACAGTTGTAGTTGGCCCTCGCCCGCTCCACGCCTGTTCACCCGCAACCCCCTTCCGCCGCACGACCCGTCCCTCCTCACGATCGAAGTTCGAACTCGGCGATGCCGAGCTCGCGATCATGAAGGTGCTCTGGGATCACGGGATGTTGACTGTGCGAGAAGTCATGGAGCACCTTCATCAGCGCGGCCGCAAGGTCGCCTACACGACGGTGCTCACCTTCCTGACCCGACTCGCCGCCAAGGACGTGGTCGCCCAGGACAAGACCGACGTCGCCTACATCCATCGCGCCAAGACCTCGCGCGAGAGCGTGACGCGAACGCGAGTGAAGGAACTGCTGGAACAGCTCTACGACGGGGCCGCAGGACCGGTCGTCATGCATCTGGTCGAACACGAGCGACTCACGCCCACCGAAGTCGAACAGTTGCGAAAGCTGATTGCGGAACTCGACCGAGGTTGAGCGCCGCGGATTCAAGGCAGTCGTCATCGCAGGGCGTATTCGGGATCGGCAGGGTCTTCCATGCCACACTGGCCACTCGATCAATCGCTGATGGATCTCCCCTGGATCGGTGGCCTCGCCGCCACTCCGCTGGCGATCGTGGCTGAGATCCTCGCCCGCGCCTCGCGGATCCGACCGGCGGCGCGACACGCCCTCTGGGCCGCGGTGCTGGTCTCTTTTCTCACCCCTGCACTCGCCCATGCCATCGGGCATCCGAGTTGGTTGGCGTCGCGACTGACCACGGCGCTCGGCTTCACCGCCGAGTCACTGGTCGCGGCGGCGTCGGTGCCGTCCGTTCCGCCGGTTGCATCGGTTGCGTGGGCCACACCCGACGCCCTCGACACCGCCCCTGCCGCAGCGGGGCCCTGGCCTCTGCACTCCGATCTCGTCGCAGCACGTCGCCTGCTGAAACCGCGTTGGGACTGGTCCGGCTTCACGCGTCGTGTGGTTGCGCTTCGGGAGGCGCTGACCTCGCTTTCTCCGCTCTCGCCGGTCGTCTGGGCAATCGGGCTTGCCACCATCGTGGGGCTGCGGATCTCCCGGTTGATTGCCATGCGTCGCATCCTCCGCACCGCGCGACCCGCACCGCGTCGGATCACGCGCGTCGTGCAGCAGGTGGCCGATGAGATCGGCCTTGACTCCGCGCCCGAAACGCTCCTGACCGATGAAGCCATCTCGCCCCTGGTCACCTGCGGAGTTCGACCGCGACTGGTGCTCCCCGCGGCGATGTTGCCCTCGCTCGACGATCTCGCTCGATGCAGCGTGCTGGTCCTTGAGGCCCTGGAGCGTGAGACCGAGGGTGCCTTTTCGGCCGTGGCGGTGCAGGTGGGGCCGCATTCGGCGGCGCCGCTCGGCGTGGGGACGCAGCCCCGAGTTCGCCCAGGTTCGTCCCCTCTCAAGTCGATCCGGGTGAGGCGCTCCCCAATGCTCGCACTCCCAATGCTCGCACCCCCCCCTCCGCCGGCCAGAACGGCACCGCTCGCGCCCCCCGCGCCACCCGCGCCCGCTCGCTGACGAGCGGCGGATCTTCCGAGTCGACACACCAGCCGCGATACCGTGTCGATGTGACCACTCCCGCCCACTCCCGCCGTCTTCGCCCTGTCCTTCTCTTCGCCGCGTGTTCGCTTCTGGCCCTGCCCTTCGCGGCGTGCGAAACGAGCGGCAAGGCTCCGGTGACACGGGCCGCTCCGCCCGCCTCGACCGTCCCCCCCGCCCCGCCCGTCTGGTCGAGCTCGACTTTGCGCGCCCTCGCCGAGGAGGTCGGCTCGCTGCGCAACGCCCGGATCGCACTCCCGCGAGATGGGGATCGTCCGCCGCTGGTCTGCTTCCTGCGTGAGGTCGGCGACGACGATCGGCGCGAGATCGAGCGACGTGCTCCGGGGCTGCGTCTGGTCACCGGTCTCTCCCGCGACGAGGCTCAGGGCCGCGCCGCCGAGGCGAGTGCAGTCGATGCGTTCTACGCCACACCCGAGTTTCTGAAGGCGGCCACGAATCTCGTCTGGGTGCAGGCGCGAAGCGCCGGTGTCGACCGCTACGTGGCGGTGCCGGAGCTTCGCGACTCGCCCCGCATCGTCCTGACCAATGCCCGCGGCGTGCATGGGCCGGCCATCGCCGATCACGTCTTTGCGATGCTCCTGGCGTTGACCCGCGACCTGCCGACGCATCTCGAAGGTCGCACCGCTGGGCGCTGGCAACCAGAGGGTTCCGGCTCACTTCAGCCGATTGCTCTCCAGGGCAGGACCCTGCTCGTCGTCGGGCTTGGCGGCATCGGAACCGAGATCGCCAAGCGTGGCGCGGGGTTCGGCATGAAGGTGATCGCCACCCGCCGCACCGCAGGTGATGCGCCGCCATACGTCGAGCGCGTCGAGCGCGGAGATCGCCTTCTGGCCATGCTGCCCGAAGCCGACGTGGTCGCAATCGCCGTCCCGCTCACCGACGAGACCAGCGGTCTCTTCAACGCCGAGGCCTTCGCGGCGATGAAGCCAGGGAGCTATCTCATCAACATCGCCCGCGGCAAGGTGGTCGACAGCGCCGCCCTGGTGGAAGCGCTCCGCTCGGGTCGACTCGCCGGTGCCGGCCTTGACGTCACCGACCCCGAACCGCTGCCGCCGAGTGACCCGCTCTGGCAGTTCAAGAACGTGATCATCACGCCCCACGTCGCCGCCCGCGCCGAACTCACCGCGGATCGCTCGCGAGCGATCTTCCTGGAGAATCTGCGGCGCTTCGATTGCGGCGAGCCGCTCCTGAACGTGGTCGATCTCGCGGCGGGGTACTGAGCGAACGCTGCACGT
>Ga0163144_10016242_pt1 | contig 15263 bp, 9 predicted proteins | sample OliLak19BULKMAT1_FD_123175 | JGI IMG/M metagenome (GOLD analysis project Ga0163144, IMG submission 123175) | Freshwater microbial mat bacterial communities from Lake Vanda, McMurdo Dry Valleys, Antarctica - Oligotrophic Lake LV.19.BULKMAT1 | ecosystem: Environmental > Aquatic > Freshwater > Lake... | reverse complement strand
GCTTCCGGCGGGGGGACGGTGCGGTATTTGACGCGCGGGTTGCCGGTGGATGTTTTTCGGAACGGGAATGCGTACGCATGGCCGGCGGATGGGGCGCGGCTGATTTTTACGGCCGGCGGGGGGACGCGGGATGATCTTTGGCAGGCAGAGGTGGCGAGCGGGAAGGGGGAGCGGTTGGCGGGGGGAGGGGGGGGGGCGGTTAGTTTTAGCGCCGATTTCCGGCGGGCGGTGTTTCTGAAAACGGACGCGGCGCACCCGGCCGAGATTGTGTTGTGGGAGGGGGGGAAGGAGCGGACGTTGACGCGGGTGTTTGCGGGGTTGGGTGAACTGCCGACGGTGAGCAGCGAGGTGGTGCGGTGGAAGGCGGGGGATGGGTTAGAGGTGGAGGGCGTGTTGTGGCTACCGTTTGGTTTCCGGGCGGGGACAAAGGTGCCGGTGTTGGTGGAGTTGCACGGCGGGCCCACGGGGGTGGCGCTGACGGCGTTTCCGAATGGACGGACGTACCCGACGGTGGCGTTTTTGCAGAGCGGATTTGCTGTGTTTGCGCCGAATTTTCGAGGGAGTTCGAACTATGGGGAGGCGTTTCGGAAGAAGAACACGCTAGCGCAGGGGGTGGGCGATTTAGACGACGTGATGACGGGCATCAATGAGTTAGTGCGGCGGGGGGTGGCGGATCCGGACAAGTTAGGGGTGATGGGGTGGAGTTACGGTGGGTTTTTGACGGGGTCGACGATTGCGCAGACGCGGCGGTTCAAGGGCGCATCGGTGGGCGCGCCGACGGTGGATTGGGCGGCTTACTATGGACTGTTTGAAGGGGCGCGGGAGGTATTGTGGACTTACTTTGGGGGGGCGCCGTGGGAGGTGCCGGAGAACTATGCGCGGCATTCTTACTGGGGTAAGTTGAAAGACATTACAACGCCGACGATGTTACAGATTGGGGCGTTGGACATGAACTTTACGGCGCCGATTTATCAGGCTTTGAGGGACCGGGGCGTGCCGGTGGAGAACGTGGTGTATCCGCGGGAGGGGCATGGAATTGGAGAGGGGGCGCATCAGAGAGATTTGATGGAGCGGAATTTGCGGTGGATGGAGCGGTGGGTGCGGTAGGCGGGAGAGAGCGCGAGCGAGAGCCAGGCGAATAGCCCGGCGATGGAGCCGGCGAGGTATTGGTAGAGCGAGTCGACTGCGTAATAGAAGACAGCTTGGTGAACGCCCGAGCCGACGGAGATGGACCGGAAAGCGCCATGGAGGAGTTCGATCGGCACCGCCCGTTGGTCCAGCAGCGCGCGCCACGCCCCGAAGTGAGCCTCGGAGGTTTCGAGAACGGAAGCGTATTGACAGTCCAGTTGGAGCTCGACGCGGTTCCTTGTTTCGGAGGTGACCGAGACGTTGCATCGGTTGGCCCGGTAGCGGGGGAGCGCGGCCGGGTTGCTGTAGATGTGGCGTCCGGCGACTTCGCCCCGGGGGGTGAGGCGGCCTGGGTCGGCCAACGGCGATCGGGACGTTAGGATGCCGATCGACATCTGGTCGACCTCGACGGCGTTAGAGTTAGTGATCTGGTGATAGGCACCCCAGCGCTCTCCTCCTGCGACCTTTTGCCGTAACCGCATGAGCCCTTCGAGGGCCATGGGGTCGTATCCTCCGGCGGTCCTCCATCCAAATACCGGTGCGCTGGCGGCCATGGCAGGGCTATCGGCGATCGTATCGAGGCGCCGATCGCCGACTGCAGTCCGCAGGTCCGCCAATAGGCGGGCGCCGGCAGCGTGGGCCGTGGGGTCGATGGTCGCGGCGAGGAAGGGATCCAGCGTTTGGGAATTCATCGGACGCCGGGAACTGATTGTGAACAACTCGATGGCCAGGACGATGGGAACCAGGTGGGAGAATCGCCCGAGAGAGCCTGTGCCGAACGCCGCGGCCAAGCTAATCGCCAGGGTGAAGGGTGCGAGGTAGGGGTACCAGTAGGTGGTCCGCTGGAGAAAAGCCGGCAGCACGGAAAAGAGGACACTCCCGACCGGGGACCACTCGCCGATCATCAAAACGCCGAGGAGAAGGGTAAGCACGAGGAGCCATCGGGGAACGGCGCGGATGCCGACAGCGATCGAGGCCACGATCGACCATCCGAGGAAAATATACATCAGGGTTAGATCAGCGCGACCGCTGAAATGCTCTGGCTCGAAAGTGTGGAAGTAGTTGGGCAGCAAGGCGGTCAGCAGTGCTTCCGGCGGGATGCCACCTCCGAAGCCCATCCAGTCGGTTCGGTACTTGGCGATGCTTTCCCGCAGTAATTCTAGTGAGAGGCCCAGTTGCGCGAGGCTGAGGACGGCGGCGAGAATGCCAGCTAGGGCCAACTCGACGGTCAGCCTAAGCCGTGGGGCAGCTAGGAAAGCGAGGAGAAGGGTGGAGACCACGGTCACCAGGAAGAAGGCGGTGAAGCCGGCGAGTAAACAGCCCGCCCAGGCGAGGGAGAGGATCAAGATGCGAATTCTCGATTCGCAGAAGACGGCGTACCAGGCCAGGACCAGCCACGGACTGCCCATCACCATGCCCAGATGTTGCACCTGCGACGCGTAGAAAGGGCCGAGCGAGAACGCCAGGGCGGCGACCAGAGCCGCAGTTGATGTGGTGCCAAGGCGCAGAGCCAGGAAAAAGGTGAGCATGCCGGCGAGCGCGATGTGCGCGACGGCGAGCCACTCCAATCGCGCCAGCAGTCCATCGCGACCCCAGGCGGCGACGACGGCGAGCGGCGGGTAGAATCCGGCTAATTGCGGGTTGGCCAGAAGGGGCCGGCCGCAGTAGGTGAGCGGATCCCAGAGCGGAAGCTCGCCGGAATGGAGGGCATCGGCGTAGGCGACCACGAGCGGGTAATGGTACCCCGTGAAATCCCAGGGAAACGTAACGTCAGCGTAGAAGAGGACCCGGGAATGGAACGTGCAGACGGCGAGGAGGATGAGAAGGCAGTATAGTCCCGCCAGGGTCCTCGGGCTGGGCCTAGGGATTTCGCTAGTCATTACCTAGCATCCGATTGTATCGTCGGCTAGAGCCTCAGGGCGTCTAGAACTCAAGCCGTAAGGCGACCTGGCCGTTGCGAGGCTGATTGGACTGGGCCGTGATGCGGCCGAACAGCGCGTTGCTGACGTTGCCTTGCGGGGAGCCGAAGACCGTCCGGTTGAACGCGTTGAAGAGTTCGCCCCGGACCGTTACCGTGAACCGCTCCTTGATGCTGAAACGCTTCAGCAGACCGAAGTTTTCATTGAGAAAGTTCGGGGCGCGAAGGTCAGTATAAGCGCGCGCCGAGGTGCCGAACCGCAGAGCCGCCGGGGAGCGGAAAGCGTCGCGGTTGATCCACGTGTTCACGGCGGGGTCGAAGTTGTCGACGCCCGCGGCGCGGTTGACGCCGGAGACGACGTCGGGCCGCAGGATGCCGTTGAACAGGGGCAGGGTGTTGTTGGCGGAGAGGGTGACAGGCGCGCCGGTGGAGTACTGATGGATGCCGGTGAGCACCCAGCCGCCCCAGATTTTCTTCTTCGCAAAAGGCAGTTCGTAGCTGTAGCTGAGCGCGAAGACATGCGGCACATCGGTGGTCGCGATCGCTTTTTCGAGAGCGCGATTATACGTCGTCTGGCCGGCGGGGCCGCCACCGGCGAGGATGTCGGCGTCGGAGATGGTCTTGGCAAAGGTATAAGCGAGTTGCAGGTCGAGGCCCTGGTTCGTGCGGGCCGAAAGCTGCGTTTGGAATGCGTGATAGGTGCTGCTGCCGGCGGGGTTGGTCCGGTTGTCGAGGTCGAGGTATTGCGGGTAGGGCCGGAGCGACTGGGCGACCGAGCCGGTGAAACCGGGGTAGGGGAGACGGATGCCGGCGGCGATGGCTTCCGGAGAGGTTACCGGGCGGGTGAGCAGGGCCCCGAGCGAAAGGAAAGTGGGGTCGAGTTCGTTGGCGCGGATGAGGCCGTTGCCGATCCGGGACCCTTTGGTGCCGAGGTAGGTAACTTCCAGATTGACGCGGGGGGCCAGTTCGCGTTCGACGGTGGCGGACCAGTTCTGGAAGTACGGCACGCGGCCGTCTCCGGGGCCGATGAAGCGCATGGCCGTGCCATTGCCGGCGGTGGGATTGATAAAGGGCGGGCGGGGGAAATTCTGGGGGAAGCCATTGTCCCAGTTGAAGGCCGGGGTGAGACCCTGATCGAGGGACTGGAAGACCGGCGTCGAGATGAAGCCGTTGGACATGTTGAGCGAGTCGCGTTGGCCGGCCGCGGCGTTGCCGGCGGCGTAGTAAATGCCATAGCCGGAGCGGAGGACGGTCTTTGCGGAGAGGAGGTAAGCCAGGCCAAGGCGGGGGCCGAAGGCTTTGTAGTCAGTGTTGGCAAATGATTTGCGGCCATTGCGGTTGGGCCCATCGCCGAGGAAGGCCAGAGCACCGAGGCGGTTCCCGGCACCGGGATTGGGCAGCGCCGGGTCGAAGCTGGACAGGTTGTTTAGCTTCTCGTAACGGGGGACGAAGATGTCATAACGCAGGCCGTAGTTAAGGGTGAGTTTGCGGCTGACTTTCCAATCGTCCTGGGCGTAAAAGCCCCAGTATTGATAGCGATTGCGGGGGAAGTAGCCGAAGACGCGGGTGGTGCCGCGGTTGACGGCGCCGAGTAGGAAGCTGGCGATGGCGTTGCCGGAGTTGGCGACGTTAGGAAGGCCGGTTTCGAGAGCGTTGAACTGGAAAAGGCCCGGGGCCTGGAAGTTATCGATGCCGTTGGTTTCCATGAAGCGGTAATCGAAGCCGAACTTCAAATTGTGTTTGCCGCGGACGAGCGAGAGGCTTTCGTTAATCTGGAAGGCGTTGTTGGTTTGGAGCGTGCGTGCGTTGCAGTTGGGGTCACCCAGGCGGGAGTATCCAGCCGAGACGAACTCGATGCAGGGGAAGCCGTTGTTGGCTCCGTCGTTAACGCCGCGGAGTCCGAGTTTGGTCGGCCAGTCCTGATTGAGGGTGAAGCTGTCGATGGTGACGCGGTAGCGCGTGAAGCCGATGTTGAGATGGTTCAGGACGGTGGGCGAAAGGATGAGGTCATGGGTGGCGCGGGCGATCGTGTTCTGGCTGCCGGTGGCGCGACCGGGGGTGGTGGGCCCGGCGATGGTTTCGGCGTCGGACTGGAGCAGATAGTCGCGGTTGAAGAAGCCGTTGACGCGGTTGCGATCTGAAAACGCGTGGTCGAGTTTGAGATTGTACTGGTTCGAATCGGCGGCGGCTCGACCGACGGAGATGTAGTTATTGAACAAGCCGATATTGATAGGGGTGGGGAGGAGCGGCAGGATGTTGCGGGCGACTGAGGAGATGCGGGCGGTGGGGATGCGATTTCCGGGGAAGGGCGCGCCGGTGGAGCGGTCGTAAATGGGGGTCGTCAAGCGCGAGAAATCGCCTTGGCGGAAGTCGGCGGGGATTAGGCTTTGCAGGGTGTTGGGGGCGCCTTGGCGAAAGCGGAAGCCGGAGTAGACGAAGTGAAAGAACGTTTTATTTTTGCCGTTGTACAGGCCGGGAATCAGGAGAGGGCCGCCGAGGGTGGCGCCGAACTCGTTTTGGCGGTTGATGGGGCGCACGCGTTGGAAGAAGCCGCGGGCGTCGAGTTTATCATTACGGAGATATTCGAACAGAGCTCCGTGAAAGACGTTGGTACCGGAGCGCGTGGTGAAGATTTGGATGCCGCCGCCGGTGCGGCCGTATTCGGCGTTGAAGTTGGCGCGGAGCAGGCGGAACTCGCCGATGGTTTCCACTGACGGGCGGGTATTGCCGGGGATGACGCCGCCGGACTCGATGCCCGTGGAGGCGATGCCGTCGAGCAGAACTTCTTTGCCGCGGGAGGGCGAGCCGGAGATTTGGGTGTTGGTCGAGTCACCGGTGACGCCGGGGGCCAGGAAGATGAACTGTTCGAGGTTACGAACGTTGCCGCCGACGAAGAGCGGAAGGTCCATCAACTTCTTACGTTGGATGGTGGTGCCGAGGTCGGAGGTGGCGGTTTGGAGTTCGGTGGCGGAGCCGGAGACTTCGACGGTTTGTTCGACTTGGCCGACTTCGAGCGAGAAGTCGATGGCCCGGGTTTGGGCGACGTTGAGTTCGAGGCCTTTCTGGACGGCGCGGCGGAAACCTTTGGCTTGGACGGCGATCTCGAACGTGCCGAGGGAGAGTTGTTGGAGGGAGTAGGTGCCGGTCGCGTTGGTGGTGGTTTTGTAGGTTAGGCCGGTGGAGGAGTTGGTGGCGGTGATGGCGGCGGCGGGGATGGCGGCGCCGGAGGGGTCCTGGACTCGGCCGGTGAAGGAGCCGAGGACGGTTTGAGCGGGGAGGAGGGAGGCGAGGGTTAGAAGGGAGATAAGAATCCGAAGCATATTAATAATAGTTTACTTCGGAACGGTGTGCGCTTCAAGGGATGGAAAGGAACCCGAGCATCTGCCAGCCGGAGTTCGCCGTGGGAGTTTGAGCGCCGCCATAGATGAGGCGCGGGCCGGAAAAGGCGGGTTTGTAAGTGATGTTGAGCGTGAGGTTAAGTCGGGAGCCGATGTCCGTAAATGAGGAGCCCAGGGCGCTGACGCGGCATTGGGAGTTCTCGACAAGGGCAACTCCTCCGGGGGCCCCGTTCAAACGAATCGCGGAAGGGAGCAGGCGGGTCCCTTCGTCATCGATCAGGTAGAGCAGGTTTTTGCCGTGGTCGAAGCCGATGTAACAGGCGCGGTGGGCATCGAGCGTACTTTGAATGAGCACCTGAGCGAATTTGATATTCGTGCTGCGCGGGTTGCCGGTGGTGGAGTTAGCATCGTCATAGGAAATGGAGAGTGGATTGTTTGGGCTGGGCGGAGAGGGGATAAAGTTGGCGGGGTTCAAGGGAAACCCGCCGGATAGGCTATGGTGTCCGATGAGTTCCCAGCCGGAGTTGTTCCCTTGGCGATCGCGGGCGGCGCCATAGATGGCTCGACCCACGCGGTATGTCGGCTCGACCTGATAGGCGACGGTGAGGGTAACCGAGTGAACTTCCCGTGTGAATTGAACGGCCCCAATATCGATGCGTCAGTTGCCATTGAAGAGGACACCCGGCACGCCGATCGGGGAGGTGGATGCGCCGATTCCGTCCCTGGCGACCAGGTACAGCAGCGAGGCTTGGATGTCGTACGCAAAGTGGCAGGCTTCCGGGCCATCGAGTGCCGTGTTGATCAGAATGTTGAGAACAGCCAGGTTCGCGACGCCGTCGGGATCGGCAAAACGGAAGGACCTCTGTTCCAGCAGGCCGACCCTGGAGCCGGCCGACGGCGGAAGGACAACGGGGGGCTGGTTGCTTGCGGCGACGCCGCCGGACTGAGCCACCGTGAAGACGACACCGTTGACGGTGAAGGTGCCGAAGCGAGTCCCACCCGAATTCGGCGCGGCGGCGAAAGTAAGATCGGAGGATCCAGTGCCAGCACGTTGGAAGAGGCTGATCCAGGGTGCTTGGGAGATGGCGGTCCAGCGGAGGCCGGGATCGGCAGTGATGATCTGGGCGGTCGACTGGCTGGGGAAGGCGATCAGGCTGAGGCTGGAAGGAGAGAGGACGAGGGGCTGTCCGGCTTGGGTAACACGAACCGTGGTGCCGCCTAGGGTGACCACGGCTTCTCGGGCAGCGCTATCAGGATTGGGGAGGAGCGCGACCGTCACCGTGTCGCTCCCCAGGAAAGGGTTGGCCGTCCGAAACCTAAGCCAGGAGGCCGAAGAGGTCGCCTGCCAAAGACAGTTTGCCGGGGCAATGACCGAGATCTCCAAGTTTGGCGAATCGAGTGTGGCTATCGTTGGAGGGTTGGCCGACCAGACGCAGTTGGATTGGGTACTGAGTGATTCGACGATCGTTTGATTCTCGCCGACTGCCTGGTTAAGAGTACGATCGAGGTCCGAGACGACGTGAAGGCGGGTGTTGTCTGAACTCCAGTTCACGAGACGTCCGCGGAGGGGAAAGTCTTTGAAGTAGGTATCGGTAGAAAGGGCAGTGTAGCGATCGAGCGGGAAGGCAGAAGCTACCATGGTTGCGTCTGGAATCAGAGCGAGGCTGTCCGAACTCAATCGCCCGTCTCGGCTGGCGAAAAGAACGGCGGTGGTGGCTAGGGCGGTGGAGGAATCGGCCCCGGTTACGTCGTAAGCGAAGCTTTTGACAAACGAAAAGTCGGAGGCGGAATGGAAAATACCGCAAGCGCTCAGGACGCGGCTGCCGCCGTGGGTGAACCAGAAGGGGGGGCAGATATTTGGCTGATAGGTGTCGAGAGGAGTGAGCGTACTCCCGTTGATGGCCCAGCGTATTCCGGCGGCGAAGAGCGTTAGACCGTCGGGCCAGAGCGGCGCAGAGGAGGTGTAGGTGGTCGCCGGCGGGAGGGACGAGATCTTGCCAGTAGCTAGATTGAGGCTGACGGGGACACCGCGGGAAACGCGGGTGCTGGGGGAAGGGAAAAAAAACGAGGGGAACGCGAACACGATTCCGCGTGGGGTGACGGCGAGAGCGCGTACATCGAGCGGAACGGGGAAAAGCCCGACGACTTGGCCGAGTTTTAGGTTAATCGCGGAGATTCCGCCGTCGTGGCCGACGACGGCGAGGAGACCGTCGAGGCTGAGAGCAAGCGAGGTTGGCCGACGAGAGAGGGGAATGACTTGGTCGGTCCGGGAGACGGGGTCGAAGATGTGGATCGTGTTGGGCGTATCGCTCGCCAGGATGTGGCGATTGAGCGTGCGAGAGAAATCCGCTTTGACGACTCGATAGGAGAAGCGATGGCGTGCCGACGTCCGCATAAGGCTGGCCGCTTTTTGTGTGACTACGAGGGAGAGACCGCCGATCACGATTCGACCGGAGCGCTCGCGCATCGTCGGGTTCGGCTCGACGTGGGCGGTGAGGGAATCGGGGCCGAAGGCAAAGCGAGGGTTGGGGATGGTGATCCAAGGATCGGAAGCGGTGGGCGCGTAACCGCAGAAGTTGGCGGCGGACAACCAGACAGAAAGCAAACCGCCTTCGGCTTCAATCGTCGGGAGGGGACCACCACGGCGGTCGTTCGTCCCGCTCGCGGAGAGGACGCAGTTTCCCGCCCGGGCGTTGAGGTCGAAAGTCTGGACGCCAGTTTGTCTCACTTCCCAAGCTGGCCTGGTACTCGCCCCCAAGCGCACGGCGTAAAGAAGAGTGCCGGCCGCATTAAAAAGCAGCTGCATTTGGAGAAGCGTCGGCCCGAAGTCAGGGATGGTGACTCGGCCTACGTTGCCGACGTCAGAATGGTTGAAGATGTCGACCTGCTTGCCGTCGCCGCCGGCCAGGAAGCCGGCAGAACCGGCCAGAAGAGCTACGGGAAGGACCGTTGCGAGAGTGCCAGCGTAGGGGAGATCGGTCGTGTTTTGGTGAATAGTGCCGCACCCGGTGTAAAGGCGGGCAGCGTCAGGCGAGAGCAGGATGCCGCCGCAGTGCCGGAGAGGTGAACTGGACACGACGTTCGAAACGAGGTCGACGCGGTCGAGATGGCCGTACCCGGCGGAGAAAACTGTTCGGCCATCGGGGGACAGTTGCGGCGAGCCTAGGTATCGGATGTCCTGTAATGGCGCGGAGAGAGCGCCAGAGGCGATGGAAAGGGTACGTACGTTGTCGTTACCCAGGTCGACCACGGCGGACGACGGGGCGAGGAGAAGTTGGCGGACCGTGCCCGGGACGGGGAGACTTCGCAGAAGGGTCGCCGAACTCAGTTGGAAGTAAGTGACTTGCTTCTCGTGACCGACTGCGGCGGTAAGTCCGTCCGGACTGACGGACAGGGCAGTGGCGAGAGCCGGGAGCGGCAGAATCGTATCGTCACCGGTGGCGGGGTCGTAGAGGTGAAGCTGGTTGGGGTAACTGGAAGTGAGGACAATCCGATTCAAACTTTTGCTGAAGGCGGCGGAGGTTGCGTGGAAGGAGAAGAGTCTCTGTTGGGCGGGCGCGACGGCACATAGGAACAAGAGGAGAAACAGCAGTCTCATGTCTGTCCTCGTACCGTAGCACAATAGAAGAATGCTTCGAATGGTCAGCTTCTTATTTACCGGACTCTTATTGGCGCAGGACTGGAAGACGGCGACGGAGTTGCCGGGCGTCAATTTTGCGGGACTTACGTCCGCGAAAAAAGAGGAAGTGTTGAAGGTGCTGCGAGAGTTCGGCTGCCCGTGCGGCTGCCCAATGCAGTTGGCGCAATGCCGGGTCGAAGACCCCGCTTGCAGCCAGAGCACAACCTTGGCCACCGTTGCCGTGGACGCGGCGAAAGCCGGCAAAGACATTCGCAAAGCGCTGGCGGCGTCGCCGCTTGTGAAGTCTGCAGGGGATCGGAACCGGATGTTGCTCGACCCGGTGGAGATCTCTATCGCGGGATCGCCAGCCAAAGGTCCGGCTAACGCGAAGATCACGATCGTCGAATTCTCTGATTTTCAGTGCCCGTATTGCATCAAAGCGATCGGCCATTTGGACGCGGCGTTGAAGGCGTTTCCGAAAGATGTCCGGCTCGTCTATAAGCATTTCCCGCTCGATAGCCACGGCCAAGCGCGCATGGCGGCGCAGGCGAGCTTGGCGGCGGAGCAGCAGGGAAAGTTCTGGCCGATGCACGATCGGCTCTACGCCCAAAGCCGGCAGATCAGCCGGATGAACGTTTTGAACTGGGCGAAGGAGTTGGGGATGGACATGCCGAAGTTCGTCGCCGCGCTGGATTCCGCGGCGGTGAAAGGTCAGGTAGACCGGGATGTCGCGGACGGAGATCGGATTGGCGTGCAGGGGACTCCGACCGTCTTCTTGAACGGCAAGAAGTATCAGGGAGCGCTGGACCCGGGCGTGTTTTTACCCGTGTTGACGAAGGAGCTGGTGGGCCAGTAGTCGCTACTGAGGGTGGGTGATGACCGTCTTCGCCGTGCCCTGCGCTCCGTAGGCGTGCACAGTATATGAGCCGTTCGGCAACTGCCACAGGGGCAAGCGAAGGAAGGCGGTTCCGCTCAGTTTTTCCTGCATAACGATGGTGCCGTCCGGGCCCGTTACGGTTAAGAGTTCAGCTCCTTCGACGCGGGCCTCGCGGCAGGGTTTCACTGTTCCGGGCGGGTCGGCTCCGGCGAAGCCGCAGGCGACGAAGTAGCAGGGAATGGCGCAGTTATAAACTTCGGGATCGATGTTTAGGCTGATGCCATACAACTCGCGCCGAATGAGCCGGTCGCCGATTTTCGCCTCGACTAGGTCAAAACCTTGATCAAAGCCACCTGAAGAGCCGCCGGTCAACGTTCGCAGAATCTGTACGGGGCCGACGCCGCGAGATAGCGTACCGGTTTCCATCAGGAAACCGGGGAGGAAATAATTGTAGTTATCGACAAAGACGCCGGACGGCACGGTCGTTTGGGGGGCCTCGCGAAGGGTGGGGCGATCATCGAGGTTGTTCAGGAGGCGATGGAGACCGCCAAGGGCGTCGATCCGCCACCAGGTTTCGGTTCGACCATTAGCAACCGCCGACCAGGTTTCGCCAAGAATTACTTCCTGCCGGGTAACGCGCCAAGTCTCGTAAAGGCCCGTCTGTTGACGGCTGTTGACGCGGAAGGTCCAGGAGTTGCCGACGGCGAGCGGCCATAGCGGCAGGTCGATGCAGTTCACTCGCGCCGTTGTGGTCGCGAGGGTAGTGCCGTCCGGCGAGCGAAGGGAGAACGACTGGCCGTTGGCGACCCAGTGGCCGGTGACGTTTGAGCCGGTGGGAGACTCGGAGCCGGTGAGCGCAATGCCCTGGGTGAAGAGGGTAACCGACGGTGCGTCGGTGGAGGTCCAACGAAGCACTGCTCGACCGAGTCCGTCCCGGCAGTCAGTGATGACGGTGGGGTCGAGACGGAGGAAGGTGACGGCGAGCAGTAGAAGGTTCATAACATGGTTTCAGCGGTGAGTGGTTTTTGGCGAATCTCCATACAACCGCGACCGGTGGGGAGTACCTTGTCGGGGTTAAGAAGACAGGTGGGATCGAACAGCGTTTTGAACCGGCCGATCATGTCGAGCGTGTCCGACGTGAAGAGTTTGGCCATCAGTTCCATCTTTTCCATGCCGACACCGTGCTCGCCGGTGATGGAGCCGCCGACGGAGATGCAGTGGCTGAGGATGTCCTCGCCGGCCTGCCGGGCTTTTTCGAGTTCGCCGGGTTTGCGGGCGTCAAAGAGAATGATGGGGTGCATGTTGCCATCGCCGGCGTGAAAAATATTCGAGATAGTAAGGCCGTATTTTTCGCTGATTTTGCCGATTGCCTTGAGCGTGGACGCGATTTTGGTGCGAGGCACGACCCCGTCTTGTACGTAATAATACGGGCTGACCCGGCCGACGGCACCGAATGCATTCTTGCGACCCTTCCACAGCAACGCGCGTTCTTCCTCACTCTTAGCAATGCGGAATTCTCGGGCGCCAGAGGCCAAACAAGCCTCGCGAACTTGCTCCAACTGCTCTTCGACCGCTTCTTTGAGGCCTTCGAGTTCGATGAGCAGGACGGCGGCAGCGTCGAGTGGGTAGCCGGCGTGGGTCGCTTCTTCGACCATCCGGAGCATCACGCCATCCAGCATTTCGACCGCCACGGGCGTAATCGCGCGGGCTGCGATCTCGCTGACGGCGTTGCCGGCGTCGGTGGGAGAGTTGAAGATGGCCAAGGTCGTTTTAACCAGTTCGGGCTGGCGCATCAGCCGGAGGACGACCTTGGTCACGAGGCCCATCGTGCCCTCCGAACCGGTCATCAGGCCGACGAGGTCGTAGCCAGGCAGGTCTTGTTCATGACCGCCCGTGGAGATGACGCTGCCGTCGGGCAGGACCATCTCCAGCCCGAGGACGTGGTTGGTCGTCACGCCGTAGGCGAGGGTATGCGGGCCGCCGGCGTTCTCGGCGACATTGCCGCCGATGGTGCAGGCGCGTTGGCTCGACGGGTCGGGCGCGTAGAAGTATTTTTGCGCTTGGACGGCAAGGGTGACGTCGAGGTTGACGACGCCAGGCTCGACGGTGATCCGCTCGTTTTCAAGATCGATCGACAGGATCTTGTTCATCCGGGCGAAGGCGATCATGATGCCGCCGCGCGCCGCGATGACGCCACCGGAGAGGCCTGTGCCTGCACCGCGGCCGACGAAGGGCACTCCGGATTCCCGGGCGAGATTGACGATGGCGACCACGTGGGCGGTTTCGCGCGGGAAGACTACGGCGTCGGGGCGGTGCTTGTCGACGCCGCCGTCGTACTCATAGAGGCTGAGGTCGGCGGGTTGGTCCAGGACGCCCTTATCGCCGACGATCTTCTTGAGTTTGGTAATGACGTCAGGGGCGATCATCGTACGTATCCTTCTAACCGTTTGAGCAGGGCGGGGTCCATCCAGTCGCGGTCGGAGATGAACTTTTCGACCACCTTGCCGTCGGGGGTGATGACATAGGTCTCCGGGATTTTGAAGGTCCCGTATTCGGACGAGATGTTGGCTTCCGGATCGCGGGCGGTTTCAAACGAAAGCTTGAAGCGCTGGGTGAAGGCTTTGTACGCCTTCTCGTCCTGGTCGATGGAGATACCAACGACCACGATTCCTTTCGCGGCGAGGGCGCGGGCCATGGCGTTCAAACTGGGCAGCTCGTTGACGCAGGGCGGGCACCAAGTGGCCCAAAAATTGAGAACCAAAAGTTTGCCACCGAAGTCGGTGCGCGAAAGCTTGGTGCCCCGGTCCGAGGTGATGGCGAACTGGGGAGCGGTATCGCCGACATTGACGAGGCGTTCTCGAAGCGAGTCACCGACGATGGCGACGAGCCCGACGGCGAGGGTGGCGGCGGCGATTTTGAGCCACTGATCTGGGTTCTGCATGGAGGTTAAAATAACTAGTGTATCCCTGTGCCAGATTTTCGCATCCTATCGAATGTAATGCTTATCACGCGTCGCGTTGAATTTTCCTCGTCCCATATTTGCCGGAACCCGCAACTGTCTGAAGAAGAGAACGTACGGCTGTACGGTCCAGCGGCCAATGTGAACGGCCACGGCCACAATTATGTGCTGGAGGTGACTCTGGCCGGCGAGGTGGATCGTGTGACGGGGATGATTTACGACCTAAAAGATTTGAAAGACGTGATGATGGAAGAGGTGGTGGACCCGATGGATCATCGGCACCTCAACTATGAAGTTCCTCCGTTCGACAAGGTGATTCCGACGACGGAAAACTTGGCGGTGGAGATCTGGACCCGTTTAGATCGTCGTTTTCAGGGTGGGCCGGCACGGTTGCACACGGTACGGCTGTTTGAGACCGAAGATACGTGTGTGGAGTACCAGGGCTCCTAATGACGGTTAGCTTGACGCGGAACTATCGGTTTGTGGCGTCCCATCGTCTCCATTTGGAGCACTTGGGAGCCGAGGAGAATCAGCGGCTTTTTGGCAAGTGTAACAATCCGTATGGACACGGCCACAATTATGTCGTTTCGATTACGGTGAAGGGGCCGGTGGACCAACGGACTGGTTTAGTTGTGTCGCTGGCCGAGCTAGATTCGCTCGTGCAACGAGAGGTGTTGGATCGCTACGATCACCGCTATTTGAATCTGGACGTCCCGGAGTTCGCTACTGTTCCATCGACGACCGAGAACATGGCGTTTGCGATTCGGGACCATTTGCTGCGGGAGTGGAACGGCAATTTGAGGGCGTCGACTCCGCAATTGACAAACGTTCGGGTCCAAGAAACAAAACGCAACTCTGTTGAGTTGACGCTCATCGGATGAGGGTAAGAGCTCGGAGTGAAAATGAAACAACGTAAAGCTGTGGTGAAAATTGTTCCGGTGTCTCAGCAGGTGGACATTGCTTCGCATATGAAGGATGTTTTGACGGGATTGGGTGAAGATCCGGCCCGTGATGGCCTACTGAAGACTCCAGAGCGCTACGAGAAGGCGATGCGCTTTCTGACGTCTGGCTACCAAGCGGACGTCGACAAGTTGATCAACGGCGCGTTGTTCGACGTCGACTATGACGAGATGGTGGTGGTGAAGGACATCGAGTTTTTTTCGATGTGCGAGCACCATATGCTGCCGTTTTACGGTAAGGCCCATGTGGCCTACATCCCGAACGGCAAAGTGGTTGGCTTGAGCAAGATTCCGCGGATCATCGACGTGTTTGCCCGGCGGTTGCAGGTGCAGGAGCGAATGACGCAGGAGATTGCGCAGACCTTGATGGATGTTTTGCAGCCTCGCGGTGTGGGCGTGATTGTGGAAGCGCGGCACTTTTGCATGATGATGCGCGGTGTTGAGAAGCAGCATTCCTCGACGGCG
>Ga0163144_10016241_pt1 | contig 15263 bp, 12 predicted proteins | sample OliLak19BULKMAT1_FD_123175 | JGI IMG/M metagenome (GOLD analysis project Ga0163144, IMG submission 123175) | Freshwater microbial mat bacterial communities from Lake Vanda, McMurdo Dry Valleys, Antarctica - Oligotrophic Lake LV.19.BULKMAT1 | ecosystem: Environmental > Aquatic > Freshwater >... | reverse complement strand
TCTAGTCGCGAAATGGAAAGATTGCGTAGCGATCAATCTTGGCTTTACTGCTTACAGATCAACTTTGAATTGGCGTTTCATTTATTTTTTCGTAAGTCCTAAAAGAAGTTAAAACTGTTCACAGCTTTACCAGAGTCTTCTTTTCGGTCAGGGCAGAAGGGCAAAGGTCAGCTAATGTGCAATTCTCACAATCTGGCTTTCGCGCATTACAGATCGCCCTACCATGATAAATCAACCGAATTGACCAGTTCTCCCAATCAGTTTGGGGCAAAAGTACCATTAGATCCCTTTCAATCTTTAATGGCTGATCGCTTGTAGTTAATCCCAGTCGATTAGTCAGACGCTTCACATGGGTATCTACGGTTACACCTGCATTGATCCCATAGGCATGAGCTAAAACCACATTTGCCGTTTTTCGCGCTGCTCCTGGCAATTCCACTAGTTCTTCCATTAACTTTGGCACTTCGCCCTGGTATTTTTCTAGCAAAATTTGACAAGTAGCTTTGATATTTTTTGCCTTGTTACGATAAAAACCAGTGGAATGCACCAATTCCGTTAGTTTCTCTATATCCGCATTAGCGATCGCTTGGGCATCAGGGAAAAGTCGAAAAAGCTCAGCCGTAACTAGGTTTACCCGCTCATCTGTGCATTGAGCCGAAAGAATCACTGCCACCAGTAATTGTACGGGGGTTTCATAGTTGAGGGTGCATGGCGCTTCAGGGTAGAGACGTTTCAGCCTTACCAAAATTTCTAAAGCTCGGCTGCGCTTGGCACTACGCTTAGTTACAATCCCCATAAATTTTTAGATCTTTTATTTAAACATGGTTAGGTAAACCACCCATAGCTTAACCCCTGTATTTTGTCTAATCCTAGAGGCAGACTAATATAATAGGTTAATGGCCGATGCCACTGAAGTTGAGCAGCCAATAATTTCCCTAGGGTAAGCGGCGCATAGAAAATCTTACTGAAAAATTTGGTAGAAAGAAATGAAGGATTCTGAGAAAAGACCTCAATTTAAGCAAGTAATCACCTATGCCACCTTGTTACTGATGGGTGCAGGAATAGGAGTTTGGGCAGTAATGGCTAAAGTATCGGCTCCAGTCATGACTATGAATAGCCCATTGAATGCTAATAGCTCAGCGATGTATGCGCCCGCTCCAGTTAAAATTGCTCCTGCCAATGTCTCAAATAATGCGATCGCGATCGCCGCACCAATTCCAGGCAACACCAACTTTATCTCTGATGCGGTAGAACGAACAGGGCCAGCCGTAGTCAGAATCAATGCCTCTCGCACAGTTAGCGCCACTGAACAACAAATTCCCGATTTATTTGCCGACCCCTTGTTCCGTGACTTTTTTGGCGATAGCTTACCTAGTCCTAAAAACCAGCCTAAAGATCGGGTTGAAAGGGGAACTGGTAGCGGCTTCATCATTAACAAACAAGGCGATATTATTACCAACGCCCATGTAGTGGAAGGAGCATCTAAAGTTACGGTAGTACTGAAGGATGGGCGCAAGCTAGAAGGTAAAGTCTTAGGAAAAGACCCGCTCACGGACATTGCGGTGGTTAAAGTGAATGCCACAAATCTACCAGTAGTTAGTATTGGTAGCTCCCAGGATCTTAAGCCAGGTGAATGGGCAATCGCGATCGGTAATCCTTTAGGGCTTGACAATACAGTGACTGCTGGAATTATTAGTGCTTTAGGGCGCAGCAGTGGCGAAATTGGCGTAAATGATAAGCGGGTGAAATTTATCCAAACCGATGCCGCCATTAATCCAGGTAATTCTGGTGGACCTTTACTCAATCAAAGGGGTGAAGTAGTAGGCGTGAATACCGCAATTATTCGTGGCGCTCAGGGTTTAGGCTTTGCGATCCCCATTGAGACTGCTCAGCGGATTGCCAAACAGTTGATTGCTACGGGCAACATTGATCGGGCTTACTTGGGGATTCAGATGGTTACTCTAGATGCCGCTACCCGCCAGGAAATTAATGAGAATGCCAACTTAGGCTTGAAAGTTACGGATGAAGTAGGCGTGTTAGTTACGGCTGTGATTCCTGATTCTCCTGCACAGGCAGCAGGAGTCAAAGCGGGTGATGTAATTCTGAAAGTAGATGGTCAGGATGTAAAAACCGCAGATGGGATTCAGCAAGCAGTCGAAACTAGAGCGATCGGTGACAATCTCAAGCTAGATTTGCGTCGCAGCGGCAAGCCTATGATCCTATCGGTGAAAGCGGGTAAGTTACCTCAGCGTCCTCTTAGCTAATCTAATTTTAAGAGTTAATGCCTAGAGCTAATATTTGGGCATTGCCAATAGCTAGAATTAGTATCTGAGGAGTATCTGAGGCTAATTTTTCAGGGATGCTCCAGCGCAGCTTCAAATAGCGAAAGGATTAATTCTCGCCACCTACTACCACATTAGCAATGCGTAAACTGGGTGAGCCGCAACCAACAGCTAATCCACTTTGTCCACCTTTACCGCAGCCGCCAGACTCATCCCAGCCGAAGTCATTAGCGATCGCTTGAATATCAGCTAGAGTTTCAAATACATTGCCAGAGAGGGTAACATCTCTTACAGGTTCGGCAATTTTACTATTTTTAATCATCCAGGCTTCACCCGCCGTAAAGGTAAACATCTCGCCATTAGTCATGCCGCCTTGCCAGTTTTTGGCATAGACACCCAGAGGAATATCGTTAAATAGATCGGTGACAGGGGTATTACCACGCCCGATCCAGGTATTTGTCATTCGCACAATTGGCGCATAGTGATAGTTAAGGCAGCGCGCATTGCCAGTAACTGCTTCACCCAGCTTGCCTGCGGTTTCACGCGAATGGAGTCGCCCCACTAATATGCCATCTTTAATTAATTGAGTAGTGGAAGCAGCAACACCCTCATCATCATAGAGATAGCTACCACGATGCCCAGGGGGTAAAGCACCATCAAATATTTGCAAATCTGCGGAGCCAAATCTACGCCCCAAGCTCATCACTTCCAGTAAATCGGGATTTTGGTAGAGCATATCCGCCTCAGATAGATGCCCGAAAGCTTCATGTACAAATAATCCTGCCAAAATTGGATCGATTACTATGGTGTAAGTATCGCCCTTAACCACAGGCAAACTCAAAGCCTGCACTGCCCGTTTAGCAGCTGATCTCACCTGCGGATCTAAGCCCAGCAAATCCTGAAAGCCTTGACGACTGCCCGTAGTTTCTCTGCCCGTTTGCACAGTTTGATCATTCTTAGCAGTGGCACTAAAGCGCATTTCCCAATCCGCCCATTGCTGTTCAATCCAAGTGCCTTCCGAGCTAGCTAAGCTTACGCGCTGGACACTATCGCTATAGCGCACATTTGTAGTCACAATCTGGGATGAAACTTCCTGCAAAATTTGGTCATAGTGGACACAAAGATCTTTTTTCTGGGCGATCGCCACTTTCCCAGGCTCAAAAGCTAAATCGTTCATCCCCACTTCTAAAATCGGAATCGGCGCCAGTTCAGTTTGTTCGTTCCCTACCCATTTTGCCGCCGCGATCGCTTTTTGCAGATATTGCTCCAAATGCTCAATCCGATTAAAACTGGCAAAGCCCCAGCCGCCCTTGTGACATACTCGTACCTGTCCGCCCAGGGAAATCCCATTGCTCAAGGTTTCAATTTTGCCGCGCCGCAAGCCAATATCCGTCCCCTCTGATTCCTCTAGGCGAATTGTGAAGTAATCTGCTTGATCTTGATACTTCTGCACAAGCGATCGCACTTGATCTTGGCACTGAGCCTGGAATTGCGCCATAAAATTTTTTGTCCTGAGAACCTGAATTTTGCCGAATGTTAAGCTTTGCGAAGTAGAATTGGATAAATCCTTTAAAAACTAACATAAATATGCGGGTTGCAATTGCTGGCGGCGGATTAGCAGGTTTGGCTTGCGCCAAATATTTGGCAGATATGGGACATCAGCCAATCTTATTTGAACGCAGTGAAGTCCTAGGCGGATTGGTGGCAGCCTGGAAGGATGCCGATGGGGATTGGGTTGAAACTGGATTGCATAATTTTTTTGGCGCTTACCCTAATATGTTGCAACTCATGGGTGAGCTAAATATTTTAGATCGATTGGATTGGAAGCGTCATGCTCTTATTTTTAATCAGCCCGATAAGCCTGGAGTGCTTTCTTGGTTTGATGTACCAAATATTCCGGCGCCATTCAACATCATTTGGTCAATTTTGCAAAACAACGATATGCTCACTTGGAACCAAAAAGTACGGTTTGCCATTGGGCTAATTCCAGCGATCGTGCGCGGTGACAAATATGTTGAAGAAATGGATAAATACAGCTTTAGTCAATGGCTTGAATTGCATGGCATTGGCAAAGATATTACCACCGACATTTTTATCGCAGTGTGCAAATCTCTCAAATTTATTGACCCAGATCAAATTTCCGCCACGATCCCATTGCGGGCACTAAATAAATTCCTGCAACAAAAAGATGGCTCTTGTATTGCCTATCTCGATGGTGCCCCACCCGAACGGCTCTGTCAACCGATCGCTGACTATATAATTGCTAAAGGTGGAGAAATTCACCCTGGAGCAGGCTTGAGAGAAATTGAATTGCGTGCAGATGGCACGGTCGAAAAATTAGTAATTGCGAGAGCAGGTTCACCCCAAAATATCTATGCAGATGCCTATGTTTCAGCCATGTCAGTGGATGCCTTCAAGCATTATCTGCCTAGTGCCTGGCATCAATTGCCCTATTTCCAACAGCTTGATCACCTAGAAGGGGTTCCTGTAATCAATGTGCAAATTTGGTTTGATTGCAAACTGACCAATATCGATCACACCTTGTTTTCGCGATCGTCGATTTTGAGCGTCTATTCCGATATGAGCAACTCCTGCAAAGAATATGCCGATCCAGATCGCTCCATGTTGTCCCTGGTCGTAGCTCCTGCTGCTGAGTGGATTGATCGCCCCAATGCCGAAATCTTAGCTGCTACCCTATCTGAGTTAGCCAAATTGTTCCCATCTCACTTACCAACTCCTGCCAAAGTGCTAAAATCCCATGTGGTAAAAACGCCCAGATCAATCTATACTGCAATTCCAGGTCGCGAGCAATATCGACCTAGCCAGTCAACTCCGATCAGCAATTTCTTCTTATCTGGCAGCTACACCGCACAACCATTTTTTGGGAGTATGGAAGGTGCGGTACTTTCTGGTAAGCTGACTGCACAGGCTATTCACCAATCTTTTCAGCAAACCCTTGATCGACCAACAATTGCCACAGCTAGTGTCTGAATCCCTTGGAATGCGATCTTCAGCGACCGTGTCACTATCCGAAGCCTACGAAGTCTGCCGCCACATTACCGCTAAGTATGCCAAGACCTTTTATCTTGGTACGATGCTGACTTCGCGCCCCAAACGCAGGGCCCTGTGGGCATTGTATGCCTGGTGTCGGCGCACGGATGAGTTGGTAGATGGCGTTCACGCAGAAACCACCACCCCTGATACCCTCTTAGATTGGGAAAAACAGCTAGAGGCGGCGTTTGCGGGCAAGGCAACCAACGCTCCCGATCTCGCCCTAGCGGATACAATCAAACGCTACCCGATCGCGATTCAGCCCTTTAAAGACATGGTTGCTGGGATGCGAATGGACTTGAGCTACGATCGCTACCAAACCTTTGACGATCTTCATCTCTATTGCTACCGTGTGGCAGGTACCGTAGGACTAATGTCTGCGGCAGTAATGGGATTTGAAACCTCTGATCCCAATGTTATTGCTACGGCTACGGAGGCAGCGATCGCTTTGGGGGTAGCTATGCAGCTAACCAATATTTTGCGTGACATTGGCGAAGATGCAGAGCGCGGCAGAATTTATCTCCCCTTAGAAGACTTACGAAATTTTAACTATTCCGAACAAGACTTGTTTAATTGTGTAGTAGATGAGCGGTGGGAAAACTTAATGCAGTTTCAAGTGCAACGAGCCAGACAATTTTATACCCAAGCGGAAAAAGGGATTTCTGCCCTCTGTCGCGATTCTCGTTGGCCCGTTTGGTCTTCTCTGATGCTTTATCGCAATATTTTGAACGCGATCGAGCAAAATAACTATGAAGTCTTTGGCAAAAGAGCCTATGTGTCTACTTCTAACAAGTTAATTACCCTGCCATGGGCTTGGTTGAGAGCACAAACTTCTTGAATCTCTTTTTACTGATGCTTCACGTTAGGAATGAGGCGTTACAGGATAGAGGTCTGATTTTAGCAATTTAAGTAGTAAAACTTATGCTACGCCCCAAGCCCCGCCTATCTTTCTAGGCAACGTCAAAAAACTTTAGAAAAAAGCTCTAAATAACATGAAGTTAAATAGAGCTTAAATATTTTGTAAGGTTTATGGAACCGGGCAGAATTGAACTGCCGTCCGCACTAACTTCTCACTTCCCATTCATTCACAGGTTTATCCACTCTTATGTATTAGAATCCTCGTGGAAGGAACCGCCCTTTATCCCAGGCGATAGGATTCTTCGATAATTGCTTTCCATACAGACCTACCGAAGAAAGACTATACGGGCATCCGTTGGGGGTTTAGTTCAACCATAATTAACGGAGTCAAAGGTTGAAGCTCGAAACCGTATACCGTTAAGGAGTGGTTCTTAGACAGCTACTGGAGCTGCTTTACGAGCAAAGGGTACAATGTTATTTGCATTTATTTTTCGATTCATTGATTTACGAGAGATAAATCACTCTCGACCTGCATCACAAGATAGCTTTAGCTAATACGTCGAAACCGTTGCGGTCCCTAGTAGATATCCAGCATAACTCAAAATTTAATTTTTAGGTATCAATTGATATTTCAATGTGATTTCAAGGGTCGTACACAAACCTGAGACTGCCAAAATGCTTGAATACGACCGCTTACCAATTGAGGATTTGCATAGTGAAAAAAATGTTGTCCTGCTTCAACTTGCCATAATAGATCCTGCGGTTTCAGCCAATAGAGCCAGCCATTAGTATCAAGTTCGCCCAAAACTCGATCGTCACGGCTATTAGCGATCATTAGTGGAATTGAAACTTGACGTGCCTCAAGCCTAAATTGTTGGATTAAAGAGTGGGGACAGAGCGATCTCCTTAAATCCTTTGCCAATAGTTCCGCCAAAATTTTGGCACGATAGATATTTTTTTCGCCAAACAAATTCTGCACCAACTGCAAGAGAATTACCGATTGGCTACAAGGAAGTAGTCGGCGCTTAGCGTAATAGTGGCTATGCCAGGTAAGGCTAGGAAATACCCCAACTGAAAGTAAGGATAAAGACTTGACCAGAGATGGAAACTTTTGGGCATAGAGAAATGCCAGACAACCATTGATCCCATGCCCGATTAAATGTACTGGTTGACCAATTTCGGTAAGGTAGGAGTGCAGGAGATTGATTGCTGTCTCTAAACAGTTCCCTTCATCTTCGTCCTGTTGATATTGCCATTGGGCGATTACTTGATTTTTTGCTAAAAGCTTAAGGAGGGGAAGATCAAAGCGATCAAGGCTGACACTGGTACTGACACAGACTGCGTCTATATATAATTTCATTATTTTTAATACTATAAATTCTCAATAACTAATAGGGAATTGCTTACTTTCTAATTTAGATTATTTCGGTTTAGTAGAAATGCCTAGAAAGCTTTGAAGGCACTGTTGCAATTAAAGAAATGCCTAAACTGTTAGTTTTAACTAGCTATAAGCGCTGAAACCCAGTAGAAAAGTCGGACAATGGCTTCCTAACAATGCCCGACCGACCTATGCTAGGAAACTATAGAGGGCATTTCTTTGGCATTTGAACTTCCCAAAATTAATATAAGCTTATTAGAAATTAATGTCAATAAGTTTCAATAATTCCATGAATAGGAACCATTATCCTAACCATCAATTAAAGATAAATATAATTAATTGCTGATGTATGAGTGCGAATGTGTCTAATGTTTCATAATGTTTTAAGATTAGTCCAACTGCTTTTAATAAAAATAAATTTCTAGGAGAAATCTAATGGCATTAGTTCCAATGCGTCTTTTGTTAGACCACGCCGCCGAGTACAACTACGGTATTGCCGCCTATAACGTGAATAATATGGAGCAGATTCAGGCAATTATGCAGGCTGCGGCTGAAGCCGATAGCCCTGTTATTCTGCAGGCTTCCCGTGGTGCGCGTAAGTATGCTGGCGAGAACTTCCTCAGACATTTGATTTTGGCGGCAGTAGAGACTTATCCGAATATTCCGATCGCGATGCACCAAGATCATGGCAACAGTCCCTCTACTTGCTACTCGGCAATTACCCACGGTTTTACTAGCGTGATGATGGATGGCTCCCTAGAGGCTGATGCTAAGACTCCTGCTAGCTATGAATATAACGTGGAAACTACCCGTGCAGTAGTGGAAGTGGCTCACTCGGTTGGCGTAAGTGTTGAAGGTGAGTTGGGTTGTTTGGGTTCGCTCGAAACTGGCATGGGTGAAGCTGAAGATGGACATGGTGCGGAAGGCGTACTTTCCCATGATCAATTGCTGACTGACCCTGATGAAGCTGTGGACTTCGTTGAACAAACTGGCGTAGATGCGCTGGCAGTAGCGATCGGCACTAGTCACGGTGCTTACAAATTTACGCGTAAGCCTACTGGTGAAGTTTTGGCAATGGATCGAATCACCGAAATTCACCGCCGCCTGCCAAATACTCACCTAGTAATGCATGGTTCTTCTTCGGTTCCTGAATATCTGTTGCAGATTATCAATCAGTTTGGTGGCACGATCGCTGAAACCTATGGTGTACCTGTAGAAGAGATTCAGAAAGGAATCAAAAATGGGGTGCGTAAAGTGAATATCGATACCGACAACCGTTTAGCAATCACTGCGGCAGTGCGTGAAGCCCTTGCCCAGAACACTTCTGAGTTTGATCCTCGTCACTTCTTAAAGCCTTCGATTAAGTATATGCAGAAGGTTTGTAGCGATCGCTATATTGCCTTTGAAAGTGCTGGAAAAGCAAGCAAAATCAAGGTGATGTCGGTGGATGACTTCGCAGCTCGTTATGCAAAAGGTGAACTTTCTTCTCCTAAGAAGCGTCAAGCTGTAGCGGTCTAGTTGTTCAACTAGCTTTTAGAATCAAATAAAATTTGCGGATGTGGGGAGAAATCTCTGCATCTTTTTTTTGTTTTTGAATTTGCCAAATATCTTACTCTCTTCCTAATCAAAATTTAGATATTTTGGGGGTATAGGAGAGATACGTTATGGCTCTAAATCTTGGGGATGTCCGCAATGTTTGCAGTAGCCGAGATGTTTGTAAGTCAAGCCATGACAGTTAGAGCATTCAACATTTTGAAAGAAGCCACAGTGGGGACAATAGTTATCATAGGGCTGAAGCTTGCGCGCACATTGAATACATTGGGAATTTTGTACCCTCACGGCAGATTGCAGTTTAGAATTTAGTAGAACTCTCCTTTGGGACAATTTAATCAAGCCAAAGCCCAAAATTGGAATCAGGAAGATATATACATAATTGATCAGGAAGAGCAAGCCGCCAAAGATTTGCGAAACCAGGCTAAAAATAAACTGAGCGATCGCGCCAAATTGTAAAAATTCAAAAATCTTAATTACTAAGGGAATAAATAGAATTACCAGTAAGTGCCAACTGAGAAGTGAGACAAGAGCGTACTTTTTATTTTGCGCCAGGTTATAGATAAATAGAGCGATCGCGATCAAAGGCAACAGAAATATTGCCTGAAGACTAATTTGAATACTGGGGTACCAAAAAGAAGCTGACTGAAAACCTTGGTCTAAAAGTTGGAATTTCTTCCCATCTTGTAATAGTTGTAAGAAATTAATACTTTCAGAATTAGCCTTAATAATCAACTTGGCAGCAGGGGTCTGCTGATTCAAATTAGCGATACTCTGATCATTCTTAGTTAATTCTTCTAAGGCTTTTTCTGCGCTAACCTGATTAATTGACTGCTCTCGATTTTGTTTCGCAATTTTTTCTAGTAAAGTCGAATCATACTTACTACGAATTTCTTGATTAGTTGCAGTTAGTTGATTGATTTTAGATTCTAACTGCTCGATTTCTTTTACGGCTTTTTGATTGGTCGGGTTATTTAGCTTGTCTTGGCGATCGCTATATTCTAGGCATAATCCCGCCACCGAACCTAGATGCTGCTTTTCTACTTCCAGGTTTTGCTGCCTAAAGCTAGTTTGATTATTGCGCCCAGAACTGAAACTGATTGTACTTCTGAGAATTTCTGAATCTTTATCCTTTAACTTTTGGGAAGTTGAATTCCGATAATCTCGCCATTCACTATGGCAAGGATATGCCTGGGCAGGGCTAATGTGCCAATTGCTGATTTCGCTTAAGCCAGTAAAAACATTTACCAGAATAAATAGATCAACAATAATTAAAACAATTAAGCTGGCTCGATTCAGTGGCTCATTTCTAAGGGTACTGGTTCTAGTAAAAAAATTGCGAAGTAGTCGACGAATTTTTTTAAACATAGCCTTTTAATCAAAATTGGAGAAACTAAGTAGGTAATTAACTGAAGATTATAGCGATAGGTTGTAGCTTCTTTGAACGTTTCCAGTCTTTCACTCAGGATTTCCTATATTCAAATTTAAAAGGTTGATTGATTTACGATCTTAATTTTAGTTTGTTCGATTTACTTTGCAAAAGCCAAAAAAATCACAGAATTTAAGTTTTGAATACACTGGCTTAGTGGCGACGATAAATCTAGGCTAGAATAGAAATCCAAGTTTTGGTTTTAACGGGGAGCAGCCGTTAGAGATTGTCTAGATAATTTTGCTAATTCTTGAAGCTGATTTTTAGTCGATTGGGGAAAGTTTGGTGCAAATCCATCGCTGTCCCGCAACTGTAAAGAAGATTTATTTGATCTAACAAAAATATCTTCAAGTCAGAATGCCCACCAAACTTAACTTAATCAACTTCTAGCTCATCCGCGCGGTACGGACGAATTTATAAATGAAACATACTCTATTTGTGTGCACCTCTTGTGCCAGTATTTGGAAAGAGGGCAAACGTGAAGGCGTTAGTGGTGGAGAAAAGCTTTATGCTCAATTGACTGCTGATGCGGAAAATTGGAATCTAGCGGCACAGTATCAAATTCGCTCAGTGGAATGTATGAGTGCTTGCGATCGCTCCTGCGCAATTAGTTTTGTAGCTACTGATAAGTTCACCTATTTATTTGGTGATTTGGTCAAGGACTTGATCCTAAATGAAGAGAGTTTGCCAAAAGTCAGTGCGGCCTTGCTTCAATGTGCAGAATTGTATTATCAAAAAGAAGATGGTAATTTGGCTTGGAAAGAACGTCCAGAACTTCTGAAAAAAGGAATCTTGGCAAAAATCCCACCTATTTAGGACTTTTATTTAGCAGAAACTGGACGGATTAAAACCAAGGGAGTTTGTTCGGCAGCGTTGCCTGCAGGATTGCAAAGTAAGGCTTGATTCAATATCTCCGTAGAAGTGTCGGCGGTTTTAGCCAGAATCGCTACTTTCTTTAGATCATTTACATCGACGATTGCCGCTTTCAGTCCTGTTTCTTGCAAGATTTGATCTACAAGCGCTTGAGAATTCTTTGGACCCAAAACGATAAATTGATCGTATGGAGGCAGAGTACCAGTCACATCGTCTACTAACCTAGCTTGTTCTCCCGCCAAGTTATAGAACATGCCAGGCTGACCAAAGAGTTTAGCGATCGCGCCGCCGATAAAGGCATAAGCTACCCGCCAGGCACCTACTTCATCCACTAGGGACTGCAAGCCACAGGCTGTGGCTAAGCTGGAGGTGCGTAAAAAATAATAACAAAGTCTTTTCGCTAACCAACCAGGACGAATATCGCTGGGATGCCGCCATCTGCCCTGCATAATTGCTACAGGAGTCTCACCAATGGTAACAATATCGCCAGGCTTGGCATGAGGCAAAACATATTGTCTGATCACGGCGATCGGATCATCTAAAACCGTGAGTAAATGGGTAGGAATCGGTAAAACGCCTGCTGCTTCGGTGGGCTGCCAAGTTAAGTCCAGATTAGGGTCAGGGAATTTGAGGGGCAGAATGCAATGACGGATCTTGGGCGTGCGACCACCTGGGCCATAGGCGACATAATGAATCCGCACCCAAGCCGATCGCAGCGGGGAAAGATCCTCACTTTTAAGCTCAATTTCAATTTCCAAGCCAGTTTGTTGTTGCCCTTTAACAATGTATGCTTCCCAATAATTGTCGTTACGGGGTAGTTCTTTGGCATGAAGCGATCGCACTCGAATTATCTGGGCAGTATGCTCCAAATTTGCCTTAGACAATAAAGTCACTTCTACCTTCACTTCAGTCAGGAATACATCTAGATTCCTAGTGTGATTAAGGGCGCGAAAAACTCCTTTTAGCTGATAGTTTTTGGGGTCAGCCAGATCCCACTCCCAAGCCCCTTGATCAATTTCTAGATCATTGCCTTGACGTTGGCGAAACTGCGCTTCAAATAGGAGCCAGGCTAAAGCTGCTAAGCCCAAACCTACCAAGATCAAGATTTTCATAGGGAAATCGCTCGCTTCAAACTACTGCAAAGATCGCCAATTTCCTTTAGTCCACCATCTTCCGCTAAGCGTTTCACCATCGCGCTACCCACGATCGCCGCATCGGCATTCCATTCAATTACCTGCTTTGCTTGTTCGGGCTGAGAAATGCCAAATCCTACGCCAATCGGTTTATCCGTGACACTGCGAAGTCTTTCGATCATAGTTTGTACATTTTTTGCCAATTGGGATCTTACGCCCGTCACCCCCGTGCTGCTTACTAAATAAATAAAGCCTTGGGACTTTACCGCGATCGCTTCCATTCTGGCTAAGGGGCTAGTGGGAGCAACTAATAAAATCACTTCAATCCCAATTGCCGCCGCAGGTTCTAATAGTCCTTGAGCTTCTTCTAAAGGCAGATCTGGCACAACTAAACCCCTAGCTCCAGCCTCATAGATCCTTACCAAAAACTTCTCTATACCTTGATTGATAATAGGATTGTAATAAGAAAATAAAATAAGGGGGGAATTAAGCTTTGGGCTAACAGTTTGCACTAATTCTATTACCCGATCTAGGGTGGTTCCTTTTGCCAATGCTCTAGTTGCGGCGGCTTGAATTACTGGTCCATCTGCCAGTGGGTCAGAGTAGGGAATGCCTAACTCGATCAAGTCTGCCCCATTGGTATCAAGCTTTTCCAGCGCCTTTGCTGTAATTTCTAAGTTCGGATCGCCGGCGGTAATAAAAGGGATCAGCGCCGCTTTGCCGTTAGATCGCAAATGGGCAAATTTGGCAGAAACAGAAATCATAAAACAGGGATATTCCTACAGCTTGAGCAATTATATTAGCTCCTTTGGGTTGCACAGTAAAAAAATGAATCTCGATTTTTACTTGCTCAGTTTAGTGGGAGTTTGTTAGTTGGAATTGGTTAGTTGGACTTTGTCTTAGTCAAGGCTCAAAGCCTAAGTTATTCTGCATCAAGCGATAATAGTTAAACTGATTGGTAAAAGCTGAGAACTTCAGTTCTTAAAAATTCTTTCTATCCTAAATAAACCAAATAATTAGTTCTAATGACTGAAATTCAACCCAAAGCAATCCCACGCATTCTAATTTGGTATCGCCAAGATTTACGCATCCATGATCATGAGCCTCTATTTACGGCGATTAAAGAGCAAGCGATCGCTATTCCCTTCTATTGCTTTGACCCTAGACATTTTGGTGAGACTAAATTTGGCTTTGCGAAGACTGGAAAATTTAGGGCGCAATTTTTGCTAGAGAGCGTAGCAGATTTACGCAAGAGTTTTCTAGGATTAGGTCTAGATCTGCTAGTGCGGGTTGGTCTGCCTGAAGAAGCAATTCCAGCGATCGCTAGCCAGTTGCAAATCGATCAGATATTTTTTCACCAAGAAGTAACGCCTGAAGAGATCCAAGTAGAAAAAGCGGTACGTCAGAATTTGGCAAATTTGAGCCTAAAAATGCGGGGTTTTTGGGGACATACGCTCTATCATCCTGAAGATTTGCCCTTCGAGCCTAAGAATACACCAGAAGTTTTTACCAGCTTTCGCAAACAAGTAGAACAGAAATGCTCCCTTCGCCTGCCCTTGACTATTCCGTCAGATTTAGAAAATTGGCAAAAATTTGCTGAAGATCAGAATCAATCAAAAGATCACATATATATAGGAGAGATTCCCAAATTATCCGATCTACTCCCAGGAGTTTTAGGTGATGATCTAAGCCAAGTGATCCCCGATCCAAGAGGTGTATTAAAGTTCAAAGGTGGAGAGAGCGAAGCGCAAAAACGCCTACAGTCATATTTCTTTGAAGGTGATCACCTCAAAAGCTATAAAGAAACTCGTAACGGAATGCTAGGCGCAGACTACTCTTCTAAGTTTTCTGCTTGGTTAGCCCATGGTTGCATTAGCCCAAGAACAATCGCCCAAGAAGTGCAACGCTATGAAGCGGAGCGGGTAGCAAATGATTCTACCTACTGGTTAATTTTTGAATTACTTTGGCGAGATTATTTTCGTTTTATTGCCTTCAAACATGGCGATCGCTTATTTCGCAGTTCTGGGCTTCGGGGGATCGCGATTCCTTGGCAGCAAGATTGGCAGAGATTTAGCCTTTGGCAAAAGGGCGAAACTGGATTTCCACTAGTTGATGCCAACATGAAAGAATTATCTGCCACAGGATTTATGTCTAATCGAGGGCGACAAAATGTAGCCAGCTTTCTGACTAAAAATCTGGGAATAGATTGGCACATGGGAGCAGAATGGTTTGAGTCACTGTTAATTGATTACGATGTCTGTAGCAATTGGGGCAACTGGAACTATACGGCAGGTGTGGGCAATGATGCGCGTGGGTTCAGATTCTTTAATATTCTCAAGCAGTCCCATGACTACGACCCTGAAGGAGAATATGTGAAATATTGGCTTCCCGTCTTAGATAATTTGCCCTCCAATAAAGTACATGAGCCTAGTAAACTTCTACCAGTAGAGCAACAACGTTTTGGCATCAATTTGGGCGTAGACTATCCAAACCAAGTCGTAGATTTATTTAAGTCGGCAAAAGCTAATGAGAAAATTTATGAGTCAGCGATCGCTCATCACCTCAACTTAGGTCATACCTCAAGTGATAACTCAATTCATTCCGATCATTCCAAGCAGTCTCCAAAAAAATCGCAAAAAATCCCCTAAATATATTTTGCTCTAGAAATCCCACTCACTTTTTTGGCTAAATTCACAAATTGTGCAATA
>Ga0163144_10016238_pt1 | contig 15264 bp, 11 predicted proteins | sample OliLak19BULKMAT1_FD_123175 | JGI IMG/M metagenome (GOLD analysis project Ga0163144, IMG submission 123175) | Freshwater microbial mat bacterial communities from Lake Vanda, McMurdo Dry Valleys, Antarctica - Oligotrophic Lake LV.19.BULKMAT1 | ecosystem: Environmental > Aquatic > Freshwater >... | reverse complement strand
TATTTCAATTGTCTTTCAAACCGTCAGCCCAGCTTGCGTATAACGGTTTGCAGCTACAAGAAGTTGGCGATTTTTACCACAAATATTAATGCTGAGAACCGATGTTTGATTAACCACAAATGTGTCTGCGGAGCACTGAACCGCCAATTTCTTGTAGGTGCTGTTATAAGCCGTTTTTCTTTTCACCGCTACTTAGTCTTGTCAGCAATTACAGTTTTTATAAAGTCAGGAAGTTCTATTTTGTTTTGTTCAGCAATTACTCTGATAGCATCATAATATTTCACTTCGTCACCAGTCCAATGAAGGTCAAGTCGTCTGATTTCTTTAAGTGCAATGTGATTATAATTGGTCGGACTGCCCCAATAGCATTGCATACACATAGATGGCTTCTTTTCGTTTTGCCAATTTTCGCAATGCTCGCAACTCCAGGATTTGGCTCTGTTGCACGAACCGCACAAAAGCATAAAATCTTCAATATTTCTTGTGTCGGCTGTGTCGCCACCAACTTCATAAGGAACTCTGTGGTCAACTTGTAAGTAGCGTTCTTCAAATTCTCCGTTACAGATGTAGCACCTGCCATTGCCTAACTCATAAAGTTTGCTCTTAAAATCTTTTGGAAAGGTAATTCTGCCTGCAATTCTGTTGAGTTGAAGTTTTGTAACATCACCAAATTTGTAAGCAGCTATTGACTTCCCTGACTTTGATTTTGCTTTAAATGTTTCAAGCGGAATTCCAGCTTCTCTAACATCTCTTGCTGCTCTTGGAGGGTGACTGTATCCGTATGTCGTTTCTAAGTCTTCGGTGGTGATAAAGCCATGTTGCAAAATATGGTCAATAACGATTTTAGCTCTCTTGTTTGTTATCGACTTTACGTGTTCTAAAAATTCCTTTGGGTATTTTGTATTCTTTTTAGCCATGAGTTGCAAAAAGTTCTGTTTGATAAATTTGATTTCCTGTAATTTTTTGCAAGTCAATTTTTGCTAAAAGTGCTGGTGAAAGAAATACAGCTTCATAAGTTATTTCGTTTCGATTAAGTAAAGTGGCTTGAGAAGAACGTCCAGCGTTTATTTCAATTTTTGTTAGGCTAAGATTGTCAGGGAGGGGGTTGCCAAAAGTTTTGTTGCCAGTCCTGCCGTCATAACTTAAAATATATGGAATGTCTTTATTATTAAGTTCAAATAGTGAAACAACAAAGTTGTCAAACTCAATATTGCCCGAGTAGTTAAAACCGCCATTTAGTCCCGTTCCTTGATAGGGTGGGTCCATATAAATTAAATCGTCCGAACTTGCTAAATCAAGAATGTTAGAATAATCAGTTGAGTAGATTTCTATTTTGCCTTTTAGTAAATGAGAAACTCTTAAAATATCATCTCTCATCATTTGTGGATTTCTTCCAAGTCGCCTTTTGTCAGGGCTTTGATTGAAACCGCCTTGTGAGTTGTAACGCACGGCTGCTTTTACACATTTGGCTAAAAGGAATAAGAGATATTCTGGCTTTCTCGTTTCGTTGAATTTGTCTCGGATTTGATAATAATATTCTTCTTCATTTCCATGTTGTCCGTGCCAAATGTCGTGATAGTGTTTAATAATTGATTTTGGGTTATTGATAATACTGTCCCAAAGCTGTGTCAAAGGCTCGTTAATGTCGTTAATGATAAAATGGTTTGCTTTGAAATAGAAAGCTGAGGCAATTGTCATAGCGGCTGAACCTGCAAATGGTTCAATAAGTCTATTAAACTCGTCAGGATAGAACCGCATAATGTGGTCTGCCAAGTTGCGTTTGCTGCCTTGATACGGAATTGGGTGTGGTAATTTCATTTTAAATATTTTTCTTGTCAAATGTAACGAAAAAATGTCTGTTTTTACTCGTCAGTTTATGGTTTATACTGTCGCCCTAAAATGGCTTATAACGGTTTGCAGCTAAAAGTAGTTGGCGATTTCCCTGCCTGCCGGCAGGCAGGGAAGCACAAAACTTTCTACCACCACTCCCGATAATTATCGGGATGATACGAAGCACAATCCCGATAGCTATCGGAATCATTTAACCACTGAACCGCCAATTTTTTGTAGGTGCTGTTATGGTGCGTTTTTCTATTCATTTTCAAGTCGTTGCAATAAGTTTTTCAAGTCAGAATAAGGTGCTGATTCGTTAGTTTCCCATTCTTTTTTATTATCAATTCTATTCTTCACCGCTTCAATACTATTCGGTCTGCTGTTTTTCAAGATTCTGTAAATTTCGGGAATGTCTGGATAGTCTGTCGGGTCGTAATACATCCAAACATTTATTAGAAGTTCTAACTCATCCTTATTTGTCAAACTTGTTATTGCCTTTAGACTTTTGCTCATTAAGTCTTTGTTGTCACGAGAGTCTGTTGATTCTTGATATTCTATATAGTTCTCAAATATTTTTCTGATTTTGTCAATGTGCTGTTTCGTTGCTAAGTCCTGTTTAACTATTTGTCCAATTGTCTTGCTGCCGTTAATTGTTACATAGTTAAGAACTTGGTAATTGTCTTCCATTGAAGTGTCAAACTTGTATCTCAGAGTAAAACAGCAATTACAAGAGCAGAATCCACCGTAAGAAGTGTAAACCAAATTAAGTGTGCCACTCCCGATCACTTCGGCTTCTCCTAAAAAATTATGGCAACAATTGGCGATTACTGAAACGTCAATTGTCAATATGTTACCAACCCTTGAGGTAGATATAAATTTTGGATATTCATTGAAAGTTCTTGGGTCTGTTGTGTTATCACACTCCTGAATAATTTCAAGGCTTATCGGTGAAAGTCCATTATTTAAAAGTCCATTCATTTTGTCTGAAGAAGGAAGAAACATTGTCCCTGCTAAAACTTGTGTTGAACTTCGTCCGCCTGAGATATATAATGTGTCGATTTCAAACTCATTTATCCCAATAGACCGTTTAACAAATACGGTGTCGAGTTCGGTTTTCTGTCCAAATACAGTTGTCAATTGGAAGATTCCTAAAGTCAGAAGTAGTATTTTTATTTTATGTTTCACTGTCGTCTTTTAAAATGCATAATAACGTTTGGCAGCTACCCGAAGGGCGGGATTTTTAGCACTAAACTTCATACGGAGAACTGAACTTACTATACCCACAAATGTGTCTGCGAAGCACGAAACCCCGCCTTTTGGGTAGGTGCTGTTATAGCCAGTGGTTCTTGTCCACCGACCTTGCAAATCATTGCCAGTATTGAGTCTTTGTGTCATTGAGTGTCGGCTGTGCGTTGCGTTTTTTATTTTTTTGAAACGTTGGAATCTTTTAAAACAATTTTGTCTTGCGTTGGCTTTGCAAGCTCTATTAAAAACTTTGGTCGTGTGTTGGTTTGTGCGGTTTTTGATTGTGCTTGCAAATTACGGTGGCTTTTTTACTTTTATTCATTAATAAATATTTCTTGGTCTAAACCCTTTTTATGTTTATGAATGCTGACAATCAAACGCAAAAGATTTTCTTCCTTAATGCTGTTGATGTCAAAATTTATTTTTTGTGTGTCATATCTTTTCTTGCTTCCCGAATCTTTAATTCTTCTGTCAATGCTGTCGGGAATAAATAAAGCTGCTTTGTTGTCAAGATGCTTTTTAAACTCATTGAGATAAATACCGATTCCTGCAAAGTCAAAGTCGCCAAAGTGCAAGTAGTTGTTTGGAATTGTCCGTAACCACTTAATTAAATCCTTGCTTTGGTTTTGAGGATAACGACTTACAAAAATCGGTTTGATATTCTTAAACAAATACTTCTGTTGGTCAATGTGCCGAAAGTTTTCAGGGTTTTCTATTCCTACAATGGTTATATCCTTGTCAGGAATAAAATTTTCAAAGTCATAAATGAAATTGAATGTTCCACTTGTCGGAGAAATTGTAATTGGATGTCCGTTTAATGTTGCAAGTGTAGGAGAGTAACAATTCACTAAGAAACCTTTGAAAGTTCGCAATGATTTAATTTTGGAATCAGCAGCAACTGAAACAAAGTCGGCACGAAGCAAATCTTCTTTCTTAAAAGTTTCAATGTAAGTGCCAAGGTCTTTGATTGCAAAGCGATTTTCCAAATAGAGTTTTAGTTGATGCTTGTCCGCCAATTGAACTGTGCTTTTAAGTTTTCCTGGCTTATGAATTATCCCTTCCGAAATCAGGTCCTTAACAATTTCATGTTTCAGTTTGCTTGAAGGAATTTTTTCTCCGCTCACAAGCAACAAAAGTTTCTCAGCAATATTTAAAGATAGTTTCATTGCCGTTCTCTATTGTTTGTAATTAAACGGTTGATTATCGTTACTGGTTTTCCATCACGGGAATCAACTTGCTTTGCAAGTTTGTAAGTGTGGCGATAAGCCAAAGCATCCAATGATTGAGGAGAACTGTTTATGAGATAGATGTTTCTATCATTTGCAAATTTCAATAACCCTCTAACATTCTCAATATGTAGCGTTCCAATTTCGTCAACCATACAATGTAATCTGAAATCCTTAAATCTATTTTTTGTTGCCCCTTCTTTAAATACATTAAGTAGCATAATGTTAATCATGGCTTTTACTAACACATCTGTTCCATTAGAGCCAACATTAGAAAGGCTTTGAACCCAATTTGTATCATTGTCATTCTCAACAACTTTAAATTCTAATTCAAATGAATCAGAAAGGTTAATGTCTTTGTGTTTGTAATCTGAAATTTCCTTTATCAATTGCGTTAGCAAGCCAATTGCTTTTTTGTTTTTTGCCTCCCGTGTTTGTTCACTTGTAGAAAACAGATTTGAAACGCCAATCTCATTTATGTTTTCATCATTGAACTTTTTTATTTCAGTCAAAAGGTGAACAATTTTATTTTCACTTCCTACAACTCTTAACTCAATACTTTTAATTACACCAGTAAAAATTCGCTTCACAAAGTCAGAATTAATGTCTCGTATTACAGTTTCAATTTCTCCTTCTTTAGAAAGTAACTCGGTTGTTTCTTTTCCTACTTGCTTAATAATGTCAGCAAAAAGTTCATTCACTCGTTTTTCAAAAAGTGCAATCTTATCTTCCTCAACAAACTCTTGCAAGTCCTCTGAGAATTGGAAATAGTCGGCTTGCTCAATAAGATTTGTTTTAAACTTGAAAATATTTTGGGTAGAAAAATTTCCATTGAACTTATTTATTGCTTCCTGTAGGTCAGTATATTTTTTAATGCCAGTGTAATATTTTTCATTTAATTCTGCTATCAAAAATTTACAACGCTTCTCGTTTTTATTTTCTGTTACTGGCTCGTTGGAGAGTTCTGGAATACTCTTAAAGCAATCTGTTATTTTGAATGCTTCATACTCAGTCAAATCTTCCTGAATGTTACTAAGTAGTTGTTTTATAATTTCAATTTCTGCTTTGAGTAAATTGATTTCATCAATGAGTTTCTGCTTTTGAAGATTATGCTTTGTCTGTTCTGTGCCTAATTGATTTTCAAAACCTGCTTTTTGATTCTTAAAAAATTCAACCTTGTCAAATAGCTGTTCCTTGTCATATTTGTATCTTTCTGTAATCGGGTTGTTCTTTTCAATAAAATCTAACTCGGTTTTCAACTCATCTATTCTTGAAGTGAGTTTTGCAATCTTTTCTGTGTCTGCCCCTTTAGAATCTAACTCCTTCTTCTGTTGTGTTTTTAACTCATCTATTTTCTTTTTTGTTTCTTCTTTTCTGTTCTTGACAGACAAATTGATTTCAGCAATTGAATCACTTATTTTCTTTTGTTCTGCATCAATTTTTTTGTCCTTTTCTTTTCGCTTACTATCAATTTGCTTTTTAATTCCGTCCTCAACTTCTTTCACTACTTTATCAGCATTCAACTTTTCGGAACTTGTTCTTTCAAAGTTGCTTTGAATTTTTGCTAACTCAACCTTTTTATCGTCTGCTGCTTTCTTTGCGAATTCTTCTGCACTTACTTTTGCTTCTTCAAGTTTTACTGCGTTTTGTTCAATTGTGTAGCCGTTGCTACGAATAGTTTCTTTGCATTTATTTATTTTTGGCTGCTGTTTCTTTCTTAGGTTTTCTAAATCAACATTTAATTGCTCTGCAATTGCGGAGATTTCTTTTTGAAATAATTCAATCTTCTTGGCGAATTCAATTTTCTCTTGCTCATAATCAGCAACAGTTTTAACTGACTTAGTAATTTCATTCAAGTCAATTTTAATTCCATAAAAGCTTAAATCAGTTTTTGAAATTTGCTCTGGTGATAAACCTGACTTGAATAAAATATTTTCTTCATCAATTACTTTCCCTATTGTCTTTTCCCAATTCGGGTATTCTATGTTGAGCCATCCATAAAGAGAATCTTTGCTGTTTTCAATCTTTTCGTTTATGACTTTTATTTTATCATTGAGTTTTCCGATTTGCTCATTTACTTTTTCCTTTTGATTGTTAGAAGTAGTTTCAATCTTCTCCTTTTCTAATTCCCATTGTTTTTTTATGGTTTCTATTTCATCATTGAGCTGCTTTGTTTCGCTGTTAGCGATTCTAATTTTTTCTGTTAAGCCACTAATGTCTGTTTTTAGATTTTCTATTTCAGTTTCGTAAAAGCGTTTGTGTTTTGTTTCTGCTTTTGCAAGTTCAAGTTTGTTTATTGCTGTTTTCTTTTCTTCAACAAGGTTTTTTGCAAGCTGTAATTCTTCAAGGTGTTGCTTCTTTATTTCCTCAAATAATTTTTCATATTCCTTTGTAAGTTCTTCTTTGAAATGCAACAGGTCTTTGTTTGCCGTGTTTATTTCATTTTGTTTCAAGTTTTCAAATGTTGAAAGTTGATTTGTCCGTTGAGTTATTTGAGCTTCAAACTTTTGTTTGATGTCAGCAAAGTTTGATTCCAAAAGTTCTTTCTGCTTTGTAAGTTCTTCTTTCTCTAATTCCCAATCCGATTTTTTTGAAACTCTTTTGATAACACTTTCAATTTTCAGTTCTACATATTCATCTGATTTTGTTTTTGCTTCTTTGAGTTTATTATCAAACCCAATTATTTCAGCACTGATTTTTTCTTTCTTGCTCTGAAATTTTCTTTCAAGGTCTGCAAACTTTTCTGCAAGTAAATTTTGTTTTGTTTCCTCTTTTCCAAATTTGTCAGCAACCTTTGGTTGTTGCTTTTCAATTTCATTCAATTGCCAAACTAATTCTCCAGCCAACTGTCGTTTTTCACTGTCGTTAAATTTGATTGAAGAATAGGTTGTGATTACTGTTTCTGCTTGCTTCCGAACTATTATCTCTCCGCTTTTTGTTTTCTCTGTCCATTTTTTAATGTCACTTAATTGTGTGTCAAAATTTTTCAAGTGAGAAGAGTAATTGGATAAGTCAATATTGATTTCCTCTTCATTCAAAGATTTTATTATTGTGTCTTTGATAAACTCACTCTCAACTTTGTAATTCAAAAACACATGCTGAATTGCTCTCGGAATATTTTGATATTGCTTGCTTTCAAGCAAAGCATACTTCTTAAATTCAGAACCTAAGCCTTGGCTATTTCCATAAAGTATGTTTCTATAATCTTCGTATCGGTCAATTTTTCTTGTGTAGTATGTGCCATTGCCAAAAGCCACTTTTATTTTATCCCAAGTTTCATGTATGCTTCCTTCACTATCAATGAAATGATTCCTGTTATAATTTCCGTCAATAAATCTGAAACAAACTCTGCCTTGCGATTTGAAAACCAAAACACAGAACATCCCTGTTTCTCTGTTCACTTCATAAACGATGTAGGAATTTTGATACGGAAAATAAAAATCAAGAAAACTTTTTTTGCCAACTGGAATACCCAACTTCTGTTGGTTTGCATTATAGAAAAAAAGCAAAGCTCTAAGCAAAGTGCTTTTACCTACGCCTTGCGTTCCTATGAAATGCACATTGCCATCAACATTCACTTCTGAATACTTGATGTTAGCACTTTCAATAAAAATTATTTTACTCAGGTATCTCATTCTTTGCTTCTTCCGAAATGTTTATGGTCATAACTATTTGCTCAAGATATTTGAACGAAGCCAATACTTTATATTTATGAAAGTTCGGGTCTTCAATGTCAATGAATTTATCTTTAACAAGGTCGCCTAATATTTTTTCTAAAATTTCACTTGGCTTTTCCTTTCCGCTGCTATGTCTTTTTAATCCTTCAATTTTAGATTTCAATTCTGCATCAAGATTCAGTTTTACTAAAATGTCATAAGGGGTAAAGCGATAACCTGAACCAAATGAATTGTCAAAAGTTTTAAAGAAGTCAAGAATGTCAATCCACTTAAATGCTTGCTCAATCTTTCTTTCTAAATCAATTTTATTTTCAACTCTTGTGAAGTAATAATACTCGTCTCCTTTTTCTAAAATGAAATTGATACTTAAATAATAGTCATACAAGAAATCAAAATTCTGTTCTTCTTCAATTGCTGAATAGAGTTTACGAATAGATTCATCATTGCTGTTTGAGCAAATGAATTGTCCTCTGCTTAGTATTTCAAAAATTGCTGCTGTCTGTTTCGGTGCTTCCATTACTTATTTTATTTTGGATAAACCATTGCATACTCTATTTCTTGTTGTGAATTATATTTTTCTGTCAAGGCAAATGAAGAATCATATTGTGAAATCAACTGACAATAAACGGTTACTTTTTCGTCAAAAGAAAGTTCCTTTTCAAAATTATAAGCCAACACAAAATCAAACAAATTATTTCCTGATGCAATGAAACTATTTCTAACTTCTTCCAAGTTGATTTGAATTTCTTCTTCAACATTTGGTTGCAGATATTCACTTGAAATTTTCCCTGCAAGTGGCAATTTTATTTTTATTACCGACTTAATTCTTTTCGCAATTTTTAGAATGCTTGTGTATGCTTCATTGTCTGATTGCAAGTATTCTAAACTTAACTTCAATGGGTAGCTTGGATTTGCTTCAAAAATGACATCGTCATTTTTGAGAATCACTGAATCAATATTTGTGTCGGCTCTAATTGTAAACTGGTCTTTCAAATATTTAAGTTGTCGCAATTTTTCAATCACTCCGCTTTGATACTTTATTTGATTTAGGTATTCAATAATTTGTTTTTGAATTTCAATGAGATTGTGTCGGCACTCATTCAATTGAAGTTTCAATTGTGTGATTACTCTGTTTAACTCATCATCTAAAGCAGATTTGAAGAAGCTTTGTTCTTCTTCTGATATTAGCTTGTAGGTTTGTTCAATGAAAGAATTAATGTCAATTCTTTTCTTGTCAAGGATTTCAAGTCTTAATTTCTTGATTGTGTATGTTGGTTCGTTCTTAAAAGTGTTGTCAATATTTCGTTTTAAGTCAACCACATTTCTTAAAGTGATGTTGCCGATTTTTCGTAAAGCATTTTTTACTTTTCTCAGGTAGTCATATTTCCTTATTTCATTGTTCTCTTTAAGATAGTAGAGGATATTTTCTTTAACATTCTGAATGTTGGAGTTTATAGAAGAAGTATTTATTTCTTCATTGACTTCTAAAACTTGTTCAAAGAAATCTTTGAACTGTTCCTCTATTTCTAAGAAACTCCCGTTTTGCCTGAGAACGGAATGTGAGATTAAATACTGAATTCTTTCTTCGTTGTAATCAACCATCACTAAAGCAAGGTCATACTTGTATGAAAGCGTTTTACGCTTTTCAAACATCTCTGTAAGGAGTTTATGCTCCCTGACAAGAGTTGAAAGTAGTTCCTTTATTGAAGTGAAAGTGTTCATACAAATGTCAACTAAATATATAGATTGTTCATGTTATTCCTATGTGTTGTGGCGAAAAATAGCTTATTCGGTTCTGCAATGCCACCAAGTCCTGCGAATAAGTCTATGAATTTCAATTTTCTCATTTCAGGTTCAACTTTTTTAAATGTCTTAGCACTTCCCGTTCTACTTGGTCAAAGTCTGGCAGGTCTTTTATTTGTTCACTCATGGAGCTTTTCCATCTTCCTCTGTATTGGGGCAATCTTTCTGCAAGTTTTTTTGGAAAATCAGTATAAAGTAAATCCTTGCTCTTGCATTTGGTATCAAGTTCACTCACATAAAAATCAATATCCATTTCATGCTCTTCCAATAAATACCAGATGTCGTAAAAATCTCTTGCTTGCATTCGTTGCATAACCGAACGAAATTTTTCAACCAATACTTCTTCCAAAGGATAACATAAAAGCGTGTGTTCTTCCATATCTGAATAACCAATAAGAACAGCATTCATCACAGGTTCAAATACCAATTGCTCACTACGTGAAATATCTACTTTCACTTTTTTATTGTTTCCTTGTCCACCAAGCGGACCTACGTAGCTGATGTAAAAGTTGATGCCGCCATCTTCGTGTTCATTATTGTCAATAATTTCAAGCGGAATATTTGCTTCTTCTTTAATGATTTCAAATACTTCTTTAAACCATGTAAAAATTTGCTCGTTACTTATTTCGCTATTCAGCAATGTAAAATCAAGGTCTTCCGAAAAACGATAATCTTCAAAATATACTTTCTTTAAAACTGTTCCACCTTTGAAAACAATTGCCTTTGAGAGTTGCTCATGTTTGGCAATGCCAAACAGAATCCATGAAAGAATGTAATCCTTTTCAATTTGCTGGTCACGAACACCAACTACATTAGCCTTTTGCTGTATTTCTCCGGGTTTAATCATGTATAAATAGCAGATTTAATCGTTTCTGTTTCCAAATTTTGTTGTATGCTCCAACGACTTATTCGCTTGCCTGTTTTTGGTAGTTCTGTATCAAGCACCACATAAGAGACGGTTTTAATATTTTGCAATTCATGAATAATATTGGTGTTGATTTCTAATATTTCTAAAAGAAATCCAAGTCGTTTTATTACTGCCTGTGAATCAAATTTCTTGGCATATTCAAGTAATGTATCGTATTTGATTTTGTCTTTTGAAGTGAAGATTGCTTTTGCCACTTCAACAATTCCACCTGCATAGTCAGGTTTAAATAAGCAGTCTATAAAAGTTTTTTCTAAGTCGGAGCATTGGACTTTATTGAAACTGTCAATCCAAATTTTCTTTGACCCAAAAAAGTGTTTGTCGTTGTGGTAAATAAATTGAAAAGGAACTTCTTTAATTTTAATTTCCGAAGGTCGTATTTGTTTAGAAACAACGATTTGTTCTTTCAATGACGGCTGTGTAATCAGGTTGTGGATTTGTAAAGCAGAATAATAACCAATGTAATGTTTTGCCTCATTCACTAAATGTTCAGCAATTAAATGCCAGTCGGGCATAAACATTTCTGCATTTTGTTCATATGGAATTATGTAGTAAATACCTTCTTTTAATCGCATTAAAAGTCCTCTTTTAGTCATGTCGCTAAGAAGTTCTCTTATGGCACTTTCTTTTGAGCTAGGTAGAGCTTTTAAAGCCAAAGAATAATCAAAACAATTCTTGTTCTGTCCGTTGAAATAGGTCAGAAGCTCGTTTGATTGTGTTGAAATGTATTTATTCTTCATAGTTACAATGTCAGGATAAACCTGACAGCAATGATACAAAAGATAATTCAGAAAATCGCCTAAAATTCTGCAAAAAATTACTATTCATAGTTGTATAGTCAGGACAAGCCTGATAATTAAGATATGAAACATCATTATTATGGGTGCGATGGCAAGAAACGGCTCTTTGGCTTTTACCGAAGAATCGGTTTTGTGCGGTAGGGGCAAAAGCCAATGTGCCATTTGCGGGTCTGCATAAAATTGAATTAAAAAAAATGTGCGGTTGGAAAAATAAAAAATACAGAAGGGTCGGCAATAAGTGTCGGTTTACTCGCTGTCCAGTTACAATATAGGTTGTATGTTTTTGGTCAACTATCAAAATGGTTTGTCTATGAGATAAGGTTTAAATTTTGGTCGGTCTGTTGTTGCTGGAACGGTCGTCCTACCATTGGCTATAACGTTTCGCAGCTACCCGAAGGGCGGGACTTTTACCACAAAACTTGATTTGAAAAACTAAACTTCCATCATCCACAAAACTGTCATTAGAACACGAAAACCCGCCTTTTGGGTAGGTGCTGTTATAGGGCGTTTTTCTTTTCACTTCTTGTCTGATAGTTGATTTCACAGTTAGGTAACCACTTTTTTAAATTGTCTTTATCTGTTTGAGTTAAGAAGTCGTCATCAAGTCGTAATGACTTCAACTTAGTCAACTCTGCTATTTTAGGTGATATACTTTTTATTGGATTGTCCCAAATTTCAAGTTTTTCTAAATTTTTGAGGTCAGCGATATTGTCGGGTATGCTTTCAATTTCATTGTCAAAGATTAAAAGCTCTTTTAAGTTTCTAAGAAATATTGTTTCTCTTGAAATGCTTTTAACCTTGTTGGTGTATAAGTAAAGTGTTTCAAGGTTTTTTAGTCTATCGTCAATAAATGAAAAGTCTGTAAACTTATTGCTATTAAGTGAAAGCCAAGTCAGATTTGGAATGGTCTTTAATTGTTCAGGGAATTTTGTCAATCCATTTCTTGCAATGTCAAAATGCTTTAAACTGTCAAGGTTAGATAGGTCACAGTTGATTTCTTTTATTCCTGTTTCTGCAACAGAGATACTTTTTAGTCTTTTCAGTCGTGAAAGGTTACAAGGAAATTTGTTGATAGGATTTACAGCTAAAATTAAGTTCTCAAGACTATTAATTTCAAAAATCTGTTCGGGAATTTCTTTTAAGTCGTTACCTGTCAATATTGCTTTATAAATGTTGAGTTTTCCTAGTCCGTCTGGTAGGGAAGTCAAACTTTTATTCTGAAGCCATAAATATTTTCCTTTATTGTCAGACCATACAACAGGATTTTCGCTTTTATAATAGCTGTTCTTTTGGTTTGCAGCAATTGCATTGCAAAGAGATGTCATTATTTCCTTGACCGTTGAACTTTCCTTGTCAACTTGAAAGAGCCAACTTTTAATCTTACTATCACATATTATGCAGTCCATTTCAAAATTTGGTTCCCAATTAATGTCTTGGTAATTAACTTTTGAATTATCAGTGTATGCAAACCGAATTGTATTTGGAATGTCTTCTACTTTGGTTGAAGTTATAATAATTCCGTCTTTGGGTATGTTGATTGTTTTCTTCCAAAACTTTGTTTTTGGCAGTTCAGGATAACCTTCAATTCCAAAAATAATTCCTGCTTGTCCTTTAAAGTCTTTTGGAAAAATCAGGTAATTGTGTTCTTGCGATTTCATATAAGTCACGAAGGCAAGAATTAGATAAGTCGCTGCTAAAATGGATTGAGTTATCCCATATTTCTTTTTGTCTTTTAGTAGTTTGAGAGTTAAAAAATCAATTAGGTAGATTAAAAGTCCAATGCCAACCAAATAAATTCCAACAAAGAAAAAGTAGCTAAATGTCAATACTCCTAACAGTCCGAAAATTACTGTCAGAAGTCCTAGAATTTTTAATGGTGAGTTGATTATTCGTTTCAATGTCGTCTTTTAAAATGCCCTATAACGGTTTGCAGCTACCCGAAGGGCGGGACTTTTACCACAAAACTTCATTCGGAGAACCAAACTTTGATTAACCACAAAACTGTCTGCGGAGCACTGAACCGCCACTTTTGCCAAACGCCTGTTATGCCCAGTGCTGTTGTCTTTAGTGACAGTCGGTAATTACTAATTTGTTAGCTGTGATGATTTTATTCCCTTCTGTCAGCCTAATAAAATAAAGACCGCTTGGAAGATTGTCACGGAACAAAGTAACTGTTTGCCCAGAAATGCTTTTTATTTTTTTTACTTGCTGTCCAACAGAATTCAAAACTGTGAGAGTTGCGTTGTTTAAGAAATTATCTGTGTGAAAAGTTGTTTGAACGGAAAATGGATTGGGAAAAATTAAAACATTCTGATTACTTGTTAAGTTTTCAATACCTAAATTCAAATCACCAAGATAGCGAACGATGGCAAAATCAATATCGACTAAGCCAAAGGTATAACCTGCCACCACTATTTTTCCATCGCTTTGAATAGCTACTGAAGTAGCAAAATCATCACTTGCTCCAACAGCGGTGGTTTGTTTTCCATCTGTGTCAAAAGTGTTATCTAATAAACCATTGCTATTATAGCGGACAATTGCAAAATCATTGTTAGCACCATTGTTGGCATAACCCACCATTACTATTTTTCCATTACTTTGAATGACGACAGCATAACCTTGGTCATTACTTCCAAAATCGGTAGTTTGTTTTCCATCTGTATCAAAAGTATTGTCTAAGGTGCCAGTGATGTCATAACGAACTATTGCAAAATCATCACCTCCTCCATTGTTGGAACGCCCCGCAACCACTATTTTCCCATCGCTTTGAATGGCTACTGAATTTCCTTTATCATTAAGCCCAATATTGGTAGTTTGTTTCCCGTCTGTATCAAAAGTGTTATCAAGAGACCCATCACTGTTATAGCGCACTGTGGCAAAATCATCATTTGCTCCATTGAAAGAATAACCTGCCAGCACTATTTTACCATCAATTTGAATAGCGACCGACTGACAGTAATCATTACTCGCTCCAAGAACTGCGGTAGTTTGTTTCCCATCTGAATCTAAGGTATTGTCTAACGAACCATTGCTGTTGTAGCGCACAATTGCAAAATCATAATCAACACCATTGCTGGCATAGCCAGCCATCACTATTTTCCCATCGCTTTGAATGGCAGCCGAAGTGCCATAAGCATATTGTGTTCCAAAAGTGGTCGTTTGTATTCCGTCTGTGTCAAAGGTATTGTCTAACGAACCATTGCTGTTGTAGCGCACAATTGCAAAGTTCTCATTTATACCAATTTTAGCAGTACCAACAACTACTATTTTTCCATCAGTTTGAATGGCTACTGACTCCGCAAAATCATCAGCAGAGCCAATAGCAGTTGTTTGTTTTCCGTCTGTATCAAAGGTATTATCCAAAGAACCGTCAATATTATAGCGCACAATAGCATAATCATAATTTACCCCATTAAAAAAAGAGCCTGCAACTACTATTTTTCCATCACTTTGAATGGCTACTGACTTACCATAATCATAACCTGTTCCAAAATTAGTGGTTTGTTTTCCGTCTGTGTCAAAAGTGAGGTCTAAACTACCTGATTGCCCAGCACAAAAGTCACTTATAGAAAAGGCAATGAAGAACATCAGCAGCCTTTTTTTGTAAAGGCTAAATACAAGTTGGTTTAATAAAAATAATTTATTTTTCATTTTTTTTCGTCAGTGATTATAGTGCTGACACCGCACTTTTATGAATGAAATTGCCTGAATGTCGTCATTTTTCATTGTTTAGCTACATGAAAAATTCAAGTTGG
>Ga0163144_10016236_pt1 | contig 15265 bp, 14 predicted proteins | sample OliLak19BULKMAT1_FD_123175 | JGI IMG/M metagenome (GOLD analysis project Ga0163144, IMG submission 123175) | Freshwater microbial mat bacterial communities from Lake Vanda, McMurdo Dry Valleys, Antarctica - Oligotrophic Lake LV.19.BULKMAT1 | ecosystem: Environmental > Aquatic > Freshwater >... | reverse complement strand
ATCCAGAACAGCAGCCAGGTGAAGCCGGCGCGGTTCAGGTTGTAGAGCCGCATGCTGTTGAACGAAAACAGGATCGCGAGAAAGCGCACCAGCAGGTCGCACATCGCCGAGGCGGGGCCGCGATTGAAGCCGTTGTCGATGATCTCGAACCGGGCGCAGAGCAGACGCAGGCCGGTATAGGAGAAACGGTAATAGTCGTCGGGGTCGGCGTGAAAGGCGAACACGAACGGCACGTTAACGTAGATCACCCCGCCCGGCTTCAGGATGCGAAACATTTCCGCCACCACCTGCTGTGGCGACCGGACATGCTCCAGCACGCTGATCGTCACCACGCAATCCACGCTGTCCGACGGCACCATGTGAAGGTCGTGTGCGTCGGCCACCAGATCGACGCCGGGACCGGCTTCCATATCGACGCAAACCACCCTTGCATCGGGCGGCGGGTCGCCGAAGGCGTAACGGCCGCCGGCGCCCTTCGACCCGATGTCGTATATCAGTGGCTTGGCCGGCAGCAGGTCATAGGGGGCGGGGTCGATTTTCCGGAACAGGTAGTTGGTCGATGGCGGCGTCAGCAAACGGCGCAGCCTGGCCCCCAGGCTCAATTTCTTGCGCCGCGGGCTGTTGCGCTGGCGTTCCGCCGCCGTCAGTCCGATCGGTGCGGGGCCAGGCGATTTTCGCGCTGGAAAGGAACTCACTGGCATGGTTTCGACACCCGGACGGAGGGACGAAAGCGTAGCCATCCACAACAGCAAGCGCCGTGCCAAGACCAATGTCCGCCTTGGCCCGGGACCTGCCGTGCTTTCTGGCCGCCAGTGTAGGCATGCCTTACGGTGGCCGCTTGGCGAAACTTACGGTTGGACCCGCAGCGTTGCCGCGTCCGGCACCACGACAATTTCCATTGGCTCGGCGCGGCCGCGCACCTCGATGCGGTCGAGTTGCAGGCCGGTGATGTCAAAGCCGGCGCGCGTCGCCACCTCGCGGCTGAATACGAGCTGCGCGCCATAATCCTTGGTGGCGGTTTCCAATCGGCTGGCGGTGTTCACCGCGTCGCCGATTGCCGTCACGGTGACGGCATTGGCATAGCCCATCTCGCCCACGATGGCCGGGCCGACATGCACGCCGATCCCGATGCGCAGCGGCTCCTTCAGGTCGTGCGCCAGGGTGCGGTTCATCTCGGCGAGGTTTTCCGACATCGCCTTGGCCGCCGCCAGCGCCCGGCGGCAGCCGTCCTCCGGCCCGCCCTCGATGCCGAACAGGGCCATGACGCCGTCGCCGATGAACTTGTCGATCCGCCCGCCGGCGCTCTCCACCGCACGGCCCATTTCGCGGCTGTACTGGTTGATGATGAAGACCACGTCGTAGGGCAGCTTGGTTTCCGAGAACTTGGTGAAGGAGCGCAGGTCGGCGAACAGAATGGCGATCTCGCGCTCGGCACCTTGCGCGAAATCGGGTCTGGCGTGGCCGTCCTTGGGCTGCGCCCCGGGCGGCAGCAGCGGCGTCACCGTGAGGTCGGCCAGCGGGCGGGTCTGGCAGGCCAGCCGCACGCCGGGCGGTGCGCCGACCCGTTTCAGCACCCTGGCCTCCTCCTCCGACGGCGGCGGCAGGCGGTCCGCGCCCGGCCCGACCCGAACCCGGCAGGTTGAGCAGCGGCCGCGCCCGCCGCATACGCTGGCATGGGGAATGCCGCCGAGCCGGCTGGCCTCCAGCACCGTCATGCTGCCGGGCCTGATCGATACGGTACGGCTCATGGGGTAGGCCAGCGCGATCATGATGTGGCGGCGCTCCAGCAGCGCCACCACCAGGCGGCCGGCCAGCAAGGTGGCGGCGATGCCCAGCATCAGCCAGCGAAACGCATCGCGCGCCTCGTACACCCAATCCTCGACCATCGGGCCGACGACCACCTCGGCGCGAAAGCGCGCTGCCCAAGCGGGGTCGGCCAGCAACCGCGCCGCCTCGCGCCCGCCCGCCGCGAAGCCGAGCAGGGCCAGCACCGGCAGCAGCACGGCCATGGTGTAAAGCGGCGTCCGCACCCGGACGTACCATGGCTTCAGCCGCAGCCAGTAGTGGATGCCAATGCAGCCATGCACCCAGACCACCAGCACCGCGGCGGTCTGCTGGATTCCGGCCATGGGGTCCCATTGCCACAGCGACAGCAGGACATAGGCGTAGTTTTCCTGGACCTCGTGCATCTCGTGGATGCCGCGCGTCGCGATGACGTGGAAAATGATCAGCGGCGGAATGGCCAGGCCGAACACGGCCTGCACCACGTCGGACGGGCCGATCCGGCGCAGCGTGCGACGGCGAAACAGCGCCCACAAAGTCAAAGTCATGTGCAGCAGGAAGCCGCCGTACAGCACGACGGTGCCCGGCTCCGAGCGCCAGACGGCGGCGAAGACCAGCCGCCCGGCCTCCATCGCGTCGAGCGAAATCAGGCCGAGCGCGTGATTGAGATAATGGCTGGAAACATAGACGAACAACGCCAGCCCGCTGGCCAGGCGGACATATCCCAGGCGGGCATTTACCGCGCCGGCCACGCGGCCTTCATGCGGCGTGCTTGGCGACCAGGGCGCGCAGATCGACCGCTGGCCGGGCGCCGACCTGGGCGATGACCGCGCCGGCGCAGACCGAACCGATCCGGCCGGCCTCGGCCAGGCCCTTGCCGTGCGTCAGGCCGTACAGGAAGCCGGCGGCGAACAGGTCGCCGGCCCCGGTGGTGTCGACCACCGGGCCGATCCGGGCGGCGGGTACCGCATGCACCGCATCGCCCGACACGATCACCGAGCCTTTTTCCGAGCGGGTCAGCGCGGCGATGCGGCCATTGGCGCGCACTTGGCCCAGCGCTTGGTCGAACGTGGGGGCCTCGTACAGCGCCATGATCTCGGCCTCGTTGGCGAACAGGATATCGACCTCGTCGCGCACCAGCCGGGCGAATTCGTGACGCCAGCGACCGACGCAAAAAGCGTCCGACAGCGACAGCGCCACCTTTTTGCCGGCGCCATGGCTGATGGCGATGGCGCGGCGGAAGGCTTCCTTGGCTTCCGGCGGGTCCCACAAATAGCCCTCGAGATAGGTCACGTCGGCGCTGGCCACCAGGCCGGCGTCCACATCCCCGGGCGTCAGGTTGATGCTGGCGCCAAGGAACGTGTTCATGGTGCGCTGCGCGTCGGGCGTCACCGCGATCAGGCAGCGCGCGGTTGGCAGGCCGGCATGGGCGAAGGCGGTGTTGTAGGTCACGCCGGCGGCGCGAATGTCATGGGCGAAGACTTGGCCCAGCGCGTCGTCCTTCACCTTGCCGATGAAGGCGGCCGCACCGCCCAGCATGGCGATGCCGGCAATGGTGTTGGCGGCCGAGCCGCCCGAGCATTCCACCGCCGGCGGCAGGGCGGCGTACAGGGTTTCGGCGCGGGCGGCGTCGATCAGGGCCATGCTGCCCTTGGTCAGCGCGAACCTGGCCAGAAAGGCGTCGTCCACCTTGGCCAGGACATCGACAATGGCGTTGCCGATGCCGACCACGTCCAGCTTTTGCCCCGCCATAGCGCTCTCTGTCCCCCACGCGAATCTGGCGCGGAGTATAGGCTTGGTCCTGCCCCGCTCAAGCAAAACCGGGTTACAGTGGGGCCATGCTTCGCGGTCTCTTCCTTGCCCTCGCCCAATTGCCCAGCCCGCCGTTCGTGCGCGTGCTGTGGCGCAGCCTGCTGCTCACCTTTGTTGCCCTGGTGCTGGTTTATGCCCTGCTCGCCTATCTCCTTGCCCAAGCGCCGCCGACGCCCTGGCCGTGGCTTGACGCCTCGCTCCGCGTCGTCGGCGGGTTGGGCCTGCTGTTTGGCGGCTTCCTGCTGTTTCCGGCGGTCGCGACGGCGGTCATGGCGATTTTCCTCGACGATGTGGCCGAGGCGGTGGAGCGCGAGCATTATCCCGCCGCACCGCCCGGCCGCGCCTTGCTGCCCAGCGCTGCGGCATGGGGCGCACTGCGTTTCCTCACTCTCATTATTGGTCTGAACCTGGTGTTCTTGCCGCTTTACATCGCCTCGATCTGGATCGCCGGGCTTGGCCTCATCCTTTATCTCGGCATCAACGGCTATCTCCTTGGCCGGGAATATTTCGAGCTGGCGGCACTGCGCCAGGTCACGCCGGAAACTGCGCGGCAAATCAGAAAGGCCAATGGCGGCAAGGTGTTCGCTGTCGGCTTTGCCTTGGCATGGGCATTCAGCGTGCCGTTGTTGAATTTGTTGATGCCGCTCATCGCGACGGCTTGGATGGTTCATGTTCTCAAGGCTTTGCAAAATGAATCTAAGGTTGTAGTCTAAGCTCAGCATTTAGATGAACTGGCGAAGCTAAGGGCTACGCCTGTCTGACAAAACGGGGGTTACCTCATGTTTGGTCGTAAGAAAGAGCACGTCGCTCGGCCATTGTTGAAGCCACTTGACGAGGCACCGTCTATGCCCGTCAATTTCGGCCCGCGTCCGCCAACGGCGCGTCCTGCGCTACCGCCGCTTTCTCCAACCACTGCCTCGCCCTCACCAATACAAGGATCCGCCATGGCTGAAAGCCCCGCCGCGCCGAGCCCGTTCCGTCCCGAAATGCCGCGCCGTCCCGGCGCCCCGGACGCCGTCGCCCCGGCCAAGCCGCCCGCCATGTCGGCGCCGCCGCCATCCAAGGGGCCGGACCCGAAAACCCTTATTGTCGGCCGGGAGATCAGCCTGAACGGCCAGATCACTGCCTGCGACCGCTTGGTGGTGGAAGGCAAGGTCGAGGCGTCGCTGAGCGACAGCCGCTTCATCGAAATCTCCGAAACCGGCACTTTCAAGGGCAATGCCGATATCGAGGAAGCCGAAATTCGCGGCCGGTTCGAGGGCAAGCTTTCGGTCAGCGGTCGCCTTTTGGTGCGCGGCACCGGCAAGGTGATCGGCGAAATCCGCTACGGCCAGATCGAGATTGAGCTGGGCGGCCAGATTTCCGGCACGGTGCAGACCTCGGGCGCCGCTTGATCCTGCGACGCCGGGCGGCTGGCGCCGGTACGGCGCTGGCCGCGCTGTTGCTTTTGGGCGCTTGCGCCGGCGGCCCCGATACGGCGCCGCCGGCCGCTGCCAGTGCGACACCATCCACGATTGTCCCCGCCCCGATTCCACCCAGCCGCCCGGTGGCGGTGATCGTGCCGCCGCCCGCTCCGCCGGCACCGCCGCGCCGGCTCGGTACAGCCGACTTGGTCGGACGCAGCAGCACCGAACTCGCTGTCATGTTCGGCCAGCCGGCCCTGCTCAAGCGCGAACCGCCGGCCGAGGTTTGGCAATATGCCGGCGGCCGCTGCACGCTGCTCGCATTCCTTTATCCGGTCGGCGGCGGATTGCAGGTCCGGCATGTCGAAACCGTGGACCGCCGTCCCGCCGACCCGGTTCTCCCTGCCGACTGTCTGGACAGTCTGCTGAAGGGCAGGCCGCCGGCGCTTAGCTGAGCCGCTTGTAGAAGATCTCGGTCGAGCAGAGCGGCCCGTCTGGCATCAGCGCATAGTCCGGGATCGTGCCGACCTGTCGATAGCCCAGGTTGCGGTACAGGAACGACGCAGACCCGCCGGTGACCGTATCCAAGGTGAGCAGCCAGCGCCCTGCCTTACGCGCCTCGTCCTCCGCCGCCAGCATCAGGGCGCGGGCCAGTCCGCGTTGCCGCGCCTGCCGATGCACCAGCATCTTCGCCACGTCGGCGCGGTGCGGCTGGTTTGGCGGCGTGCCGAGGTGCAGTTGCACCGTGCCCATGGCGCGACCGTCGTGCAGTGCCGCCAGCAGCACGATGTCGCCGCTGGCGATGCGCGGCAGCAGGCCACGCCACCAGGTTTCGGCGGCGGCGGGCGGAAACGGCTGCATGAAGTTGACCGAAGCGCCGCCGGCAACGCAGTCGGCCAGAATTTCCGCCAGCTCTGGCAAGCGGTGCTCGGCCGCCACGACATCCAGCCGCACGATGCTCATAGCAGCGTCGTCTTGCCCTTGAACGCGCAAAGGTCATTGACCGGGCAGCGCGGGCATTCGGGCTTGCGCGCCTTGCAGATGTAGCGGCCGTGCAGGATCAGCCAGTGGTGCGCGTGCAGCCGGTACTTTCCCGGCACCGCCTTTTCCAGTTTCAGTTCGACCGCCAGCGGGGTGCGGCCGCGCGCCATTCCGGTACGGTTGCCGACCCGGAAAATGTGCGTGTCCACCGCGATGGTCGCCTCGCCAAAGGCAACGTTCAGCACCACGTTGGCAGTCTTGCGGCCAACACCGGGCAGCGATTGCAGCGCATCGCGGTTGCACGGCACCTTGCCGGCATACTGCTCGACCAGGATTTTCGACAGCTTGACGACGTTCTTGGCCTTGCTGTTGAACAGGCCAATGGTCTTGACGTGGCCGCGCACAACGTCCTCGCCCAGCGCCAGCATCTTCTGCGGACTGTCGGCGATCTTGAACAGCGCCTTGGTCGCCTTGTTGACGCCAATGTCGGTGGCCTGCGCCGACAGCACCACGGCGACCAGCAGCGTATAAGGGTTGGTGTAGACCAGCTCCGTTTTCGGCGCGGGATTGGCTTCCGACAGGCGTTGGAAAAATTTCTGCACGTTGGCGGGCTGCATCCCGACACTGTAGTCAAACCGCCGTCGCCGCCGGAAGGCTATTCCGAATTGCCGGTTTCGAATCGGCATGGTCCGTTGCCGATTTGCCGATGCCAGTTTGCCGATAGCTGGCGCGCGGACTAGTCTTTCGGCAGCATGTCAGCCGCCGACACATTGCGATTTTCTGCCGAACTGCGCCCGCACCGCTCGCTCGACCGGCGCGGCCTTGTCCTCGTTATGGGCTTGCTTGGCGGCCTCAATCTCCTTGTCGGCCTGTCGTTCGCCGTGCTCGGCGCCTGGCCGGTCACCGGATTTTGCGGCCTCGACATGGCGTTGCTCGGGCTGGCATTTTATTTTTCCTGTCGCGCCGCGCGCGACCGTGAGGTTCTGGTGCTGACCGATGACCTCTTGGTCGTGCGCCGGACCATCGGCGGCCGCACGGCGGAATGGCGCTTTCAGCCCTATTGGGTGCGGCTGCGCCAAGACGACGAGACGCTCGAGGCGCCCCATTCCCTGACCCTGTCCAGCCATGGCGCCACGCTCGCCATCGGCCGGTTTCTCTCGCCGGTGGAGCGCTGCAACCTGGCGCGCGATCTCGATGCCGCCCTCGCCCGGCACCGCGCTGCCCCCGGTTAGGGGCGCAATAACCGGAGCGTGACCTCCGGCCCGTTCAGTCAGGTTTCAGCATGTCCGCTCCCACCATGTCGGCCCGCACCTGGGCGCTGCTCGTGCTGCTGGCGACCCTGTGGGGTGGTTCTTTTTTTCTCTCCAAGCTGGCGCTGGCGGAAGTGCCGCCGTTTACCATTGTCGGCACCAGGGCGGTGGTGGCGGCCATCTTTCTCGGCGGGCTGTTGCCGCTGCTCGGTCTGCCGTTTCCGCGCGGGCGCGTGCTGTGGGGCCACCTGTTCGTGCTGGGCGTCCTCAACAACACGGTCCCGTTCGGGCTGATCGTCTGGGGCCAGCAATACATTTCCGCCGGGCTTTCGGCGTTGCTGAACGGCACCACGCCGCTGTTCACCGTGCTGCTTGCCCATCTGCTCACGCACGATGAAAAACTGAATCCGGCCAAGGTCGGCGGCATCCTGCTTGGTCTGGCTGGCGTCGGCGTGCTGGTGGGCCCCGGTGCCTTGGCCGGCATTGGCCAGGGCATTGCGGGCGAACTCGCCGTGCTCGGCGCGGCGCTCTCCTATGGCCTCGCCGCGCTTTATTACCGGCGGGTGCGCACGGTGCCGGCCGGCACCATCGCCTTCGGCCAGTTGCTGTGGTGCGCGGTGCTGATGATGCCGCTGTCGTTCATGTTCGAACAGCCGTGGACGCTGCGGCCTGGGCCGGCCAGCATCGGCGCCATATTGCTGCTCGGCATCGCCTGCACCTCGCTGGCCTATTTCATCTATTTCCGCCTGCTGCGGATAGCCGGGCCGACCAACGCCTCGCTGGTGACGCAACTCAACCCGGTGATGGCGATGCTGCTCGGCTTCATGTTTCTCGGCGAAGTGCCGGGCTGGAATGCCTATGTCGCGCTAGCGCTGATCGTCGCTGGCTTCACCCTGGTCGATGGCCGCATCCTGCGGCGTCAGAGGCCCAGCACGTCCGACATGGCATAAAGGCCAGGGCTCTTGCCCTGCGCCCAGAGCGCCGCGCGCACCGCGCCGCGGGCGAATATGGTGCGGTCGCTGGCCTTGTGGGTCAGTTCAACCCGCTCATTGTCGGCGGCGAAGATTACGCTGTGGTCGCCCACCACATTGCCGCCACGCAAGCTGGCAAATCCAATGGCGCCGCGCTTGCGCGGCTCGCCCAGACCGTCGCGGCCGCGTTCGCTGGCCTCGGCCAGCACAATGCCGCGTCCCTTGGCGGCCGCCGCGCCGAACAGCAAGGCGGTGCCCGACGGCGCGTCCACCTTCATGCGGTGGTGCATTTCGACAATCTCGATGTCCCAGTCGGGGCCGAGTTCGGCGGCCACCTGGCGCACCAGGCTGGCTATCAGGTTCACGCCCAGGCTCATGTTGAAGCTCTGCACGATGGCGGTATGCGCGGCGGCGCGGCGCAACGCCGCGTGCTCGGCCTCCTCCAGCCCCGTGGTGCCGACGATGTAGACGCACTTGCCCTGGGCGGCCAGGCCGGCGAACTCGGCCGTCGCCTTTGGGCTGGTGAAGTCGATAACCGCATCGCACTGCGCGAACAGGGTCAGGGCGTCGTGGCCCAGCAACACGCCGCGCCCCTCGGTCCCGGCCAGCGCGCCAAGGTCCTGGCCTACCCCCTGATGCCCGGCGCGCTCGATGCCGCCGCCCAACGTGGCGCCCGGCGTGCCCGCGATCTCGCGCACCAACGCCATGCCCATGCGCCCCGCCGCGCCAACAATCCCGATCCGTGCGTCCGCCATTTCCTATTCCTTGCCGCCGTGCCGCACGCGCCGTGGCAGAAATGCCAGAACGGTTTCGCGAACAGCACGATAGCCCCGCTCATTGCGTGCGACGAGGCCCAGTTTGATCAACCCACCCAAGTCTCGCGTAACAGTTTTGCTACCCCTGTTGGCATAAGCCTTGGCGACACGCGGGCTAAGTTCGGCGATCTTGCCAAGAGGTACGGGATCGCGATGCGGTGAGAGGTCCAGCACCAGATGTTTTTGCCTCGTCTCAGCCTGACTATTTCGGTCGCGGAATGTCTCGTGGATATGATCGGTCCAGGCGATATCCCACTGCTGACGGCGAATATAGTCGATCTGCTCATGCAGCCCATCGACCAATCCGCGCACGGCATAGTCCAGCATGGGCAGCAAGTCACCGCCGGATCGGCTGGCGAGATCCAATTGCCGGTAATATTCCGCCCTTGTCTGATTGTAGTGGTTGCTCAACAGGTGCGTCGCCGGACTCGGCACGCCGGCCGCCAATAGAATCTTGAACTCCAGCAAACGGGCGGTGCGGCCATTGCCGTCACCGAATGGATGAATCCAGGCAAGATAAAGGTGGGCGATCACGGCGCGCAAAATGCCGTAGACGATCTCTTGGCCGGCCGGGGGACGAAATCCGTCGTTGAGGAAAGTGCAGAGACGGTCCAGCAGATAATCGCAATCCTCGCGCGGTGCGCCGCGATAGCGTCCAACCGTAACGGAGAAGTCGCTGATTTCGCCGGGAACAACCCCCCTTTCCAAGGGTAGTTTTTTCAACGCCATGCGATTGAACGATTTGATCTCGTTGACGCCGATCTCGCCATTTGGACGCTGTAGCAGGTCGTTGGTGATGTCGTTGCAGGCCTCAACAATGTTGTCGATTTCCTGCGCCAGATATTGCTTTGACTCCGGCAGTTCGAGCGTGCCGGCCAAGTGGGCCTGAACCTCGCTTTCCGAAAGCGTGTTCCCCTCGATAGCGGTGGTGGCCAATGCCCCCTTTTCCAGGTAGATTTGATACATCTGCCGTGCGCGATCAGGCTGCAAAGGCACGCCGGCTATATGTTCACACTTGGATTGCGCCTCGCCCAAAGCCATCCACAGGGCGGGGCTCGCTCGTTGCAGATCGATTGCGAACGTCAGCCATTTATGAGTCGCATTATATGTCCGCATGGATGTCCCCATATCAGGGATCAGTAAAGCATTGTTTCATAAGAGAATTCAATATTAACGTGCGATTCAGTGTCCTACCGGATGGCCGCGTCAATAGGAGATTGCTAGGCTGCTGCTTTTATCAATCGCCGGGCGAGCGCGGCCAGAATCTCATGCTCCCCCGGCATCGCGGCGGCGGCGCTGAAATGGCCACGCGGGCGGCGGAAAATGTTGGTGTCGGGCAAGCCCCAGACTTTGGCCAGGGCAACGCCGCCGGCATAGGGAGTCACCCGGTCGGCCTCGCCCAGCACCATCATGATATCGGCCGGATTCAGTGGCGGCGTGTCGCCGGGTTCCAGCAGCGGCCGCCACGGCTGCAGCGCCTCCGACGTCCAGCCGGCGCCGGCCAGGGCGGCATCGACCTTCAGACCGCGCGCCAGATCGCCGCGCAAGGTCACGTCCAACATGTCGCCCGAGGTGGTGACCAGCAGCAGCACGTCGGGCTGCAAGCCGGCCGGCCAGTGGCGCGAGGCGGCGGCGGCGCGCTGCGCGGTCAGGGCGCCCAGGCTGGTCCCGGCCAGGCCGATCCTCGCGCTGCCCTGGCGCCGCGCCCAGTCGCTCAGCACCGCGACCTCGCCAACCCAGCCGGCCAGCAGGTCGAGCATGCCGAGCGGCGCCCGGCCCATGACCGGTTCGCCGGCGCTCCAGCCGTGCGGGCGGCGGCGGCCATGCCACGGCCCCTCGGGATAAATGACGCGCACGCCCTGGCCGACCAGCGCGCCAAACGGATCGGGCACGCCGACCATCATTTCGGATTCAATGGCGATGCCGTGCAGCGAAATCAGGGTGGGCGGATCGATCACGCCCGCCGGCTCCACCACCTTGGCCCAGGCGGTGTCGCCAAGGGTGGAGGGAAAGCGCAGCCAATAGGTGCGCCGCCCTGCCTGGTCGATGACGCGGGATTGCTGCACCTTCGTCGCGGCGAACGGAAAGGCGTCGGGCCGCGCCAGCCGCGCGCCGTGGGCGGCCAGCACCGCCGCCGCATCGCTGATCTCGTAGCGCACCGCCGGCACCCGCCACCAGCCCGGCACCGCGCCGAACGGAATGCGCGCATGGGTGAAGCGTTGCGCCGTGGCCAGGCGTCTGGTCTGCGCCATCGCCGCATCGCCCTGCCCTTCGAACAACGCGCTCTCCCAAACAGCTTCGGCGGCGCGATAGGCGCCAGCGCGGCGATGCAGGGTGGCGAAAGCGGCGTTCAGCGGCGGGCCGGCCGACAATTGCGGCAAGGCATCGCGCAACGCGGAGGGCGTGTCGCATTCCAGGCCGGTGGCCCAGATACGGCTCAGCGGCGAATAGCCGTTGATCATCAGGCTGAGCGCCAGGCGGTCGAACCACGGCCGCCAGAGATACCTGCCGGCCAGCCCCTGCGCGAGGGCGGCGGCGCGCTGACGAGGGTTGGGTGTGGCCACGAACCGGCTAGACGTGAAGCGTGCCGGCGGCGGGGCTAGTCACCCAGCCCACCCAGCATCTCCTTGACCTTGGCGAAGAAGCCGGCGGCCTCGGGACTGGTCTCGGCCTCGCCGCTTTCGGCGGCGAATTCCTCCAGCAATTCCTTCTGCCGCTTGGTCAGGTTGACCGGTGTTTCGATCACGACCTGCACATACATGTCGCCGCGCCCGGCGCTGTTCAGCACGCTCATGCCCTTGTTCTTCAGGCGGAACTGCCGGCCGGTCTGCGCCCCGGCGGGGATCTGCACCTTGGCCCTGCTGCCATCCAGGGTCGGCACCTCGATCGTGCCGCCCAGCGCCGCTGTGGTCATGTGCAGCGGCACGCGGCAATGCACATGGTTGCCCTCGCGCCGGAACAGCGCGTGCGGCTGTACGGAAAGGAAAATGTACAGGTCGCCGGCCGGCCCGCCGCGCAGGCCGGCCTCGCCCTCGCCCGACAGGCGGATGCGGTTGCCGTCCTCGACCCCGGCCGGGATGTTGACCGAGAGCGTCTTTTCCTTCTGCACGCGGCCCTGGCCGCTGCACACGCGGCACGGCTTCTCGATCACCCGCCCCATGCCGCCGCAGGTCGGGCAGGTGCGCTCGACGGTGAAAAAGCCCTGGGTGGCACGCACCTTGCCGCGCCCGGCGCAGCCCGGACAAATGATCGGCGTCGAACCGGCGGCGGCGCCCGAACCCTTGCAGGTCTCGCACGCCATGGTGGTCGGCACGCGGATTTTCGAGGTGGTGCCGGCGAAGGCGTCCTCTAACGAGATTTCCAGGTTGTAGCGCAGGTCGGCGCCGCGCGACGCGGCGTTCGGGTTGGCGCGCCTCCCGCCGCCCATGATGTCGCCGAACAGGTCGTCGAACACGTCGGCGAAACTGCCGCCGCCAAAGCCGAAATCGCCCCGTCCGCCGCCGCCCTGCTCGAACGCGGCATGGCCGTACTGGTCGTAGGCAGCGCGCTTCTGGTCGTCCTTCAGGATCTCGTAGGCCTCGCTGACCTCCTTGAAGCGCAGTTCGGCGGCCTCGTCACCTGGATTGCGATCCGGGTGATACTTCATCGCCTGCTTGCGGAACGACCGCTTCAGCTCGTCGGCATCGGCGTCGCGCGCGACGCCCAGCAATTCATAATAGTCCGCCTTAGCCATGTCGGCCCATGCTCCGCCCGCGCCCCAGAAGCGGTCGCGGGGACCGGCATGGCCGATCCCCGCGCATCCCCAAGCCGGCCTAGGCCGACTTTTTCTTGTCGTCCTTCACTTCCTCGAAGTCGGCATCGACCACATTGTCGTCCTTCTTCGCCGCCTCCGGACCCGGCTGCGCGGCGCCCTGCTCGGCCGCCGCCTGCGCCTTGTAGACCGCCTCGCCCAGCTTCATGGCGATTTCGGTCAGCTTCTGCGTGGCGGCCTTGATCGCCTCGGTGTCCTCGCCGTCCTTCACCGCCTTGACCGCCGCGATGGCGTCCAGGGCCGCCTGCTTGTCGTCGGCCGGGGCCTTGTCGCCAAGGTCGGCCAGCGACTTTTCGGTGGCATGGACCAGCGCGTCGGCGTTGTTGCGGGCCTCGACCAGCTCGCGCTTCACCTTGTCCTTGGCGGCGTTCTCCTCGGCGTCCTTCACCATCTTCTGGATGTCGGCCTCCGACAGGCCGCCAGAGGCCTGGATGCGGATCTGCTGCTCCTTGCCGGTGCCCTTGTCCTTGGCCGATACCTGCACCAGGCCGTTGGCGTCGATGTCGAAGGTTACCTCGACCTGCGGCACGCCGCGCGGTGCGGCGGGAATGCCCACCAGGTCGAACTGGCCCAGCAGCTTGTTGTCCGACGCCATTTCACGCTCGCCCTGGAACACGCGGATGGTCACCGCGTTCTGGCCGTCCTCGGCGGTCGAGAAGGTCTGGCTCTTCTTGGTCGGGATCGTGGTGTTGCGGTCGATCAGCTTGGTGAACACGCCGCCCAGCGTCTCGATGCCGAGCGACAGCGGCGTCACGTCCAGCAGCAGGACGTCCTTCACCTCGCCCTTCAGCACTGCGGCCTGCACCGCAGCACCAATGGCGACGACCTCATCGGGGTTCACGCCCTTGTGCGGCTCGCGGCCGAACAACTGCTTCACCGCCTCAATCACCTTGGGCATGCGGGTCATGCCGCCGACCAGGACGACCTCGTTGATGTCGCCGGCCTTCAGGCCGGCATCGGCCAGCGCCTTCTTGCACGGCTCCAGCGTGCGCTGGATCAGGTCGTCCACCAGGCTTTCCAGCTTGGCGCGGGTCAACTTCATGGTCAGGTGCAACGGGCCGGACGGGCCCATCGAGATGAACGGCAGGTTGATGTCGTAGACGACCTCGGTCGATAGCGCGATCTTGGCCTTCTCGGCCTCGTCCTTCAGGCGCTGCAGGGCCAGCTTGTCGGCGCGCAGATCGACGCTGTGCTCGCGCTTGAACTCGTCGGCCAGGTAGCCAACGATGCGCAGGTCGAAGTCCTCGCCGCCCAGGTGGGTGTCGCCGTTGGTGGCGCGCACTTCGAACACGCCGTCGCCGATCTCCAGCACCGACACGTCGAACGTGCCGCCGCCCAGGTCGTACACCGCGATGGTCTTGCCGTCCTGCTTGTCGAGGCCATAGGCCAGCGCGGCCGCCGTCGGCTCGTTGATGATGCGCAGCACCTCGAGGCCGGCGATGCGGCCGGCGTCCTTGGTCGCCTGGCGCTGGGCGTCGTTGAAATAGGCCGGCACGGTGATGACCGCCTGGGTCACCTTCTCGCCCAGATAGGCTTCCGCCGTCTCCTTCATCTTGCCCAGGATGAACGCCGAAATCTGGCTCGGGCTGTAGCTCTTGCCCTGCGCCTCGGCCCAGGCATCGCCGTTGTCGGCCTTGACGATAGTGTAGGGGACGTTGGCCTTTTCACGTCCGGTGTTCGGGTCGTCGTAGGTGCGGCCGATCAGGCGCTTGATGGAATACAGCGTATTGGTCGGGTTGGTGATCGCCTGGCGCTTGGCGGCCTGGCCGACGACACGCTCGCCGTCGTTGGTGAAGGCGACGATCGACGGCGTGGTGCGGGCACCCTCGCTGTTCTCGATCACCTTGGGATTCTTGCCATCCATGATGGCGACGCACGAATTGGTCGTGCCGAGATCGATACCGATGACTTTGGCCATGTGTAACCTCTTTCTCTGCGGCGGGCGGGGCGCGGCCCATTCAGGCACCGCACCGGCCCCCTTCGGGGATTGGCCCCCCAAAAAGCACCTGAGACGTATAGGACGATTTGGAGGCTTTCGTTGGCCTTATATATGGGGCGAAAAACCCACCTGCAACGGGCGACAAGACAGATTCGTGAGTCTTTTTAGGCCGGTGGGGCGGGAATGACCCGCCGGGGCAGCCGCTTGGCGACCCTGCGCGCCGTGCAAGACATTCAGGATTTGGGCAGCTTCTGCAAAGACTAGGGGAAACGATGACGTCAGGGCAGGCGGCATAGGGATGCCGCCCCATCTTGGCGGCGCGCCAACCGCCCAATAAAGGCAGCCCGATCAATAACACAACCTAAATTATATTTATACTCCCATCAAACAACCTTAACTGCTGAAAAGACTCGGCCATGCAAATCCCGTTTGGGATTCAAGAACGCGCGCGCATCACCGGTGAGAAGGTACTGTGAAATTATGAGAGGTGGTGTCTCGTAT
>Ga0163144_10016235_pt1 | contig 15266 bp, 21 predicted proteins | sample OliLak19BULKMAT1_FD_123175 | JGI IMG/M metagenome (GOLD analysis project Ga0163144, IMG submission 123175) | Freshwater microbial mat bacterial communities from Lake Vanda, McMurdo Dry Valleys, Antarctica - Oligotrophic Lake LV.19.BULKMAT1 | ecosystem: Environmental > Aquatic > Freshwater >... | reverse complement strand
GCGCTCGACTTTGCTCAACGTGACCTCGAAGCCAACAAAGACCCTGATATGGTCATCGGCGCTCTCATGTCTACCCTGTCGAATCGTGGGACAGGTGCGATAGAGGACGAAACAGCCGATGCACCCGCATTTTTTGAGCTTTTCGACCAAGCACCCGAACCTCGCACACTGAGCGGAATTGCGCCTATTGACATCTGGACTGGTGGTGGACTGGGACTCGGAGAAGTGGTGGGCATTGTTGCGCCAGAAAAATCACGCAAGACCACAGTGGCATTGGATTGGGGCAAAAATCTGGCAGAACAAGGCGCATCCGTTGCCGTGTTTATGCTCGAATCCACAATTGATGCGATTAAGGCACGATTTGTCAGCATGTATGGCATCAAATGGTTGATGGATAGAGGGCTATATGACAAAGCCGATGATAATAACTACCCGTTTTATATGGGTATGAGCGGTAGAAACTTGCTCAAGACCCGTAACGGGTATAAGAAATGGCATCCATACCGTGTGCAAGCCATAAATCATGGCTTGAATGAATTCCGCAATCTGTCCAGTCACATACGGTTTTATGACCGAGGCTACCGCACGGGCGGACTGAGCAATATTGATAGCATCATGCGCGTGATGCAGTACGACAAACGCCGATATGGGACACAGATGGTCATCCTTGACCATCTTCAACGGATTAGAGGTGGTCGTGGTAGTGGCATTTTTGATGTTATGAGTGGTGCAGTGAATACCCTCGAAGAACATGCACGCAAATCGGGGACATCGATGGTACTGCTCTCTCAACAAAACGAGGCTACCAAGAGTCTAGGCTCAGAGGCGACCATTGTCGGCTCAAAAGGAGATGGTGGGGCACTGGGGGCGGCGGTAGATTACCTATTGAAACTTGCATACTCCTATACCGAGGAAACGCATGTGGCTTATATCACCCTCAATATGTTTTTATCTCGACACGGCATGGGTGGGCGTGATGAAAAGAAAGTTGTCAATTGTGAACCCGTATCGGGACTATTGCTTAAATAACCGCTATTTCTGCCACAGGCAGAATTAACCATAAGGAGAAAACAAAATGCAGAAAATTGGTGAACTGAGTGTCTCTTTGGTCAAAATGTTGACCGAGAAAACCCTGATTGACTCGCTTTTAGCCGTTATCCCTGCCGAGCAACAATATGTTTTTAAGGCATGGATGGATGAGACCGATAAACTCGTCATCGCCAGCGAAAAAATTCAGCATGTCATTTTTGTAAAACGGGGGACAACGCGCAAGGGTGACCCCATGTGGAAATGTGCCACGCGCGAAAACACCGAATTTTACATCTTCCACCCATTCGCCCTTTTCGGCTGGGTATTGTATCCTGAATTTATGGAAATGGTAGACGGCGACACCCTCTATTGGGATGATTGCCCCATCCGCATAAAACTCACACCAGACGGGAAATATCTCAAACCGAGTTGGGTTGAGCAACGCCCAGAGGGAGCATTACCCAACAATCGAAACCACAGTTTTAATGTCGCCTTTGTGACGTGGATGTTTGCCCGCCCATTTGCTACGATAGATTTTGAAACCACAGGCACGCACCCAGAAGCCGAAATCGTGGAAATCGGCATTGTTTTTTCGGATGGTCGTCCGCCAATACATCGGCTAGTCAAACCCCAAAATCCCATCCCCCCCCAGATGACCGACATCCACAGCATTAGCGATGCCGATGTTGCGATTTGCGAACCCTTTTGGGATGTGTGGGCTGAAGTCTACCCTCAAATCAAAGACGTGGCGCTAACCGCGTGGAACGCAGAGTTTGAAGAGGCGCGGTTACAGTATGAACTGACCCGCATCGGCAACTCCACGTTCCCCATGCCTGAAATTATGTGCGCGATGAAGGCGTACTCATTTGGGAGAGATTACCAAAAAATGACTACCGCCCTAAAAGAGATGGAAGTGCCTATGGAAGGGCGTTTGCATAGCGGGATAAACGATGCAGAGGCGCTCTTGGCTCTGCTCGTGGCACTCAAAAAGCGTGTTGAAGGAATTGATACTCATCATCGCGTTTTGCGTGGCGAATCCGCTGTCCCTAATCACACGCAGTCACCCGTAAGAATGGAGAAAAGTGATGAATAACGATAAAACCTGCGGTGTGGAAAATTGCGACCAAAAACGGTATAGCACATCTGGGTACTGCAAACCACACCACGCCTCATATATGGCTCGGCTGAAAGCGAAAAAAGCCGATGCCAAAAAAGCGTCACGTAAATCAGACAGACCACCCGTGATGAACCCTGTTTTTTCGCCACTAGACGCGATTGTAGCCGATTTCCCGCGCCTTTTGGTAATTGATACACAGACACGAATTTGCATCGAATACGCGCCTGTGCGTCACTATGTTGCGGTTAGCCAAAAAAGCCTTGAGGCAACACGTCAATTATTGTCTAGCCGACCCAATTGGATTGTAGCGATGGAGGACGACAATGGCTAACTATCGGCGTGTCCCAAAAGTTAGTAATAATCTCCAGATGGTAATTAATTTTCTCTCTGCCTATGCCGACCAATCTTTCAGTGTGGGGCAGATAGCCGATGCCATCGGCAAGGGAGACCGCTATGCGTCTGTGTGGAAAGTCATTCAAATACTAAAAGAGCGCGATTTAGTCACGCTGTCACATACTAAGGGAAAAATTCCCTACTATTGGGTCAATATTTATGCGTTGGCGAGTGGTGCAAAATGATGACCCCCATCCAACTCCCAATCAAAAACATCGGCGATATTGCCCCCATGTGCCCCGTGTGCAAGCAACATACTGGCATATTAGGGCAGGCATACCCCATCCGTGACATTTATGTGTGTCGTGGATGCACCCAGCGCCTCGCCATCAACTTGAAAGCATTTGTCATGGGCAAAGACGGCTCAGTTAGCCTGCGCGACACAGTAGACGATGCCAGCATGTGGGGTGAGCGTGCGCGCCTCATGACCGTTATAGCCATCCTAAAACGATTCGCAGGTGGGTGTGCGTTGACAGTGGATGATATTGCAGAGGATATGCACCTGCCTTGTGGCAATCGCCCACGCTGTCGCAAATGCAAAAATGAGGCGCGTTATACTGCAACAATACTGGCTAATGCACGCACCCACATTGCCAACCGTAATGCGCCCATGTACCGCATGGTGGCTTTTCCGTTGTGCCTACGGTGCGGACAGATGCACGGACGCGTGATTGAATTTAACGGACTGCCTACGACCTATTGCCAACAATGCGATGACGAACTGGCGGTTGAGGGATTTTATCGTGGACGCGCTATTTGGGGCGGTGCGGACGATGAGTCAATTTTAGACCGCTTATACAAATCCATGCCTCGCCTATTTGAGCATGGGGTATTACCAAACTACTGGTATGTGTTGAGACAAAAAGAGGAGCGCAAATAATGGGTTTTTTATTTGGTGAAGATTTAGCAATACAGATTATTGATGATATTCGCCCAGATGGTGTGCTTCCAAAGCGCGAGACACGCCGATTAGATAAGGGCGAGACCAGTCAAAAAGACGGTCTTCTCATCACGCATGTACTCACCGCAAAAGGACGTGTCAAATGGCGCGTGGGACAAGACTATGCCATCTGTGTAAAGCGGGGTGGTGTAGGTGTTGCTCGCATCAAAGTTTTGGGTATCACCCATGAGCGCATTTGCGACATCAGCGAAGAGAGCGCACGCGCTGAGGGATTCGACAACCCCAAAGCATTTTTTGCCCGCCTGCGGATGCTGTATGGCAAAAAGCTGGATTTAACGGGGTATGTGTGGGCAATCCGCTTTGAATATGTGGTGGACAGTTATACGGGGGTGCCTCTGGTTGCCCTAGACCCCGCCGAAAAACGTCTTATTAAAGCGCAAACGGCTGAATACGCGCATGGGTTAAAACACGGTGATAAGGTGTACGTGTGGATGGATATTGACGGGAATAAAGCAGGATTTGAATCTACCGTGCGGATTTTAAGCCCCGCCAAAATCGGCATTACGACCATTCGCAGTGATGGGGAGGCTTTATTTTTCTACAAGGTATATCGGCGTGGAAAATTGGTAAAAACAATTGATACCGCGTACAAAATTTTCCCCATCGGCGCACGGGTTGTTTTACGCCGTGATATCGGCATATATAAAGCGGGGTGGGTGGGGACTGTGTGGCAGATGATTGAGTCCAATGACCCACGCGAAATCGCTGTCCAATTTGATAACATCCATCACTACTGCTATGCCGAATCAGATGGGGAATTCGTTATCAACTTTTGCGAAATTATGGAGGAAAAAGATGAACAAACAGCGTAAAAACGCCACCCAACGGGGGATCGAATGGACAGATTATACATGGAATCCTGTCAAGGGATGTCACCATGCCTGCCGATGGACAATGCCAGATGGCACGGTAGCGGTTTGTTATGCCGAGACCATCGCCAATAAATTTACCCAAGTCTATCCGCATGGTTTTGAGCATCATTATTGGGCACCGAAGGCGCTGGATGAGCCACTCAAGCAAAAAGACCCTGCCAGAATCTTCTTGGACAGCATGAGTGACCTCATGGGAAAATGGGTGCCCTCCGAGCAGATTGAGGCAGTCTTGGATATCTGCCGCCGCGCCCATTGGCACAGCTTCCAACTGCTGACCAAAAACGCACCACGCCTAGAGCAGTTTTCGTTTCCTCCAAATGTGTGGGTGGGGGTGAGCGCCCCACCCACATCCATGTTGGGACATGACCTCAATCTTGACCAACAAAAACGGATTGTTGCCCGTCAAGTTCGTGCTTTGCAGACGATTGATGCAACGGTCAAGTGGATGAGTGTTGAGCCTCTAAGTTTTGATATTGCGCCTTTATTGGTGGATGCTCCGCTAGATTGGGTCGTGATTGGGGCGGCGACCAACGGCTTTAAGACCTACCAACCAGAGGCGGAGTGGGTTGTAAATCTGCTCAATGTCCTCGATGCCAAAAAAATCCCTGTGTTTTTTAAGGGCAATCTGGATTGGGAGCCATGGCGCGAGGAATTTCCGACACCGAGAATTCCAGTTGTGCAAGATCCGCCGATTGTGGTTACATCGGCTTCACCAGTTCCTCCACCTGAACATAAGGGTGTGATGATTAGTGGTAGATTTTTATTGTTAGTTTGGTTACACAAAAGCGAGTCCGCCGAAATTGGTGTGATGAGGGACACTGTAACTAGTGACGAGCGGTGGACGATAGGCGATACTGCCAAAATCCACACGCACCCATTAAAAATATTGAAATCCAGCCAAGCACATGCGTTAATAGCAAATGGTGAGTGGTTGCCCGTAGATGTTCAAGTTATCAATGGAAAGGTAAAAAGAAATGTCCACGCCCCAAAAACCAACTAAGGGAATCCCTGACGAAGTAGACTCACAAATCCGCTTCGATAACAGTCTGCCCGAATTTATGACCGATAAAATTTTCGAGTTTGTGCGCGGGTTGACAGAGCCGATGCCTGCTGAGGAGTTTTTTGCACTCCGCAAATTCTGGCAACATGCGTTTGATTTTTTTGGTAGCCATCATGATAACGTGCCAGAAGCACAATCGGCATATCAATTTATGGCACTCCTGCTATCTGCCACAAATCATCGTCACCGTGAGATTGCGCCGTTACCCGACTCGCCATACCCCACTGTGCGCGACCTCATTATCGAAAATGAGGCGCTCAAAGCACGGGTGGCGGAACTGGAAGCGTTTACCAATACCATCGCTGTGGAGCAGGTACAGGCAGTAAGAAACTTCACAGGCGAAGAAGCGAGTAAGGTAGCCGATATAGAGCGTCGTTTGCGGGATAGTGCATATCTATCTGGCATCAAATCGGGCTGGAGCGAGAGTGGATTCTTAGATGATTCGCTCACATTTACCCAATATCAACTCCAAGCACACGAAACAGCCGTCTACAAGCGTACCATTTTTGAAGGCTTAAATCTAGTGGACGATGGGGGCGATTTGGCGCGGTTGCTCAAAATATCCTATACCGTGTTGGGACTGGCTGGCGAGGTGGGCGAATTTGCCAACATCGTCAAGAAAATTGAACGGGATGGAAAAACCATTAACCAGATGCTCAATATGCTGGTAGATGAGCTAGGCGATGTCCTATGGTATGTGTTTGCGTGTGCCGATGAAATCGGCGTACCAGTTGAACATGTAGCGCTTGCCAATATCAAAAAGTTAGCGGAGCGCAAGCGGACTCAATCCATTCAAGATAACGGCAAACGCAATCCATAAACAAAAAGACCCTCGCGGGAGGGTCTTTTTGCAACGATTCATTTTTATCGTCCACCTCCGAGTGTGTGGTTATGACTCGGATTACCGATAGTATAGCAAGAGGAGAATAAAAATGCCAGATAGAACAGGATGCAAGCACGCCGTGACCATTGGCAATGGGGTGGGGTGGGACGTTCAGTGAAAAAATTGCGCCTCTGCAAATGCCTTTTTAGAACGTGATAAGATTTATGTATACGCGATTTATACGTATAAATCGCGTATACACTTTTTAGTATTTTATAAGGAAGCATCAGGAGAATAAGCAATGGCAACCGCATTAAAAGCATATATTGATTTTGGGAATAAGCTCATCAAATATCTCATCCCAAATGCAAGCATCGAAGCCTCGACCCACAGTGCTGTTAAGCAATTGACACAGGCAGAGTGGAAAACAGCAGGGCGCACGGGGATACAACCTAAAGGCTATATCAAAGTGAAAGGCATCCCGTATGTTGTCGGAGATATGGCTTTGCGTCATGGCATCCCCGACCGCCCTCGTGGTGCATCTCGCTATACCGAGACATATTTTGGCGTTGGTATGTGCTTTGCTCTGGCGAGTGCATTACAGCGTTCTATCAAAAGTGTAGTCATATACACCTCGTATGCGCCCCGTGATGTGCAATACATTCCCAACATAAAGGCGGCGGCAACAGGCAGATGGGATGTTGAATATCAAGGTGAGACTTTTTCGTTTAGTGTCTCCGATGTCATGACATTGGATGAACCACTTGGCGGGTTTAATAACTTTGTCCTTACTGACAAAGGGATGCCAAGAAAAGCTAACCCCATCAAAGAAGCAACTGTAGGAGTCATGGACATCGGTGGTTACACTACCGACACCTTTGCAGTAGACCCAAATGGCGAAATAGATAACACCACATTCGCCAGCCAGATTACGGGTATCAGTAATGTCATGGAAACCTTTGAAGAAGCGTTACGCGCCAATAATCGCATCGTCTTTCAGAAGGCTGGCGATATCCACCCTAATCGGCTTCAGTCTGCCTTTGTAAAAGGTGTATTTACTGGCGGAGGTCATACTTTTTCCTGCCAAGCGGAAGCCGATGAGGCCGCCAGTCTCTTATTAAACGATATTGACACCATCTTTGGAAAAATGGGCGGGCTAGTCAACTATGATGGATTTGTTTTGACTGGCGGCGGGTCTCAATTAATGCTATCGCGCTTGCGTGTCCAATATCCTAATATCCCATTTTATGTATCCGAGCCAGAGACCGACAAGGCGCATTTATCAAATGTGCGTGGGATGCGGAAGGTATTCACCATGATTGACCGCCTAGAGAAGATGGGGGTACTGTAATGCCAAGAACAAAATATGGCTGGCATATCAGCTTCCGGATCTTGGAAGATAATCCCCAAAAGCCGAAAGAACGTGTTGCGGTGGAAGTGGTGGATGAACTTACAGCAAAAGGGTATCACCTGCGTGACATTATGACGGATGCCTTATCTGAATTTGCGGGGAAAACCCCGCAAATTCCTAACCCCGTTGATATTGATACTGAGGCAATTATCAATGCAGTGACTAATCGTCTCAACAATAATGTGAATGAACAAATGCTACTGCTTTCAAATACGGTGATTGCGTTAATGGAGAAGTTGAAGGCAATAGGGTTTACTCATGTTAGCGCGGGCGAGGATGATGACGATGATGAAGCCATAGAGTACGCGCTAAAAATTGCCAATTCTATTAAAAATCGAGGCGACGAGTGATGTTTGAAACCATGCAAAAAGTTGGGGTAGCTGTCAATATTGATACACCCGATAAGCCCATTGAGAAACGCGAATTTGCCAGCAATATTGTGAACGCCTACAAAGGGCGGGGTCTGGGATGGGGGGGTGACGATGTTTTTTAATCTAAAAAGAAAACGAGCACGCATCTTGTCATATACCCGTAAAGATGCAAATCAACACATTGTTTATCTTATGCCGATATTCAGACCCGCTTTTGATTCAAATGGGGTTGAAATTCCCGTGAGACTCTTGTCCCCATCGGCACCAGCAAAAAAAGGTGATGAGCGATGACTGCAAAACTCCCACACCGCATCGGCTCTCACGTCCGTCAAATAATGCCCTACATCGGCGGTAAGACTTTCGCCGCCGATACCATCTGGGCGAAGCTGGGCAATGTGTCGCGCCTCATCGTCCCATTTTTCGGGAGTGGTGCAGAGGTGTTAAATCGCCCTCATGCCCTCGCCCACACGCAAACGGAGGTCGTCAATGACCGTGACGGTTATTTGATAAACCTCTGGCGTGCCATCCAACATGCACCGCATGAGTTGGCAGAGCGCACGCGCACCGTGCGTAGTGGGGTAGATATGGTGGCATACAGCCGTTTGCTTCAGCGCAATCAAGATGCGTTGGAAGCCCTCCAAGATGACATTGATTTTTACGATGTCAAAATGGCACTCGCTTACCTCTATGTGATGACACTCCGCATCGGCTCATCATCCGTTTTGAGTTATAACCGTCCTAAGTTTTTCCATAGTGGGGCGGTAAATGGGGTATGGACACTGCCTTATAATGACCGTATCCAGTATTTTGAGTGGCTCAGTGAGCGCCTCATGCGCGTCACTATCCATTGCCACGACTGGCAGGTGATAATGGATAGCAAGGCGACGATCGGCTTACACGGGAAAGGGCATGGGTGGGCAAATACAATCGGCATTATCCTAGACCCGCCCTACACCCACCACTCACGCACCAAGCGCCTCTATCGGATTGATGACAACATCGCCCCACAGGTGCGCGAGGTTGCAATTCATTATGGGGCAATCGAGAATTTGCGCGTGGTGCTGTGCGGTCTGGATGGCGAGCATGACAAGTTTATGCCCGCCGATTGGGTGAAGATTGGTTGGCAGGGTAAAAACGGCTTTCGCAAGTCGCAAAAGGCAGGTGAAATCATGTGGTTTAGCCCGTATTGTCTGAAAGACCAAGCAAGATTATTTGATTGAGAGAGAAGAAATGCGTAACGACATTTTTGATATTGCAGAATCCATCGAAGTTTTATCCCGCCTATCACACGGGCTTATCGCTTTATTGGCATGTGCAGAGGAAGCCGATTCATCCCCCCGTGACGCGCTTCCAGCCATCCTAAAAACTTTGCACAATGTTTGTTATAGCCAATATGCGTCTGTGGCTATCCGTTATCTTTTAATAGATGGACGTGTACTTCGCTTTTCTATAGGCGTGGCGGTAGACCCAAAGACAGCTACAGTATCATTCCCAATGAAGCTACGGGTGTATCAACATACTGTAGCTGAGGATAATAAAAAGCCGATGCGGACATACGAATACAGACTTTTGAAAGATTGGTAATCTAAATTTGAAGTGGTAACTTTCGGCAAAATGCGGTATAATTGAGGAATGATTCAATGTACCCGCCCGCCGTAGCGGGGTGGGGATTAAACCCCCCACCAAAACCAGCCTGAGAGTGCTTACAACACTATCAAGCCATTTCAGAGTATAGCATAAAATTTTAATTACACGAGGCAAAAAAATATACATGATTTATAAAGATGTCATTGATGTCTGCGTAGTTCCGTTTATGGTTGCTCAAATTCGTAGACAGACACGTAGACGCATTTCGGTAATGACCCAAAAAGGGCACCTGCCAATGGTGGATGCTAACACCCATCGGCTACCCTATGAGATTTATCAGAGTCCGCCACTTTGCACACCCATTGAAGCGGGGATGATGTTGCGTTTTTATCATCCCGATGCCGATGCCGATGCAACTGTACTGGTTACGCGGGTGAGTGCTGTTGGTTCACCTACGATCGCCGATGCGCGATCAGAAGGGCTTGAGACGGTTAAAAGTCTTAAAGCCTCTTGGAAGAAGTACGGGCTTATGGATGGGTATGTTGTTTGGTCAATTGATTTTGAATTGGTAGAAAGAATTATCCAAAATAACAAAGCCCAATTTTCGAGGGCAGAGGGATTGAGCCATGCCTGAATTTACATCGGAACAGCGCCTGAAAAGGGCGCTAGCACGAATGAAATTCGATGATGCCCTGCATTTCATCGGCTTTCCCCATCCCACATCGCCCATCACCCTAAGCCCGTACCATGTTGAGTACCTATCTCTATCCAAAGGATTTACTCAGTACAGGCTGTATCATCAAAATAAGTTAGTAGGCATTGTGGATGTGCGTGAATCGAGGGAAGGTCATGTACTCAAAACCCGCCAACACCAATTAGCCCTCTATCTACTCAAGCTGGATATTGCAGACTCAACACCTCATATTGTCCAAATGGGGGCAATCACACCGATCACGGCAGATACCACGCACTGTCCCCGCCTAGTATTACCAACAGTAGACGAGGGCTTATTCGATTAATTGGTAGAAAGGTGATTATGAGGCGGAAAACCATTATGATTATTTTGATACCAGTGAAGGCAAGTCACTGCAGATAATGTTCAAGACATGGGAATCTTAGAGATTAGAAAAGAGGAAAAAGCTGATGAAATTTGAAATCACATATCGAGACAATACAGTAGAGTCGGTGGAGACCTATTCACCTGATGGGTTGGTTATCAAAATCATGCAACGTATTAAAGAACTTGCTCCTAATGCAGATTTAACAACCCAACGTGTGCAATCTGCCCTTATAATGGCGTGCTTGTTATTTGAAGGAAAAGCACAATATCCACAAAAACCAGAACCACCACTTTTTATTATAGTCACCCAAACCCCGTAATCGGTTGGTAGAAAGAGGCTTCTCAGTGCCTAAAATCATGATTTGCGGTAGTCGTAAGCGCACCTCCAAAATGGCAGACTACGCAAAACGGTGTGTGCAAAAAGCACTTGCTAATGGCGATAGCATCATTGTCGGAGATGCGTGCGGTATAGATGAGGATGTTGTGACTGTCTGTGAGAGAATCGGCGTGCCATATACCTGTTATGGTATATCGGCAGACCCGCGTAACCACGCATCTAATTATGTCAACACAGGGCTTGCCGATTACACCGCACGGGATGAGTGGATGGTCGGGGAAGCCGACAAGGTCATGTGCATTTGGAACGGGGATAGCAATGGGACTATGAATGTGTTCCATTATGCAACTAAATCAAAAAAACAGGCATGGCTGGCGACCTTTATAAAATGGTTTGATCGTGAAGAATTTCGGCTTAAGGAAGCCGATACCGACTCAAAAACAGTTTTTGAATTTGAAAACGACAACTACCGCAAAGCGTTTATTGAGCAACTCAAAAAGCACATTATTAATCAAATGTGACCCTCGACCTGTGCGAGCGGTGATATATCGTACAGGTCTCCCAATTCCTCGCGCCAATTTGTGCCTATAATCCGCAGGTGGTCAATATATCCATTCTTGACTGCTATGAACGATGAATCCCATTGCCGATGTTTATTGACGGCTTTCCTTTTATATTGCGTCCGTCTTTCATCCCGCCCCGTCCCCACTGAATGGATTTCATACACACCATCTTTGCTCATGCCCTGTTGGTCTCGGTGAGTATGAAATAGGATAAAGTGCGATTTTTCCATTGTTTCAAATGGTCGCATGGGGTCGAATTCGGGACCACGCTCCACATCGTATAACTGCTGTCCCAATGTTACGGGGTCTGAGCTAAAGTTCTGCGGATGCACCACCTTGATTAATCCACGTTCCGATGTTCGCATATACAGGTAGCTATATCGGCTATACCGCACTCTCTCATTCCGCAACATCATGCCCAAATGCACATTACCTCCAGTGGCACGAGCAATGCGGTCATCATGATTGCCCTCGATTATATGAGTCTCATCAAACCATCGCCCTAAATCAAAAAAGATGTCATTGGTGAGGTTTATCATTCGCTCGTAGGTAGTGTCGCCCGGAACATTCCAAGTCGGTGTCCACGCATTTAAGGCGGCTTGGTCGGTCGCCACCACATCGCCACCATGAATGAGCAGTTTGATACCCCGCTTCATGCCAATTAATAACGCAAGTTGGAACATCATGGCTGAATGATCGGGAATTTCGGTATCGCCGATGATAATTGCGTCATCGGCATTGATTACAGGGTAGTCATTATAGATTTTTGACGGGGATTCGGGGATAGAGGTGGACTGATAAATCCCGGTGATAATATCATGGTAGGTTCTGGCGAAGCGGTTTAGCTCTCTGGTTAATGACCGTGTTTTCCAGCCCATAGCCGATGCAATCATATCCATAGATTCGCCATTCTTGTGGCGCTTCATGAGGTCTATTTTTGTTTTAACAGGGATAGCAAGCCATTTCTGTTTTTCGTCCATGTTTTTTTGATACCTTTATACTCTATATCATCTATATAGCATAACAGGTTTTATTTTTTCATTTGATTGATGCCTATTTTAGGAGTTTTTATCTATTATTAACCCTTCATACAGTTATCAGTCTGCCTTCAGCTAAAAAAGCTATACTATATATAAGTTCAAAAAACAAACCAGCCCTGCGATGGTGAGACATCACAGGGCTGGGGAACGAAAGTTTATTCGTTTTAACTTGGTCAAAAGGATTATATCATGTCTCAAGAAAACTCGCAACAAAAGTACGATTTTATGTTCGACCTTTACGCTGATTGCATGACAAATGACGAGCTAATTGTCATGGCTCAACACCCCATCGCCGATGCGGTGGAACGCCGTGCGATTTGTGGCTTACTCATTGCCACTGTCCAAGAGGATGCGTGTCATGTGACAGATGACACCCTGCAAGAGATTCATGCTCTAGCATGTCTCAAAGTTCTGAGTGCCACAGGCGATGAACCCGCTCAGTGGGCAGAACTGAAAAGCGCGTGCGCCGATGAAATTGAGTCGCGCGATGAAGAGTACGTCTGTCTTAATTGCAATGGCGACATGCGCGAGGGTGGGCATTGCATCCAAGTTGAAGCGGATTATTGGGTCTGTCGTCCAGAGCGCGATTCGCTTGCGGATTATGCGTACGAGGCGCATGGAGACCGCTAATTTGATGTGGGGATTCATTCCCCACATTCACCAAAACCCGATAAATACCCTATACATCTATATATAAGGAGAATTGCAATGGCTCATGATATTTGGTCTAACCGTTTTTATTCAGCACGTAATACCCCCACATGGCACGGCATTAGCCTGCTCGACACTTTGGGTATTAAGGACAATAATGGCACGATTACCGCAGGGCGCGTCATGGAAATGATGGGCAACCCCACAGTGGAGCGCGTCCCATTGACCTACGAATTTAACGGGCGACTGCATAATAGCGGGTATGATGCGCTCATGCGCCCCGCCATGATGGATGACCCTATAGACATGCACATAGGCGTAGTGAGTGCCGAATACGAACTCATTACCCCCGCAGTGGTCGCCGATATTTGGGATACCCAAGTGGGGCTACCTGTTGAAACCCTCGCCTTCCTAAAACGCGGGGCAACGGTTTTCATCACGGGCAAGCTACCCGCGTTTGATGTGGCAGGTGAACCTGTTGAGAATTATCTCATCTGCAATAACCCGATGGACGGCAAAAACTCGGCATCTGGTCATGTGGCTAACATCCGCGTGGTGTGCCAAAACACCCTACGGGCGGCGATGAACAATTCATCCAGCACCTTTAAAATTGAACACCGTAAAGGGTCTGCCATAGCATTGGCAAAATGGCTTGGTGAAACGTATCAGTCTGCGCTGATGACGCTGGATGTGATGAAGGAAGCTTATAACATACTGGCGAAAAAGCGGGTGGAACGGGTGCAGGTCGAATGGATTGTCACCGATTTATACCCATATCCCCAATTCCCCGACCCCGAAAAACCGCGCACCATCGAATGGGATACTGTGATTAAGGGCTATGAGTACCGACTTGATTGGGTAGAACGTGCGCGTAAAACGGTTTTGCGCCTATATGATGGTGCAGGTACGGGGTTAGATAACCGTGCCACCGAAAGCACGGCATGGGGCGCATGGAACGCGGTCGCCGAGTTTGAGACATATCGGCGTGGCACAGCCGATTCGCTGGCGCTCAATGTGATTGATGGTGACAGAGGGCAGGTCATCATGAGAGCATTTGATGAGCTGGTGAAGGTGTAAAAAGAGGGTAGCATCGGCGGGTTATTGTCTCGCCATAACGGTCATCTTGTGGACTCATAAATCACCTTACCCGTCCACCCATGTGGCGTTCTATTTTTAGAACGTTACATTAGAGATACGTATCTTTGTCACAAAATCCCCCATTTTGCCACTTTGCTATATGGACAAGATACGTATCTTTTGGTATACTTATGTTTATAAGGTGAGGCAACAGAGAGACCCCACCAACCAATTAAAAAGGATTAAAACATGAACGAACAAGACACAGAAGAAGAAGCCGAAAAAATTGAAGCGGAATATTTTGTCACTTACGTGACCATCTCCGGGTCGGCAATCCAAGCCGACATCAGCACCAGCAAAAGTCCGAAAGGGCGATACTTCGTCTCTTTAGAAGGCGTAGCCGCCGAGGGCTTCAATGGGTATACGGATACCCTTGAAGACGCAGAGAAAATGGGCGAGGCTTTAATCGCCGAGTACCTAATCACCGAATAATCCACCACCCTCACCAATAGAAAAAGGATAAATGACATGCCAATAGTTACAGCAAAAAACGCCAGCTACGAGTCAGCAATTGACACCCTTACGGGGTCACGCAAACGCATTTATTCACACGCAGTGGTTAGTGATAAAATTCAGTGGGATGAGGATGATTTTTCAGCAAAAATCGTGGCGGGCAGAACGTGGGATTTCGACTTGAAAACAGCCCCAGTTATCTTTGCGGGGCAGAAAGGTTTTATATGGCAAAAATAACCATCCCCGTCACGGATGACCAAAACAAGGTCATCCGTGAAAACGCCGATAAAATCGGCAATATATCATCTTTGTTGCGGGGTCTGCTCCGAGAGCGCCTCGCAACGCACGGCATAACACTCCCCCCCGATGCCGAATGGGGCAAAGGGCGCAAAAAAGATAAG
>Ga0163144_10016232_pt1 | contig 15268 bp, 9 predicted proteins | sample OliLak19BULKMAT1_FD_123175 | JGI IMG/M metagenome (GOLD analysis project Ga0163144, IMG submission 123175) | Freshwater microbial mat bacterial communities from Lake Vanda, McMurdo Dry Valleys, Antarctica - Oligotrophic Lake LV.19.BULKMAT1 | ecosystem: Environmental > Aquatic > Freshwater > Lake... | reverse complement strand
CGTCACCACCCGCGCCTTCGCCGAGCAGGCCGCCGCCGCCCGCGCCCTGCGCGATCTCGCCGCGCCGGGCGAGCCCATCTTCTGCGACGACGGCAAGATCGAGGTGCTCTCCCAGCTCGCCCCCGAGCGCTTCACCCGCTGGCAAATCGTCGACGTCGCCCCCGTCCACGTCAGCGATCTCGCGCGCCGTCACGGCTCCGCTCTCGCGATTACCGCCCCCGCCCGCGCCGCCCACCTCGCCGGCGCCCAAATTCTCTGGACAGGCCCCACCCTCGCGATCCTCCGCTTCGAAGCGGGTCCCTGATCAGGGTCCGTCCATCAACGCGAGCATTTGTATCGCGGAACGACCGGCGCCTTGCCCGCACGGTCAATCGCGTGAATGGCAGCTCACCCTTCGCGGCCCCGCGTCAGCTCCCGGATCAGCGTCGGTGCAACGGTGCAACTGGCAGGATGGGGAGAGTTTTTTCTCTCGCCGGCGGTTGTCGGCAGGTGTCCCGGAGAGTTTTTTCTCTCGCCGGCGGTTGTCGGCAGGTGGTGGCCTGTTTTGAACGATTGTGGCCTAAGTAGGCCAGATCGATAACGGCGGGCCCTAGACTCCGGGAAGTAGTGCGCCCCGCGAGTGTGCAACCACTCCGGGGCGCGTGGCTGAACCCCGATTGCCCGGAGTCCAACATGCGCGACGATACCCGCACCCCGCGGGACGGCAAAGAACCGTCCGCGGCTCGCCCTCTCCGACTCGTCCACCCGACACCACCATCCACGACCGAACGGCGCAGATACCGGAAGCGCCCGCCGCTGTTCACGCCCGAAGAGACGACGCGGCTTCGCGCTGCGCTGCGCCATGCCCGTGCGCTGTTCGGTGGCTGGGCCTGTGCTGCGGACGCCATGTACGTCGGGCCAAAGACGCTGATCGACGCAGCGTCGGGACGTACACGCGTCTCGACAGACGTTGCGGTGCGCCTCGCCAAAGCCCTTGGCAAGACGCTGGGCGCGCTCACCCGACCACCGACCGACGCGAGGTCGTGCCCGACGTGCGGCGCTACCAGGGGGCCAGCGTGAGCCGCGCGGCCGATCCTTCGGTCGCCGCGATCCTGGCCCAAAGCAAGGCGATCCGCGCCGCGCTGGTGAGGTCCGGCGTTCCTGAGTGCGACCTTGACGATCTGCAACAGGAAGCGATCCTCGCACTCTGGCGCATCGCAGACGCGCACATAACCGGCGTGCTCGCGTTCACGGTGGCGTGGCGCATCGGCCGGTCGTGGCGGCTGCGCGCCTCGACACGGGAACGCCTCAACGCCGTGCCGTTGGACAGCGCGGAGGGGTACGCCGACCCGCTCCCCCGGATCGAAGCCCGGGACCAGCTCCGCCGCGCGCTGGCCAAGGTGCGCGCCTACGATCGCGTATTGCTCGCCGGCATCGCCGAGGGGGCCAGCGTCACTGACATGTGCAAGCGGCTGCACATGCCGCGCGGGACCGCAGACACGCGGCTTCGCAGGATCCGCCGACGGTTGCTCAAGTAGCCTCACCTCCCCACCTACACTGATGCGCATGGGGCGGATGCCATTCATGCGGCTAGCTTAACATTGTCAGTTTCAACAAACGGCCTCTTCCGTGCGAGCCGATACTCCTCTCCCACTACGGAAATCTTCTTTTTGCTGGCTAGTGCCTCTGTGGCTATGTTCAATGCTTCATGATTTTCTGGCACCCAGCATCGAACCGTCGTTTCGCGATAGCGAAGGCGAAACCACTTCTGGTCCAAGTCGACCGCTCGCACGACACCCGTGTACGAAATATTCTTCGGCTTTTCCCCTTCTTTTAGAACAGGCATCAACTTAATAGCCTGCCCAGCGGTCAACATCGCAGGCTCCGCTTCCCCTATGAACCTACCGCCCACTCGAACTTCTTTGATCCCTTCTTCGGGTATAATCCGCATTGTCTGCACAGCGATGGTTTTTCTCTGCTCGTCGCTAGGAAAAAGCTCGTGTAATGTACCCATGTCGGGCGTATCCTCTTCGGCCCACCTGGCAATGCTCAATGCGCTATTCAACGCTTGGCGTATGCTCGTCTCGGCATATGTAGTCCCATCAAACCGAAGTTGTCCATTGGTCGGTTGTAGCAAGGACACTTGCATACGTGTGCCGTTCTCGTCTCGTATCACTCGCATGTCTGGTAACGTGTAATCTGTGGCGGCTTTCAGAATTTCTCTGGTTTCCTTGTCGGTTTTCCCAATCTCTTTCTCGCCTGTGCTGCGCAGAATCCCCCGCAATGCCTTCTGAAATTCTTCGTAGTACGAGCATACCGTGGAAAAGCGTGGTTCGGCGCCCCTTTCCAGAGTCAACTCAATAACCAGATCATGGTCTCTGAAGAGACTCTCCGGGGGGAGGCGTGATTTAACTTCCGAGTAGAGAGTGCCTATCAGTTTAGGCAACTCGTCAAGACGACCACTTTCGGCCAGCGCCGATGAGAGCGGGAAAGCCGGGTCCGACTTCAGGACGTTCACTAGAAAATTGTGATACACCTTCATTGTTTCTCGATGATTACGCTGGAACGTCATGGGGCGTACCGCAATCGCACGCAGTTCCATTAGTTGCAAAGCCTGTAGTTCAAGGCTTTCAGGTGATCCCCATGTCTCTGGAGCGCGACACATCGAACCAATGCACTCTTCGATATAATGCAACAAAAGCTCTTGAGTGTTCAGCATGACGTTCTCACTTCACAATGATAGGGCGACCGTCCCACGGAACTAGTTCGTATTCTTTTGGGTACTTTAATATCAGGTCTAAGTATGTGCTCTTTGGTTCCCCGTTCGCCCGTGTGAGCGCGTCGACGCAGTGCGCTTCCGCTTCGACACATACGTGCCAAAACCACCGTGCACCCTTTAGTGACATGTTGGTGGCTATTAGGAGCTTCCCGCGGCCGAACTTGGGAGCGATCTCCCATTTTGCCGCACTGGCGTCTTGTTCCACCGCGTGAGGCCAGACTTCGTTTGCCGCTTCGGCGCAGTGTCCAGTCTCCGGCGGATAGTTCTTCAGAATCCTCTCGACCGTTTCGCGACGTTTTTTGGGCCAGTTGACAGCCATGCGGTCGAACGTACGGCATGACGCAGAATGGGTGAAATTTGCCGCGGTTCGCTGCATGGAGCGCGTTCAATAAGCACCTAGACGGATGAGCAGCGCAACGGCTAATTACTAGGGGCTGCGACGGGAAATGTCCGCCCTGGGCCGCGGATGAATACTTGACGCTGGCGTCTCGATGGTGGGGGAGAAGGCGTGGGCCAGGGCATCCTCGCTTTAGGCGGACATTCCGCGTCCGCTCTCGTGTGCGAAACCTCGGCAAAACAAGCCAGTTTGGCCTATATTCAGGGACACAGACCGAAACGAAAAAGGCCCCGCGGTGCTTGTAACACCTCGGAGCCCAGAACGCCGGACGGTGGCCCGTCCAAGCACTCGCACCGCAAGCATGGGCCATCCCCGGGGAACAGGCAAGACCCCCGTGAACGTGCTCCCCCGAGAGAAGCGCATCGCCGTGCTCGCCGCCCTGGTTGAGGGCAACTCTGAACGCGCTGTAGAGCGTCTTTGCGACGTCAACCGGGCTTCGGTCAACCGACTGTCGCTCGCCTTCGGAGAGGGCGCCCAGCGCCTCCACGACCGCATGGCGCGGGACCTCACTTGCTCGCAGATCGTCGCCGACGAAATCTGGAGCTACGTGGGGGTCAAGGAAGCCCGCGTGCAGCCCCACCACCCCGAAGGGTCCGGCGAGGCGTACACCTTCGTTGCCCTCGACAAAACAAGCCGTTTCGTCATCACGTGGCACGTCGGCAAGCGGAACCAAGCGGACACGAACATCTTCATGTCCGACCTCCGCTCGCGCTTGCTCGTGATGCCCAGCATCACCACCGATGGCTTCGCGCCGTACGTGTCCGCCGTAGGCGCCGAGTTCGGGCGCGGGGTCGACTACGCGCAGACGGTGAAGAACTACCGCAGCGGAGGGCGCCGCGACGACTACCGCTATGAGCCGCCCCGCGGGATGGACTTCATCACGAAGAAGGCTGTCTTTGGTGCGCCCGATATGGACGACGCCAGCACGGCGTACGTGGAGCGCCAGAACGGCACCATGCGGCACCGCATCGGCCGCATGCGCAGGTTGGTCTACGCGTTCTCGAAACGCGTGGCGAACCACCGCGGCGCCTGCGCAATCAACTACGTTTGGTACAATCTGGGGTGCATCATTCGCACGTTGCGCGTCACGCCAGCCATGGCCGCTGGGGTAACCCAAAGAGTGTGGACCATTGAAGAATTCCACGACGCCATCACCGCGGAAGTGGAGCCCGTGGCGAAGCCGGTCAAGGCGCCGCTCACTCATAGGACCCCCGAAGGGACAGCGCGCGAGCTGCCCGGTGGAAGGGGCTTCCTTCGTGTGGTGCAAGGTGGTGGCGAGGCTCCGCGTGCGCCCGTGCCCCCGACGACGCCAGCGACGCCCGCCAAGGTGGCATCGGAGCACGCCGCCTCGCCCGTTCGGGAGGTGCCGCGACAGTGGGAGCAGATCGAAATGTTCGGCCCGACACCCGGCGACGGTAAGAACGAAAGTAGGCCAGATTGAGCGCCTGGCCGAAATAGGCCACCACCTGTCGGCACCTGTCCCGGAGAGTTTTCTCTCTGGCGGGGGTGCGCACCCGCCGAGACCTGCGCTCGCTCGGCGGCTCGCACTGGCCACCCGGCCGCGAGCCCAGATCCATCTCCGTCAAGCTCCCTCACCCCACCAGCGTCGGCTCCACAAGCTCCAGCTTGCGCCACGCGCCGCTCCGGAACCGCAGCGCCAGCACCCCCGCCAGAATCCCCATGTACCCCGCGAGCCACACCACCGCGCCCACCTCGCCGCCGTCGAAATAGCGCACCGTCACGTACGCCCCCGGCACGAACACCAGCCACGCCACCGCGATGCGCACCCACAGCGTGAACGCCGTGTCACCCGCCGCCCGCAGCGCCTCGGCCATGGTGTTCGCCGTCGCGTCGAAGAGCTGCCACGCCGCCGACAGCATCAAGAGCCGCGACCCCGTGCGCAGCAGCTCCCCCGAGGCATCCTCGTCGCTCGTGAACGGCCGGAACAGCATCGTCGGCGCGACAACGTACGAGATCCCCACCAGCCCCTGCCACGTCGCCGCCGTGAAGAACGTCATCCGCACGATGCGCGGCACGTCGTCCTTCACGCCCGCGCCGATCGCCTGCCCCACCAAGATCGCCCCCGCGCTCGCGATGCCGAACGCCGGCATGAACGACACGCTGTTGATCTGCATGACCGCCATCATCCCGGCGAGCGCCGTCGTCCCCAGCCCCGCCACCACCACGTTCACGAACACGTTGAACGCGAGGAACTCGAAGAACCAGTTCAACCCCGACGGCACGCCGAACTTCAACATGCGCCCGAGCTCGTGCCACGACAGCCCCTTCGCCTTCGTCTTGCGCCCGTCGCGAAGGAACACCGCGAGGAACCCCACGAACGCGACGATCGTCGACAGCGTGCTCGCCAGCGCCGCGCCCGTCACGCCCATCGCCGGCGCGCCCCATCGCCCGTCGATCAGCACGTAGTTGCCCACGACGTTGAGCCCCATCGCGACCAGGTTCGCGACCATCGCGTAAAGCGTGTTGCCGAGCCCGCCGTAGTAGTTGCCGAGCGCCTCGATGCCGATCGCCGCGCCCCCCGACACGAGCCGCACCTGCAGGTACTCGGTCATCATCGCGCGCACGTCGGGCGCGTACGAGAACAGCCCGAGCGCGTCCGGCACGAACCAGATGCCGATCAGGCACATCCCCTCGGTCGCGATCGCCAGCCCCAGCCCGTACACGCCGTAGCGCCGCGCGCCGGCCAGATCGCCCTTGCCGTAGAGCTGCGACGCGAAGCTCGACACGATGAAGCTGATCCCCATCGGCAGGATGAGCACCACGAAGGTGTTCAACGCCCCCGCGGTCGTCGCGGCGAGCGCGGCCTTGCCGAGCTTTGCCACCATCAGCGCGTCGCACACGCCGACGACCACCTGGCTCGAGCGCGAGATGATCACCGGCAGCGCCAGCGTCAGCAGCGTCGCGAGGGTCGGTGACAGGCGCGGCTTCGCGCCTTCGGAGGTGGCCGGCTCTCCCATTCGCTACGCCCCGTTCACGAGGCTCAGACCTCGTGGTCGGGCTCGACGAAGCACCACTTCACCTCGGGGCAGCGGGCCTTCAGCGCGCGCTCGAACTTGTTGATCGCGTCGCACACCTGATCGGCCGTCAGGCTGCCCTCGATCCTCACCTTCATGGCCGCGAGCACCTCGCCCGGACCTTGCTGCACCGTGATCAAATTCAAGAGCTCCTTCAGCTCCGGGCTCTCCTGCACGACCTCGCGCGCGCAGCGCTCGATCTTGGGATCCGCCGCCTCGCCGACCAGCAGGCTCTTCACCTCGACCGCGAGGAACAGCGCCACCCCGATCAGCACCACGCCGATCACCAGGCTGCCCGCCGCGTCGTAGCGCCCGTCGCGCGTCACGTGCGCGAGGCCCAGCGCCGCGAGCGCGAAGACGAGGCCGATGCTCGCGGCGCTGTTCTCCCCGAACACCACGATGAGATCCGAGTCCTTCGTCTCGCGCAGGAAACGCAAGAACAGCACCTTGCCGCGGCGCCTGTTCAGCTCGCGCACGTTCGAGATCGTCGACCACCCCTCGAGCACCAGCGAGAACGCCAGGATCACCACGCCGACCCACACGTTCTCGACCGGCTCCGGGTGCTGGAGCTTGTGAATGCCTTCGTAAATCGAGAAAACGCCGCCGCCCGCGAAGAGGAACAGGGCGACCATGAACGACCAGAAATAGAGCGACCGCCCGTACCCGAGCGGGTGCGATGGGCTCGGCGCCTTCGCCGACTGCTGCACGCCGAGCAGCAGCAGGAGCTGGTTCGCGCAGTCGGCGCCGCTGTGGATCGTCTCCGCCAGCATGGCGCCCGACCCCGTGTAGAACGCGGCGCCGCCCTTGAACACGGCGATCGCGACGTTCACGCCCAGCGACTGGAGGATGTGCGAAGTGGATTTGTCGCCCGACACGCTTCCGTGGCTATCGGGCGCGGGCTACCCCGTCAACGACCAACCGCCCCGGCTGCGCCGCTGCGGCCCCGAAGCCAGGCTTCGGGGTGCTGCGACGCGCCTCCGGGGCTGCCGTCAGGCGGTCTTCCCGCTCAGCTCGCGGGTTGACCGAAGCTGCGCACGAACAGCTCGAAGATGGCGCGCTTGCCGTCTTCCGTGAGGTTCTGCGTGCCGAGACCGGCGAAGTTCTCGCGGTTGATCGCCGGCGACGCCGAGCTCAGCTCCCACTTGGCGCCGTTCCACGAGAACCACGCCTTGCGCTCCTGATCGAACACGAAGACCGGCTTCTTCCAGAGGCGCGCCAGCTCGGCGCCCCACCCGGTGCCGCCGCGCACGGTGCCGTCTTCCTGGATGGTGCCGATCACGAACACCTGGCTCGCCGCGTTGATCTGGTACCAGATCGTTTGCAGGATGTTGCGCACCAGCGGGATCTCGCTGAGCACGCGACCGAGCCGCTTGGACACGTACACCAGGCTGAAATCGCCCTGGCGCAGCTCTTCTTCCGTCAGCTCCACCACGCCGCGCTTTCGCTCGCGGTAGGTGTGGCCGGCGAAGCTGTAGTTCACCTCGGTCATGCCCCACTTCTCGGCGCACGCCCCGAACTCGGCCTCGGCGCCGCGCGCCCCGCCCGAGTGAACCTTGAACCGCCGCGCGTCCTTGGGCCGCTCCGAGGGCGAGCGCACGTCCTCGTCGATGACCTGGAACGAGTGCGGATCGAGGCGCAGGTGAAGGTCCGCGAGGTCCGCGTTGCCGTGGTCCTTGAGGAGCCGCAAGCTCACCGACTCGCGCCCCGCCTCCAGGTACACGGCGACCGCGATGTCGTCGCTCACCTTTTGCAGCGCCGGGGGCAGCTCCGAGCCGTTCGGCCCCTCGCTGGTCGTCACGCTGATCCACACCTCGGCCGAGAGGTCCGTGGCCATCTTGTGCAGGGCCTTGAACGCCTCGGGCATGCCCGTGCCCGCCAGATCGAAGCCGTCGATGATGACGACGTCGGGGTTGAAGTGGGCGGTGTCGCGCGCGAAGGAGACGGTCTCCAGGATGCGCGCGATGCTCGTCGTGCCGCCGCGGAGCGACGGCGGCGACGTCTTGCCCTGGCCCAGGTGCGAGAAGATCAGGCGCGTCCGCTCCATGTCGAGGCGGACCCGCTCGGGATCGTCGAGCCGCTTGCCGGTCGCGAGATCGTGGAAGATCTCGTCGTAGTAAGCGCGGACGTGATCGACCGCGTGGTCGTGCGAGAGGTGCAGCACCTTTCGCTCGCGCAGCAGGTCGTCGAGCCCAATCTGGACGAGCATCGGTGTCTTGCCGACACCCGGCCGCGCCGCGATGACGCCGACGTTGCCGCGCCCGAGCCCACCGTGCATCGAGCGTTCGAAGACCCGCATGGGGCTCCGCTCATTGATTTCGCTACGGTACATTCGGCCGCCTCACTTCCCTTTTTCTTTCTTCAACTGTTCTTCGCGGTGCTTCTTGATGAGCTCCTCGGCGATCGCCCCGGGCAGCGGCGCGTAACGCGAGAACTCCATCGTGAACTCCGCCTTGCCCTGCGTCGCAGAGCGCAGCACGGTCGAGAACCCGAACATTTCGGCGAGCGGCACCTCCGCATCGGTGCGCGAGAAGCCTTCGGCTTCGGTCGTACCCGCGATGATACCGCGGCGCTGCATGAGCACGCCCACGATACCGCCCTGGTATTCCACCGGACCCTCGACCGCGACCTTCATGACCGGCTCCAGGATCTGCGGCGCCGACTTCATGTAGACCTCGCGCCAGGCGCCGCGCGCGGCCTCCTGGAAGGCGATGTCCGACGAGTCGACCGCGTGCGAAGCACCGTCGCTCAGCGTGACGGACACGCCGGTGACCGGCGCGCCGATGACCATGCCCTTGGCCATCATCGAGGCGAAGCCCTTGTCGACCGCCGAGATGAACTCGCGCGGGATCGAGCCGCCCGTCACGTCGTCCACGAAGGTGTAGCGCTCGGTCGACGGCTCGATGTAGCCGATGACCTTGCCGTACTGACCCGAGCCGCCGGTCTGCTTCTTGTGGGTGTAATTGTACTCGACACGACGAGTGATGGTCTCGCGGTACGCGACGCGCGGCGGGCTGGTGACGACCTCCGCGCCGTACTCGCGCTTCATGCGCTCGACGTACACGTCGAGGTGGAGCTCGCCCATGCCGGCGATGATCGTCTCGTTCGTCTCGGCGTCGGCGCTCACGCGGAAGGTCGGATCCTCTTTCGTGAAGCGGCGCAGCGCCTTCGACATGTTGACCTGCGCCTTGTTGTCCTTCGGCGTCACGGTCAGCGAGATGACCGGGTCGGGCACGAACATCGACGTCATGGCGACGCTGAGCGTGCCGTCGGTGAAGGTGTCGCCCGAGTGGCAGTCGATGCCGAAGATCGCGACGATGTCGCCGGCCGTCGACGAGTCGATGTCCTCCATCTCGTCGGAGTGCATGCGCACCAGGCGGCCGACCTTGTGCCGCTTGCCGGTGCGCGTGTTGACGACCTCTTTGCCCTTGGACAGCGTGCCCTGGTAGATGCGCAGGTAGGTGAGCTGGCCGAAGCGCCCGTCTTCCAGCTTGAACGCCAGCATGACGAGCGGCTTGTCCGGGTCGCTCTCGAGCTGGACCTTCGCCTCGTCCTTCTCGATGTCGACGCCCTCGTTGACGATGTCGGTCGGCGCCGGCAGGTAGCGATTGACCGCGTTCAGAAGGATCTGGACGGCCTTGTTCTTGTAGGCCGAGCCCATGAACACCGGCACGATCTGCAGGTTCACCGTCGCCTTGCGGATCGCGGCGTGCAGATCGTCCTCCGTGACGCGCTCCTCGAGCATCGCCTCGGTCAGCTCGTCCGAGTGCATCGAGACCGCGTCGAGCATCTCGGCGCGAGCCTTTTCAGCCTCGGCGACCATGTTCTCGGGGATCGCGCCCTCGATGATCTTCTCGCCGTTCGGGCCCTCGAAGCGGTAGCCCTTCATCGTGACCAGGTCGACGATGCCCTCGAACTTGTCCTCGAGCCCGATCGGGAGCTGCATCAGCACCGGGTTCAGGTGGAGCTTCTCGCGGAGCTGATCGCGCGCCCGCAGCGGGTTCGCGCCAGCGCGGTCGCACTTGTTGACGAAGCACAGGCGCGGGACGCCGTAGCGCCGCATCTGCCGGTCGACGGTGAGCGACTGCGACTGCACGCCGGCGACGGCGCAGAGCACCAGGATCGCGCCGTCGAGGACGCGCAGGGCGCGCTCGACCTCGATCGTGAAGTCGACGTGGCCGGGGGTGTCGATGATGTTGATGTGATGACCGGCCCAGACGCAGTGGGTCGCAGCGGACTGGATGGTGATCCCGCGCTCTCGCTCGAGATCCATCGAATCCATCTTTGCCCCCACGCCGTCTTTGCCCTTCACGTCGTGAATGGCGTGGATTCGCTTCGTATAAAACAGGACGCGCTCGGTCAGCGTCGTCTTGCCGGAATCGATGTGGGCGCTGATGCCGATGTTCCGCAGGCGGGAAATGTCGCTTGCCACGGGAAGTCACTCCTCAGAAACGTCTGCGAAGGTCTCAGCGGACCGAGAACGGACCACCAAGACCCCCGCTCGCCCGGCACGAAATGAGGGTGTGCCGGACAGGGAAAAAGGCGCGCGCCATCTAGTTCCACCCCAGGAATCGCGCAAGGACAATCGCATCGGCGGGCAGGATCGCGGCTGTTTGGAGAGGCTCTGGGTGAGGCTCTTGCCGGCCGATGCCGGCCGAAGTCGCGGGCTGTCCCGGAGGTGCGAAGACGTCCCCGGGCGCTTGCTCCCGGAGTGCAGTGAATGACGCGCAAGCCGCGTGAATTGCAGTGATAAACCAGATTGCCCGCCACGGCTCCGGGCTGAAGAAGAGCACCGAGGCGCGCCGAGCGGATGCGAGTATGGTCTAAAATCTCTAAAAATCGAGCCGAAACTGGTGAACGACCTGGTGATGGACCCCGTCAAGGACCTCCTCAAGGACCCCGTCAAGGACCTCCTCATGGACCCCGAGCGCACCCCCCGCCTGGCCTGCTTCGGCGGGCACCCCGCCCCGCCCGAAATGGCGGAAGACCTCCGCCGCCTCGCCGCCTTGCCGGAGCCCGCCCAGCGCCGTTTGTGGGAGGCCCTCGGCCCCTCGCTGCCTGATCCCATCCCCGCCGGCATCGAGCAGCGCCTCACCGATTTCTGCCGCCGCTTCGAGCTCGACGACGGCCACCTCGCGCGGGCCCTCAAGGCGTGCCGCCACCTCGTCCGCGCCGCCTCCGCCGCCGACCTCGACCGCGCCCGCTTCGCCGACGACATCGCGTGCCTCGCCGGCGAGAGCGACGCCCCGCGCATCCAGTCCATCCTGCTCGCCGGCTACGACGCCGCCCGAACGCTGCTCCGCGCCGAGCTCGCGGCGAAGACCCTCGCCGTCCACGACGACCTCGTGAAGAGCATCGACTACCGCGTCGAGCAGATCGTCGCGTCGAGCCACGGCGAGAACCTCAACCTCCGCGTCCTCGCCCTCTCGTTCCAGCTCGAGCGCGGCGGTCGCGACGAGCGCGTCACCGTCCACCTCGCCCCCGAGCAAATCGAACAGCTCCTGCGCGCCTGCGAGCGAGCCATCCGCTAGCCCGCCCTCTCCGCCCCGCCGTTGACCGCGGGTCCATCCCTGTGCCATGCAGCCCCAGCTCGAATCCCCGCCGGAATGCGTTTGTCCGGCCAGGCGTCGAGCGCCCGCCGCCACCATGCGCACGCCGCCCTTTTCAGCCCTCTTCGCCGCCTTCGGCGCTGCTCTCACCCTCATCGCCGCGTGCACCGGCGCGCCGCCCGCCACCGGCACCACCTCGCCGCCACAGGCCACCCAGGCCCCGCCCACCAGCCCCCCGCCCGGCACTCAGCTCAACTTGGCCGAGGCGGGCGACGACGGCGCCGCCATGCTCCTGGACGCGGGCGACGACGCCTCGGCCGACACCGCCATGGTCGCGGCCGACACCGCGATGGTCGCCGCCGACACCGCCGGAGCCGGCCCCGCCAAGCCCGCCGCGTGCCCCGCCGGCATGAAGCTCGTCGACAGCGAGTATTGCACCGAGGTCGAGCACAAGTGTCTGAAGAGCTGGTACGACAAATCCAATAAAAAGATCGTCTGCGAAGCGTTCGCCCCGACCGCCAAGTGCATCGGTCAAAAGCTCAAGAAGCGCTATTGCATCGACACCTACGAGTGGCCCAACAAGAAGGGTGAGCGCCCCGAGGTGATGAATCGCTTCCACCAGGCCCAGGTCAAGTGCGCCTCGATCGGCAAGCGCATGTGCACCGAGAGCGAGTGGACCCTCGCCTGCGAGGGCCCGCAGATGACCCCGTTTCCCTACGGCTACGTCCGCGACGCCGCCAAGTGCAACGGCGATCACCTGTGGGACAGCCCCAGCATGCCCAAGGTCGAGAAGCGCGATCCGGGCGAGCTCGCCCGCCTCTGGAAGGGCGTCCGCAGCGGCTCCCAGCCCGACTGCATCAGCGCCTTCGGCGTCGCCGACCTCCCCGCCAACACCGACGAGGTCGTCGCGGCCGAGAGCCCGCGCGCCAAGTACGACAGCGTCAATACCGGCGGCCCCTGGTACAAGGGTGTTCGCAATCAGTGCCGCCCCAAGATCTACACCCACAACGAAGACTTTTATTATTACTTCCTCTCGTTCCGCTGCTGCTCCGAGCCCGACGGCAAGGCCACCGACCCGCGCACTCCCCGCCAGATCAAGGAAGGGTGGAAGTTCGACCGGGTCGAGAAGCGCGCCTTCTTCACCATCACCCAGATGCAGGACATCCTGAAGAAGAAGGAGCAGAACAAGTGCGAGTGCAAGTCCACTGACATCCTCTGCAAGACCATGTGTGGGACCTTGCTGGGCGCCGCCGCCGTCGACGCCAAACACTGAGCGGACGGCTCCACCCGACGGGCCTCCCCCACCGCCGCCGCTCCCCGACGGAACGTCCCCGCCGGCCCCGCCGGGCGTGCCGGAAGAGCCCCGTCCGCGGCCGCCGAGCCCCCGAACGGAGCCTCGACCGGCGCGAGGAGCACGAACCAGGGACCGGGAACAAAAAAGCGAGCGCGCGAAAAAACAGCGGTAACCACCCTCTCAGGCGACCTTCGCCGCGCGGTCGCCTCAACCTGCGATGGCACGTTGCAGCCGAAAGCGGCGCGGACTAGCTTCCGTGGGTTCGGCGTTAGGGACCCCCCGCCGGCCCACAGAAGGCGACGGAACCGATGTTCACCTGGGCGATGAGAAAGATCTTCGGCACTTCGCACGATCGCGCCGTACGGCGCCTCCGGCCGAAGGTCGAATCGATCAACAAGCTGGAAAAAGAGATCGCGAAGCTGACCGACGACGGGCTCCGGGCCAAGACGGCCGAGTTCAAAGAGCAGCTCGAGAAGGGCGCGACCGTCGACGACATCCTCGTGCCGGCGTTCGCCGTGTGCCGCGAAGGGTCCAAGCGCGCCCTCAAGATGCGCCACTACGACGTGCAGCTCATCGGCGGCATGATCCTGCACCAGGGCAGCATCGCCGAGATGCGCACGGGCGAGGGCAAGACGCTGGTCGCCACCCTGCCCGCGTACCTCAACGCGCTCGAAGGCAAGGGCGTCCACATCGTCACGGTCAACGACTACCTCGCTCGCCGCGACTCCGAGTGGATGGGCAAGCTCTACAACTTCCTCGGCCTCAAGGTCGGAGTCGTCGTCCCCCAGCAGTCCGACACCGAGAAGCAGCAGGCCTATCAGGCCGACATCACCTACGGCCAGAACAACGAGTTCGGGTTCGATTACCTGCGCGACAACATGAAGTTCTCCGCGCTCGAATACCAGCAGCGCGGCCTCCATTACGCCATCGTGGACGAGGTCGACTCCATCCTCATCGACGAGGCCCGCACCCCCCTCATCATCAGCGGCCAGGGCGAGACGTCGAGCCAGAAGTACCGCGGCATCAACGAGATCATCCCCAAGCTCAAGAACGAGGAGCATTACGCCGTCGACGAGAAGGGCCACTCCGTCACCCTGACCGACGAGGGCACCGAGGTCGCCGAGAAGCTCCTGGGCCGCATCGGCGTCATCAAGAGTGGCAATCTCTACGACACCGAGAACCTCGAGACTCTGCACATCCTCAACCAGTGCCTGCGCGCCCACACGCTCTACAAGCGCGACGTCAACTACATGGTCGCGACGCGCGAGCCACGGCGCGGACCAGAGGTCCTCATCATCGACGAGTTCACGGGCCGCGTGCTCGCGGGCCGCCGCTGGTCGGACGGCCTGCACCAGGCCGTCGAGGCGAAGGAGAACGTCCGGATCCAGGAAGAGTCCCGGACCATGGCGACGATCACCTTCCAGAACCTCTTCCGCATCTACAAGAAGCTCTCGGGAATGACCGGCACGGCCGACACCGAAGCATCGGAGTTCCACTCCACCTACAAGCTCAACGTCGTCTGCATCCCGACCAACAAATCGACCATCCGGGAAGACTTCGAAGACGTCGTCTACAAGACCGAAAAAGAGAAGTTCACCGCCGTCATCAACGAGATCCTCGAGAAAAACGAGAAGGGCCAGCCCATCCTCGTCGGCACCACCAGCGTCGAGAAGAGCAGCGCCATCGCCCGCTTCCTCCAGAAGAAGGGCATCAAGCACGAGGTGCTCAATGCCAAGCACCACGAGAACGAGGCCTTCGTCGTCGCCCAGGCCGGCCGCAAGGGCTCCATCACGGTCTCGACCAACATGGCCGGTCGCGGCACCGACATCATCCTGGGCGGCAACGCCGAGATGCTCGCCAAGCTCAAGTTCAAGGAGCAAAACCGCATCCCCGAGGCCGAGCCCGAAGAGTTCGAGAAGCTGACCGAAGAGATCGCCGCCCGCTGCAAAAAAGAGGGCGACGAGGTCCGCGAGGCCGGCGGCCTCTACATCCTCGGCACCGAGCGCCACGAGTCGCGCCGCATCGACAACCAGCTCCGCGGCCGGGCCGGCCGTCAGGGCGATCCGGGCACCAGCAAGTTCTTCCTCTCATTGGAAGACGACCTCATGCGCATCTTCGCGGGCGACCGCGTCAAGAACCTCATGGAGCGCATGGGCATGCCCGACGACGAGCCCATCGAGCACCCCTGGGTCACCAAGAGCGTCGAGAACGCCCAGAAAAAAGTCGAGGAGCGCAACT